>Ga0075163_10000711_pt1 | contig 43674 bp, 37 predicted proteins | sample JI1023141ADNA_FD_71478 | JGI IMG/M metagenome (GOLD analysis project Ga0075163, IMG submission 71478) | Wastewater effluent complex algal communities from Wisconsin, to seasonally profile nutrient transformation and Carbon sequestration -... | ecosystem: Engineered > WWTP > Effluent > Algae...
CCATAGGGCATTGGGCCGTATGGCATTGGGCCCATCGCCATGGGTTCTACTGGTCCATACGGTGCTGGTCCATAAGGAGCAGGACCGTAAGGCGAGGCTGCATAACTTACCGGTGCAGCCATGACATTTGAATCACTACTCACAGACTTTGTGTGTGTTGCCGGTTTGCCGGGAACACTTGGGCCGCCGGCGTACAGATGGCTTGCGCCACCTGCCAAGGCAAGGCCCAACGCAAAGGATCTGGTCCAACCCCAACTTCGCATTTTCATTGATGGATCTCCAGCGGCATCCCCATTGCATCACCGCGAAGATCACCCCCCTAGGGCGCTCGGAGCTGATGCAGGCTGCTCTAATGGCCTTCGCCCTGTAGATACGAAATAATCCACAACGGCGTTACAGACGGACTTATCGGCACGACCGATTCAAAAAGTTTGAACGAATCAGCCAAAGAATCCTCAAATCAGCCTTGCATCGCGATTTTTATTTCTCTAGGGCCCTTTGTTAAACTGTAAGGCTCACTAGCTTTAGGGGTGCGCCGTTGGAACAGCCACTATCACCGTTACGTTTGCCCCGTTTACAACCACTTACGTCGATAAAAAGCAAAAAGTAAACCAAAGCCCAACAATGCCATCCCACTCAAAACTATGGGATAACCATATCGCCAACCCAGCTCGGGCATGTTCCATGGCGAATCGGTATCAAAATTCATTCCGTAAATTCCAGCAATAAAACTCAAGGGAATGAAAATCGTCGAAATGATAGTCAGGACCTTCATCACCTCATTCATCTTGTTGCTAACCGAACTCATATAGAAATCACGCAAGTCAGCGGTTAACTCGCGGTAAGTATCCACCAAGTCCATCACCTGAATGACATGGTCGTAGCAGTCGCGAAAAAAGACGCGTGTTTCCGCTTGGATCAGCGGATGGTCGTCGCGAATCAATTCGTTGAGCATCTCCCGATGGGGCCTGATGCTTCGACGGATCGAAAGAAGTTGACTCCGAATGTCATGCACCTTTTGAATGTGCAGCGGATCTGGATCGTGCAGGATTTCATCATCCGCCTCGTCGATCATCTCGGAGATGCGATCGACAACTGGGAAGTAACTATCGATGATCGCATCGAGCAACATATAACAGAGAAAGTCGGCTCCACAAACGCGGACGCGACCCCGCGCCTGACGCATGCGTTGTCGAACCGGATCCCAACAATCACCTGGCCGCTCCTGAAAACTGACCACCAAGCCTTGTTTCACAAACATGCTAATTTGCTCGGACATCAGCGTATTCTCGTCATCCAGCATGCGGGCGACGATAAACAAATAGTCCTCGTAGGGATCGGCCTTTGAACGCTGGTGGACATTGACCACATCTTCCATCGCCAACGGATGGAGCTTCAAGCGCTGGGTCAGATCCTCCATCAGTTCTCGGCTACCTAGCCCCGTAATGTCGATCCACACCACCGCAAACCGGTTTTGTAGTTCGGGGAGCTTTTGCAGCGAAAAATGCTCTTCTTCAAAAAACTCGTTGGCGCTATAGGCCATCACTCGGATGGTGGACAACGAGGCCGTTGGATCGACGGCCAAAGTCCCCGGTGCAGTCCCCGGCGCAGTGCGTCGACGGATGTGCTGAAGGTGTTTCCTATGTTGCTTGGCTTTGGATCGCCCCATGTCACTGCGTTCTTTCGAAAAAGATGGTTTCGCTGCAAATGTCGCAGCTACTTTTTCTTATTTCCAGAGAACATTTGCAATGGCAAGCTGAAGAAACTCGATGCGCTAGGTGCCTCACCCGTTGGCGCGGCAGCATCTACTTGTGGCGGTTGTTCCAACTCGATGATCCCCAATACGGCCAAACTGTTGGGCAATTGCGATAAATGGACGCGACCTCCGCGACACCAATCGATCCAAGGGGCTCGATAACCTTGGGCCAACGCCGCAGTTTCTGGATTGAGTCCCTCGGCTGGCCAAGCCGTACTGACCCATTCGCCCGCTTTCGCATCCCCTAACCATTTCAACTCACCCCCAACCGGACATTGCAGTTTCGCCCCGATCATTTCTTCGGTAGCAACGCGAACCGCTGTTGGCTCCAAATGAAATTGCTGCTGAGCAAAATTAAGATACTCTGCGTTGCCCAACGAACCTGCCAACCCACGTCGATACCAGAATCGGTTGAGCCATGGTTCCATCTGACTTCCCGCCATATCGTTGACGGAAAGTCGAATTTGCGCGTAATCGTCCACTTGTTCGGGCCGAACGATACTCGCTGCATTTTCGATGATCGAACGATCGAACGACAACAAGCTAAAGCCATCTCCCTCCCAACGCCAGACACCCAAAAACATCCTTGTAAGTCCAGAGGCATCGCGACCGATGCGGGCTTGAGGAAAAAGGATATCCAGCAATCCCGGTGCAGGCCAAGCTCCCACATACGCTGGCATCGCTTGCAATGCTAAAAAGCTACGCAACAAGCCTTTGGTTTCCGCTGGATCGGGAGGCATCATGTCTTTAATGCCGATAAAGAACTGATGGTTGGGAGTCCCCGATCCGGGCACGCCTTGCAAAAAGAACTGTATGTTGGCGATATCATCAGATGGAAGAACGATCGAATCGGGACTAGGCGGTCCGAGAACCTGCGCGACCCAACCATACTTGTCGCTCTGAAACGGAGCGACATAGGCTTCCAAAATCAATTGCTCACGATTGGGGATATCTTTTCGAGCGAATCGTCTCAAACCGAAAATGATGGGATCCAATTGTTGCCAATTGGTTTGGAAATAATCCACCGTGGTTTCGTATTGCGATTTCTCGCTGCGTGAGATTTTGGCTAATTCGATATCAGCAATTGGCAAGAATGAGCCGCGAAATCCTCTCAAGGTATCGCGCCATTGTCCATCTTCCAAAATCACCATCGCCCCATCAGACCTTTGCATGAAATCGGCCGGCAGCAGTTGCGCCGCGATCAATTCCTCTACGTTTTGGGCTTTAATTCCTTCGCTTTTAGCAACCCAATCCGCCATTTCTACCATATCCAATGCGGCTTGAGCTTGCGTCCGCCGACGCAATTCAATCTGGTACTGCGGACTCATCAAGCCCCGCAAAAACTCCGGTGAAAAATAGGCAAAGATCGAATATTGGTTTTGGGCCGGCAAAAGTTCTCGGGCTGCTAAGAACGATGTGGTCCCGGACAAAGGCGTTGCCCCATCGGCCACATCAAGAAATCGCTCGACCATCGCTCGCGACGAAGTGATCAATACCTGCGAACCCTCCGCTACCATATACGAACGAAGTCGCAAATCGGGCGTATGCAAGAACGAAACTTCACGTCCACGAATCTCAAGCTTGTCTAACTTAGCTCCCGCAGAGGCCAAACGTTTTTGCTCGGCACTCCGCTCTGATTGGAATGATGACATCAATAACAAACGGTTCTTCGCCCTAAACAACACGCCGATACTGGGGCCTTCCTGCAAATATAGATCTCGCCCCACAATGGCCATATCTTCGATCACCGAATCGCCAAACAACTTAGCGATGGCGGTCATTTTGGTGTTGAGCAACCGTTCGATTTTCTCAGTCGAGTTGAATGACACACCGCGCAAAGTCACCATCTGGGCAATATCGCCACCATGGCGATCACCCATCGACTGAAACCACAGGTAGTTCGAAAAACTGCCGAAGCGAATATAGAGCCATTCGGGAGGAATGTGATTGGCAAGCGGCTCGATGGTATCGACGGTCGTAGTTTTAGTTGCACCTTCGGCTGGTTCGTCCACAACCTTGAAAGATGGAACATCAAACTGAGCCTGATAATCACGGTTGGGGCCCAGTAGCCCTTGAATCATCTTGATTCGTTCGTCCTGCATGCCACCCACGAGTTTCATCGCATCGATCAACCGCGAATCAAAATCGGCCAAAAAACGATTCGAGGGGGCCGCTTTCCGAGCCTCATCTAGTTTTTGTGACAACGATGATTTGAGTTGCAATCTGCGCTGCAACATGTCGCACAAATACAATGCAGCACTTGGTTGCAAATGTCCATCGCTTAACGTTCTTTGGTTGTAGTTGAGATATTCATCCCACCACAAAGCAAGCGATTCGGCATAATAACCAGCTGGAACTTCAGATTTGTCAGCGACCTTAACTTCAACAGACTGCGTCAAAGTTCCAACGACTTGGAGTTTGAGCGGTTCGTTGCCTCTAAACAAAAATCGAATCGTAACAACGCGCGGATCAGCCCGAAAATCTCGCATTTCTTTGATCGATTCACGCAATCGCTGGACAAGACGACCTTGTCCGACGCGTCGATTCGATGGTGGCGTTGGCTTCAATTCCAATTCCACGGCTTGAGTTGTAGAAACTGGATAAAAGATCCGATTATTGGCTTCGAAAATCGTGACACGCAGAGCTTCGCTAACCAACGGAGCTGGGAGCGGAATCTGCAAGGTGCCCACACCAAACGGCTCTCCAGGCACCGCTTCGAAATGCATCGGAGGCGCGACAGCTCGAACTTCTTGGGCCGCAGCATTCCCTGCCATTTGCGCACAAAAAACGCTCCAGCAAGTCACGATGACCGCCAGCAAATTTGGATTTCGGACCATAGCTTGGATACGTAATAACATATTCTTGCACTCCATTTATTGCCCGTGGCACTATGGCACGAACGACTGAATTTTGCCGCGCTAGTAACTAGCCCGCTGGGTACTGCTTGCAATATTCGTAAACAGCCATCACCGTTGCGGTCACAACATTGTAACTGTAGGGACGACCGTAGACCGGTATTTCAATAACGCGATCCAACTCTTCTAAGACATCATCTGTCAATCCATCGCGCTCGTTGCCAATGACCAATACGCAACGCCGCGGAAACTCAAATTGGTACAGACACTCGGAACCCGTTGTCTGCTCCAATCCGATGATTGTGTATCCATCCTGCTTGAATTTTTGCAAGACAGGGGGCAACGATCGACGTTGTTCCACCTGAACCACTTCGATGGCATCCCGCGCAATTTCCTTGTCCACTTTCCCAGGACCAATCTGAATAATCTGCTGAATTCCAGAACAACCTGCCAAGCGTACAATGCGGCTAAGGTTTACGTTACTGCGCATCGGGGCAAGCGCCAAAACGATCTCACGCGGTCGCTCCAAGACCGAAGGGGGGCGATGCCGGACGTGTTCAAATTTTGCCATTGCTTGCGTCGTCGACCAAATTGGTTCATCATGCACATCCTACGACTTCGACCAAGCGGATATGTGCGTACTCTTCGCCCGGTCTCTATTCTTACCTCCTTTGTACCACGAGCCAGCCTTATGTCCCACCTCTCCTGCACTAAATTCAGTTTCTCTAGTTTTGCTAATTTCGCAATTTTATCGTTTTTGTTCACCGTTGCGTTAACCGTTTTGGGCTCCACTACGTTTGCCCAAGCTCCGGTGCCAGCTGAAACCAAGGTATTGAAAGTTGGCATCATTGGACTGGACACTTCCCACTCCGTTGCTTTTGCCGAAGCCCTCAACGCTAAAGAACCCGACCCCGCGTTAGCCAACTGCCGCGTCGTCGCCGCCTATCCGCACGGCAGCGCAGATATCAAATCGAGCGTCGAACGCATCCCCGGCTACACCGAAAAAGTCAAAGCTCTCGGCGTTGAAATCGTGGACTCGATCGATGAATTGCTCAAGCGTTGCGATGTGGTCTTGTTGGAAACCAACGACGGACGGCCCCATTTACAGCAGTTAATACCCTGTCTCAAAGCAGGCAAACGAACCTTTGTCGACAAACCGGTGGCCGGCTCTTTGAGTGACGCCGTCAAGATGTTTGAGCTCTCCAAAGAAACCAAGGTTCCATTTTTCACTTCTTCAGCGTTGCGTTTTTCGAAGTCCAACCAAGCTGCTCGCGCTGGCGAATATGGCAAAATTCAATCGGCATGGGCCACTAGTCCCGCAAGTGTCGAGTCGACTCATCCCTTGCTTTATTGGTACGGCATTCATGGCGTTGAATCGCTCTTCACGTTAATGGGGCCAGGCTGCGAAAAAGTTACTTGTCAAAAAGTGGATGGTAAAATTATCGCCACTGGAACATGGAAAGATGGCCGCGTTGGTGAGTTCCGTGAAGGCTCAGGTTACGTCGGCAAAATCAAAACCGACAAAGGTGAATTCGACGTTGGCAACTTCGACGGTTACAAACCACTGATCGTCGAAATCGTCAAATTCTTTCGCAGCGGTGAAGTACCCGTGAGCCCCGAAGAATCGCTTGAGATCTACGCCTTCATGTCAGCCGCCGAAGAAAGTCTCAACAACGGCGGCAAAGAAGTTCGTCTCAAGTAGCACGGCAGTCCCTACGTAGCACGGCAGTCCTCTGCCGTGCGCGTCCAGAACAAACTCCCTACGCGGACGCGGAGTTTGATTCTCCGAAATTATTTAGCTGCCGCAGCACGGCCGCTCACTGCCGTGCTGCGTTCCTAAACGCACCTAAAACGTGAATGGAACTTTTCCAACATTAGTCCCTTGAGCGGCGATTTCTTCAGCCGTCCCGACACGAATGGCATCAAAGCGGAACGACGGATTCTCGCGCACTGCATAATCCGCATCCCAAGTTGAATTGAACAACACAGCATGATGCCCAAATTGGTCGCGCACCACTTTGGCAGAATAGGGCAACTTCAATTCGAGAACTTGCTTTTCATCGCAATTGACCCAACGCGCCAGTTTCAGTGGCATCCATTCGATATCGGTTTGCGTGTTGTATTCGCTCTCTAATCGAAACCGCACGACGTCGAATTGCAGTTCACCCACCGCAGCCAAAATCGGCTCTCGCCGACCTGACCGCAAGTCGATAAACATCTGGATGGCACCTTCCTCGATCAATTGCTCGAGGCCACGTCCAAACTGTTTGCGGCGCATGGTATCTTTGCAGCGTAATACCGCAAAAAACTCAGGCGAAAACTGGGGCAACGGTTCGAAATTGACCGGCTTGCCAACACAAACCGTGTCACCCAAACGAAACTCACCGGGATTGACCAAGCCGATGATATCGCCCGGGTAAGCTTCATCCATTGTTTCGCGTTCTTGCCCAAACACTTTGTGGGCTCGACGCAGTTTCAGTTTTTCGCCGCTGCGTGGATGGGTGATTTCCATTTCGCGTTCAAACTTGCCCGAACAAATTCGGACGAAGGCCACACGATCGCGATGGCGCGGGTCGAGGTTGGCTTGGATCTTGAATACGAAGCCCGTGAACTGAGCTCGAGCAGGTTGAATCAAACCTTGATCGCTTTTGCGTGGACCTGGTGGGGGACAAAGCTTCAGAAATCCATCCAGGAAATGCTCGATGCCCCAGTTCGCTAACGCACTACCAAAGTAAACCGGCGACAGATCGCCGCTGCGATAACGATTCAAATCAAAAGTGGTTCCAGCAGTTGTTACTAAATCGATTTCATCGCTAGCTTGCGATAAAACTCGTTCGTTGGCGTCCGCTTCGGTAAGCTCATCAAACGGTACTGTGCGGAACGGAACGCGACGATCGCCTACACGTCCATCAAAGAGATGCGTTTGGCGATTGGAAAGATCGACCAAACCTCTAAAATCTAAGCCTGATCCCAAGGGCCAATACATCGCTACCGGCTCAATGCCAAGTTTCTCTTCGATCTCGGATAACAGTTCCAGCGGTTCGCGACCTGGTCGGTCGACTTTATTGACAAAGGTCAGCACCGGAATTTTTCGCAGCGCGCACACTTTAAATAATTTCTCTGTTTGTGTTTCGACACCTTTCGCGGCGTCGATCACCATCACGGCAGCATCTGCTGCCATCAAAGTACGATACGTGTCTTCGCTAAAGTCATGGTGACCTGGGGTGTCGAGCAGATTGACTTGCACCCCTTCATATTCAAACGTCAAAACGGTCGAGCTCACCGAGATACCGCGTTGCTTTTCCAGCTCCATCCAGTCGCTTGTCGCGGCGCGTTGCGTTTTGCGACCGCGAACAGCACCAGCCACTTCTAAACATCCGCCATAAAGCAAGAGCTTTTCGGTAAGCGTTGTTTTACCCGCGTCAGGGTGCGAAATGATCGCAAACGTTCGCCGGCGATTCACCTCACGCTGAACTTGCGGATCTAATGGATAAGTGGCTCCTCCTGAGTCCTTTTGGACAGGATCAGTGGCTGTTGTTGGGGAGCTCGAAGCAGGAGTGTCGGACATATTTGGATTCGATTTTAGGTGCAAATTCGTATAGGCACTGGGCCCGATTGCCTTAAGATACCGCTACTTCCCCTTTATCGCTAGGCGAAAGCCCTAGTTGAGCTTCCTTCAGGAACTCCATTTTCCCAGTCGTAATGTCGTACATAGCACCCACAACGGCAACTTTTCCTTCATCCAGCAAGCGCTGAACCGTCTTGCTGCTTTTGGCGATCAAGTCCACATGCCGAATGACATTCATCCGCGCAACTTTGTCGGCATATGCCTGTTTGGCCTCTCCCGTTTCATGTTGGTGAGCTTCCCATTCACGAGCATTGATGCATTCTCTCACTCGATCGACGATCGCGTCTAAATGTTCGCAACCGGTAGCTGCCGCAACATTGGGGCTCTCCAACAATTGAACCGATGCGTTGATCGCACCGCACCGAGTATGTCCCATCACGACAATCAACTTGGCACCCGCCACCGCGGTTCCATATTCGATACTCGCAAGTACCTTCGGACCAACCACGTTTCCAGCGACGCGGATATTGAAGATATCCCCCAAGCCTAAGTCCAGAATTAGTTCCGTCGGCGTTCGAGAATCGATGCAACTGAGCACAATGGCCAGCGGGTGCTGTCCAGCCGATGTAGCCGTAATTTGGCGTCCAAGATCACGGCTCAGACGCTTGCCCGATAAGAATCGACTGTTGCCTTCCTCCAATAGCTGAAGCACTTGCGCGGGTGTCAATTGCGATTGTAGTTCACGCGTGGAGTAATCTACAAAGTTGATTTCATCTTCGATTTGATACTTCTCACGAAATCCTTTTAAGCTCACCGTGACACCATGTTTGGCTGCGGTCACATCTTTGAACTCTTTAATCATGTTGATGATATCTGGGTCAATGTACTCGCTGTTCGTCGCATCGATCAGAATGCTTGTTCCGCGTGGAGCTGTTTGCAAAGTGTGATCCAATACGGCTCGATTCAAGAAGCTCACTTGATTCGCTAGTTCAATCACGAACAGCTCGCCGCCGATATGCTTCTCAATAGTACGCGTCAGAGGCCGCCTCAAATTGCTGTGCAGAATAAAGGCCACGCTCACCCCTAAGCCAATCAAGATTCCGGGCAGCAAGTCGGTAAATAGAATCGCTAGCAGCGTGATCATGAACGGGGCAAAATGGTAGAGGCCACCTTTCCAGGCCCGCGCGAAATTATCGGGGCGTGCGAGTTGAAAGCCGACGAACATCAAAATCGCTGCCAAACATGAAAGTGGTATACGGTTGAGTAACCCTGGAAAAAAGATCACGCTCAGCAAGAAAAAGCACCCATGCAAGATGGTCGCGCGTTTCGTGCGCCCATGTGCATTGACATTAACGGCGCTATGTGGGATCAGACAGGTAATCGGCAGGCCTCCCACCAACCCACACAATATGTTGCCACAACCTTGTGCGATCAATTCGCGATTGGCCGATGTGCGCCGACCTTGCTCATCGATCAAGTCGATCGCTCGAAGACTGATCAACGATTCCAGCGAGCCAATGATGGCGATGATCACTCCTGCCAAATAGACCTTGGGATTCAGTAACGCCATCACATCGGGCGCGTGAAGATAATTCCATACCTTTCCCCAATCATTGGCGAGTGGAACTTGAAACAAATGTTTTCCGTCGATCGTCCATGGCGGCCCGAGTGGAGCCAATGCGGCGGAGAGTAATAGCGCTCCCAAAATTGCGATCAACGCGCTAGGGACAGGCAATGATTTTGAAAACTTGCGATACTCCATGACAATCAAGCACAGAAGGCAAGCTAGACCGACCACAGCCGCTCCTGCATGCCAATCTCTTCCCATCGAAAACAATTCGCTCAATGTCGTTTCGCGGTCTGGCTGCCAAAACGCCATTTCACCTTCGGGATCGGCATCGTGCCCCAGGATGTGCGGGATCTGTTTCAGAATAAAAATCACACCAAAAGCGGCGATCACGCCTCGTTTCAATGACGTTGGCAAAAAGTCAGCAAACACGCCCACTTTGAAGAAGCCCGCTAGAACCTGCATGATCCCCGCAAGGACCGTGGCCGTGAGTACCGCCTCGAAACTTCCCAACACAGAGAATTGAGCGACAATAACCAGAATCAAGCCAGGGCTCGGTCCCGAAACACTGACATGAGAGCCACTCACCAGACCGACCAGGATCCCCCCAATAACACCTGCCAGCAAACCGCTTGCAGGTGGCAGGCCGGTCGATTGCGCGACCCCCAAACTCAAAGGAACCGCAACCAAGAAAATCACCAGACCAGAGAGCAAATCATCCAATACGATCTTGTTGCTCTTCAGTGAATGTGAGTCCATTTTGCGCGCCTTGATGGGGAAAGGGTCAGATTATTCTCCACCAAATCCGAGCCCGAGGCGCGCAATTTTGCCCAATAACCGCCAGCGCGACAATCTTAAAATTTCTTAAGCTTGTCGTTTTTTATTGAAAAAACGAACTATTCAGGGTTGTTTTTGAGCGAATTTAGGCGGTTTGCAGTTTTGCCGAGGTCGCATGAACAACTTCAATAGTGCCAGATCGTACATCGTACATCATGGCGACAATGGCAATACGCTCCGTCGATAACAACGAATCCACGGTCTGGCTGAGCTTCGTCAAACGATCGACCGCCTGGATGATGTGTTCTCGCGTGACATCGTCCACAAACGCTGGGTCTGTGATCGGGCCGGAAAGCTTCAAACTCTTGCGGACCTTTTCATACGCCGGGCGAATTTCCTCTGCAACGCTGCCGAAATGTTCGCCGTAAATGGTTGGATCGACCTTACCTGGATTTTGAAGCACATCGATCGCTGCGGACATGATGTGCGAACCAGTATGTCCCAAGACAACGACCAGTTTAGCACCAGCGACCGCGCAACCGTATTCGATGCTTGCCAGCACGCGCGGACCGATCATGACGTTACCAGCCAAGCAGACATTCATGACATCCCCGACACCTAAGTCGAAAATCAATTCGGTCGGTGTGCGCGAATCGGAACAACTCAATACGACAGCCATAGGATATGAAGCGCTCGACGTGCTTTCGACCTGACGACCTGCGTCGCGTGACAATGCATGCCCGGTTCGGAAACGCGCATTACCTTCCAGCAGAACTTGCATCACTTCTTGCGGGCTAATCGCATCTTGCAGTTCCTTCGTGGAGTAATCGACGTATTGCACATCATCATGAATTTCATACCGACTTTGAAAGCCTCGCATGCTCACTTGCACATCGTGAGCTGGCGCAACTTTGTTGCGATAGTCGCGAATCAGCGCCAAGATATCCGGGTCGATGTAATCGGTTCGACTGGCGTCGAGCAATACTTTTCCACCCTTCGGAATATTTCGCAACGTTTGATCCAAAGCAGCTTTGTTGAGGAAGCTGACTTGGTTGGCAAGTTCAATATGCAGCACCTCGCCACCCAAATGTTTCTCGACGACACGGCGAATCGGACGGCGATAGTTGCTGTGCAAGATGAAAGCTAAGCTGACGGCTAAGCCTATCAGGATACCGATTAAAAGATCCGTCGCCACAATTGAAAGCACGGTCACGACAAATGGAATGAATTGATAACGCCCCGATTTCCAAAGTTCATAAATCATCTTGGGGCTTACAAGCTTAAAACCAGTGACCATCAAAATGGCGGCCAAGCTCGCATAGGGAATCATGTTCAACAGCTTGGGCAACAGCAACACGAAACCCAAGAGTAGAAAACCATGCAAAACGGCGGATATCTTTGTTTGAGCTCCCATGTTGATGTTCACCGAACTGCGAACTATTACGCTCGTCATAGGCAAGCCACCTAAAAGTCCCGCAATCATATTTCCAATACCTTGAGCGACAAGTTCTCGGTTTGGAGGTGAGTAGCGATGTTTGGGATCGATGTTATCCACAGCTTCCAAGTTTAACAGCGTTTCGAGCGATGCAACGATAGCAATGGTCAAGCCTGCGAGGTATACCGCGGGAGTTAGTAACGCTGAAAAATCAGGCATCCGAATCAAGCCCATCATCTCTGAGGCGTTTGAGGCAACTGGAACGGTGACCAGCATCTTCTCAGGAATCGAGGATACTAGATTTAGCGAAGGTAAAAGGCTGGTAACTAGTATTCCCGCAATGACTACAAGCAGCGGAGCTGGGATGACAGATTTCTTGAGGACTTTAATCTTGTCCCAGGTCATCAAGAAGGCCATCGAGCCAATGCCAATCAGCAACGGCACGATGAAGTACTCTCCTCCCAAAAGATCGAATAGGCCAGCAAAAATATTCTCGTGTTTTACAGCGTGAGTACCATGTTCGGCGGTAGCTGCAGCCGCGACTGCGGCAGCCTTTTGATGTCCGAGGACTTTTGGCAACTGCTTGATAATGAGGATGATACCGATGGCCGAAAGCAAGCCTTTGATGACACTCGATGGGACAAACGCGGAAATGATGCCCGCTTTAATGCAACCCAGAATGATTTGAATGACACCCGCGATTAACACTGCCGCCAGAAACGCTTCGAAGCTGCCTAACGTTGCAATTTGAACTGCAATAACTGCCGTAAGACCCGCAGCCGGACCACTGACACTGGTGTGAGAGCCAGACAGAAGACCAACAACGATTCCGCCGATTATCCCACTGACGATTCCAGCGAACGGATCGGCATTGGACGCAACCGCAATACCGAGACACAGGGGCAAAGCGACAAGAAAAACAACAATACCAGCGACAACATCTTTTACGAGCGCATCAGTTCTAGTCAATGTTTGATCGCTGGGATTTGCCACGCTTTTCTCCTCAAACAACAAATTCAAATTTTCAAACACAATCGCGGGCTAGTGGCATCCCCATTCTGGGGTTAGCGGATGCAGGCATGTCGCAATTTATACCTTACACACACTCCAGGACCACCATGAAGCCCAAATGCACGCAATAAACAATTTGTAATTTCTTGCGACTCCGTAACAAATCTCGACGTATCCGGAGTTGCAGGAGCGTTTCTTGACTTCGACTCCTACTGTTCGGTAGGATAGAGCGATTGAACGAATGTATGGTCTCGCGCCAAGTAATCCGTTCCCAAATTCCTGCCTCCCCCCGCCAAATCCTCCGTTGACCTTTGTCGCCTCATCTTGCGAAGGTACCTCGGATAGAACCAGAAGGTCTTATCGATCATGACGCTGTTTGCGCTTCAACCACAGCGAGGTCTTTCCTCATGGTTTCGCAAATCGAGTTGGTTTTGCGTTTTGGGAGCTATGGTCGCTTTCGCACCCATTAGTTCTGTTTCAGCAGATGAAACCGACTCCATTTTGCAAGACTTTCGCCAATTAACCACGCCGATTCTCCAAAAGTATTGCAGCGAATGTCACGGCGATGATGTAGCAGAAGCGGAAATCAACTTCCAGTCTATTCCTTCCGACTCGTTTGAAAAACTCACAACCTATTCCGATACATGGCAGCGGACGCTTGAAGTGATCGAGACCGCACAGATGCCGCCGCAAGACTCACCTCAATGTACGACAACTGAACGTGAGCGATTGGTGCATTGGATTCAATCTTTTCTGGCGTACGAAGCCAAGAAGTCAGCCGGGGATCCTGGTCCTGTAGTGCTCCGTCGCCTGAGCAATTCTCAATACACCTACACATTGCGCGACCTAACTGGTGTCACTTCACTCGATCCCGCTCGCGAGTTTCCCGTCGATGGTGCTGCGGGTGAAGGTTTTACGAATACGGGCAATGCTTTGGTGATGTCACCTGCGTTAGTGACTAAATATCTCGATGCGGCAAAAGATGTCGCACGCCATGCGGTGCTCCTACCCGATACGATTGAGTTTTCGCCCAATACCACTTCTGCCGACTGGACAAATGAAAAACTCGATGCGATTCGCCAGTTCTACAATCGCTTCACTTCCAACGACTCCAACGGTGGTTCGGTCAATTTGCAAGGTATTGTCTTCGACACCAATCAAGGTGGACGCTTACCACTCAAGCTTTACTTGAGATCACTTTTAGCCAACGCTAAGAGTTTTGCAGAAGCCGACGAGAATGTCAGCCGTTGGGCTCGAGAACAGGGCTTAAGCTCCAAGTATCTGTTGTCGCTCCGCAATGCGTTACGCGATACTGAGCCCAATATCTTTCTCGATCCACTTCGAGCCGGTTGGCAACGCGCCGTTGCGGGAGAGGCTGTTACTGACGCTGAAATCGACCAACTCGTGCAATATGTTTCGCAATGGCAAAACGCGCTCTTCCGCTTCACCACCGTCGGACACATCGGCAAAGTGGGTGGACCCAAACGTTGGCTAGAGGCAACCGATCCGCTCAACGCTCGAGCCAACTTGCGTTTTGCGGTACCCGCTGCTAGCGAAAATGGGCAAGTTGAATTTTCGCTTCTCACCTCCACTGCGGGTGACCAAGGCGAAAAAGATTTTGCACGCTGGGATAATCCTCGACTCATTGCGGCGGGCCGCCGAGAATTGCCATTCCTTCAATTGGCAACTATCCATGCTGCCCTATCGCAGCGCCGAGAACGAGCTCTGTCGCAAATCGAAAATTATCTCGATGCCGTCGCCGCGATTCAAGCGTCGCGCACTGCAGAAGCCCCAACATCGATCGATCCGAAAGAAATCGCCCATCAACGGGGACTCGACGCTGAACTGTTAGCCGCGTGGCTCAACTATCTTGGGATCTCGGTCGCTGGTCCAGTTAAGATCGAAAACCATCTCACAGGCAAACTGGAAAATGTTTCTGGCTACGCCTTTGTCTCTGGTTATGGTGTCAACGAAACGCCCATTGTGCTGGCGAATTCCTCGGAAAATCATGTTCGTATTCCTGGAAACTCGTGGCCCAAGAAAGTCGTCGTGCATCCCTCGCCCACGTTAGAGATCGCGGTCGGTTGGTTGAGCCCCGCAACACTGAAAGCCAACATCAGCGGCGAAGTAACACACGCTCATCCTGAATGTGGCAACGGTGTAACGTGGCGTCTAGAGTTGCGTCGCCAACAACGACGACAAACCTTGGCAGAAGGCATTTCGCACGGTGGAACTCCCGTTAAATATGAAGCCCTCGGTGTGGATATCCAAGTCGGTGATGCTTTGGTGTTGCTCGTCGGTCCACGCGATGGCAACCACTCCTGCGACTTGACCAAAGTCGATTTGAACATTGCCGATTCCGCTGACGCCAATCGAGTTTGGGATTTAGGAGCTGATGTATCCCCAGACATTATGGCCGGTAATCCACACGCCGACCGCATCGGTAATGCCAATGTATGGCACTTCTTCACCGAACCACTCAGCAATGCTAAAGGTGTCGGCCCAACGATACCAGCTGGTTCTCTCTTGTCCAAATGGCTCGATACTCAAGAGGCGGAGCCGAAGAAAGCCTTAGCGACTCAATTGAAAGAGTTGATCAACAATCCTCCACCAGCCGACCCGGCGTCACCTGACGGACTGTTGCGACAACAACTCACTTCGCTGCAAGGAGCGCTGCTCGGTGGAGTTCTAGCTGCAGATTCGAACTGGTTGCCAGAGTTTTTGGCAAGCCCTGAAGGGGCAACCCTTCTTCTTCCGTTGACGAATACTCTGTCGATCGCAGCTCATAGCTTGCAGAACGAACCGATTCCCTTCGGCCGTTCCGAAGATGGCAAGAACATAAGCAATTACTTTGTCGTTAAAGCTCCAGAATCGATCTTCGTCTCGTTGCCCGCTGAGCTAGTGGCGGGCTACGAATTTGTGGCTGATGTAGGTATCGATCGACAAGCGGTTGGAGTTGGCAGCGTACAAGCGTATGTCGCGCCGGGCCACGAACCACCGCCACAAGCGTTGCAAGCTGGGACAGCCAAAACGGGAAACGGTGGTGGCACCTGGACCGACGGCTTGCAACCCGCAACGGTGTCGAATCCTATCTTGGTCGATGATTATGGAGAAGCGCGAGCGGGGCTTCTCAATGACCTGGACACATTTCGCAACTTGTTTCCACCCGCATTATGTTATGTTAAAATTGTCCCCGTCGACGAAGTGGTCACGCTCACGCTTTTCTATCGCGAGGATGATCACCTTAAACGCTTGATGTTGAACGAAGATGAAGCAGCCCAATTGGATCGCTTGTGGGATCAATTGCATTTCGTTAGTCGCGATGCATTGAAGCTTGTCGACGCATACGCCCAGTTGATGGAGTATGCGACCCAAGACGCCGATCCTTCAGTCTTCGAGCCGCTTCGTAAGCCCATCATGGAGCAAGCCAAGAAATTCGAACAGCAATTATTGGAATCTGAACCGAAGCATATTGAAGCGGTTCTCCAATGGGCCCAGCGGGCTTATCGAAGATCGCTTCATCCGGATGAAGCGTTGGAGCTGCGAAAATTCTATGAAACATTACGCAGCGAAGAGATTCCGCACGAAGAATCGATAGGATTGATGTTGGCTCGAGTCTTTGTGGCTCCCGATTTTCTGTATCGATTGGAAGTGCCTCCCGCTGGTGCCAGCGCGGGTGCGGTGAGCCAAAATGAACTCGCGAGTCGCTTGAGTTATTTCCTTTGGTCATCGATGCCCGATCAAACATTGCTCGACTTAGCAGCAGCTGGCGAGTTGGCGAAAGAGGATGTGATGTTGCAACAAGCGAAACGTATGTTGCAGGATCCACGAAGTGATCGCTTGGCAAGTGAGTTTGCCACGTATTGGTTACACATTGCGAACTTCGATGAGTTCGATGAGAAAAGCGACCAGTTCTTTCCAACCTTCCGTGAATTGCGCGAACCGATGCAGCAAGAGACATTGCGTTTCTTCACGCATCTATTCCGCAACGATGGTTCGGTGCTCGATATTCTTGGTGCCGATTATACCTTTGTGAATGAAGCTCTTGCCAAACACTATGGCATACCGGGCGTGACGGGTGATCAATGGCAAATGGTTAAGTATCCTGCGGATCAGCAACGCAGCGGCATATTGGGGCAGGGGACCGTTTTGTCTTCGCTGGCTGGTGCCTCGCGTACCAGTCCAATCTTGCGCGGCAATTGGGTGAGCGAAGTGTTGTTGGGTGAGAAATTGCCCAAGCCGCCGAAAGGTGTGCCGCCTCTTCCCGACGATGTTGCTGGACGAGGTGGACTGACGATGCGCGAATTGGTTGAACTGCATGGGAGCAACGAAAAATGCGCCGTCTGTCACAAGCGAATCGATCCACTCGGTTTTGCGATGGAGAAGTTTGACGCGATTGGTCGCTTCCGCAACAACGACGAATTGGAAAAGCCCATTGATGTAAAGATCAAGACCATTGATGGTGTTGAGTTTGAAGGTGTAGGTGGTCTACGAGACTATTTGCTCCAGCAAAGACGCGATGATTTTGTGAAGCAGTTTTGCAAGAAGCTATTGGGCTTTGCCTTAGGCCGTGGCGTGCAGTTATCCGATCGTGGCTTGTTAGACGAAATGAAGAGTTCGCTTGAAAAGAATGACTATCGATTTTCGGCCGCACTTGAACCCCTGCTCCGCAGTCCCCAATTTCGGGAAATTCGTGGCCGTGATGCAATGTAACGCGCGACGTAGTGTGGGTCTCCGACCCGCACCCCAAAAGTACTTTACGAAACCCAACAATCCCAACTCTTAACCATAAGTTTTGCAACACGTAGTGTGGGGCTCCGACCCGCACTACTTCAATCCAACCCACTTAGGACGCCAACCATGAGCCAACGATTTGCTCAACCATTTTCCCGCCGCACGATGTTGCGTGGCGTGGGCGTAACCATGATGCTACCGTGGTTCGAATCGCTCTCATCCTGGGGAAACGAACCCGTTCGAGCTTCCGCGAGCAACGAGCCTCCAGTGCGAGTGGCGGTGTTGTTTTCAGGTAACGGTTACCATGGCCGCGAGTGGTGGGCTAAACAAGAAGATGGCCAGCTGAAATTGGGCCGAGTGTTAGATCCCATCGCTGATCTCAAAGATCAAATGCTCTTCATCAAAGGGCTGTATAACGAAGAAGCGCTAAAGGGTAACATCCATTCATCGCAGACCGGTAATCTTCTCTCCGGGGCACCATTAGCTTCTGGTGGTGAAATTCGTTCGGGCACCAGCGTCGATCAATGGATCGCACAACATCAAGGGAATCAAACCAAAGTTCCGAGTTTGGTACTCGGATGTGAAAAGTCGAATCCATCGGTTCACAAAAACTACTCGATGCTTTACAGCTCACATATTTCTTGGTCGTCACCGACAACCCCCACACCGCTGGAGCTATATCCAGCTCTCGCGTTCGATCGACTTTTCAAAGATGACGTACAACGAGGCGATAAAAGTGTTCTCGATGCCGTGCTAGCCGATGCGACCGATTTGCGTCGCAAGGTGAGTGCTCGCGATCAACGCAAACTCGATGAGTATCTCGATTCTGTTCGCGAAGTGGAAGTTCGCATCGAAAAGGCGGGTGAAAAAGGGGAGTTGCAAGGCTGGCGTCCTACGTTGGATAAGCCCAATATGGATCGACCAGCGGATGGCATACCGCAAAACATCGCCGAACATATGCGATTGATGTGCGATATTTTGGTGTTAGGTTTCCAAACAGATACGACTCGAGTGGCAACATTGAAATTGAACAACGACCATTCGTCGTTGCGTTTCCCGCATCTGAATGTTGACTACATGATTCACCATCTGTTGTCGCATTCGGATACAGAGGATTGGTTGAAAGTGAACCAGTTCTTTGTCGAGCAGCTCGGTTATATTGCGAAGAAGTTAGCTGCGATTCAGGAGGGTGATCGAACCTTGCTGGATAACTCGATGTTGATGCTCTGTTCGAGCATGATGTCGGGGTCACATGATGCGACCCAATTGCCAGTAGTGATGTTGGGCAAAGGTGGCGGCAAAATTCAGACCGGACGTATTCTCGATTACGTAGGCCAAGAGAATCGTCAGATGTGCCGTCTTTATTTGTCGATGTTGGATAAAGTCGGTATCCATCAAGATCGGTTCGGAGACGCAGCAGAGCCTCTGGATATCTGAGTGCGTTGCCTGCTGAATCAAAACGAAAAATGCGTTCGACGATCGCATATCGTGGAACGCATTTTTGTTGAATAGGCTCTCGGCGCGTTGCTATGGTTGAGCCGCGACATAATCACCTTCGATATGATCGCCGCGATCGCTTTCGAATTTGTAGGCAACTTTTTTGCCAGCAGCGTCGTTGGTTACGACCACTTTATAGTTTTCGCCGGCACCCGTTTTGGCTGTTCCCGTATAGCCCGAATCCCCCTTGGTCAGCTTTAGTTCGGACAATGTAACACTGAACTGCGACGAGAGAGTTTCTTTAAGCTTGGTTTCTAATTGAGCTTGGCTCCAAGTGGCCGGATTATCAACTCGATTGCAACCAACCACTGCCAGTGTCAACAAAGCAACTGCGCATAAACTTCGAAACTTCATTTTGGTTCTCCAATGTAGGGTGTGGTAGGGTGTGTGAAGCAAGCCCATTCTTGCATTATCTTCACTCGCCTAAAAACACATAATCTTATTGAATCATACCGCAACGTTTGACTGGCTTGCGCAACACACCGTGCGTTTGACATGCCGTCCGGGATCTCCTCGGTGTGTTTCGCAATCACATGGGTTGTGTGCCGCATCGCATGTTGGCTGATCCTGCCACAGTTGTGTCGTAACCGCTCGATTCGCTTCACACACCAGGCTTTCCACTCACAGTCTAATTGTGATGCGCCGTTGCTTCTAGGCCCGTTTTGTCGGAGTACGCAAACGGGATAAGCAGGGTAGGGGACCGTAACGAGTCCGAACAGATGGAGCGGGGCGGTAGACCATTTTTGCGAAAGTAGCCAGTTTTCAGGCTCGAATCGGCGGCTATCCTATATCCCTAACCCCTTCGATCTGTCATGATCGAGGTTTGGAATTGAGGCAAATCAATTTTGCCGGCTGTTCCAGGTCGTTCAAGGAATGAGTTTGCAACAAAGGAAACGTGGTGGTGGAATCACCGAACACAGATGGAACTCGCACAGCCCTAGAAGTGCCACAGCCGGTGGTCCCCTTTCGATTGAATCACCGATACCTTATCACGATTCTTTTGATCCACGCTTTAGCCGCTTTGGTGTTTGTTCCGTACTTCTTCAGTTGGTCAGCCGTAGTGATTGGCTTGATCGGAGTGCATGTTTTTGGGGCGAGCATCACGATCGGCTACCATCGGTTGTTAACGCACCGCAGCTTCAAAACGCCAAAGTGGTTTGAACATTGCTTAGCAACCGTCGGCATTTGTTGTTTGCAGGACACGCCCGCACGTTGGGTAGCCATTCATCGCATCCACCATGCCCATTCCGACGAACAAGCGGATCCGCATAGTCCCTTTGTCAATTTCTGGTGGTCGCATTGCGGCTGGTTGGTCTATATCAATCGCGATACGCACAATGTGGCTAGCCTGGAAAAATTTGCCAAAGATTTATTGCGAGACCCGTTTTATATGCGGCTGGAGCAAAATCCGTTGCGGCAATTCGGGTTTATCGCAGCCCAATTCGCACTTTATTTCTTGGCTGGCTTTTTGGTCGGCTGGTGCTCAAGCGGTTTGGGAAGCGAAGGGTTGCGAGTTGGCTTGAGCTATATGATCTGGGGCGTTTGTTTGCGAGTCGTCTTGGTATGGCACATTACATGGTCCGTCAATTCGTTGACTCATTTGTTTGGTTATCGTAACTACGCAACGGACGAAGGGAGCCGAAATAATTGGCTGGTCGCGCTGCTCACTTTCGGTGAAGGGTGGCACAACAATCATCATGAGGATCCCGCTTCAGCCAGCTTGCAGCACCGCTGGTGGGAAATCGATATCTGTTATTACGAGATCTTGTTCCTCAAAAAAATAGGTCTCGCTCGCGACATCATCCCTCCTCGTTTCACCAGGTAGGGTGTGTGAAGTAAACATTGACGTGTCGTTTCAAGGTCGAGTAAGACATTATTGTGCGATACGTTTTCCGTCGGTGAGGATTGTTTACGCAACACACCGTGGAGTTGACGCGTCGTCCGGGATCATCTGCGCGATTTCATCACCCAAACATCGGTAGCTTGTGTGAAATCTTTTGCCATGTTGCCCGCACTCCGCCTGCACGTCCTCTCCACGGTGTGTTACGCAAACGACGGAGTTATTTACCGCATGGCTCGATGAATCGTTCGGCCCTAGCGACGTAGATCCAACCTGATTCGCTTCACACACCCTACTTTTTGCGCGCAGCCTCGATCAATGTTTGCGCACCTTGTGCGATTAGCTCTTCGGCCGCTTCAATACCAAGCTCTGCCGCTTGATCGCAAGTGGATAGTTTGTCGATCGAGACGATTTTGGAACCGTCAAGCGATAGTACGCGAGCCTGTAATCGCAACTGACCATTTTCAACGCGTCCCCAGGCAGCCACAGGTGCTAAACAGCCTCCACGCAAATGATTCAGCAAGCTTCTCTCTGCGACCACGGAAGCGTGTGAGTCGGCATGGTTGAGCCCTTGCAACGCGTCGAAAGTCGCTTGGTCGTCAGCTCGAATCTCGAGCCCCAGGGCTCCTTGTCCTACTGCCGGTAATACTTTTTCGAGTGGAAGTTTTTGTGCAACTCGTTCGAGATAGCCAAGTCGATGTAAGCCGGCCTGAGCCAACACGATGGCATCGTATTGCCCATCGTCATGTTTTTTGATGCGCGTTTCGACGTTACCGCGGATGTCGAGGATCTCAAGATCGTTTCGCCACGCCCGCAATTGAGCGGCTCGGCGAAGGCTGCCGGTTCCGATTTTGGCCTTGCTGGGTAGTGTTTCCAGCGTCGTCCCTGGCGGCGCGATCAAGCAGTCTCCTACCACTTCCCGAGGCGGAATGGCAGCCAGTTTGAGCCCATCGATTGTTTGCGTGGGAAGATCTTTGAGGCTATGTACGGCGAGATCAATTTGCTTATCGAGAAGCGCTCGTTGAATTTCTTTGGTAAACAAGCCCTGTCCGCCGATGGTTCCGAGCGGTTGGGTAGCGACATCGCCTTGCGTAGTGATCCACACCATCTCGACTTCATGGCCGAGTTGTTGAAGTTGCGTGCAGACCCATTCTGCTTGCCACCGAGCGAGCGGACTTTTCCGCGTACCGAGACGTATTTGCGCCACAATCATTTCCTTCTTGTATTTTGTTGGGTTGGTGCCGTAGGGTGTGTGCAGCAAGTCATCCATCCCTGCCGTTTCATCTCCTACATGACCGCTACCAGCCAATCACTTCTCTATCTTCTAAAACCTGACTTGCGTAACACACCGTGGAGAAGACGTGACATCTTGTTTCCTCGCAATTACGCCCTAACCCTCCCCCGTCGCTCCCTTCCAAAACCACCCACCAAACCCATTACTCTTCATCGCTAACCATCGTCTGCGAGGCCAATTGTGCCCATATCTCGCGTTATGGCAACCGGACGAGAACTCCTCTGAGCAGCAAGCTCAACTAACGTGACGGCTTATCTTCTCGGACCCTTTGCTGAATACTCGCCTCAGCTCGTTCAAGGCCGTTTTCCTAGTTACCGCAACAGTTAAGCAAATCTTGGAAAATTTTACAAAATTTTTAACGAATACGTGGCGCGACGAGATGAAACTACGCCTGAGCGGGAAATTCACACTCGCCCTGAAACTGTCGCCGTAAGTTGATAGATGACAACAACTTAAGGGGCCTTGCTGGCTCGGATTCGCACGCCGCACACATCGCCCCGCACACCCCTGGGTGACACTTGGCTGGATTTGCTAGCACATGTCGTTGGGCTAGCAAATGCCGTGACCCACTACTAATTGATTTGACTTGAAGGGTGAAAAAGTCTCGGTATCCTTCTCACCGTTGCGACTGACCAACGGCACCCAGTTCTGCAGAGGCAGAATGAAAGTTGTGCCTGCAATCAGTTGCGGCTCGTATCGAAACCGCAAATGCTTCTCCTCTCACAGGGCTTTGCGGCGAGAATGATAGCAATGTTAGTAGGTTCGCTTAGGAGTTCGCTTAGCACTTAACTTACAACTCGATTAACTACAACTCGATTAACTACACACTCGATTAACTACAAAACAGTACGTTGCGGATCAAGAACAGTTCGCAGCATTTCGAGTTGGCAGAAAAGAGTTTAGGCGAGTGAGCGGAATCGAAGGCATTGAAATGATTTGCACAGCAGGCGGACTAGGAAAGTCCAAGGGCTGGGTGATACGACAGGATGACCTAAAGCGATGTTTGTTGAACGCGATGTTGGTGAATGCTGGTTTAGTCGCGAGCTCAAGCAAAGTGGCAGGATAAAAACTACACACAAGTAGAAGAGCAGGAAGCTAGTAGGAGTTAACTCATCACAGGGTGGATTTGATTGTTTGATTGCGGAGCGACCGAAGACATGGAAACAGTCGACGGGGCTCATTTGTGTCCAGCTAAGTCAATAGAAGACGATTGCACTTAAGCTGCGAATCTACGAGACAATCTTCCGGAGTTGTACTACCAGAAAAGCAGGTGACCGCAGATTGCCTGTGCTGATCGCTTGGATTCTACGCACGGAATTCACGAGACTCACTTTTTACCCAGAATTTTTCAAACGTACTTATTGTATTGTCCACAGGAGGGATGACTGATGACTTGCAAACCGTTGATTGGCCTGAACGCAGATTTCCGCCCAGCTCAAGGTTCCGCCCCAGCATTGACCGCATTGGCAGCTGGTTATTATGACTCGATTTTCGCAGCCGGCGGAGTTCCCGTTCTGCTTCCACCAATCGCCGACGAGCAAGCGATTGCAGCGATCTTGGACCAGTTGCATGGTTTTGTCATGGTCGGTGGTGGTGATCTTGATCCTCGCAATGACGGTTACATGAGCCATTCTTCGGTTCGGCCTATGGATGCACGCCGCGAAAAGTTCGATCGTATTCTGATGAAAGAGTTGGCCGAACGTCGTATGCCATTGTTTGGTATCGGTGTTGGTATGCAATTGATCAATGTTACTTTGGGTGGCAACTTGTTCTTCCACTTGCCGATCGACAAACCTGAAGCGATTCCACACAAAGATTTGCAAGACGCCAATCATCGTCACAGCTTGGTCGTGAAGAGCGATTCGTTGATGGGGCGAGTTTATGGTGAAGGTGAAATTCGAGTGATTTCGCGTCATCACATGGCGATTGATGAAGTAGCTCCTGGTTTCCGCGTGACCGCGAAGTGCCCAGACGGAGTGATTGAAGCGATTGAAAGTGAGATGCTGGATTGGTTTGTGGTAGGTACTCAGTTCCATCCAGAAGCGAGTGGCGCCAGTGCGTTGGACATTCGCATTTTTGAAGAATTTATCGATGCAGTTCGCGAGCGAAACGGCATGCCAGCGGTGATCAATATTTCCCGCCAGATGGCGATGGCCGGCTGATCGAACTCAGTGAGGCTTGTGCTCGGTGGAGTGCAAGCCTTTTTCATTTTCTGAGCATCAGATTCCTATTTGGATTGGTGGCAGCTGCGTGCGGCCTTGGCCAGGATGGCCATTGTCGTGCGTTCCCAAGGATCCATCTTTCCTTCGGCCGCTTCGCTCACGGATGGGCGCTGCGGCTGTTTTTGTTGGATGCGTGACGGCTTTTATCGTTTAGCCCGTATGCCGCAGGCTAGGCCTCTTCATTGACGGATTGCCCGACTCGCTCATCCTCAATACTCCTGTGTTTCCCTGGTATTTGCCTTTTTTCGCGTTTTTCGTCCCTTTCGTGGTCCCAAACATCCCGCAAATTCGAACCAACCTGCCGCCTGTGTGGTCTTTGGATTTGGTGACGTAGAAAGTCCACTTGTCATGATTGAAAATGGGGGCTACATTTCTACTCATCGCTGGGACATGAAATATCCACCCTAATCCGGTGCTTTTCCTGTTCTGCGTATCCTGCCAAGTGAACTCAGATTCGCTATTTTGCGACCATGCGTCTCACTTGTTCAGTATCAATTTTCATATTCCCCTGTAGCTCAGTCGGTAGAGCAGCGGACTGTTAATCCGCTTGTCCCAGGTTCGAGCCCTGGCGGGGGAGCCTTTCAGAACAGTATCGAAACTGGTCTGGTTTAGTTAACGCAGAAAGCCGAGGTCTCTACCTCGGCTTTTTTCGTTTAAATCCGTGGTTTTCGCGGGTTTCTTGTTAACCGCCGCATGGAACCGTGCGTCTCTTCCTGACAGGCCAACGTCCAGGATCGCCCGTTTCCTGCTCTCCACCCCGTCCAGGATAGCCGAATCTCTCGAACTCTCTTGGTTAACGGGGGCATTCGGGTTAACAGAATGAGGCGATCCGAGACAACTACTGGCGATTGCTTTCTGAGAGTTTGAGACCGCTTATCTGGCCGGTTGTTCCCAGTAGCGTGTCGTCGGTCCAATTCCAATCTGTTCCCCACGTACCCAACGAACTGAATTCGCAAACTCGCCCTTTGACCTCATCAGATTCGAAAGCTGACTACCTGGGAGTAGTTTGACGAACGGATTCAATTTCGCTTCTCCGTCGGGCTAAACCGATGCGTTGAAAAAGACTTGCTGACCGATTCTGCATCGCCTTAACTTCAAGCATGTAGGGCTTGAACATCGCGTCTGTAACTCATCAGAGCAAACGATCAGAGGTAGCGTCTGCTCGCCAGAATCCCATCATTAGATAACGTCGAAATGAACAATTTGTTATGATACGAGACTTGTCCAAGCAGCTGTTTGCGAATCCGAGGCGGAATCGTTTTCTGCTTGGATCGCTCGCCAGCGGGAATCGCTGCACCAAAAACAAATTCGGAGGAGTTTTCATGCGTCGGAGTATCTTAGCACTAACCGTTTGTCTTTTCGGGCTGTTTTCAGCTCCAATTGCGTTGGCCTGCACTCGAGTAATATGGGTCGCTGCGGACGGTCAAGTTTATGTCGGCCGGACTCAGGACTGGACCGAAAAAGCTAACTCCGCATTCCGGGTTTATCCTCGCGGGATGGAACGCACAGGTTCAGTGGTCGAGAACCCTCACAAGTGGACCTCAAAGTACGGCAGCTTAGTTGTCACCGGCTACGACATTGCCACTCACGAAGGGGTTAATGAGAAGGGCTTGAGTGCCCAAATCCTCTATCTCGCTGGCGACTGCGACTACGGCAAACGCGATCCCAAAGTGGAAGCTATTAGCGTCATGCAATGGGCTCAGTACTTCCTCGATAACTATGCGACCGTAGCCGAGGCTGTCGAAGCAATGAATGCCGTTCCCTATCAGGTCGAGACGCTGGTGCTACCAAACGGCTTCCCAACGTTGGTACACATGTCACTTGGCGACAAGTCAGGCGATTCGGCCGTGATTGAGTACATCGCTGGTAAAGCCAAGGTTTACCACGACAAGCGGTTCACAGTCATGACCAACGAGCCGACCTACGACAAGCAAATCGAAAACCTGAAACAGTACCGTACCTTCGGCGGAGATAAGCCGCTTCCCGGCGAGCGGACTCCAACCGATCGCTTTGTGCGAGCAGCCTACTACGCCGAGAACTTACCGAAGCCTACCAACCGCGATGAAGGTGCTGCGTACACGTTCAGCGTCATTCGAAACATCTCTGTTCCCTTTGGCAAGCCAGACCCGAAGAAGCCAAACGTATCCAGTACCATCTTTCGCACGGTGCAGGATCTGACTGGAGGACGCTACTACTTTGAGAGCACTTATGCTCCGAATGTGGTCTGGGTCGACATCACCAAGCTCGACTTCAGCAAGGGGCAGCCTGAGATGGAATTAAAGGTTGAGAAGGAGATTTTCAAACTCAATGGCGATGTGACCGACAAGCTTGAGAAAGCGAAGCCATTCGTGTTCGGCATGAACAAGAACTAAAGGCTACACCAAGCATTTTGCGGACATACCTGCGGTTGGACGGATCGTGGGTGAAGAGATGCAGCGTGGGTTTCATCTGCTGAGCTCGAAGCAGCACTTCATAGGTTTGGAGAGTCCGTTCGCGATCCTCAACGATGCCGGGTAAAGCACTGTTTCGCACCTGCTGATCGTCGAAGGCTGCATCACCTGCAATTACAACTTGCCGTTCCCCCAGATGATCACGACACTCTGATGACCAATGGTATGCCCTGGAGTGGAGATGACGAACACATCCTTGCGTTCAGTCAAAGGCATGTCTGCACTCGCCCTCCCTGGGGGAGCTTCGCCAAAAGCCTTCCGCCGCGCGCTGAAGGTGTGAGCTCTTGAGGCGAAACCAAGACAGGCGTGGAAACGGCGAGTTGGTCTATGTTGCCGATGTGGTCAGAATGCGTGTGAGTCAAAACGCAGAGCTCAACATCGGCCGGGGCTACTCAGGCGACTGCTAGCGCCCGGGTAAGATCGTTTCCGTTCGACGCGGTTGCATCGATGATCGTCGGATAACCCTTTGCCAGAGTTTTGGGTACGCCTTCAAAATATGCCGAAGTGCCGAAACCAATGGACTCGCCTGTGTCTACGAGAATGCAACGTTCGGGGTGATCGATCAGCCAAGCGGTGCAATCCAGCCAACTGGTGATGCGAGTGTTCGACATCATCATTGGCAAACGCAACTCATCATCCACTTCGGACAGCTCTCGTGGCAGTTCACGATGCCACTCTCGCACTCGCACTACACCGACAGGTAAGTGCCAGAGTGTAACTCCATTGCCAAGTTCGAAAGCGGCGGGCGTTAGTGTTAAGGGCAATGCTGGGCGAGCAGACCACCGCGAAACTGGTGACCCAACAAAAGCACCGATCATACGCGCGATATAGTAAAGCTTGGTTGGAAGCGAAACGGTCGTTGCCATGGAAGTAGTCGTCAGTCCTGTTGTTTTGTTAATCAAAAGCCATTCTTATGCTCTGCGGAATTGTGCTTCAATGTCAATGGTTCGCTGATTCCATGCCCGGAAACAGAATTGATTTTTCTTCAACCACTCGGCCGTCTTCCATTTTGATGATGCGATCGGCGTAGTCGAGGACGCGATGATCGTGAGTGACCATGAAGATGGTGGTCTGCCTCTCATCAGCGAGCCGTCGCAGCAAACTAACCACCCTGTGACCACTCTCTTTGTCCAAAGCTGCCGTGGGTTCATCTGCAAAGACAACCTCTGGGTTGCCGACAAGCGATCGAGCAACCGCAACGCGTTGCTTCTGACCTCCGGACAGTTGATCCGGCATGAAGTCAACTCGATCTCCAAGACCAACTAGCTCAAGCATGTGACGACAAGCTTCTCGCCAATTGCGATTGGCCTGGCGACCATGTATCTGCAAGCCCATCTGAACGTTCTGTGTTGCGGTTAGGCTCTTATGCAAGTTGTGAGCTTGGAAGATAAAGCCAATGCGATGTCGCATCCTCATTAGTGTTTCGTCGCTTGCTCCGTTGAGTTCTGTCCCGAGTAGTTTAACACTCCCTTCCTGGACGCTTCTCAAGCATCCAACTAGCGTTAGCACCGTCGTCTTTCCGCTACCCGACGGGCCCATCAGGATCACTACTTCACCACGTTTGATATTTAGATCAACGTTGTGAAGCACTCGCACGCCAGCCGCTCCGGTGCCAAACGTATGGCAAAGCTGCTTGGTTTCAATTGCGAACTCACTGGCCATTAGAATAACTCCGCTGGGTCAGCCGCATTCAGTCGCCGTGTCGCGATAACTCCTGATAACGTGCACATTGCTGCGGTCAGGCAGAACACAAACAACGGTCGTGTCCAAGGCATAGTGATCGGCAGACCAGTTTTAGCAGCGGCCAATTCATATAGCACTAAGCAGATCACCAAGCCAGGAATGAAACCCAGGGCTGCCAAAGACAGGGCTTCCTCAAGTACCACCCCAAAAAAGAAGCGAGGCGGATAACCGATTGCCTTGAACGTTGCGTACTCGGACAAGTGGTCCTGCACGTCGGTCGATAGAACTTGGTACACAATGACCAAACCGACCACGATGCCGATCCCAACTCCGAAACCGAACACAAAGCCAATGGGTGTTTGTGTCGCCTGATAGCTTTGCTCCGCCTCGATGAACGCTTGCTTAGTCATAGCTTTGACATCGCCGTGAGCCAGGTGTTGATTGATATGCTCAGTGATTTCCGCGGCTTGGCTGGGATCATCGATCTTCAGCAGCACTAGCGTCGGCGTCCCGGGTCGGCGATTGGGAAACAACGCAAAGAAAGTTTGATCTGAAACAATCAGTGAGCCGTCGACATCGAATGATGCACCCTGGTCAAAAAGGCTTACGAACGAAATCGATCGGCCACCGATCTCTACATTGACCGACCTGCCAGATTGCAACGTGGCTTGGATGTTCGCATTGAAGTCGCGAGTTCTCTGGTCGACGATGGCGGTGTCGGGAAGTCGCAGTTGACGAGCTTTGGCAGATAAATCCTTGTCGTCAAAGACATCGGCGTTGGGGTCGACGCCAGTGACGCGAAAGTTGGTGGTATCGCCGGTAGATGTGTCGGTCCAGAATCGAGTCCCAATGTACACGGGAGTGGCGTAGTGGACCCCAGGGACGGCGAGGGCTTGATACATTCGCGAGCGTGGTAGAGGGTTGGCTTCGCGAAGGGAGCGAAAGTCGGAGCTGACCAAAACGATGTCAGCATCGAAGGATCGATGGGAAAAAACGCTGGTCTCGAACAAGGCATTCATGAAGCCCAGTTGCATGAAAATCAGGACGTTGGCGAACGTGACGCCACCAACCGCAGCAATCAATCGCGTCTTGTTATGCATCAGTTGTAGCCAACCAATGGGCAATCTTCCCCAGAGCCATCCGATAATCCGGCTCATAACGGAAACTCCACGGTCACTTGCATGCCAACGAATCGAGCAGCTTGATCAGACGACTCATGATGGATTCGAACCAACACTTCCACAACACGCGCGTCGGTATTGGCTGCTGGATCGCTGTCGACGATGGATTGTCTCTGAACGAGCGTAGCCACCTTTTCCACGATCCCCGTGAGAGGTGAATCAAACGCGAGCGAGTGAATTGTTACCGACTGCCCATTCCGAATCTTAGCGATATCGCTCTCATACACCTCAGCGCGTACCAGCATGGAGTCCGTTTTTCCCATACGAAGCAATGATTGCTGGCCAATGCGTTCACCGGGGCGAAGATCGATATCCAAAATGGTACCTGCGTTTGGAGCGCGAACTAAAGAGCGATCCAAAACTGCGGCTGCATTTTGCAATGATGCTTCCGCAACACGAATGTCTGCTTGAGCAACTTGGACGTCGACAGAATCCTCAGGGTTCTCGGTGTATCTAGCCAGCTTTGCTTCGGCCTCTGCAACCGCCTTATCGGAGGTTGTAAAGGCAAGCAGAGCTGCTTCATATTCTTGTTCGGACGATGCTTTGGATTTGCGAAGCTGATCCTGGCGGCGAAGATCAATACGATTGGTTTCACGCTGTGATCTTAACGCTTCGAGACTTGCATGAAGCTGAGTGTAAGTCGTTGACGCAATCAAACGCGATTGCTGAAGACGTACGCGAGCTTGCTCCACCTGAGCTTGGGCGACCGCATGCTGAGTTCGCAATTGTTCATTGTTGTCCAGCACGGCCAGTACTTGGCCGGCTTCGACATGATCGCCAACGTCCACTGCCAACGATTGAACACGAGCATCGCCAGAGCCACTCGAGCCCGCTACTTCAATCACTTCTCCTTCAGGTTCCAAACGCCCCAGTGAAACAACCTTTTCGATGGCCGGCCTTAGGATATCTGCGTTGGACTGAGGACGGCTGATCGGAAACCAGTCGATCAAACGATCCTTTGCGAGCCAACCAGCAATGGCTAGCACTGCCAAAGCCATGAACAATTTGTAGTGGTAGCGTTTCGAGTGACGGATCGGCTCGTTGCGACGGTCAACGCTCCGCAAAGGTAATGAGCTTGATTCGGAGGTGTTTTCTTGCGATTTACTCTCGTTTGCCGCTTCAAGTAAACCTGTTTCTTGGGTGGCCGACACGGGAGCGAGGTCCTCTGTGAGTGTTTGGTTCATCGCAGTAACCTCCTGAATTTGGTATGATCCACCAAAAATATTATCGACAACTGACCGTCGGGTCATTAACTAGGATAGGCGATTTTAAGCAATGGTCAAGGGAAAACCACGCGAACGACGAAAAGACGATCGACCTGCTGAGATTTTGCAGGCGGCGGTGGATGAGTTTGCTGAAAAGGGCTTCGCCAATGCCAAAATCCAGTCGATTGCGACTCGAGCGGGCGTGGCCAAGGGAACCGTGTATTTGTACTACACGACGAAAGAGGAAATTTTCGAGGCGATCGTTCGCGATCGAACTCAGCCCGTATTCGCTATGGCGTCCGCGATGTCGGAACAGTGGCAAGGATCGCAGGCAGACCTTTTGCGACAGATCATCACGCACTTTTACGGACAGATGATTGAAAATGACGAACGACGCATGATTCTCAAGACGCTGATTTCTGAGGGCGAAAGATTCAGCGAACTAGCTGCGTTCTATCATCGAGAGATCTTGGTTGGCGGACGAAAAATGCTTCGCGAGTTGATTCGTAAAGGCATTGAGTCAGGTGAGTTCCGCGACGGCTTGTACGCGAAGGAACCAATGGTCCTCGTCGCCCCCGCTATCCACGCTGCGATTTGGAAGATGACCTTCGACTCGGTAGAGAAGCTTAACACGCGACGATGGCTCGAAGCGCATCTTGAACTGATCTTGCACGGTGCATTAAGTAAGCCGTCGATTTGAGAGACGATTCTCCTCCCTCTTTTGTTGTACTCGCGCACTTTAAACACGTTAGTAGATTTGTCCAATAAAGTTATACCCATTAAAACCCTCTAGCTCACGGTTATTTCACGTAAGCTTACCGGGTCGCACTGATGCACTATCCGTCACTTGAATGAGATTTCGGCGATGTTGGAGATAGACTGCAATGGGCCGGTCAGCGGGTATGAACCGTTCACCGATTTCCAGATCGGCCACCTTTGGCAATTGTGATTTTATCACTGGGTAATCCTCAGACAGAACATAGCGATTGAAGACATTGCTGATCTTGGCCGCAAGCCGTGTCAACACCTTTGGCAAGGGCAGCTTGAGGTAACTAGCTAGATAAATCACGCATTTCCCTTCATCAACAGGCGCAACCACATTGACTGCTTTGACACTGTCTGCAATCCGCAATCGCCAGAGGTTTGGAAAGCGAAACTCAATGGTCGGTTCTCCTTCGGGTGGTGGCAGTTGACTAGGTTTCATCGCTGGAAGTCCTTCGTCAGGTTGATTGGAAATCCAGACCCGAAGAACATCATCCTTCAATGTTGTGTACGGCCCATTAACAAGCGTTCTTTGATCCCGACCAATTGTGCTGGGATGAACGAAGGGAAGATGACTTACATCCAGTAGCCCCTCGACGGCTCTCGATATGTCAACATCCCATTCCTTCCGCACTGTTGCATGTTCAAATCCATCTAAATCAGTAAACCAAGGAATCGGTGGATATTCGTCTCTAGGTTTTCCATGCCAAATCCAGATGAATCCATGCGATTCTCGCGTTGGGTAGACGTTACACTGAAAGACCTTTGGTATCTTCGCGGCGCGACCGTTTGCGGGAATGAGCTTGCACGATCCGTCGGTGGCAAACTCAAACCCATGAAAGGGACACTGAATGCATCCGTTTACAATCCGACCAATGCTCAATTTACTACTTCGGTGAGGACATCGATCCAGCATGACGCAGATTTCTCCCTTGTCATCACGCCAAAAAACCAATGACTCTCCGAGTCTCCGAACGCCCACAGGTTTACCTCGAGGAACCTCTTTTGAATCAAGAACTGCATACCAACGGTCGGAAATCAGCATGGATTGATCACACTTTGTGGGAAAGAACCGCCAAGATTGCGACAACCCAGGCTGGATATTCTAAACTGCACCGTATAGTATTGTATTTCAGCTGCGAGTCAACTCTGAGAATATGAAAAATGGCCGATGAGAATGAACCTAAACCCAAAGGTCGCCCAAAGGACCCAGGAAAGCGCACGTCCATTTTGCATGCGGCGCGGAGTCTCTTCTTGGAGCACGGATTGGCTGTTGTCTCGATGGATGCTATCGCGGAACAAGCGGGTGTATCCAAAGCTACTGTGTACAGTCACTATGCCGACAAGAGTTCGCTATTTCGAGCCGTGCTAGAGGCAGAAACGGGCGACTATTCTCCCCCGCCACAAATAGACAAACTCGAAAAACTTGAAGACCTTCGGCAGCATCTAGTCGATTTTGGTTCGTCTCTCGTCCTTGTTCTTACACGGCCGGGCGTAGTCGATCTTGGTCGATTATTGGTCAATGAAGCGCATCGCCACCCTGACCAAGCCACTCACTTTTTTGCTCGTGGCCCCGAAGCGACACACTTGATGCTGGCGGCAATGCTCAGCAAAGCGAATGAGCAGCAGCTTATTGCATGCGACAATTGCAAATTGGCCTCCGACCATCTGCTTTCGATGTGGCTTGGCCAACGTCACCTTCGTCAACAGTTGGGGCTCTGTCCCCCTCCAACGTCCCGTGAAGTTCGACGCCATGTTGCGGCTTGCGTCGATGTTATCCTTGCGGCTTTCGCGTGTAATCGCAGTCGCAAGTAGACTGACTTGGTTTTGTCAGGTTAGATACCTAACTCAAGGAAACGCCACCATCTCCGTTTTTGATGATGTTTGGATGCTTCAGCATTTCGATGTTTGTCATAAAGGCTATACCGATAATCCTTTTGCGTCTTAGCGTTCCGGTTGCGATGAGGCCGGATGGCTCGAGAAGAAATCCCAGATAACATCCGTCGCAATAAGTTTGTTGGAGTTCTTGCCGACCAAGAACTCCGGAGCCTGGCTTTTGCCGCCTGCCCAGTGATGGCCGAGTCCATCGATGGTGATGCATACGACTTCGGCATCATTGCGACCTCGCCCGTATCGAGATGTTCGAACGCCTGGAGCTTTTTCCTCCATGGTCGGTTCGTCAGCACATTCTAGTACCTTTGCCCACTTAGCGATCATGATCGTGACGGGCGGTTTCGACCTGCCACCTTGATCCTTACCACCCATCGCGAGCTTGGGGAAGCCACCTTCGATTGGATTCAAGGTGTCCGATGTGCCGGTCAAGTAGCAAACTGAAACACCTCTGGCTGGCGATACAGAATCTGACCAGCATGTGCCCGAGTGGGGTGCGATAGCAGCAACGCGATCCGCGAGTTCTGCACCAAGTCGGAATGTCATCGACGCTCCATTCGAAAAACCAGTAACGTAAATTCGTCTCGAATCAATCGAATAGCTGCTCTCCAACGAATCGATTAGCGCCGAGATGAATGCAACGTCGTCGATGTTGCGTTCGGCGGCATGAAAGCGACCAGAGCCATCGTTCCAAGCCTGCGGGTTCTTACGGAGGCTCGGTGGCTGGGCACGGTCGGGCCTTGTCGCGTCCGGATAAACCACGATGAAGCCCTCGGCATCGGCTTTGGAGGACCATCCGGTTTCTCGCTGCGAGTGCAGCGCCGTTCCGCCCATCCCATGCAGCATGATCACTAGCGGCAGCGGTTTCGTCTTTTCGTAAGTTGGCGGGACATGCAGCAGATAACTACGTTCGAGGCTGTCAGCTTTAAGTGTTAACTCCTGGTGTCCAGGTGGTATCGCTCGTGCCCGCTCTGATTGGACCTTTGCCCAGGCAACTCCTCCGATAATCAGTCCCAGCAGTATCAACACATAGAATCGACTACTGTGAAGTTTTTTCTTCATTTTATCTCTAGGAGTGTGGTAGCGCTGGTAGGTAACTGCAAGAAAAGCGAGAGTCAGTGAGATTGCCCGACAAGCGAGTCACACATCGGGATAGAATTCAGAGGCGAGATATTCACGTAACCATTCACTCAACAGGCAGAAGCCGAGCCGAGGTGTCCCGTTTACAAACGTGGCAACATGTTCGTAAGGTTTGGAGAGATCTGAATTGTCGAAAATGCGAACCTGCGGAAGACATCGAATTGCCAACTTGAGATTCTCGAGGGTTCTGGCGTGCCGCGAGCGAAGCTTTTCAATTGGAACGTCATGCCCACCTTGACTTAGACGCATCCCAACTCTTTGAATCGAAGTTTCGGGATCTCGGATTGCTACAAAGCTAAGGATCACATGGTAGCCGGAGTTCGAGGCATCTTGAAGAAAACGGACTTTCTCGCCAACTGGATCTGAAAACACCGTTTCAAAGATGAAGCTGTTCTTCTGTTCGACGAGCTTAGCACGTTGCTGCTTCGCAAGCTCAGCTGCCTCATAGGGATCGAGATTCAGTTCCTTCGCTAGCAGATCCGCGTTTACAAATGGCCAACCCAGACAAGCAAGCTGCGTTTCATAAAAGGTAGATTTGCCAGCTCCGTTCGATCCAGCCAACGCGATGATTGTCGGACGGTCATCAGGGCCGTCACTGCTCATCGTTCACAACCACGAAGTTCTTATTGACAAAGTGCCCCGAGACACGGGTGCCGTTCTCTTCGACTCGGATAACCAGATCGCGATTGGACGGATCGGACTCGTAGTGAGGATATGGCTGCGCTTCGAGGTAGCGTGCTAATCGTTCACGGCCCTTCGCTGAATCGCTAGCGTCCAAGGCGAGTTCCGCCATCTTTGCATCGCTCAGTCCTGGGATTTGGGACGCGAGATCGTCCGTGAGATGATCAAGATCAAAGATCTTTGTCAAGAAAGTTACGCGACGAGAAAACTCCGCGACAACGTCGGAAATTTGTTTCGGTCTGGGCTTGGACAATTCAATTTGCAAGAAGTGACGGAACGCTTGAACCAAGACGTCTTGTTCTTCAAGGGCCGAGAACGAAAGCTCTGAATCCCTCGTCGGCTGATCAGGCTGCTCTTCGCTCGGAGTCATCGGAGTCGTCTTTCTGGAACTTCGTGAGCCAAGGTGTCCGCTGCAATGATTCAGCAGTACGCAGGACATCATCGGGTGTTATCGGCGAGTTGCTACCAGCTTTTAACAAGCCAGCTTTGAGTTGCCGTCGAAACTCATCACAGACTGCGTTCAACGTTTGCACAGCGTTAGCGGTTAAGGTTGCTTCGGAACTATTCATAGCGTCTTCCCGTCCCTGGATTGCTCGAATTCGATCACTGAGTATTTTCCCAGAAATCACCAACCTAGGTCAAGGCCGATCGAAGCGTGAAACACGCGATAAAACGCGTTTTCTGAAGCTTTTAACGGCAATGAGTTCTCAAAATCCCCAACCATTAACGTTATCAGGCTGCTTGCTTCCTTCCTGAAAAGACTAGTTTACGGATTTCTTTTAACGAGCCGCTTCCATGCGACCCGTTGCTTCTCCCAGTTTGGCATGATCGCAATTGTTCGCACTTCGCGTTCACGGAAGTGGGGAACGGGATCGGTGGTGGGTTCGAGATCAAGAATCGCTTGCTGGATGTCGGGGGCTAGGTTGGTGAGGTTGATGATCTGCGTTACGCGGGCGCGGGTGATGCCGGCAACGCGAGCGATCTCGGCCTGGTCTTTGACTTGGCCTGTCGCGAGTAGGTGTTCTAGCCGAATAGCCAGTGCCATCAGCTTGGTGATGTGAGGAAGCTTGGCCGGTACACTTGGCATCTTTGGCTTAGGGACACTGACGCGTTTTCGACCATGCGAGGAAGCACTGGTTTCGAACTTGACTTTCATGTGGCTCATAATTTCTTGGTTTCTTCGTTGTTAGGGTTCTTGGTTGCAAATGATTTCAGCCCGAGCGGGCTAAGCGTTATCGATAGTGTGCTGTCGGTGGGGTCGTGGTCGATGCTTGCTACCAACTGTGACATCAGTCGGCTTCGTTCGCCCATCGTGAGATGCTCCCACAATGCCTCGAGATTCTTGATTGCCTTCAGGATGGTTTGCCGGTCTGGAGTACCAGATTGGATCTTCGCGAGCTGATCTTGCAATTCGTTACGCCTGCGAAGGTCGCGAGTCTGTTGCTCCGTAAGTGATGCGAGTGAGTCGAGACGTTTGACTTCGCGAGCATTGTCACCGGTGGGAATCGCGAAGGCTTCAATCGCTCGTTCGAGGTTGCCCAAGCTTTCATTCAGTAGGGAAAGCTCTTTCCGAATCGCGTCCCCTTTATCGTTAATGGTCCGGCTAACACGATGGCAGGTCTCATTGAGTAGCGTGTCGTCGATTGTGAGCGACTGAAGTTGTGCCACCACAAAGCGTTCAACCTCCTCCGCTGGCAACGAAGGCCTTGGGCAGGTTTTGTGGCCGCGCTTCGTTGCCTTATTGCAAACGTAGTATCGATATCGCTTGCCGCGCCCGCTGCCACCGCTGGTCGAGTGTGTCATCATGGAATTGCAGGCCGTGCACCGCAGCAGACCAGCCAATACGCCAGGTGACTTGCCGTGGATGCGATCTCCCAAGTTGACACGGTTGGCATTGAGCTTCTTCTTTACGGCTGCAAACACAGCCGGGGGAACGATCGCTTGGTGCTCGCCTTCGTACATTTCATTGTGGTAGGAGACCTTGCCGATATAGATCGGATTGGTCAATAAAGCATGGAGCGTCGTCTTGTAGAATTGGCCACCACCCAACTGCTTGTCAGTCTTGGTAACCCAACTCTTTGCTCGCCAACCGCGGGACTGAATCGCCTCAAGTGTTCCAATGAGCCCCTCGCATTCCAGATACAGATCGAAGATTTGCCGGACGCGTTCTGCCTCTAGTTCGTTGACGATCAACTTCTTGGTCGCTCGATCAATGTCGTAACCCAGAACAGGTCGGCCACCGATGTACTTACCTTTGCGTCTGGCAGCCGACATTTTGTCGCGAGTTCGTTCGCTGATGATCTCGCGTTCGAATTGTGCAAACGAAAGCAAGATGTTCAGCGTCAACCGCCCCATGCTTGAGGTGGTGTTGAACTGCTGCGTTACGGACACGAAGGAGACACCCGATTTGTCGAATGTGTCCATGATGCGTGAAAAGTCCATCAACGAACGGCTGAGTCGATCAACCTTGTAAACCACAATGCAGTCGATCCTGCCGGCCTTGATATCCTCCAGCAATTGCTTCAGCGCAGGGCGTTCCATGTTGCCACCCGTGAAGCCACCATCATCGTATTGCTTGTCGATCTCTACCCAACCTTCGTGGCGCTGGCTGGCTATGTACGATGAGCATGACTCACGCTGAGCATCGAGCGAGTTGAACTCTTGCTCCAAGCCCTCGGTTGTTGATTTGCGGGTGTAGATCGCGCATCGAATCTCTTTTGATCGTTTGTTGACATCGATCATTTGGCACGCTCCTTGTTGCCCTTGAGTCCAAAGAACGTGAACCCGTTGACGTGCGAGCCTGAGATCGCTTTCGCAACAGCTGACAACGTCCCGTATGTTGTGCCGTTGAATTCAAAGCTATTCTCGCCAACATGCACAACCAACTTCTGACCCTTGTAGGTTTTGTGCAATTGATCTCCAGGAGGCGGCAATCTAGGATCGCGACCCGGATCGATGACGGTCGTTTGCTCGCACGCAAACGATATTTGCTCCGTGAATGATTGCGGCGGTCGCTTTCGCAGATCGGCATCATCGGCCATTGCTAGTGCGCGCTGTCTGACTCGCTCAGGGAGACCTCCTTGCTCATTCGCTTGCAACCGCCAAGCGATCTTCTTCATCATCCAATCGCGATTGCGGCTACGTGGTGGCTCGAGGCATACGGTCTCGAAGTATTCTTGAAGTGCAGTCGTCGCCATACTCTTCATGCGCGCAACCTCCTGCTTGATGTTGAGGCTCATACGTCTCTCCGTTGTGAATGGTCTTGTTAGTCGTTTCTCGCGGCGCGTTTACCGCCGGTCACAGAGAGCGATAGTTCTCAAGAATCCTCAAGCCCATCGTGGGAAGTTTCTGGCTTAACTGATTCCGAATCTAGTTTGCCGTGCGTGTTCTGTTGTAAGAGGACTCGTACAACTCCGATCGCCAACAATTGAGCAATCTCATCTTGTCCTTGTTCATTACTAACTATCGCTGGTTCAGAGAGTTGCCTCATTCGTCGCATCCACTTTCCGCATTAAGTATTTGAAGCCAGGCCTCTCGACCTGTTAAATCCCGTGTCTCCCATCTGTAGGAATACCCGGCTGGACGCAGAAGTGACGGACCAAAGACGAATGTTTTTCGAGTCGTTGTTAACGGACGACAAGTTCAAGAATATTTCCCAATTCCAAAAAGCAGTGACCTAAGGTGTCATAAGCGTGCGAATGATAGCGTTCGCGATTGGCAGTGGCTTGGCCTGGATGGAATCACACAGGACAACGGTCATGGACTGGCGGATGGGAAGCCCACGCTAGGAGTTTTGCACGGTGGAAGCCGTAGGCTGGCCACTGCCAATCGCATTCTGTTTGCGTCAGTCGGTTGGATCGCTTGACGTTTTGATCAATGAAGGATTGCTATGAAGTACTGATTTTCAAGGTTTACATCATGACCGCTGTTCGACTTCCGCGTTTATCGCGCCCCGGTGTTATTGAATCGATCGATCCCAAGCGACTGTTCGAGCTACTCCACCCTTATGCCGATTTCTTTGCAAATCGGTCTGTTCCGATCGAAGGACCGGATTCGATTGATTGCCAAGCGGTCATTCGCGAGATCACCAAAGCAGATCAAGAAACGCCGGCGGACTTGCTGGATGCAATCTGCCTTATCGATGAGTTAGCCAACACAGTTGCCATCGAGTTGTTGCTCGATCGAATGCCTGCTCACACTTTGGGAATCCAACCCGGTGGTAATCATTCCGCCGCAGATATCGTTACAGCGGCTTGGCTGGCCAATCCTGATAAGCTTGTCCGGACACATGCATTGTCACGAATCAAGCGTGTTCGCTCGTACGACTACTTCCAAGCGAGTCAAACTACTGCTCCAAAGTTCGTGACGCCCGCTGAGGAAACGCTTCAGCAACTGGAGCGCGATATTGACTCCTGGCACGTGGAGCGCTTCCGCGCTCAAGGGACGAGGGTAGAGGTATTCGAGAACGACGATGAAGTCGAATTTTCCATTATGCACGGTAGCCTCTTTCGACGTCAGCGAGTCGTGGAGAATGGTCGCTTCGGGTTTCACTCGTTCTGGCCCGTGCAAAGTGCATCGGCAATCTACAACCGCGAGTTTGGAGAGTTGCGGATCAACGCCAAAACCGGCAAGGAGAAAGCGTTGTATTGCCGGCTCCTGGGTAAGCACATGTTTGGAAACGAGAACCTGTTTCCAACTGGCATCAAATACACGCTTGATCCATTACGGGAGTTTGAATTCGATGCACTCGCACCCGGCGGCATCGAGGGCATAACCGACGTTCGAATGATCGAGTTGTGGCTTGGCGATCCTGATGATCGTTATGGTGTGATAACCATTCGTAAGGGTGACGATTTGCTTAATTGGGCTCAGGCGAAAAAGAAGAACATTTGGTTGGAACGACGCCTTATCTCGGCAACCTTCAAGATGGAGCTTGAGGGACGCAAAACCGAATTGGCGATCACGGTCCGTCCTCCCAACGTCGCAATTTACAGTCGTGGAAGAGTATCCGCGACCATCGAAGCTTGGCTTACCCAGCGCGGCTTTATTATCTCGAAGCAAGCATCAAAGAGGACGCGTCATGAGCCAGCCCTGGCAAGCACTTGAGCGGCTTAATGACGTGGCGACATCGCACTTGAGCTGGCGATTGTTGCTGGGTGATGCATTTGATTCGCACTGTGATCTTCTCCTGCCGATCAGAGACTTGGCCAAGGCTTTGCCCGTTCCTAACCGTCCTTATGAGTGGCTGGAGATTGTCGAGGTCGAGGATGGTGTCTTCGAAGGCTACAACGAGAAAACCGAGGAATATGTGCCAATCGATCGCCGCGACATCGTTTGCTACGAGTTCAGCTTTGGCAAGCTCGCCGCAGAGCTGGCTTCGCTAGTTGGGTACGACCTGGCATTCGAACGTCTCGCAGGCCCGATGTATCGATACAAGCTTGGTCACTACGGGAATCCAAATGGATCGGGGTTCTCGTTGTTCCTGGCGAAAGTCAGCGATCCTCGCCGGCTTGATTGGTGCATCGATGCGTTCTTGGCAGAGTTTCAGCGACCATTCGTCTTGTTTCTCACTTCGAAACGGATGCTGAGTAGTCGCAACGAGAAGATGTTGGACTCGAGAGGATCTCTCGTGGTTCCGCTCGATCAATCGTTATTTCTTAGCGATGATGGCGAGTGGTGCTTGTCTCCATGGGCGCGTCAGCAATTGGTTGATTTCCGCGATCGACTAATGCCACCGGCGAAAAGCGTGGCTGGTCGATTCCCAACCCCAAGTGGCAGCCGCTGGAGCGATGTGGAGATGCGTTTCAGCGACACCGAGAAGATTAGCGTGGCTATCCGCGACCAACGCCAAGTGTTGACCTACTCTCAACTGGGGTTGGTTGATTCGCGAAGTGGTAAGCCAAGCAAGCAGTGGGAGCTTCTTCTAAAGTTTGCGAGAGAACATGGCATGATGACATGGCTCTCTCCTGACGCCTGCCGAAAGAATCGCAAGCAGCGAGAATTACTTAACAAGTCGCTTCAACATTTCTTTGACATCGAGGGCGAGCCAATCGAGCTTACCGACGATAGAAAGGGCTGGAGATGCATTTTCAAATTGCATCCCGAGGACTGGGAGCGATCGTTCTCTTGAACCAATCGACTTTAACGACAGAGTGGTTAATTCTTTGACTAACGTTGCTCGTGCAAACGTGAATAAACCGCCGCCGATTCAGCATAGCGATTAAAGAGGTTGTTTCTTCAATACCCTGAGGAAGACCACCTTATCAACACCTGTATCGTAGAAGCTTCGAATTCGAGCCTCCTCATCAAAGCCATGCTTCGAGTAAAAGCGACGGACATACTCGAAATCTTCAGTCCCTGAGGTTTCAACAAGTAATACTCGTTCACCTTTCTTTGTGAGCCAGTTTACTACGTAATCTAGCATAGCCCTCCCACGGCCATTTCGTTGATGATCAGGATGAACCGCAATCCAATAGAGATTCCATGTTCCGTTCGTCATTTTCTCTGGGGCCAAGTAAGCAACTCCCACAGGGCCACTATCTTCGTGATCAGTAAACCAAATGTCGGTATCACTACGTGAATTGAGCATACTTGCGAGGAGTTCAGTCTGATCTTGTTCAAACAGTCCGCAAGCAGTCGCTAAAGCGATCAACCCTTGGAAGTCCGATTCTATGGTTGGACGAATCATAAGCCGGCTTGATCGTATTTGGGTAATGGGAAACTGGAAGGCAGAGCTTTAGACACAGTTTTTCATAGGGAGGTTCGTGCCAGCAAACAAGTTAGCTACGAACTCCAGTCTCTATGTTCCAACTGACGATTTTGGGAATTTTCCCAAACCCCACTCTCGGGATTTTAGCAAATTTCTGATTGCGTTTTACCCAGTGTTTTACTGGTTTTCGTGTGAGGTCGTTCGGGAATTTTCTTATATCCCAGGCCGTTTTGGGAATTTTCGCCAGTAGCGGACGACAGGTCTGATTCACATCAGGAAACAGCCCGCGAATGAGCGGGCGGGCCTCACAGGCTTTAACTCTCGGACCTGTCGCCTGTGGGGCCTCAATCAGGAGGTCCGTTCATGTCAGACAACCAATCCATCAACCTTGGTGACGACAACTTCGTTCGCAGTGTCATCAATCGTCAAGTTGGAAAGCTGATCGCCAAGTCCGACTTCACCCAGCAGGATCGTAGTGATCTGGTCCAGGAGGTCTACGTCCGTGCGACGAAGAGCCTTCGACTCTACGACCCATCGGTGGGCCATCTCTACCCGTACGTCTGCACCGTGGTGCAACGTCACCTGGCCAACGTGGTTCGCGATCGCTCCGTTGTCAAACGCACGACTGCCGGCCGCGTCAGTCTGAGCAAGACCGTCCGTGGTGATGACGGTGGTCAAGTCGAAATGTCTCAGACACTACACGACAAGGATCAAGATCGACGGCTGGGTCGTGCACGTCGCCTTGGTGAAGAGGAGCTCAACGACCTACGCATGGACCTTGCCACGTTCATGTCGAAGCTGCCAGAGAAATTCCAAGACATTCTCCGTCGCCGTCAAACCCACTCAATGACCGAGATTTCTCGCGACCTCGGTATCCCTCGAACAACCCTCAACGATTGGATGTTGCAGATCCGCAAGCTCTTCGAGGAAGCGGGATTCGAAAGATATCTGGAATCCTAACCGTCAATTCACCCGTGTTCCGGGTATTCCAACAGATAGAGAAGACCAGTTTTCAATCAACACAACCAAAGGACATCAAATCAATGAGTGCACCCGCCATGAACATCGACCAGCGCGTCACGGTCTCACTCGCCTTGCAGCGGTACCTGCGAGCCGTCGAGCGTTTCGAAGCCGCATCCAACGAATTCAACGAATCATGCCAAACGATCCGTCAGGCACTTCCTCGTGAGAGCCGATTCGTCGCCAACATCTCACACCAGCACTATCTGGTGACCAGCGACAACGAAGGCAACTTCGAGGTCGAGTCAGTCGACACGGTTTGATTCAAAACCTGTCAGCCCCCTTTTCGACCTCCTCGCTGAAAGATCCACAGGCGATGTCAACACGACTTTTACCTCATGAACCCGGTGATCGGAAGTGCCTGAAGTGCAACGAAACGTTTCGTTCCAAGAGTGCA
>Ga0075163_10000712_pt1 | contig 43626 bp, 34 predicted proteins | sample JI1023141ADNA_FD_71478 | JGI IMG/M metagenome (GOLD analysis project Ga0075163, IMG submission 71478) | Wastewater effluent complex algal communities from Wisconsin, to seasonally profile nutrient transformation and Carbon sequestration -... | ecosystem: Engineered > WWTP > Effluent > Algae...
CCAGCACGCTTGTGGAGAACGAGTCCTGAAGTTTTCGAAAATGTGAAATCTAGCTACGGACTGGGGGCCAAGGACTTTAGGCAGCCTTTTCCTTTGGAAGATAAAGTTGGCATCAAGGATTATGCCAACCTCCTGTTTGCGGATTCAGCAGTCGTCAGTGTGTTGATGAGCAATGCGGCTTGTGCCGCAGATGAACTCGTTAAACTTTCGCCCATCGCTTCTTCAGACGCCAGTCCCACGGATGAAATACTTGCGTCTGCCATCAGCGAACATTTCAGCAAAGTTGTCTATCGAGAGCCACGAAAAGACGAGATCAGCAATTACTCAGAGCTATTCAGAAAGACAGCCGCGGAGGGTGGGAATGCCGAGGCCATGCGATTGGTTTTGATGGCGGTGATGCTGCACCATGAATCCGTCTACAGAGTTGAGATTGGTCTTGGCGAAGCAGATTCTCACGGGCGTCGGATGTTGTCTGGAACTGAAATGGCGTTTGCCATCGCCTTTGCTCTAACGGATCGCCGACCTGATGCGGAGCTTCTTCAGGCCGCTAAAGCGGGTAAGTTGAACAGCAGCGAGGATGCGCGGTTACAAGTTAAACGCATCCTTCAAGATGACGCAATTGACAAACCCAGGATTCTACGTTTCTTTCAAGAGTATTTTGGCTACTCGCAGGCCCACAAGGTCTTCAAGGATGAAGATCGCTCGGGTGGATTTGCTTACTACGGCGAAAACTACCCTGCCATGTACGAACGAGATGCTGATTTCTTCGTCATGAACATTCTGGAGAAAGATCAGGACGTTTTCAGGCAACTGCTTACGTCAGATAAGTACTACATCATAAACCGAGCGACATTTCGGAACACGGTTTACGATTTTTACAAGCAGAACCAACAGCAACTTGATGCAGGAGAATATCCGGAAGCCAAACAGAAAGAACTCCTACAGAGACTGAATTTGAAAGGCTGGCATGAATTGAATGTGAAATACAACTTGCACAATTTCAATAAAGGCTTCAATGGCAGTCTCGCTGCGGTCAAGCAGATCGTGGAGGAGCAGTATAGTTGGATGAACACCAAAGACGAAAATGTACTGCGCCATCAGATGCAAGCGCTGTATGCAAAATATCCGATGGTTTACGACCTTAGGGATGATGAGCAGGATTTTCTGCTGCCGCAACCTTACAAGCGACCGAACCGTGCCGGGATGTTGACGCATCCAGCCTGGCTGATCGCACATTCATTGAATGACAGCACGGACCCGATTCGGCGTGGCAAATGGGTGAGGGAGCGCTTGCTGGGAGGCGTGATACCGGACATTCCCATCACAGTGGATGCCTCAATTCCAGAAGACCCTACGAAAACGCTGAGAGAAAGGCTCCAGAAAACCGAAAAATCTGAATGCTGGCGGTGTCACAAGAAGATGAATCCATTGGGATATGCCTTCGAGATCTTTGATGACTTCGGACGGTTTCGAAATCAGGAAAGCCTAAGCAAAGGAAATACCAAACCAGTCAATGCTAGAAGCGAACTTGATGACACAGGTGAGGAGGCATTGGATGGCGAATTCAAGGACGCTCTGGAACTGATACATAGACTGGCCGAATCGGATAAAGTTCGTCAAGTCATGATCCGGCATGTATTTCGCTATTTTATGGGTCGAAATGAAACACTCGCCGATTCAAAAACGCTCATTGCCGCCGATCGGGCTTACCTGGAAAGTGATGGCAGCTTTAAAGCACTTCTCATTTCCCTCCTATCGTCCGACTCATTTATTTACCGCAAAACACTCGAACCGACGTCAAAGTAACCACATGAAACATACACGACGCAGCACGCTTAAGAGTCTTTCATTAGGGGCAGGAGCCTTTCTCTTGGCGCCTTTTCTACGTCAGGTAGAACTCCAGGCCGCCGGCAATTCGAACGCTATTCCCAATCGCTTTGTGTTTGTTGTTAAATCGAGCGGCATCATTCCTGATGGCATAACACCAGACGCATTCAAAGGCAAAGATTCGAGCAGTAGTTTATTCAACGAAGATTTGACCAACGTCGCTCTGCCGTCATCAATGCTGGCCCTTGAGCCGTTTAAAGATCAGTTGTCGATCGTTCAAGGGCTGTCAGGGAAAATGTGCCGCGGCGGCCATTCTAGTTGGTTTGGCATGATGGGTGTCTACATGACCGGGGGTGAATTTGATGCGGGTGCGGTGATCAGAGCTACCGCTGATGCAGAGTTGGCCAAGCTCAATCCAGCCCCCTTTAATCATTTAGGACTGGCGATCAAAGGAAAGGCCCTAAGCTCGGACTACGGTGGGACGATGTACCCTGGGATCAGCGCCGTCGGACCGGGCCAAGAACTTCCCTTTCAGGGGTCGCCCGACATCGCCTATGAACAACTGTTTGGCTCTGCCGTTTCGTCCAGTAGCGGGGCTGAAAAAAGGTTCAAGCTACAAGGGAATCTTCTTGATTTCATGGTGGATGATGTCAGGAAGGTTTCGAAGGCTATTCCATCCTCGGAACATGGCAAGATGGACGCCTACCTTAACGCATTTGAGGAGCTACAGGTACGTCACAGCAAGTTGTCGAGTATGAAGGAACAGATAGCGGCAAACGCGCCAGGTTACACTGACAAATTCACATCTACCGTCGAGGAGGTTCGTCAGGAAGCACAATTTGATTTGGCCACAGCCGCATTGATCGCAGGCCTTACCAACGTCGTCACTATTCGCCTCGATAATGTGGATATGACCTACAAGAAGCTGGGGATCGACCAACACAACCATGGCATCGGGCACAATGAAGGCACCAAAAGTCAGACCGAATATCGTGAGATCATCCAGCGACACCATTCGGAACTTCTGGCGAAGATGGCCCAAAAGCTGAGAGCAGTTCCAGAGGGAGATGGAGACATGCTGGACAACACGATGATCATTTTCCTCTCGGATTCGAGTGATAATCACCATGGAACCGGAATGGAGTGGCCCTATCTGATCATTGGCGGTGGCGGCGGTAAACTCAAACTACCAGGTCGTTATCTCCGTTATCCGAGATATGGTGAAAAGGGCTGTCGGACCATCGGAGACTGGTGGACCACTCTGCTCAATGCCTATGGCAACCCCATCGAGTATTATGGGAATGAAGATCTTGTGCTCAAACAAAACGGCTGCTCGCACGCGGGACCACTTGAGGAGCTTTTGGTTTGAGCGTGGCGATGCCGAACTTGTGGTGAATCAAAGTGGTCAACCGCGGACTTGAACGCGGCTTCCAAACCTACTCGTTTGTTCCCATCGACGAACGGATGGTTCATCACTAAATGATAAAGGTATGTACGCGCCATCTCAAAGACATCCGCGTGCAAAAATGACCACCGAAGCAGACTTCCGGTTGAGCTATAGCTGATTCAAGCAACCCGATATCTCGAATACCTTGACCACCGTCCGCAGCATAAATTAGGGAACCGCGAAAGGAGCGAAAGTTGCGAAAACGGAATTGGGAAGGCCGGTTAGAATGAGCCTCGAATTGCGTCGAGCCTTGGATACTTAACAGCAACGATCGGAAAGTGTCGAACAATGCATCCTTGGCGATTCTCGACCTTCACGCTGACAAGTATCATGAAGTTCATCGTTCCGTTGATGCCTCTATGCACAAACCCGTATGCTACAATGCCAATCATGAGATTTGTGGGACGAGAAACTGGTATTCCATCGCAACACGCTTAGCATGACTTGTGACAGCTTTGACCCAATCGCTCGAAATTGGTAGCGTCAAATTACTGTCGCTAAAAGAAAATGATTCTTGTTCCAATCACTTGATGCAAAGGCGACTCAACCATTTTGGATTCATATCCCCATGTTGCTCAGAATCGTATTGCTAGTCCTTACTCTTTGCGAGTTGCTCTACCTGCAATCGCGCACCCCGCTACAAGCTCAGCCTCCCAATGTCATTACCAATAGCATTGACATGCGATTGGTGTTGATTCACAAGGGAACTTTCAAGATGGGGTCACCGCCCGGCGAAGTAGGCGCGGACGAAGATGAACGACAACACGAAGTAACGCTGACTCGAGACTATTATCTGGGAGCTTTCGAAGTAACTCAGGCTCAATACCAATCGGTCACTGGGCACAACCCAAGTTACTATCAAGGGGATAAAGTGGGAGAACGCGATCGTGAGACTGGCCGCGTCGTCAAAGTCCTGGATAGTTCGAATCATCCTGTCGATAGCGTCTCTTGGGATGATGCCGTCGAGTTCTGTCGGCGACTGTCGGAATTACCTAAGGAGAAAGAAGCCGGTCGGGTGTATCGCTTGCCCACGGAAGCGGAATGGGAATTTGCGTGTCGAGGCGGTACAGAAACAGCGTTCAGTTTCGGGGCAAATATAGAATTGCTTACGGACTACGCTTGGTGCTTGAGGAACTGCAACAATCAACCGAATGCCGTCGGTCAAAAGAAACCCAATCCGCTTGGGTTGTACGATATGCATGGCAACCAGATCGAGTGGTGTTCCGATTATTATGCTGAGTATCCCCAAGGTAAAGTGATCGATCCGAAAGGACCTACGGAAGGCGATTCCCGAATACTCCGTGGCGGTGATTGGGGAAACAGCGAAAGCAAATGTCGCTCAGCGTATCGAGAAAGAAACTCACCCTTTCTTCGCAATGGAAATTGGGGATTCCGCGTCGCTATGAGCTTGAAGGAAGGTTCCAGCTAGGCTAATCCGAGCGTTCAGGTCGAAATCTTGACCGCCACAGCAGTACAAACCAAGATATCTTGATCGCGGGTTCCCTATAAACTGTTACTTTGAATGCATGGGAACTTCGTGACTCTTTTTTCTCGCTGACAAACCGAACGGTAATCGACATGAGCAGTGACAATCCATTCGAACCAAGTAACACGAGCGGGCGAACTGCAGATTTCAGTCTACGCCCCTCGAATCGCGCAATGTGGAAAGCTTATTTTTGGTCGCCAGCCGTTGCCCCACTTGCCTTTATTGCACTGGTTCTGTTGGCTGGCTCTGTTGGATCGGTGTTGGGACTCGACGTCAATCCGGCAAGTATGCTCATATTGCCATTCATAGCGTTAACCGTCGGTGTGGTAAGCTGCTACGTTGTGGCGGGAGTCATTGGAATGCCAATTGCTTTTTATCTGCGTCGCGTAGAGGCCTTAAATTTTTATTCGATTCATGGAACCGCACTTGGCTGGGCCCTATTGTTTGCAGGTTGCTGCGCTGCGGTCATGGTTGGTGATGATTGGGGAGAACTCCCCTTGGCCCTGGGCTATTTCGGACTGGGCGTAATTCCTCCAATATTGCTGTCTGGGACAGCCTTCTGGTTACTATTGAAGCACTATTCACAATCCGAATCCAAGGCGGCGTGCTGAAAGTTGCAAGCCTTCACTTATTGGCTAAATCCTGATTCCATAAGTATTCGATCATCGAGCACAACTGGGAGTATGACATGAAACCTCGCTTCTTATTCCTTGGCATTGCCCTGCTGGTGACGTCGCTCTTCGAGATGAATTCAATATTCGCAGTGGAACTTACGCAGCCTCTGAATCTTCTCATCATCACCGCAGATGATATGAATGCTGATTCTGCAGGCTGGAATGGAGGTTCGCTCAACGTAACACCGAATCTGGATTCATTCGCTAAGTCAGCTCATCGCTACATTAACGCCCATGTGACGGTTCCCATCTGTCAGCCAGGGCGTTCGGCTCTCATGACAGGGCGAGTCCCACATCGCAATGGCGCGTTGGGTTTCAATCCAATCCGTCGCGATGTTCCCACACTCGTCGAAATACTCCGCAATCGAGGCTATTACACAGCTGCCATCGCTAAAGCCGTACATATGGCTCCAGCTGACAAATTTCCGTGGCACGAAATTGGCGAGCAAGCACTCGGTAAGCAACCGCAGGAATTCGCTGCTTCGTTTCGTGGCATGCTCGAACATGCCGCCGAGAAGAAGATGCCCTTCTTTATCAATGCGAACATTTGCGATCCCCATCGCCCTTTTATCAATGTTAAAAACCAGAAGCGAAAAAACACCGAACAACTGGATGGCGTGCGTATCGTACAACCCGCGGAGGTCACGGTACCTGCATTTCTTGAAGATATTCCTCTCGTCCGCGACGAAGTCGCTCAGTATTATTCCAATGTGAGTCGGCTCGATGTTACTTTTGGCTTGATTATGAAGGAGTTGAAGGCTCAAGGGAGAGACGCCGATACGATCGTTGTTTTCATGTCGGATCATGGGATGTCATTTCCATTTTCCAAAGCAACCGTTTACCGAAATGGAACTTGGTCTCCAGTTCTCATCAGGATACCCGGGATGGAAAATCCAGTAGATCATCCTGAATTCGTGAGCAGCGTCGATGTGATGCCCTCCCTCTTGGAATTGATGGAAGTCGAGCAGCCCATGGGGATGGATGGCCGGTCTTGGGTTCCATTGCTCAAGGGCGAATCGCAACCCGACCGCGATTTTGTGGTTACGCATGTCAACACCGTGAGCAGTGGCAAGTCGTTTGCACAAAGGTGCATTCGAACCAAAGATCGTTCGCTGATGTTTCATGCATGGTCTGGTAAGGACTCGTTCCGCGTCGAGGCTATGAGCGGTCTTAGTTTCCAAGCCATGAAGGCATCCATGGACCCAAAAGTTCGCGCTAGGGTCGAACAATTGACGATAGGCGAAACATGGATGCTCTTCGATACTCAAGCGGATCCATCGGAGCGTCAGAACTTAATTCGCGATCCGAAATATGCCACTGAGGTGAAGCAACTACTGCAAAAACTGTTAACGCACATGAAACAGACGGATGACCCACTCTTACCGCAAATCGAGTTAGCGATCCAAGAACTGCAACACTGATTCCGGTCACATACCAGGCTTAGCGACTGAAGACTGGTAACCACGAAATGAACGAAAAATGCGAAAGGAGGACCACAGCAAGCGGCTACGACATTTTGCCGAAAAACGACATATTTTGAATTCCTAGCCCAAAGTTGGCAGGCAACCATGGTGGACTTTTCATTTACGCGTGAACTTGCGAAGGCGAATCCAATCTTTCAAGCTTTATTCACCAAGCAAATCAAACCTTCATGATTCTTTAAACGACGATCGCTCTCGAAAGAAGGCCGCAATTTCCTTCTTCGTACGAATCCCAGTGGCGACCGCCAACGTTAGATCAGCGAGTTCCCCTTCACGGCAATTGAAATCAATGTCATTCCAGTCTAAAAACACAAGTGCAGCGACGGTTCCAGTTCGTTTATTGCCATCCACAAAAGGATGGTTGTTGACAATGTGAAATAGATATGCTGCAGCCATTTCGAAGGGAAAAGAATGCAGAAATTGTTCGGCAAAAGTCGCCCGCGGTTGCTCTATCGCAGATTCGAGTATCCCCACATCTCGCACTTCAACGGTGCCACCATAGAGCGATATCTGATCGGCATGAATATCGAGGATATCCGATAGCTCAAGAAATTCGATGGCACTCATCACTCTGCCAACTTGCGAAGATCGTTGGAGAATTTACCATTGATAGTCTTGAGGCTATCTTTGAGTTTCTTTTTGCGACCTTCGTCCCTGCACGGTTTCACCAACAAACAATCCCCATTGGTACTTATTTCCAATGGTGTGTCCAGCGAAATCTGCAAGAGTTCAAGAATGGGCTTGTCGATTACCAGCGCCAAACTATTCCCGTGCTTGATTAGCATTTTTTGCATCGATATCACTCCAGAGTCTTGTGACACCAAAGTGTATACAATCTTCTTCCAAAAGTCAAACGAAAATCTTCGCCCGCCCTTCAGACTAACCCACAGCTGCCAGCTTTTTGACAGTTTCACTTTCGACAATTTCAATTCCTTCGGTCGGCAGTGTATCCCACTCTGCACCGCAATATTCGCAGTTAGCATGTTCAACACGACGGCGTTTAGTGCAGGCAGTACAGGTCTCGTAAACAACGACCGGATAGATGGCTATCACCGCCAGCGGCACTCCCAGCCCAAGCAGACCGGCAAGCAAGCACCAAACCACCGTTGATCTCATCCCTAATCCTCGACGGTGGGTGGCATAGATCGTTAGCACAATAGACGCCAACATCTGGAGGAAAAGCGGCGCAAATTCGAATTGATTAAAGGTAGAAAAGGACTGCAAGAGCAACAAACTACCGACAGTCAAAAGCGCCGGTAGAGCGGCAAAGATAAATGGCGATTCCTCCCGTACACGACCTAGAGACTTGAACGCTTCAGCGGGTAAGCTGAAGGCATATTCGTGCGTTTTTCCAGCCAAAGTACGAGTCACATTGAAAACTTCCTGCTTACCATAACCATCGATATAAGTCCAATTGTCATTATCTCGATAGCAAAGAAACCCACCTGCTTTCGCAGCTATCTGAAAAGAGGATTCGATAGAAAACTTACTCGACTCGTCACCGTCGCGTTTGTAGACTCGCAAGGAATCGCCCGATTGAATGACGATCTTCGCATCACCTCCTACACTTGGGAATGCGAAGAGGTCGATCGATTCCTTAAGCACTGATTCCATAGTACGCTTTTCCAAATCTAACTTCCAAATACCTTCATTGGTGACGAGCTGCCAATCGGTCGCTTCGTTGGAAGGTTGCGGGGCACTATTTGGACGTGCAAAGTTCAAATTAGCGATAGGAGAAAAGGAAATTCTCGATACTAGCGAAATCTTTTGGAACGGCTTACCGCGAGGCTCGTTGGGCAATGAAAATCCATCTGCTGAGACGACACTTTCAATCCGTAAACCGATGCCTTGGTTCATTCGGTACACCAACAAGTAACCTGATGGCTCCAAGAACACCTGCCGGTCGCCCATTACTTGCAATCGAGTCGGATCGAACCTGTTTAACGACTCTGCCAATAACCCCAACATGAAAGGGGTTCCGAACTCCGCAATCTCTATGTGCTCTGGCGGTGATTCAGCTGGATCAATCATCGGGATGGTCTCAAACGCTTCCACACCCCTCTCGCGAACGACATAAATGGGCATCCCATCCTTATCGAACTCAGTAAATGCATACCGGTAAGTTGACTGACTGACAAAGTTGATAGGTAGAAGCCCCAGTGCTCCCACAACCAAGAGACTCGAAGCCAGCAGGATGAAAGGCAGGACCAACGATTCAGAAATAAATCGAGCTGGACTAACTTGGCTCGGCATCCGCACGAAAGCATGCCGCGCAGCGAAGGCCATTAATAGCGAGGATATGCAAGACAAGATATAAAACGGCATCGTAACCCACAGAGATGCTCCAGCCAATATGCTAATCGATAGAAAGCTGCCACCGACAGCGGCGGCCAAAGGCAACAAGCGAGTTCCAAACCAACTGGCGGACCGACAAGAGATGACAATGCCTGCGAAATAGAAGATCGAGCCTGCAACAACCGCCGCCAAGGCTGGCACTACTTGCCATGAACTGACAGGAGAATGCTCTGGACCGATCGCCGCTAAGTATGCCGCGAGAATGCCTAGCGGAATGAACATCCCAAGGCCGTAAACAGCTAAGCCGACTAAAATGCGTGTTCGTAAAATCTGCTCTGGAGCAACTCCTCGCTGAATCAAAAAAGCTCTCGCAGCCTCGCGCTCATCGGGCAAGAAGGTCACCAAGCTCAGAAACAGGCCATAGAGCATAGTAGAAAACCAAGTCACCGTAAACAATTGAGTGGATAACTGAGGAGCATCTGTCGAGCGGCACACGTACGTCAATACAACCCCTAATAGGACAACACCCAGGGGGAGCCAGCGAACCGCATCGCGAATTTCTTTTCGAAGAAGAGCGTTCATTGCTTTATTCCTTTCTTAGTTCATGCTCAAAGAGTTGCGGTAGCTGCAGCGTTTTTCGTCAAGAACGACTGGGAGCTTCGTGAACGAGATAGATAAGCGATGACACTTTCATCAAACGAGGAATCGCTTCGAGTCAATGTGGAACCACCAATTCGCGCCATCGCTGCTTCCGATTCTCGGTCTACATCAACCACTACCAGCGCTAACCGGCGGCCCGTCCGATAAGCGTGAATCAAACCCGGCACACAGGGTATATGCCGCGGTTCATCGCTGCTGTCGCATGTCCAAATAGAAACTCGCTCTAAGAAAGCGGACACCGAGCTATTCACCAAAATGCGACCGTCGACCATGACCAAGACACGATCTGTAACACGTTCGATATCGTCCAGCAGATGACTGCTCAATAAAACCGTACGCTCACCACCTTCCATGAACTCGAGTATCGTTTCATTGAGAGCCCGGCGCGACACTGGATCCAAGCCCAATGCGGGATCATCCAAAATCAATAACTCTGGATCACTGCTTAATGTTAAGGCGATCGACACTCCAGCTCGCTGTCCACGGCTCAACGTGCGAATCCGGGCGGTTGGACGAATCCCGAAACGCTCAATCGTGTTCTGAAATAGAGTTGGATTCCAGTTCGGAAAGGAATCCGACTGAAATTGCTCCGACTCGCGTACCGTCATACGTCCGTAGGCGAAATGCCCTTCAATCGTATAGCCGATGCGGGCGCGGGTAGATGGAGTCAGCAGGGTGCTGTCTACTCCTAACACCGAACATGAACCGCGCGTTGGTGCCAACAGCCCCATCAACATTTTGATCAACGTTGATTTGCCCGCTCCATTAAGCCCTAACAAGCCCGTTACTGTCCCCGTGGGAATATCGAAGGAAACCTGCCGGACCACAGGCGTATTGCCGAAGTAACGAGTTAAGTTGTTCGCTGAAATGGCGATCGACGACATCGATTCGCTCCTTGGTATAAAAGGACACAGTAGGCACAGGAGAAATGCAAACACCGCGAAAAACTTAGTCGCTGGCAGGCTTAAGATGCTTTTCAAACCGATCTTGCAAACGCTGAACAATCTCCTCGGGCTCGATGTCGAGTACCAACGTTTGATTTACCAACTGATCGATGCTCTCATCAATCCGCCGTAACCTTTCCGCCTTGGTGTAAACCTGCCGACGCTTAGCGACAAAGAACCCTTTGCCAGCTTGCGTTTCAAGAAATCCGCTATCTACCAACTCCGCGTACGCTTTCGCGACGGTGTTCGGATTGATGACTAGTTCTCGCGCCAATTGCCGCACACTGGGGACTGACTCGCCCACCGACAGTTCGCCAGAGGCGACACCACGCGTCACCTGGTCGACAATCTGCCGGTAAATGGGCGCGGTACTTCCCGCCACGATTCGAATTGTGAAAGCCATTTAACCCCTCCGCCTCTACTGCACTACACCACATAGTACAGCCAGACAGGGTCAAAGTCAAGCGTTACGTACCAGTTTTACTCCCCATCCAATCGCAATCTAGAAAACACAAGGGTAGACGACACTAAACGACCATGGCGAGAACTTATGCAGAATCCGCCGTAGAGAATGGCAGCAAGCCGGGTACCATGAATCGGCTGCGGTGAACGAAGTTCTAATCACCGACCAGCGCATTAACTGCTATACTAGATCTTCGCGTATCTTGCGCTGCCGAACGATTCAACGCTTTTATTTGCGGGATGCCCCCATATGCATGTACAACACTCCTACGGAACGCACATGAAAAAAACGTTCAATCTTCTGATACTGTATTGCTTGGTATGCACCGCATTAAGCTGGCATACTCTCAACGCACAACAAACGAATCCAACTGCTCCACCTGTTGGTTCGCCGTCAGCAACGACCAACATCGACGGTAAACAACTCCCTCCTCCCGATCCTAAGTTTGGAGGCGTGATCAAGAACGGTGCGTTGCAATCGACCCCATGGTGGGCACCTCGGATTGAACCGCCTAAGGGTGCACCCAATGTTCTATTGATCATTACGGATGATGCTGGATTCGGCATGCCCAGCACATTCGGCGGTGTCATCCCAACGCCAACGATGGATCGTGTGGCTCAAAATGGCTTGCGCTATAACCGCATGTTCTCCACAGCTCTCTGCTCACCCACGCGAGCCGCTCTGATTACAGGTCGCAATCATCATTCCGTTGGCTTCGGCGTCATCGCCGAACAATCAACGGGTTACCCCGGCTACAACAGCATCATTGGTCGTGACAGCGCTACGATCGGCTGCATGCTCAAGAACCATGGCTACAGCACTGCTTGGTTTGGTAAAGATCATAACACGCCATCGTTTCAAGCCAGCCAAACTGGGCCTTTCGACCTCTGGCCTACGGGTATGGGGTTTGAGTATTTCTATGGCTTTGTAGGCGGGGATGCGAATCAATGGGAACCTAATCTGTACCGCAATACCACTCAAATCTATCCGTTTGAAGGCAAGCCCGCAGGCACCTGGAACTTGGTCACAGCCATGGCAGGTGATGCCATCGATCATGTAAACAGAATGCACCAGATCGATCCAAACAAACCAGTCTTTATCAAGTATGCTCCCGGTGCAACTCACGCTCCACACCATCCAACCAAAGAGTGGGTCGAGAAGATCCGAGCCATGAATCTCTTCAGTGATGGATATGAAAAGCTGCGAGAAAGAATTTTTGAAAACCAAAAACGTTTGGGAGTCGTTCCCAAAGACAGTAAGCTAACTCCTTGGCCTAAAGATGTGATTACGCCTTGGGACGAACTGGACGAGGATGCCAAGAAACTCTTTATTCGACAGGTGGAAGTCTTTGCTGCGTATGCCGCGTATAGCGACCATGAAATCGGGCGTGTCATTCAAGCCTTTGAAGACATAGGAAAGCTCGACAACACCCTGATCATCTATATCAATGGCGACAACGGTACCAGCGCTGAAGGGGGACCATTAGGTACACCCAACGAAGTCGCTTTCTTCAACGGTATCAACAAGATGCCTGTAAAAGATCAAATGAATTGGTATGACGTCTGGGGTACCGAGCAAACGTACAATCACATGTCAGCTGGTTGGTCGTGGGCTTTTGATACTCCCTTTGATTGGTTCAAGCAAAATGCGTCGCGCCTCGGAGGCATCAATCAAAACATGGTTGTATCATGGCCAGCACGCATCAAAGACAAAGGCGGATTACGCGAGCAATTCGTGCACGTGATCGATGTGGTCCCAACAATTCTTGAAGCGGCTGGGATCAACGCTCCAGACGTGGTCGATGGTATTAAGCAGAAACCAATCGAAGGGACAAGCTTCTTGTATACCTTCGACGCAGCCAATGCCAAAGTTCCAACGCGACACAAGACTCAGTACTTCGAGATGATGGGACAATGGGCAATCTTTCATGAAGGCTGGCTGCTGAGCACCAAAGTCAATCGGGCTCCCTGGGAAGCGTTCGGCCCAGCTAACCCTGACCCACTCAATAACCAAGAGTTTCAGCTGTACAACCTTACCAACGATTTTACCCAATCCGAAGACATCAGCTCGAAGTATCCGGAAAAGCTAAAGGAACTGCAGGCGATGTTTGTAGAGGAAGCCAAGAAATACCAAGTCTTCCCCTTGGACGCTTCGGTAGCAGGTCGTATCGTGGCCCCGCGTCCCAACATTACAGCGGGCCGCACCGAGTTTGTGTACACGCGGCCAATGACTGGGTTGCCACAAGGCGATTCACCTATGCTGCTCAATACATCGTATACCATCACAGCAGATGTTGTTGTGCCCGAAGGTGGTGCTGAAGGTATGCTTCTTACCTCTGGTGGTCGCTTCGCGGGTTATGGCTTCTATTTACTCAAGGGGAAGCCTATCTTCTTATGGAACTTAGCCAACTTGGAACGAATTAAGTGGGAGGGAACGGATGCGTTGTCACCTGGTCGTCACATCATCGAATTCGAATTCAAATATGATGGCCTAGGTGCTGCTACTTTGGCATTCAATGACTTTTCTGGTATTGGTCGCGGCGGCATCGGCGTTCTTAAGGTTGATGGCGAAGAAGTGGCCACCAAGAAATTGGAGCGAACACTTCCCATGATACTGCAGTGGGACGAAAGCTTTGATATCGGCTCCGATACCCTCACGGGTGTCAACGACGCAGACTATAAGCCACCGTTTGAGCTTACGGCCAAGCTGAACAAACTGACGATCAAGCTCGATCGCCCTAAACTTCTCCCGGCAGATCTGAAGAAGTTACAGGAGAACATGGAGCGAGCCAACGATAATAAGTGAGTTTCGTCCGCCCAAGATAAAGGGACTTCCTCCCTCTACCTAGGCTCGATGAAGGAATTAACACGCCTTGCTGAAACCAAAATTCTTCGCTGGACGATTACCGAGCAAAATCCTGCCGCTAGCCTTACCCGAGCAAGTTAATGCGGCGAGAGTCCCCAGTTGATTAGCGTCCAACTTAGTCTAATCCCAATTTATCATTGCTTAAAAGCACTTCTTCATGGAGAAACCATATGACGCGAATTCGATTCTGGCTCTGCCTTGTCGCTACACTTTTCTGCCTCACAGCCTTTGCCTATGCCGAGAAAGCAAACTTATCTTCGGAACAACTTGAAAAGGTGGCAACGCATGTAGTCGACGGCAAAGTCTTGGCGATCTATGAAAGAAAGCAAGCTGATGATAACTGGAAATACACCCACTATGTGGCGGAAGTGGAGGTGGAACAATGTCGCAAGGGAGATGGCATTGCGACTGGAGACCTTATCTATGTTCGATACTGGGAACGGGACTGGATTGGTAAAGGCCAAATCCCACCGAGCACAGCAGGTCATCGTGGCCTGCCTCAAGAAGGCGAATCACTGAGGATTTACGTTGCCCGAAAAGCGTATGATGGCTTCACCGACGAAAACCATGATGGCGGGTTCAACGTTATTGGAGCCAACGGGTTTGAGAAGCTGCCTAACGCTACCAAGAAGTAACGAATGGCAAAAAGACTTCAGCGGAGATTTCTCCAATAACGCCTCACTGGCTGACGCTTGTTGGGAAATCTCCACAGAAAAAAACATCTAAAATCAAACCTCTTCAGACTTTGGTTCGACGTAAAGAGTCCGTTGAAGATCAAACGCCAAGGCTCGCGCATCGGCCAGCGACCAACTCACGAAATCATTTCCGTTTCGAACGTCATAACGTGTGGCGATCGCTGCGGCTTCCGCATGAAAGAAATCACCTAACTCTGCGGGGTCGTATCGGTTGTCTTCTCGGTAGATCGACAAGCGTGTGGGGATCTGCACCTTACGCGGGGCTGGCTTTGTGCTGGCGATGCGTTCAAAAAAATCCCCCGCTCGAGAAAAGAACAACATGCGGTCGTAGAGATAATTGGTTTCGCTGGCCCAACCAATATGTCGCTCGAACAACCTTAAACCGACGCGGGTGTCAGCAATTCGAATGACATACAAGAAGTGAGAACAAATGGTTACCATCAAGTTGTAATCACCTTCTACCTTGGGATAACCTTCTTCAAAGAACACTTTAGCGTTCTCGACGTTACCCAAGGAGAGTTCGGCGATTACCATATCCGAATACGTTCGCTCAGGGACCGTGGTACAACTGAGTCTCCCTTCCAAAAGCGGTTCAGCTTTCTTGATGCCTCGTTCATACTCGCCGTGCCTGACAAGTGTGTTCACTTCACGATCTAATTCGCAAGCGCGACAATCCGACATTCCACCTGCAACTGCTTTTTTCCACTTGCGTCGTAGCGAATTGGCTCTTTTCAAATAGCCCATGTTATAGGCGTTATTCATTTGCTCTTTGTAGAGTGGCTTCAAACCATAACCGTTTCGCAACAACCGCGTTTCATAGTCGGACTCCATGGCATGAATCTTAGCCTTGGGGATACCTGGATAGCCGTAAATGCCTCCGAGGATCCATTTATACTGCCAAAGAAATCGATTTTCGGGAAACCGATTGGGATCGCGATCGCTTTGGGCCAAGCACCAAGAGAAGGCTACCAAGGCGCGATCATCGACTCCCGATTGCATCGCCGCGCGGACCAGATCCAAGCGAAGAGAGACGCCTTTTTCCAAATCACCCATGGCGTCAGCCAGTTTAATGGCTTGTTCAAGGACCACAACTTTGGTGAGCGAGTTCTCCATCTGACTCGCTTCTCTTTCCAGCTTTTGTAGTTCTTCGTAACTCATCAGAGTCATTCCTATTTTTGCTCGCTGCCGGACAATCCGATTTCGATCAACCCCAATAGTCCATCGCTCAATACGGACATTTCCTGCGCCTTGAGCGGGTAGTGACCAAGCAATAAGGCTTGAACATAGAGCATTTCCACAGCGCGTCGAATCAGAGCCCTATTCTTGATTTCCGATAATCGCTGAACGAGTTCGTTGTTGTAATTCAGGCACAATTGCGAATAGGCGTTGTGCCTCGACTCTGCCACACCATCAAGAATGCCTTGCCACAATTCGTCCGCCACCTCTTTTGATTGCTCGATGCTTCGCAGAAAAGTAGCGGAGTCGTTGGCGGTATACAGGGTCGCCAAATTCTTTGGTTCAAAACGCCGAAGTTCAGCGGTACATCGAAAAGGCTGAAGGACCACATCTGCAAATCGCAAGAAATCAAATGTAGCATCACGATCGTCGAGAGACAGCTCTTCGAAATTCCGTGTCAATTCAGTGACATCGATCCGTTGCACTTCACATTGCTCATAAACCTCGGTAATTTTTTCGATCAATTCTGTGTCGTAAGTATACCCCGCATTGATGATGCAGATTTTCTGAGCAGCGGCGACACCTGCGATCTGTCGAAATTGATCGCGTGAGGAAACGTAGCGAATGATGTCCTTTTCTCGTTTGCGGTATTCGCCGAAAGGCATCTCTCCGAGCGTGGTTTCGAATGGCAGCCAATCGATGAAAATGCGAAAGAACTCGTTATCCTCAACAGCCAGCGCTTTGATGGGGAGATAATGGCAAGCGATGATCGTATCGAGTAACTCTCGATTTTCTCGAGAGAGACGCACCAGATAGGCTTTAAGACAGTTTCCCAGCTCTTTGCGGGCAGCCAGGAGCCGACTGTCTTCATAAAACGACTCACGAGCTGCATTGGGGCGAAGTTCGTTGGAATTAACCACGCACTTTACAAAAAAGGCCCATTCGGGAAGTAAGTTATCTGCCTCTTCCGACAGCAGCATATTCTTGAGATAGACGCGATGCTTATGCCGAGCGGTCATCGTTGCAGCGTACGGCAAAACGAAGGCGACTCCCTGGATTTTGCCTGCGACCGCTTGAAGTGGAATTGCATCTAAGAAATCTGTTTCAAAGATGTCGTGTCCATATTCCAATAGTCGCTCTCGCAGGCTTTGTCCTTTAAGGTCACCAACCTCCCAGGGTGGCGGGGCATTTATCTTCGTGTGTTGCTTGCCTGCGATCACTGTTATCAGTATCGGCAAGAAGGCGCCAAAATGCTCTGCGGTTTCAGCGACATATTCTGCTGTAAAGAACTCTTCTTTCTCGGCTTTAGCGCGAAGGTAAACTTGAGTACCGGGAACGGTTTCAATGTCGAGTGTCCGGATCTTATAGGTTCCATCGGAACGTCCGCGCCATTCCAATGTTGGACTGTTAGGCTTGATCGAACGGGTCACTACGACAATCTCTTCGGATACCACAAATCCCGATAGGAGGCCGATACCGAACTGGCCAATGAAGTCGCTACGGTCCAGGGACTCGCGTTTACTCGATTGTCCGATGGTTGCCAGAAACTGATGAATCTCTTCTTCGGTAAGTCCAACTCCATCATCTTGCACCATCAACGTTGGAGGATTTTTACCGTTGGATTGCGTAAGCTCCATGGTTATCGAACCCGTGTGACTGGGATCTGTTTTTCGTCGGGCAACTACCGCATCTACGGCATTCTGCAAGAGCTCGCGCAAATAGACCTGTGGCCCACTGTAGAGGTTGTCTGACAGAAGATCGATGACCCCTCGAAGATTGACTTGAAATTTATGTTCCATCGTCATTTATTAGTCCACACTAATCCTACGGAAGACAACATGAAGGAAAACAACTTGGGGTGGCCGCAGCTATGGTTTGTTCGAAGAAATGACCACAAGCCAATAGGAACACCTGTGTATAGCACAAGCTTCACAGACTTCGCCCAATTCTTGGGCCGTGATTAACTCGGGTATCTTGGTGAAATCGAGCTACGCCCCGTATTGAGAAGATAAGTGAATCGAAACTAGAGGACACATTCAATGCGATTTTCGTTCATTACAATCTATTGTTCTCGGAATTCAGAGCGAACATCGGCAAGAGCGCACAATTCGTTATTGGTCTCGCATAAACAACAGAAAATAACAGGCACATCGCGTCGCCGAGCTCGTGTTCACTACTATTTGCGATTTGCCCATCTACCTGCTTCGCTCACAGTCGCCATCAACAATTCGCGATGGGAATTGCGTCAATCCAAAGTAGCCTGTTCGCCGGTTTTCAATATCTCTACGATCTCGGCAGGTGTTTCAGCACTGCGCAAATGATCTGGAATAAACTCGCTCTCATCCATAATCGTAGCGATCACGGACTGAAGCCTTTGATGGATACGTGGCTGCCCAGCCGGCGTTAACAGGAGAAACAAAAGATAAGCACGCTCTTGATTTCCTCGATAGGGAATGCCCTTATCGGAGCGAATGAAAAATACGACCGGCCTTTGGATACCAACCATACGAGCATGAGGCATTCCCAGTCCATTACCCAGATATGTTTCTACTGCCCGCTCACGCTCATCAATCGCTTTGATCACTTGCTCGCAACTGACAGGCAAATTCCACGGACTAATACGTTGCAAAGCCAAACGCACCGCTTCAACCGTATCATTGGCTTCGACATTCAACTGAACGTGTCGTTCATCGATAATATCTGAAAGCACGACCTGCTCTTCATCTTCAAACTCGTCTCGAATGGTCCCGATGATTTCTTCGATGACATCTTCAAGCGTCAGAAAACCGGTCCAAACCCCTTCAGCGTTGCGAACCAAGGCCACATGAATTCGCTTCTTTTGCATTTCGGAAAGAAGCGTTTCCAAAAGCGAATTTTCGGAGACGGTCAAATAGGGGCGTCGAATGCTCTTGAGGTCAGGATCGTCCTGATCCAACAGCATGAGGTCCTTTATATGAATGATACCGATCGGATCGGATTTATCATCTTCCACCAGCGGATAGCGACTAAAGCGAAACTTCCGCAGGGCCTCCATATTGACCTTCCAAGGCACACTTGTACTCAAACATCGCACGAGCGATTTAGAACGCATTGCATCACGGACACGCAGCTCCCCCAAGTCGAATACATTCTCAACAAACAACAAACGTCGGAAGGACATGATTCCTTCGGTTTGCGATTGACTCAATAGAATCCGCAATTCGTCTTCGCTATGAACCGAATGCGCTCCTGATTCCCGAATTCCAATCAAACGCAAAACAATTGCGGCTGACAAGTTGAGAAATTTCAGCGGTAAATAGAAGAGATACCGAAACACGATCATCGGTTTCGCTGTCCAGAGCGAAGCGCGTTCCGTCAAGCGAATCGCAATCGATTTTGGCACCAGCTCCCCTACCAGGATATGAAGAAAACTGACCAACAAATAACTCAGCGTAAACGCGATACCATGGGCCGACAAAAAACGTGCGTGCGAATCATGAGAAAAAATCCCCAGCCAATCAATGACGGGCTCTACTAACCGAACGACTGCTGGCTCCGCTACGAAGCCAAGCCCGATGGAAGCGAACGTGATTCCCAGCTGGCATACCGACAGGTACTCGTCGAGGTACTCTTGAATATGCTTGACTGATTTAGCATTTGCCACACCGTCATCGACAAGTTCCTCGACCCGAGATGGCCGCATCTTAACGGCGGCGAACTCAGCAAGCACGAAGAATCCATTGAGCAATAGAAGCAGAAGGGCCACTAGTAGGTAGGCAATAACCATGACGGGTTTTAGTTTGTTCCTTCAATGAGTGGTTAGACAAGAATTGGGAGTTGCGCTAAATTCGCTTAACGCCCCGCCCAACTGGTCCAGTTTTGGTGAAGATACATTTTACGCGATTTCAGCCCCCAGCGCAATCAGCGGGCCCAGGAAATGACATAAACTACTGGCAGGCATAGACTTACAGATTAACTATTCTTGCCATTCTGCCTAAAACAGCCCCTAGAACGGTAGCGAAGGCAATTCTTCGTTCCCGCCTGAGATGCGACACATCGCAGTTTCAGTTCATTTTCCGCGAACGTCATTGACGTGACAATTCCACTTGACTGTCGTCTAGTTCCCAATGGACACTGAAACCAAGAGCTGTCGTTCCACACAACGATTCCATTGCCTCCCTTTTTAGTCAGCCACCATTTCCCCTTCATATTGCGAGCTCATTTGTGAAACGTTTCGTTTTTATTCTGCCGCTGGCAATATGTTTCAATTGGACCGCCAATGCGCAAGAACTGCCGCACAATATGCGACGGTCTCCGCAGGAAGTGTTAGGAACCATATCGCCAGATGAAACGGACATGTGTGTGGTTCAAGGTTTTGCAGATCCCTACTTGTCCATGAAAGATGTCGGCCAGAGAAAAGAATTCCGCTGGCGCATTCGAGTTCCAAACGGTTCTACGTTCAATATCGCTTGGGCAACTCAAAAGATACCTGCCGAGGGATTCCCGAAAGCCGAAGATCGAATGATTTCCCCAAAATCTCCCCTTCCCTCGGCGATGGGCGATGTCGTCATTGTCGTACGCGCTGACGGTCGAAAGGAACCCACACTTGAAATTTCAGTGTTCGGTGAATTTCCCCAAAATCTTCCTCATGCTGTCCAAGACCCCAACGGTAAGGAGATTCGGGTTTTTCCCGATCTCAAGAATGCGAGTTACTACAACGCGATCCTTATCAATAACGCCACATGGCTGCCTTATTGGAAGGAAACAAAACCAAAATTGGAAAACCTTGATCGAAGAGAGCCTGTGCGAATTGAGCCAAGTGGCAATCATTGGCTGATGAAACACGTCATCGAGAAAGAAGGAGAGCAAGAAGGCTTCGGTATCTGGTTAGAGTTTAAATAAACCTAATCCAAATCTTGTAGCTCGGCGTCAACTTGCCTTTGCCATCGCTCTGTTCGGTTTGCATCATTGCGTGGAATAGAAGCTAATTACAGGTGTATTTGATGTTTCGATATGTTGGCTTACTGATGGCGATCGCCTGGCTTTGGCCCTCGCCTCTTCATGCAGAAAAAGCTCCATCCTCCACCGAAAGACTTCAGCAAGAAGCGATGGCGATTGTCGTTGCGACTATTGAGCGCATACGTATCGAATCCGAACCAGCGGAGTTCGAAAATGGTAGCAGTAACATGGATTGGGGCATCTATTTGGCACTCGCGATTGAAACGGTAGAGAAGGGAAGTATTCCGGAAAAGAATATTGAAGCCCGTTGCTTTCGTATCAAGTACCGTGCAAGTCTTTCGGAGTACATGACACCCACCGGACACGCTCCTATACCTCGTGTGGGAACTCAAGTGCGAGTTTATCTTGCTAAGACAAACGATGGCTGGGGAGTTCTGCTCCCCAATGGAATCGAGCCATTATCGGATGATGCAAAAGAGGCTTCAGAAATTGTGGCTTTGCGAAGTCGAACTTACACGTACTTTCTGCCCGTCGAAGTTTGGTTCCTCCTGGCTATTGCCGTCGTAGCTTCTCTGATTTTGCGAATGGTTTTGCGGCGTGGCAGAAAAGCTCAACACCTACAGGAAAACGATTCGCCAAAAACAGGGAATATTAGGGATTCTTAGGTGCGGCCAATGATCTATTGGCGATAGATCCAGACTATTTTCAAAACTTGCCACTCCAATAACTTCTGATAGCGTGCTCCAATTGGACTTATGGACGCCTCCTGGGTCGATTACACTAGGGAATATGGTTTCTGTTATTTTGCAACTCTCCCATCCTGGGGAGAGGACCGAGGAAATTGTGCCCCAAAAGTATTCTGATCTCCCCCTGATTCCCGAGATCCAATCTGCCCTGTCGAGCCTTGAGTATACTATTCCGACTCCTATCCAATCGGGAGCCATTCCACCACTGCTTGAGGGGAAAGATTTCCTCGGTTGTGCACAAACTGGAACGGGTAAAACGGCGGCTTTTGCCATTCCAATTCTGCAGAAGCTCCATTTGGCTGGTAAAAATCCACTCGCCAAACATCCTGTAGGACTTATCGTTGCACCTACGCGCGAACTAGTCGTTCAAATATCCGAGAACATCGCTGCGATAGGCAAACACACCAAAGTTCGGCATACGACGATCTACGGTGGCGTTGGTCAACGTCCTCAAGTGGCCGCACTCGCCAAAGGTGTGCATTTGGTCGTCGCCACCCCAGGTCGACTGCTCGATCTGATTGACCAAGATTATTGTTCGCTCTCTCGACTTCAATATTTCGTGTTGGACGAAGCAGATCGAATGCTCGATATGGGTTTTATGCCCGACGTTCAAAAGATTGTTCGGCTTTTGCCACAACGCAGACAATCGGTATTCTTGTCGGCCACGATGCCACCTCCCATCGAGAAATTGGCGGCCGCTTTGTTGCACAACCATGTGACCGTGATGGTTACGCCTCCTGCCAAAACAGCGGACCGAGTTAAGCAAAGCTTGATGTATGTAGAAAAAAGCGATAAACGAAAATTGCTGGATAAGCTATTGGCGGACGAGTCGCGTTCGCGAATTCTTGTCTTTATGCGAACCAAACATGGCGCTGATCGACTGTACAAGTCGTTAATCCAAGCTGGCGTCTCAGCGGAAGGAATTCATGGAGGGCGTTCGCAAAACGCTCGCCAACGCGTACTGAATATGTTTCGCGATGGCACGGTTCGGGTACTGATCGCTACCGATGTTGCGGCCCGCGGAATTGACATCGACAATATCGATTTGGTCATCAACTACGATGTCCCAGTCGAAGCTGATGCTTACGTTCACCGAATTGGACGAACGGCCCGTGCGGGAGCAAGTGGCGAGAGCATCACCTTCTGCGATAGCGAAGAATACAAACATATTCAAGAGATTGAAAAAACGATTGGCATGCCGATCCCCGTGTATCGCGACCATTCGTATCATTCGTCTAATGCAGAAGATCACGAATTGCGGACGTACGCGAACAAGGAAAAGAATCGCGGCTTCCGGGGCGGTAACCGACAATCCCAAGCGGGTCCGTCAAGAAAACACAAAGGAAGTGTGTCGACATCCAGAAGCGTAGAAAGAGGACCTTCTTCAGCGGACTCAAAAGTTGGCTCCAAAACCCTGCATAACGCCAATAGAAAGTCGATCAAGAAAAAGAAAGGCCCACCTCGAACTGGCAATACAGGGTCGGCCAATCCAAGATCTGGCAACACGTTATCGGGCAATCCAGGATCGGGCAATCCAGGATCGGGGAACGCATCTAAATCGTTTGGCCGTCGAGCTCGTGGTAATTCCAAACGCCGTTAAGGCTGCGGAGTTGTGTCCTATACAGTTGAAGCGTTCGATTCACTACGAGAACATGACGCGGTGAAATCCATAGCTCCCTACGTCGTGCGCCAAAATTGGTCGAGCGTAATTCGTAATCGATTTTCGGCGAATTAAGGAATTTCAGACAAGTCGGTGGTTTCATCGGCTTCTCATTCCAAAAAATGCGACGTAAAAACTAAACTTGGGACCGTCATTTCCTACCAATAGGGCATTGAAACATGCAAGAACTTAAACCCTTTCGTACATTGCAGACACTCAAGAAAGCACTGGACAACGGTGGACGTTTCTACAATTTCTTTGACCGGGCTGCTGATGATAAAGTTTCACGAGCGGAACTTGCCCGAGCCGCTGGCGTTTTCTCCGCAGGTATCCAAGCGTTTCTGTACCTGGAAATGACGAAACAAGATCTATCCGCGGAGCAACAAGCCGAAGCGGTCGCCATGCTAGAACCTACGCTTCGAGCCAGCTTTGCGAAAAAGAAACCTCCGCATGCCAAGCCGTCGCTGGTCGACAAAAACTTTAAAGCAGGCGATGGCTTGATTGTTACAGGTTACGGGCGTGAGCTCGAAACGCAGAAGCGATTCGAGGGTTTTATTATTGTTCCCATCTTGGTCGGCAAAGCCATGATACCAATGATGATCCCGGTCAATAATATCTATCAGGTCATCGAAATTTACGACGACGAAAAGCTCAAATCTCCGCGAGCGATTGTATGCGTCCCACTGAAAAAGAAAGTGGACCTTGCTGGGCAAGTCCAATTCGGAGGCGTACTGAAGGAACTCAAGAATCAAACGGCGTCCCCGCCAACACATCCCGTTTATTTGGAGGCGATCTTCTTGATGAAGCGCTAACGAGCGTTATTATTCAGTTCAATGACTTCAAGATTCTGGCAGCTGCCTCGGCGCCTTGTTTAGGCAATAAGGCAGTCTGCGCGATTCCCGATACGACTTTGGTAATGTTGTGATCTACTTTCGAGGGTATCCCCCACACCTCGCCCGCCGCCCTAGTAATGTAGACCGACAGAGTACGATGACCACTACCAGGGCGTTCGCCGACGATATGCAAAACTTGATAACGCCCCGCGCGCTGTCCGAACAAATTCTCACCGATGCGATAACCCGCACGTACTCGCCCAGATCGTACGACCAAAATTTCCGGAAATAAAGTTCGACCTTGAGTTTCAAGCTCTTTTCTCAAATATTCAACGAGTTGACTTGCTTGCGCATCGGTGGTGTTCGCCAACGCGTTCAATCCATCGGACAAAATGATCACTGTATCGAACGCTTCCCCATGTTTCTGACGCAATTCCTTAAGACTCTCAATTGACCTGTGACTGAGTTCTTCACCGCTGGAGGGATGAAGGATGTAATCTTCTCGATCTTTGGAAAGTGTTTTTATCGCGATCGCCCCGTCAAATTGAGTTTCAAAGTCTGTTGGAAGCTCTGCCCAAATACACTGTTTGGCATCGTTATAGATTTCATGAATTTGTCGGTCTAACGCGATGGGCAACTGAGATATCTCATTGGCAGAGCCTTCAGCGATGAAAACGCCACGGCCCCGAACCTGAGCCAATTGCTCCTTAGCTTCTTGGGTAACAACTTCGTCTGAACGCGTATCGCCCTTACGTCGGCAATAATTGAGATAGACCCAAATAGGATCTCCGAAATGCTCTGTCGGCTTTCCCTGACTATCAATCACGCCGAGCTTTTGAAAGAACTCCCACATCGCGTTGGAAACTCGGTAACCGAAGCGTTCCCGAATTTTAACGTGGTCGTGAAAGCCGGTTGTCAAATATCCGAGCATTGGATCGATACGCGTCGGTAGAGCCATAAGGTAAGCCGGGTTTGCGGGCATGATCTGCTCGATGCACCACCCAAGATCGTCCAAGCTGACATCCATATGCAAAGTTGTGCACACATCGAGACCGATGACCAGTCCGTGCAGTTTCCCCATAACGATATCTTCCAAACAACAGCGGACGAGTTGTTCTTTCGTGCGGAACACTTCAGGGCCAATAAATCCAGCCACATCATTCAAGTGAACCCAAGCTTCAGGACTCTCTCCACGCTTCTTCTTGGCGTCAAGCAGCTTGTGAGTTAAGGTGCGAGCCAGACCGTACTTGCGAGACTCATGGATAACCATATCGGTCCCAGCACCATGTCCGTTCGTGAAATCCGCCCCCTGGCCGGTTTCGAAATATAAACCGAAATGCCCTCGCTTGTTTTCAGCATGCCGCAGCATCTTGTCGAGTGTCACGTCAAACGTTTGGTTGGCCGCGTCGGATCCCGCTATACTTTGGAACCATAGCGCAGTAGAACCTGGCTGGTTCTTCTCGATCTCTGCTTGAATATCAATATGCGACAAAACACAATGCGGCAAAACGGAACTTACGCCAAAGGTGTCGAGCACATCCTTAAGCGTAGATTCTACGGCTGCTACAGATTCCGTTTCACTCGAAACAGGATTGGTACCGACGAGTACGTCGCCAACAGCATACGCAAATGCGTCGAATACTTGCCAACGGATATCATCCGGATGATCCGTTGGAGAGTTGGGTTGAACTCTCGCCCCCATGTATCCTTTTGCACCGATCTGTGAACCAGGTAGAGTGTGAAAGATTTTCTGGCCCAATACGACTAGCTCTTCGTTCGACAACAACTTCACCAAACATGCGATCACATCGCTCGAGAGGCCGGTCAATATCCCGCGAATTTCATCCTCATTCTCCTCTAACATAAACCGCTTCAGCTTGGCGAACGACCATGCAGCGATTCTCTGAATAACATCGGTATCGCGGGCTTGTTGAATCGCTACTAGTGTGGGATCAATGAATGGAGGATGGGCATCGATTTGAGCGAGTGTGGTATTGGAGAGCAGCTGTCGGGCGGTTTCACGTTCTTCTTGATTGGCAGCTGCCACGCCAACAATCGAATCACCTTCTTTCCACTCGTTTGCAGCCCCCAGTAAATGGCGATAAAGCGTCAAATCCCAGCCACCCGCTATACGCTCGACATAGGCCACGATGTCTTCATCTTTCAAGGCAGGCGCGATTGAAAAAGTGTTCGTAGCCGATACCCATGGAGAAAGAACTCTTAGGCATCCGAGAGCCAGCCCCGTTTGTAGAATTCGTCGCCGTGTGATTGCCATTTTCAAGCTCACAAGAATCGATAATTTTTTGCAGCGGCACAGTTGGTCCGTTGACCCACCAGGCTTTGCCCACCATTATATCGCAAACCTGACACGCTTGCTGAATTACGAGGTCAACCTATGCTCATCCCCGAATTTTGGGCCGATTCGCGAGTGCAAATCAAAGGCCACGGCAAGCAGATCACTGTTCGTCGCTCGGGCTGGTCGATGACAAGCCAAGCCGAAGCCCAAGCGATGGCTGATACTCGGACGCGTGACACAATCCAACAAGCTGGTTACCGCATTCTCATTTCCATCCACGGAGGTCATAAAGGCCTAGCTTTGCAGCGCATTCGCCAGTTCTTAGAAAAAAATCCTACTTGGAGCCTGCGCCTTTATGAACCCCCCGCAGGTTTGCGATTGATCGCCACGCAGCGTACATTCGATGCGAAAGATGAAGCTGTTCAATCGCTTTTCAATGCCATATGCGTGGACAAAATGTACGCTCGACTATGCAAGAACCAAAATTGTTTTCGAGCAAGACTTACTGCGAAGCCATGGCGAATAGGGCTACATGGGCTCAAGCCCAGGCGAGCATGGCCCGTTTCAGATGACTTGCGCCCCAGCCGCTGCGCTTGGATTGAGAAATACGAACGAAAGGCCGCTCACTTCGCAGCCTGTCGATTCCTAGAGACGCTGGGGACGGCGGTCATTGATGCTGACGTTAGAGAGACGATTGAACTGCATGACCAACTCAGTCGCGCATTGCAACCTCATCTGCCCATCGCATGAAACGTGGTCCCGCGTCTCCCCGATCGTTTCGCGAACTAAAATCGGATATATTCTGAGTAAACGCTCCCCTACCCCACCTCCTTCCAAGACGATTTCCTAATCGATATGAAAATAACTCGCATCGAATCTCTGGTTTGTCATGCTCGTATGCGCAATTGGATTTTCGTGAAAGTCCATACCGATCAACCTGGTCTTTTTGGCTGGGGCGAAGCAACCTTGGAATGGCATACTCGTAGTGTTATTGGCGCAATCGAAGATTTGTCTCAATTGTTGATTGGCGAAGATCCTACCCGTATCGAGTATCTGTGGCAGATGATGTGGAGGCAACATTTCTGGCATGGAAACGGAATCGTTCGCTCGACCGCCATTGCCGGAATCGATCTCGCCTTATGGGACATCTTGGGCAAGTCGTTGGGTGTACCCTGTCATCAGCTATGGGGTGGTGCGGTGCGTGATAAGATCCGCCTCTACTGTCACCTCGGTGGCGGAGACATGAAGAGTTTTTATGAAACACCTGTTGATAATGCCAAACGTTTTGGGGAATTGGCCCAAAACGCTGTGGCCGAGGGCTTCAGCGCTTTCAAATCGATGGCCGTCCCCCCCACCATGCCGATCGAGGGCTTAAGACCGATTAAGTCCGCCGAGGCCTGTGTTGCCGCCATGCGTGAAGCCGTTGGTGACGGTGTTGACATCATGGTTGATTGCCATGCCCGACCGTCCCCTGCCATGGGAATGCAATTCGCCAAAGCGCTAGAACCGTATGGTTTATATTTTTTGGAAGAACCTTGTTGGCCTGAGAGTATCGATGGACTGGCTGCTATCAATGCAGCGGTGACAACTCCTATTGCGACAGGCGAACGCGTTACCCATCTGGCTGCTTTCCGTGATCTGTTTGCCGCGCGCGGTTGCGAAATCTGCCAAATGGATATCACGCATTGCGGTGGATTTACGGAAGCTCGTCGTGTAGCGGCCTTAGCAGATGCCCATCGCATTGCCCTTGCGCCCCATAATCCACAAGGCCCAGTCAGTACAGCGGCTTCGATTGAATTCGGTTTTTCGCAACCGAGTTATATCATCTGCGAATCTGTCCACAGCGACGTACCCTGGAGAAACGAAGTGGTACAAGAAGGCTTCCACTTAGATAGGAAGACACGAACAGTAACACCCAATCTATTACCTGGCTTAGGTGTGACCATTAACGAAGAGGAAGTTCGCAAGCATCCTTTTGAGCAAGAAGTATTGCAGCGGGTCTTCTACACCGATGGTGGTATTGGTGATTGGTAATCCGATCTTCCACCAACACAAATTACTTTTGAAGAAACGAGCTTAGCATGACGCAGACCAACCTTTTACAGGGCGTGCTCCCTGTTTTGCATACACCTCTTCTCGACGATGGCGCCATTGATGTGCCGACTCTCGAACGCGAAATCGATTGGATCTTCCAAACGAAAGCCGATGGTGTCGTCGTAGCGATGGTCAGCGAAGTACTTCGCTTGGGCTATCATGCACGAAAAGAATTGGCAGGTTACGTCTGCTCCGCCGTTAAGGGTCGCGGTCACACCGTCATCAGCGTTGGTGCCGAGAGTATTCGTGAAGCGATCGACTTTGCCACCCATGCGGAAGCGTTGGGGGCAAATGCGGTAATGGCGATTCCGCCTATTTCAGTATCTTTGAACGGTCAGAAAACCGCAGACTATTTCGCAGCGATTGCGCGGAGTGTCGCGATACCACTCATCGTACAAGACGCTTCAAGTTATGTTGGTGCAGCCATCGATCTGGGCGTCTATTTGCGATTGCTCGATGAATTTGGTGCTGAGCGGATTTTCTTTAAGCCAGAAGCCAGTCCGCTGGGGCCCAATCTATCGAAATTGCGCGATGCAACTTCCGGCAACGCTCGAATCTTCGAAGGATCGGGTGGAATCAACTTAGTTGACTGCTTTCGACGCGGAATCGTAGGAACCATTCCTGGTACCGATCTACTGGATGGTGTTGTGGCTCTTTGGCACGCATTAAGTGCTGGTGATGAACAGAGAATTTACGAACTATCACTCCCCATCTCTGCTATCACCGCCCTGCAGTTACAGGCGGGCCTCGATGGTTTCCTGGCAATCGAAAAGTATCTCATGCAAAAACGGGGCCTGTTTCACAATGCACGTCGAGTGGAACCATTCGGCTGGGAACTCGATCGCGAAACAGCGGACGAAGTAGATCGACTTTTTGACCTCATGCAAAAAGCTATCCACCAATAACACAAGGTGCCCTATGACGAACCTCTCCAGCCAGGAACAAGATGTTCGCAATGGGCGATACCAAGTCCTCTGTTTTTTATGTCTCTCAGCAGCAATTGCCTACATTCAACGCGCCGCACTTAGTGTGCCTGCAACAGAGATTGCCAAAGATCTAAAATTTGCTGATCTTGCCCGCGACATGGGAAGCGTTCAATCGGTTTGGTATTTTGCTTATGCGGCCATGCAAATACCTGGCGGATGGTTTGCAGATCGTCTCGGAAGCCGAATGGCGTTAATGATTTTCTCTGTCACTTGGTCCTTGGCAACTTGCCTCACCGCTTTTGCTTTTGATTTTTATTCGCTTCTAATTGCTTGGGGGCTCATGGGAGCAGCCCAAGCGGGTGCATTTCCCTGTGCAACCAAAGCGTTGGGGAGAATCTTCCCAGAGACGGAACGAGCGCGAGCCACAGGCTTCCTGGCTGCGGGCATGGCCATCGGTGGAGCAGTCGCTCCTCTCCTCACAGCCTACATTCTTGAACAAATAATACCAATCTCTGAGCAGTTCGGGATCGTGCGCTGGCGAATGTTACTTGCCGGTTATGCAATCCCCGGAATAGCGTGGACGGCTCTTTTCTTCATGATTATCTCGACACAACAACTCCCCTTAGGCGAACGCGACCATGCAATCATCGTTCCCATCGACTGGACGAAAATGGTGCGAAGTTTGCCAATGGCCCTCTTGTGTGGCCAACAGTTTTTTCGAGCTGCCGGGATGGTGTTCTTTATGACTTGGTTTCCCACTTTCTTGCAAAAAACGCGGGATGTCTCACAGCTAGGTTCTGGCCTCCTCACTACGATCGCCGGAATTGGTGGTGTTGCCGGAAGTCTTACGGGCGGATTCTTTTCTGATTGGCTCTTGAAACGGACCGGAAATCCTCGACTGAGTCGTCAAGGTATTGCCGTGTTGGGCATGAGCTCCTGCGCCATATTAATCGTGCTTTCGTATTTTGTTCAAACAGTGAACGCAAGCATTGCGTTAATTACGGTCGGAGCGTTTTGCGCTACATTTGGCGGAGTAAGTGGCTATACGGTGGCAATCAGTTACGGAGGTCGGCATGTTGCCACAGTCTTTAGCACCATGAATATGTTTGGCAACATTGGGGCAGCCCTATTTCCCCTCACTGCAGGTTGGCTCGTATCAAAAAGCGGCAATTGGAACTTGGTTCTCTTTTTGTTTGCAGGTGTAATGGCCATTGATGCCCTATGCTGGGGCCTGCTAAATCCGCGAGGAACCCTCTTTGGAGACACTGATGAGCACCGAAGTTAAAACCCCACAAGCAATGTGCCGTGCGGCCATGGTACGTAGAGACATCACGCCGCCAATTGGTATCTATCATCGAATGTGGGGAGCCGCTTTACATGATCGAGCGACTGGAGTTCATCGACCACTAGAAGCGACGTTACTGTGGGTTGAACCCATGCTGAAATCGATGGGAAGCGCGCAAGTTCTTTTAAGCCTCGACCATTGTATTTTGGACTCCAATGAGATCCAGAACATACGAAAGGCCATTACCCAAACCACAGGTCTTGCATCGCAAAACATTGTGGTTGCGCTGACTCACACTCATGGTGCGGGGTGGATGTCGCGAAGTAGAAGCGATCTTCCAGGGGGGGAATTGTTGGGCCCCTATTTGGATTCATTGGCAATCCAAATGGGAGAACTTGCCAAACAAGCCGCAGAGAAAGTAGCTCCTTGCACAATGCTCTTTGGTTCAGGCCGCTGTAATCTCGCTGCCTATCGCGATTACTTTGATGAAGAACGAAAACGTTTTGTCTGTGGATTTGATCCCACTGGATCAGCGGACGATATGTTGATGTTGGCCAAGATCGTCGACGATTCAGGGGCCACCGTGGGGACTCTGATCAACTACGCATGCCACCCAACGACATTGGCTTGGGACAACACGCTGATCAGTCCAGATTGGGTAGGAGCCATGAAAGAAACTGTCGAACGTGAGTTGGGTGGTTTGACTCTTTTCTTGCAAGGCGCTTCTGGAGACCTCGGCCCTCGCGAAGGATTTGTGGGAGATACATCGATTGCAGATCGCAATGGACGACAAGTTGCCTATTCGGCACTCTCGGCTCTTACTGCTTTCCCACCTCCGCAAACGAAATTTGTCTACGCCGGTCCCGTCATATCGGGAACTGCCATTGGCACGTGGACACATCAAGTTCTTTCAGCTGACGAGCGGACGTCACTGGGGCATTGGTACTGGGAAGAGTTCTGCGTCGAACTTCCCTATCGTCACGACCTACCTACCATCGAACAAACTCTTAAAGAGAAAGAGTATTGGGAGGAGGAAGAAAATCGAGCTCGAACTTTAAGCGATGACCTTCGCGTCCGCGATTGTCGCGCGCAAGTTGAACAGCGTACGCGACAATTAAATCGCCTGAACCATCTGGTGCCGGGCCGCTCCTATCCACTAAAGGTCCAAGTGGGGTTCGTAGGCCAAGCAATTTTGATTTTTGTTCCCGGTGAACTTTATCAATCATTCCAAATGGTTTTGCGCGAAAGATTTGCTCCCACACCTCTCTTTGTGACAACACTGAGTAACGATTGGCAACCTGGATACATTCCGCCCGCCAACAAGTATGGTTATGAAATTTATCAAGAAGTCATTGCGGCTACGGCACCGGGCTGCTCCGAAATGTTAGTCGAAGCGATTTATCGACGTCTGAAAATGTTGCAAACGAAATCGTAAAATGCAGCCTAACATTCAACGAATGTGTATTGAACCGTGGAGAAGTGCGTGCCAAACTACTAGAACATTTAAGACTCAACACAGGCGACAATCATGGCCGTGGAAAACAACCCATTTCAAACTCCTGAGATTTCGACTTCGGAAGCTGCTGAAGCCAAACCGGAGAGTACTAAATTTGTGCCTGCTTTATTTGCGGTGATTTTTGCTTTTGCAGCTGCCATAGGCGGGTTGAGCATTTTTTTCCCGGCAATTCGCGATTTCATTAACCCGCGTTTTGGTTGGATCGGCTTAATCCTCTGCTTAAACCCACTTATTTTTCTGTCCGCTTGGCTCAAGGCACCAACCCGCCAATCGCTGATGGCCGCTGCGTTCATAACACTCTCTATTGGCATCATTAATTCCGTGCAACTGCTGCTTAAGCCAACCGTTTCTATCGTCGAGAATCCGTTTACCGACCGCTTGCATTCGGCTTGGGTATGGTCCGTGCTTCCATTCGTCGTAGCAGGTTTATATCTCTTCATTCATGCTTGGCAAATCAAATCGCAGCCACTGTCCGTCGGTGCAGGTCCAGTGTCAAACGGCTAGAATGGCTCGCATTAAGAAGATCAAGCTCCTCTGCACTTCTCAGCCGTAAAGGACAAACCGAATGCTGCCTCGACGAGTTCCGTTGACCACACTTGTGTTGTTTCTGGTTTTCTCATGGCAGCTTACTGCGCAAGAGTCGAACAGCAAGCAACATGCAGAACCCGATTCGAGGTCATGGAGCACACGCGATTTTTGGCAAACCACAGAAGGCAAAGCCGTTTCGAAAGGTTGGGAGTTCAGTGAAGGCGTCGTAACGCTCGCAATTCCTGGACAAGGCGGAAACATTGTTAGCCCTCCCCTTCCCTCCAACTTTGAACTCTCATGGAAATGGAAAATTGAGAAAGGCGTGAATGGCGGACTTAAGTATCGTGTCCGACGATTCGGAAAAGAGCTTTTCGAAAATAGCTATCTCGGCCTCGAATATCAAATCATTGACAATAAGCCCGACAGCACATCCAACACATCAACCGGTTCCATCTACGACTTAGTCGGTCCCAAAAAAGATAAACTTTTGCATCCACCCGGGGAATGGAATAGCTCGACGATCATCGCCAACGGAGATCACATTGAACATTATCTCAACGGTGAGTTAGTCACTTCAGCTACAACGTCAGGTCCGGAATGGGACACGCTGATCGCCTTCAGCAAGTTTTATGGCGGTCCAGAGTTTGGTTGCGGAAAAGAGCAAGATCGCTTTATGCTTACCGATCACGGTGGCAAGACTTATTACAAAGACTTTCAATTCACACCTCTGCAAGCCCCCAAACCCGCTGAGCGTCTCAGTTATGGCCCCTATTTGGCGAACGCCACTCGCAACAGCTGGGGGAACCAAACAAGCATTGTGGTGTGGACCCGAACGACCCGTCAGCCTGAGATGTTAAAGGGAGGAAAAGCGTTTCAGAAAGTTACAGCGGCGGAAGCGGGCCAACTTTCGAAACGCAGAGATGCCGACGAACTTCAAAAAGCCCAGATTCCCCCCGGTGCCAACTTGGACGAAATGAATGGAGCAGTTCCTGGCGAAGCAGGGCGAGTTCGATTGTCGTACTTTCCGGAAGAACAACGAAAACAAACCAAGTCTTTAGCCTGGATCGATACAAAGCCTGAAAATGACTTCACGGCCCAATGGAAGATCGAAGGCTTAAGGCCAGGAACAAAGTACATCACCATCATCGAGGCGCAGACGAAGGATGGTAAGCCCTCGTCCGTGTTGCGAGGTTCTTTTGTAACCGCACCGCTCCCGACCGCAGCAACACCTCTCAGATTTTGTATTACAACCTGCCATGATTTTATACGTCGAGACGACGGAGATAACGGCCACAAGATCTATCCCGCGATGAAGAGCCTTGCACCACAATTTGTTGTTCACGCAGGTGATATTGAATACTATGACAAACCCGATCCTTGGGCGCTAACTATTCCCTTGATGCGTTTTAAGTGGGGAAGAATCTTTGCGCTGCCCAACAACCGAGACTTCTACAACAACACGACGAGCTATTTCATCAAGGACGACCATGACACTTTAGCGAACGACTCTTGGTCTGGCCAAACATATGGTGCGGTGACTTTCGAAGAGGGCGTCAAACTCTTCAACGAAGAACAATTTCCCTCGAAACCTGAGCGATATCAAACGGTGCGTTGGGGGAAAGATGTGCAGCTGTGGATACTGGAGGGCCGAGATTATCGCAGTCCCAACAACGCGGCCGATGGTCCAGACAAAACGATACTCGGCGCGAAGCAAAAAGCTTGGCTTATCAAAACTCTCAACGAATCGAATGCTACCTTTAAATTGATTTGCAGCCCTACTCCTATCATTGGTCCTGATCGTGACAACAAGAAAGACAATCATGCCAATGACAACTTTAGCTATGAAGGCGATATGTTACGACAAGCTTTTTCCAATGTCCCTGGTGTCATGGTGTTTTGTGGTGATCGTCACTGGCAATATGCATCCGTGGATTCCCAGACTCAACTTTGGGAATTTGGATGTGGACCAGGGAGTGAAAAACATGAATTGGGCTGGAAGGAGGGCGATACCCGGCCAGAGCATCGCTTTCTCCGCGTTCAAGGAGGATTTCTATCGGGAGAAGTCAGCTATCCAGACAATCAAACGGCCGCAACACTTACCATTCGACACCATGATGTCAATGGAATACCGGTGAGCGAGTTTCGATTCCCGGATAGTCTTTCAATTCCCAAATAAAGGGTAACATCGAGGGATGCTAAATGAACAACTCTTCCTCACCTGTCGCCCCAACTTCCCAAGCAGTCTCCTCTCCTCAAGTTACGTTCTCGCTCTGGTTTCTTGGCCAATTCGGTGCTTGGATGGCCACAGTGCTTGATGGATTAAGTCTTTTGTTTCCGTTTGTGGCAGCAGGAATGTTACTCCACTTCTGCAAAACAGGTCGCTGGAAATCTGGCCTTTTGTTCTTCATTCTTACCCCGCTTCCCATCTTCTTTTCGCTGGGAGTGGCTGAATATCTAAATGGCTCAGCAAAGCTGCGGTTCTATGGTCATCCGACCCTTGAATCCTACAATCTCGATCCCAAATTGCGATGTGGCCAGAGTCCGATGGGTTGCTTAGCTACTGGGAACAGTTGGCTGACTCACTTCCCAAGAAATTTGGGAGTTCGCACCATGACGTATTCCTTGGGCTATATGCCCCAAACCTATACAGGCCCCTACCCGCAAAAAAACGAAGCGATTTTAGAACTGCAGAATGGAACAAGTATTGACCAAGAAGAACTGAGAAAGGATATCGTTCGCATAGAAGACAAAACACTTCGTCTCGATTCAGGCGTGGGAGCGAAGTTGCTGCAAATGATTAACAGGCTGTCGTATCCTCCACATTTCAAACCGAATATTGTGGCCAAACTGTGGCAGGAAGATTGTTTGATTTTAGGATTACCGATCGTAGACAACCACACATTCAAGGAGGTAGCTACGATCATTGTCCTTATCGGCGCAGATACTGGACGTCCATTTGCCTATTTCAGCATTAAAAATGGGGGCTGCGACTGGCATTTTCCGCCTGTCATGTGGCGAAGCGAAGATGACGTTGTCATGGATTGATATCTCTATAAGTCCTGCGAACTCGCAAGACAAACACGAAACACAACTACTAGAACAAACCTTTACCGAAGAACTCAGATAGTGAAATCCTTTCGACTCGATACTTCACCCCAACAATTACTTGAAAGCTGGCCAGCCATCTTTTTTGCAACATGTGTATGCGGGATAAGTTTGTATTTCGGGTGGTTCAATGTCGTCGGTCGAATCCTATTCATCATCATTGGTGCCATCTATTTTGGAATTGTATTGCGGGGATTTTTTACAAATCGCATCGAGGCTCAATATCCAAATGCAAGACACCGTTGGCTGGTTTCAGTCGGCTTGACCAGCGCCGCTTTAGGAGTGTTTGTCCGGATGCTGATGCCGAAAATGCAGGGCGGTCCAGTCGATTATGTGTGGCTCGGTCTTTCATTCTTCACCATTTTAGCTTTTGTTCTCTTGAACCGCCGGGATCCTGATGTCTTGCACTAAAACCTCACTTCATTGGTACATGCCATTCTTGGTCTGATTGATTTCAACTCGCTTTTTATTCTTCCTGTTTGTGCTTGTAGTATTCGTGTAAGGCGTCCCTTTATGTCACCTATCGCTTACGATCCGATTTTTAAGGGAGAGCTTGGTGAAGATCTTTCAAAACGATGGCAAACCATTCGCCTGTTCCTCGACCGCTGGTGTATGCCGATAACCGAACCACTGGCAGACCGTAGTCAAGATAACACGCCATTGATTGCAAAGGCGGAGACGTTACATGGTCGCGTTTCCCCTTCGATCCGCCAGTGGCTGAGCTTAGCTGAAGAAGCAGCTCACAGACGAACGCCCGTTATCCGGGATTGTTTAATGGTTGAACCGCTGGAAAATCACGTTGAAAGCGAAAAAGCTCGAAATGCAACGATTATTCTCATGCAAGGTGAGGGCGATTTGTTTTGGACGGTTGCAAACAGCAGATTTGCAGAAGAAGATCCACCCGTTGATGTGTATCAGATCTTTGACGAGGAATCCCCTTCCTTTTTTTGCCGCTACGCTTCCGTTTCGGAATTTGCTCTTGCTTATCTCTGCACCTACAACTCGTTCGCTTGCCATGTGACCGAAGCATTCACAGCCCATGCGACACCGCAACAACTAGAAGAAGTCCAAAGTTGGTTCGATCATGCTCTTACACTGAAATCTGTAGAGGGTAGAACTCACCGGTTTCTGATGATCTTGGAAAAACAAAACGTGGTAGCACTGGTCAATAACAGTAACCGGATAGAAGTATCGCTCTTTTGTGAACCTAGCTCCCTTCAACTGCCGAGTTTCTTGCTTTCCGCCTTGGAAGAGTGCGTACAAACTCGAAGAGCGTTTCGGGCCAAACTTGAACGACCATGATTTGGATTCTGTCACTTGAAATTGAGCATTGCGTCAATCAATATTCCACTCTCTTCAATATGGCCGCTAGTCTATAGACGACAGCCACAACCAAGCGGTAAGCTTAATAGCGGTAACATTTGTGTTTGCCTCGGCAACTACTAGCCTGCTACCATATAGGCGTGGAACATGTGTATTTTTTCACAACCAGTGATCTCCGTAAAAAACACACGAATCTTCGCGCGGCTGAGCGGACAGGGTTCCCAACTGCTGGCATATCAAATGCACTACGAGTCTCGCGATCCAAATGCGATGATTCTTCCTATTCCCGTCAAGCAACCGGCCAACGTTGATTCATTGCGGTTCATCGCACTCGATGACTATGACGACTTCTTTGAGGACCTCGACCTAGGTTTTCCATTCCATCAACAATTGAGTATCGGTTGTTCGGCGAACGATTTATTGCTCAGCGAAAATCGTCTAGAAGTATTTGAAGTCGGAAGCTACATCGCTTCGTTTGTCCCTACGCTTACTGACTTCAGGCGACTCGATCCACAATTTCGTTTACCAGAAGAAACATGGGCGAGCATTCCGAAGTATGAAGGCTTTGGATTTGCGGTTTTTCAATTGGTAAGTGGAGCGAAGAAGCCCCATCCCATGGCATTTGAATACAAGACGACTTGGACGGATCTATATTTCCCAACCATGCATATCCACGATGGAGAGGTCAAGGCAACAGAACAGTTTGACCACGTTCTTTACTTGCAGCATGCGGGATTTGATAGTTCCGTCTACGGATATCGGAATTGCGATCTTGAGGACTCAGTAACGCATTGGGTACGTTCGCAGCGGACCGCTTCCTATGTGTGCGACATGAATCGAGCAGCTGGATTGGTAGCAGGCAAATTACTGATTCACCGCAAGCTCTTGCGTGGTGAACGTCCTAACAACGACATTGTTGTTAAGGCTTGGGGTGATCCTCTCAAACCGACTTTCAACTTTCGCTACCTCTCAACTTACGCACCTTGGCTAGCTATGGCATTTGCGACTCTCGCTTGGTTCTTTCATCGCCGGTCAGCAGTAAAAAAGAAAATGACAGAACTTATCGACTGCGGCTAAATCACTGTCCTATCGGCGAAACGTCCAATGGTGAGGGCAGATTCCCATCAGCTTCACAAGCCAAATACCGCTGAGTTTCACCTCCGCTGAGATAACGTCAAGCCAAGAGCACTTTCTTTGCCAAGCCACGGCTGGAATGATAGACTGTCGTACTGCCTATAAAGCCCTTATTTAATTCTGTCTTGGTTTCGTATTCATTCCACAGTAAGTACCAGCTAGAACGCGAATCTATGAACCAATGCCTCCCCAAGCTACGACAAGCGATCATTTTTAGTGGTATGTGGTCACTGTTAATCTTGGTCGCTATCCCAATACAGGCACAACACTGCGCACCTATCGTGGAATCGTATTTGAGCGGTACACGAATTCAACGCACCGACAACGGAATCAGGTTGAGTTTTCATTACACCAAAACAGGAGGGCAAATGAAGTCCGCTTACCAAGCCTATCTTCTTGCTTACCCCGGGAAATTCAAAGGAGAGATCGAAAAGGCCGCACCACAAAAATCGATTACTGAGAAACATGCATTCATAGTCCAAACGGTTTTGGCGAAACAGAACGAGTCTGGCGAATATGAATTTGCCTTTCAACTTAAGACCAAAACTCTTGTGCAGCAGTTGTTGGATGCGAATTTGATTTCACACAACGAGGTCGACGATTTCGGAGGCTGGAAACGTTTCAGCGAGCCAATTCGACTCGCCGTTTTCATTCCCTTTTTGGCGGATAAAGAGTATTCGACTCTTGCGGAACTGCCTGCCGAGAAACATGAATGCAATTATTCGGCTGCTCCAGCCTTGTTGTTCGAGTCGCTTTCATCGGAACTGGACGTTTGCTTTGGTATCGTTCAGGCGGTCCAATTGAAAGAAGGTGAATACTACATCGAGTGGATGCAACGCCCTAAGAAAGTCGAGACAGAGAAACCAGCGAATTAAAAATCTCTCGCCCGCCCTGCATGAATCTAGGGAGAATGGTTGCAGACCGTACGAATGAGAACCACGCCATTTCAATAGAACAAGAAGGGAATCCAGTTCTTCATAGTATTCCCAGCGTTGTCCTTTTGACGATTCTCTAGGCCTGGCATATTCTGGCGCCAGTAGACCAGCCATCTTCCCATGCAATCGGGCGCTAGATCTCGATAGCGTTCAAACTTCGCACTCGTAAATGGTTGTCGCACATCTTCGCCCCCCGGCCCACTTCCAATCCGCCAATCTTCAATGGTCGATAAAACAGGACCGCTATTGTCGAGATCGTAGTGCTTACGTCCGTTAGGCGGAAAATGTGCATTTCCGCCAGCGGCAACATAACCATTCACAACGAATTTCTTGCCAGCCTGTTCCACCAACAGCGAACTGGATGTGGGATACTGCAAATCTCCCGTACGATAATCAAGCGAATAGAAGCTTTCGAAAGGCAGCTGATACTTCTCTTGAAGATCATAACCCGCATATTCACGAAAGTACTCCGTAAAATAAGGGATCGCTTTGGAAGATGACGTCCCTTCTAATCCATGAGCCAAACTCTCTAAGTAGCATCCAACTCCTCGGGATGCATTGATGCATCCGATACGACAACTGCGTCCCGTCCACCGCTGTTCAGAATCACCACCATTTCCAGCTTGAACGTACTGGTTGTCTATTTTCTTGAAACTCTTATCGTATTGCGGCTTTAATTCGACCACCTCGTATGCCCCAGAATGAATCCGCGAGTTGCCATTTCCCGATTCGAAAAACCATACTTCGTGAACCCATCCTCGCTCCAACAATTCAGTCAAAGTGAGAGGAACCTTAGGATTCTTGGCATCTCGAATATTGAGTTGTTCGGCGAACTCTGTCGAGAAGAATGCATCGTATTTGACATTGAAACCAGAACGAGCCGTCGGATCCTTGACTGGAAGCTTCAGACTATTGCCATTGGCCAGTGTCGAATCTCGCAGATCGACAAAGTGAAAAATCTCATACTCTAGGAATACAGGTGCCGCTGCGTTGCGGTAACCATGATACCTCGAGCTCTCCGCTAGAGCTGCGATAATCTTTTTCGCTAGATCAAGACACCTATCAGCCGAGTGGTCGTTGGAGAAATTGATCAACAAGACACGAGGTTGCATTTTTCGCAACTGGTCATGATGCGACGCGAGCCATGAGTCACTGTTAGCATGACTTTCGAGATTCGGCCAGACCGTGAGATCCGAGGAAAAGGACAACTCGGATACAACGCCATCAGCTGCGACCGATGAGGTTTGTCCCATAACGCCGGCTGGCAATGCTAGCAAAAACAACAGAGGGAGGCACCAATTAGCGAGCCTTCGATGACTATTTCTAACGAGCAAATTCCTGTGCATTAAACGCTCCCAAAACCATATTCTTCAGGGATTTAGGATTTTAAGTACCTAGTTATTACACACAAGTACCAACCTAATAACGCTGCCCTAAAGAGCTACCCCCCACTGACTATCCTCGACTGAAAAATAGACCCAGGGGACGCGCCGATTTCCATTGCGACGAAATAGCCATCCGTGAATAATGGAACTTCGTGTAGGGAATCAGCAGGGAAGCGATTCAAAAACTTGCAGTTGGAAGGTGCGTCATCCTCTTATGGCTTCAGCAGATACAGCTCGAAGATTGCCGTATGATGATGGCACCGGAGTTCCGATCAACGTCTCTATCCGTGTTTTTGCGCCCAACGAACAGTTCGGCCGCTACCAAATCGTTGAAAAATTGGGTGGTGGCGGAATGGGGAGCGTCTATCGAGCCTTCGATACCTGCTTGGCTCGGAATGTGGCATTAAAGATCCCACACATTTGTTTGAGCTCATCGCCCGAGCTCACAGAACGATTTCGCCGCGAAGCTCAAGCGATGGCGACATTAAGTCATCCCAATATTTGCCAAGTGTTCGATGTTGGTAACGTCAATGGAACCCATTATCTCACGATGGCCTTGGTCAAAGGTGAGACGCTTTCCCAGGCCATGGAAGGGAGAACGTTTAGCATTCAACGGGTAGTTGAGATTGTACGCACAATCGCCATCGCCATGCATGAAGCGCACATGGCAGGAGTCGTTCATCGAGATATTAAGCCTGGCAATATCATGTTAGATCAACGCGGTAACCCGGTGGTTATCGATTTTGGCTTAGCCTGTGATCCGATTGGTGTGGAAGTTAGTGACACCGATCCAATCTTAGGCACACCAGCCTATATGTCGCCTGAGCAAGCTCGGCGGGAATACGATGACATTGGACCTCGAAGCGATATCTTTAGTTTAGGCGTGGTTTTGTATCGTCTTCTTTCCAATCGCCTGCCATTTGAAGAAACGGGCATTCGGTTGCTGAGCCAAATCCAACATCACTCGCCGAGGCCATTACGTGAGATTTCGCCGGAAATCCCCCCAGAGTTAGAACGAATTTGCTTTAAGTGTTTGGCGAAGAATCAGGAAGACCGATTTCAGTCGATGAGTGACTTGGCATCAGCCTTGGAAAAGCTACCCATCCTGCGAAAACAGTTGGATAGTCTACTCATTCAACAACAGAGCCGAGCCACGATAACCCCAAGCTTCAAATATGACGTATTTATCAGCTATGCGCCCCTCGATGATCAACCTGCACAGGGTGAATCACGAGGCTGGGTATTGCGTTTGATCGATGACTTGGCATGGCGGTTATGTCAACTTCATGGCAGGACTGATGAGATCTCGTTCGCGATATCGCATGATCCAATTCACGAACTGCACGTATCACAACGCCCTCGATTCTTTAACAGTTCTGTCATTCTATTGATAGACTCACCAGGCTTTCGCAATGTCGTCTGGAATCGACCTGAGGCAAGGAAACTGCGAGATGAATGCCAAAACCGAATTGATGACGTAATTGTGGTCGAACCTGAGCGACCTCTCAATCATGTGGATTTCAGCCCACTCCTTTCACGATTGACACATCGATTTTGGACTGAATCGAGCGAAGTAGGTGTGGTAAAACTTGAGGGAGATACAGCCAACCCTGCGCGACAACAATACTACGCCAAGCTGGATGACTTAGCGCGTCAAATCTATTCTCGCCTTGTGCAACATACCTCGCAGAATTCACAGCCAGTCTCCATCACGGAACCAGGAAGCAAATCGCATATCTTTCATGATCTCGTCGTCTACTTGGCTGATGTTCCGAACGATCTCCAAGCCACGCGCGAACGCGTGCGCCGGTTTCTCGACCAACTGGGATGCGAGATTTTGCCATTTGCCTGGCAATCTCCACAGAGTGAGGACTATACCGCCAGCCTTAGAGAACAGTTGTCGCGGTCGGATTTGTTTGTTCAGTTGCTCGGCTCACAAATAGACGCCGCTTCATTGAATTGGAAGCTAAGTGCGACCCAGCAACAATTTGAAATTGCAAGTGAAGCGGGCTGTCCCATTCTTCAGTGGCGAGACCGCGTTTTCCCTGTTGAAAAAGTTGCCAATTCTGCATACCGGGAATTGTTGCTCGGATCACATGTACAAGGTAGTGCTTTACCCGAATTTCATCGTTCGATTCACGAACGCTTGCTCACGATCGCTCAGGGGAAAAAACGAGCGAAGAGTCCGCCGATTGCGGGCGACATTCCCTTGGTGTTTATCAACGTGAATTCAGCCGATCTCGATATGGCTCAACCTCTCTGTGCCTATCTCGCAGATCATGGTCTAGCCTTGGCCTTACCTCTTCCCGAAGGTCGACCTGAAGATACATTGCGTGATCTGGAGGCCAATCTGATCGATTGCGACGGATTGCTTATTGCCTACAACTCCAGTCCCATTCAATGGGCTCGAGAACAACTTCGAATCTACCGTCGTATCATGCAACGCCGCACGCGCCCCCTGAAAGCATTGGCTGTCTTAGAAGGCCCTAGTGGTACCAAGCAACCGCTGGGAATGATGCTGCCGAACTTAGACATTATTAATTGCCACGCTGGATTTGAGACCACACATCTCCGTCGTTTTCTGGAAAAGCTTAATCTATCCAGCGAGAACTCCAAACTCTCATGATAGATCCAACCACAACGTCAACATTGTCAGGGTTTAGCCCACATCCCTATCCAGGTCTCCGGCCATTTACTCGGACGGAAGGTGATATCTTCTTTGGTAGGCAAGATCAGATCGCTGAGCTCTTGGAGAAACTAGAGACGACGCGATTGGTGGCAATCGTTGGCAGTTCGGGGAGCGGCAAATCCTCGCTAGTTCATGCTGGTCTCATACCATCGCTCGAAGCGGGGCTTATGTCGCGTGTTGGCCCCAAGTGGGTCACTATCTCGATGCGTCCTGGAAATGA
>Ga0075163_10000713_pt1 | contig 43611 bp, 32 predicted proteins | sample JI1023141ADNA_FD_71478 | JGI IMG/M metagenome (GOLD analysis project Ga0075163, IMG submission 71478) | Wastewater effluent complex algal communities from Wisconsin, to seasonally profile nutrient transformation and Carbon sequestration -... | ecosystem: Engineered > WWTP > Effluent > Algae...
TGATCGGCAGCGTAGCGCGGAGCCGAGCTGGGCGACGGTTCCGCCCCGCCTGAACCCGGTATCGGCGGCGACGACGATCTTGGTTGCGAAGGCTTGCTCATCGACGGCGGCGCCACTATAGCAGCGCTGCGCGGACGTGGCAGGGAAAATTGTGATAGCCTGATCACGGTGAGTAAGCGCCCGCCGTTTCTCGGCTATAACCATAATGTCCGTCACAAGGGGCGTCTGTTTCATGTGCAGACGGAGGACTCTGGGCTGACCCGTCCGGTCCTCACGACCCACGTCTTCATCGAGGGCACGATCCTCGCGACGCTGCGCTCGCAGTACACGCTCGACGAGCCCGATGCGGTCGTCCAGAAGCGCATGCAGACGCAGCACAAGACGATGCTCAAGCGGGTGCGCGACGGCGAGTTCGACACCGGCGAAGAGTCGGCTCCCGAGGCTCCGATGCCCGAGAGCGCGCAGGCGACCAAGCCGCTGGCTGTGCCCGCAGCGGCAGAGGCTGCGGCAGCCCGCAAGCCTGGATCGCCAGCTGCGCCGGCCAGCGCCCCCCCGCTGAGCGATCGTCCGACGGGCGAGATCGTGCGCCCAAACCTTGCCGCTCAGCGCGGCGAGAGCAACCAGGACACCGCGCCCGTTCAAAAGAGTGCCGAGCCCAGCGCCCTGGCGGCGCGGCTGGGCATTGCGCAGTCGGGACGCCCAGGCGTGGTGCCGCCGCCGCCGATCGCACCGGGCGCGCGCCCCGGAGCTCCGGGGGCATCCGCCACCTCGCAGGAGTCGCCGGCGGCGATCGACGATGACGATATCGAGCCGGTGGTCGAGCTGGAGGTCCCGCCGCCGTCGGACGATGACGAGCCCCTGCTCACCATCGAGGCCGCCGAGCCGACCGAAGAGGAGGCCGAGGCCGCGGAGCTGAGCAAGGCAACGCCGCTTCCGGCCGCCGTGCCGCTGGGTCACGACGAGACGTTCATCATGGGGGCGGCCGATCTGATTCCGCCGCCGCGCACCGGTCCCTTCACCGTTTCGATTCCCATGCAGCCCACGGGACAGACGGGGCGTCCATTCCGTGGCACGCGGCCGGTGTCGGCGCGCCCGCTGCACAGCGGCCCCCTGCGGGCCCGCGCAACCTCTGAGGGCGTTGTGGTCCTCTGTCTGGGGCCTGCGCGCATCGGGCTGCGACGCCGTCCGACGAGCCTGGACGACTCCACGCGCATCACCCAGCCCAACCTGAAGCCGACGACGCCCGCACCCATGTCCTCGTTTGCGGTGATGAAGTCGTCCGACGAGCCTCACTTCCTGGACGAGAAGCTGATGACCTTCTTGCGCCGCGAAGCTGCCCGGCAGGCCTAGCTTTGCAGGTGGCGCGCCTGGCGCGAGCGCATTACCTTGTTGAGCATGGCTGAGGTCAAAATCTATACGACCAGGCTCTGCGGATACTGCATTCGTGCCAAGGCTCTGCTGAACAGCAAGCGCATCAAGTTTGAAGAGATTGATGTGTCGAGCAATGCCGAGCTGCGGCTCTGGCTGCGCGAGCGCACGGGGCGCACGTCCGTTCCGCAGGTCTTCATCAACGGCAAGGCGGTGGGCGGCTACGACGACATCGCGGCGCTGGATCGTCAGGGCAAGCTGGATCCGCTGCTGGCCGCGACGGTGACAGCGTAATCGCCTTCGCCGCGCGGAGCGAGCACGGTGCCGATGCGGGCCGCCTGAACGCCCGCTTCAGCCAGAGCGTGCAGCGCCGCAGCGGACTCGGCGGCCGGCAGTGCAACCAGCAGACCGCCGGAGGTCTGCGGATCGTAGAGCAGCTCCTCGTCCGCGGTTGAGAGCGCTCCCGTGAGCCGCACGCGCTCGCGATAGGCGGCGCGGTTGGCGCGCGCTCCGGCGCAGGTCACCCCCGCTGCGGCGAGCGCATGGGCGCCGGCATAGAGCGGCAGCGCGGCCAGCTCCAGCTCCAGCGCGACATCGCGCGCCATGCCCAGCGCGTGTCCGATGAGGCCAAAGCCGGTCACATCGGTCGCGGCATGGACCCCGAATGGGCGCAGCGTCTCGGCGCTGCGGCGGTTGGTGGCGGCCATCTGGGCGGCACAGGCCAGGCGCTCTGTCTCTGGCACCAGACCGCGGCGAGCGCCGGTGACAATGAGGCCGCAGCCGAGCGGCTTGGTGAGCAGCAGCGCGTCTCCCGGCTGGGCGCCAACGTTGCGCCAGATGCGTCCCGGATCCACCAGCCCGGTGACGCTCAGCCCGAAGAACAGCTCGGCGCAGCGAACCGTGTGGCCGCCGACGAGCGCAGCGCCGGCTTCGGCAAGCACGGCTCGCGCTCCGGCGAGGATCTCTTTTGCGACTTCAGCGCTGAGCTCGCGCGGAAACAGGCACAGGTTCAGGGCACAGATGGGCCTTCCGCCCATCGCATAGACGTCGGAGATCGCGTTTGCAGCGGCGATGCGTCCGTAACCTTCGGGATCGTCAAAGGGCGGCGTGATGAAGTCTGCCGTCGAGACCACCGCCAGCTGCGATTCGCCGTCGAGCGCATACACGCCGGCATCGTCTCCGGTCTCGGTTCCAACCAGGAGCTTGGGATCGCGCAGCGACGATGCACTCTCGCCTAGGAGTTCCCGCAGGTCACCCGGACCTACCTTGGCGGCTCAACCGCCTGAGGAGGCAAAGCGGGTGATGGCGCGCGGGTCTGGTCGCGGGGCTGGCTGGGAAGCGTTGTTCATCTCGCGGCGCACGCTAGCACATGATAGGGTCAACCAAAAAAGGGAGAGGAGCGCGGCTCATGGCCAAGGTAGAGATCAGCCATCCCCACTCGGTGACCGCCGAGGAGGCTCGCAAGCGCATCGACAGCCTGAACAGGGAGCTCGGAGACAAGTACGGTCTCACGTCGAAGTGGGTCTCGGACACCGAGGCAAGCGTTGAGCGCACTGGCGCCACGGGCTCGATCAAGATCGCGCCGAATCAGGTCAGCGTGCTGATCGATCTGTCGTTCATGATGTCGCCCTTCAAGGGCAAGATCGAGCAGCGCATCAAGGACGAGCTGGAGCGGCTGTTCAAGCCAGCGTAGCCTCGACGGAAACTTGCGATGAACTTCACCTTCAGCCACGACTTCGACATCGATCCCGAGAGCTTCTGGAAGATGTTTTTCAGCGAGGCCTATGAAGCCGAGCTGTTCCGGCGCCTCAAGATGCGCACCTTCACCGTCCTTGAGCGCAGGGAAGAAGGAAACAGCCTGTGGCGCAAGGTCAAGCTGGAGCCCGAAGGGGACGTGCCGGCCTGGGCGTCCTCGGTTGTGCGCGACACCGGCTACACCGAGCACGACCATCTGCATCGCGACCGCTCGGTGATGGACGTGACGATCGAGCCAGCGATGATGAAAGAGCGCTTTCACCTGACCGGCATCTTCAAGGTCACGCCGCTGGGGCCGGGGCGCTGCCGGCGCGAGTTCTCGGGCGAGATCCGGATCTCGGTGCCGCTGCTCGGCGGCAAGATCGAAAAGTTCATGGTCGACAAGATGCGCGAAGGCTACGACACCGCCGCCGCTTTCACGCGCGAGTGGCTGCAAAGGCAGCCCGCGGCCTAGCCGCTATTCTGTCGGGACCGTGATGGTCAGCACCTGCGACCGCTCGCTGCGCACTCCACGGCGGTCGTAGGCCGCGACCGCGTAGGTGTAGCGCTCGCCGCCGAGCACTTCGGTATCGAGGAAGCTCGGAGTCGCGGCGCGCACCATGGCGTGATGCGGCAGCGCCTGCGGACTCAGCTCCGCAGGGCCGGTGCTGCGAAAGACCTCGTAGCCGTAGACCTCGTTGCCGGTCGGCCACGGATCCACGGCGCGCTGCCACTCCAGGCGCACGCGGCCCCGCTCGTAGTGGGCGCGCAGCGTGGCGCCTCCGTCGGGCCAGCCAGGCGGCGGCGCGTCCCACGGCTTGGTGGATGTGGGGGCGTGCAGGGCGTCCTTGGGCCATAAAGTGCAGCGCACGCGCTGGAAGCTCTCGTCGAGCGCCTTGCACACATTGCCGTACTCGCAGCAGACGATCGCGTCGCCGTGGCCGTCGCGCACCTTGCGCGGCCAGTCGGGATCGGCCAGGAGCTGCCGGGCCATGCCGACGAGATCCAGGCGCTCCTGCACCAGCTCTTCGGCGTGCTCGGGGCGCCAGATCTTGCCGGTGCCGACGACGCGCATGTTGGGGAAGCCGCCCGCGACCAGCGCCTCTTTGACGCCCTCGGGCAGATACAGGTTGTAGCCGTCGGGGTAGAGCTTGCTCGGCATGCAGCGGTCGCCGGAGTAGCCGGTGTAGGGATACAGCGGAACGCCGGGCTTTTTCACCGCGTCCTCGAACTTGCCGCCGGCCGAGATCGAGACATAGTGCGCACCTTCGGCGGCGAAGCGGAGCGCGATCTGCTGCGCATCTCGCACGGAATAGCCGTCGGTGATGCACTCTTCGCCGTCAAACCGGATGCCGATCAGGAAGTCGTCTCCGACCGCGGCGCGCACTGCCCGCAGGGCCTGCGTCGGGGCGCGCAGGCGGTTGTCGAGCGAGCCGCCATACTCATCGCGGCGACGGTTGCGGCGCGAGAGGAACGACGACAGCGTGTAGGCGTGGGCCATGTGCAGCTCGACACCGTCGAAGCCGGCCTCGCGCGCGCGCACGGCCGCCTGCGCGAACTGGGCGATGACCTCCTTGATCTCGCCGATGGACAGATCGTGAATGGTCTGCCGCCAGCCGCTGCGCGAGATCTTCAAAAAGTGAATGATCTGCGGCACGACTTTCGTCGGCGAGGTGTCATGGATGCGGGTCGCCAGGCGGCGCAGGCCGGGCAGGTACTCGTCGCTGCCGATGCGCAGGAGCGGTCCCGATTTGGACTGGCTGATGCCCATCGCCTCAACGACGATGAGCCCCGGCTCGCCCTGCGCGAAGCGGACGTAGCGGTCTTCGATCTCCTGGTTTACGAGGCCGTCCTCCCCGGACAGGCGCGTCACCATCGCTGGCAGCACGATCCGGTTGGCCAGCGTAACGGGTCCAACTTGCACTGGTTCAAAGAGCTTGAGCGGCATGGCCGGCGAATCTTAGCGTATACTGCGTGTTCTCTGTGCATGTCCGCTCCTGACATCCCCCCTCACCTGATTGCCGCCCCTGCGCCCGACCTGCCGCCGCATCAGCGGTTGCTCGAAGCGCTGGGCCGCATGACGCCCAAGGCAGCCACCGATCCGCCGCACTCGCGCCGGGTGTTCGTCAACCGGACCGTGCGAATGGATCAGGTCGATGTCATCGGCTTTGACATGGACTACACGCTGGCGCTCTACAACCAGCCGCGGCTGGAGGCGCTTTCGGCCGCCTGCACCTTGCGCAAGATGGTCGAAAAGCACGGCTGGCCCGCCGAGCTGCTGGGGCTGCCGTATGACGGCCGCTTCGGCATCCGCGGGTTGGTCGTCGACATGAAGCATGGCAACCTGCTCAAGATGGACCGCTACGGCTATGTCGGCTGCGGCTATCACGGCACCCAGCCTCTCAGCCGCAACGAGCGCATGCGCCTGTATCGCGAGCAGCAGGTGCGCCTGACCCCCGCCCGCTACTCGTGGATCGATACGCTGTTTGCGATTCCCGAGGCTGTGCTCTATGCGCAGGCGATCGATTTTCTCGATCGCGATCCCGAGTTCGCCGCCCTGTCCGGCGACGCGCGCGCGGCCCGCTACACCAAGCTGTGGGGCGACATCCGCACCAGCATCGACGAGGCGCACCGCGACGATACGATCAAGCGCGAGATCACCACCCACCTGGCCGACTACATCATCCAGGATCGCGAGCTGGCGCCGACGCTGCACCGCTTTCGCTCGGCTGGGAAGAAGCTGTTCCTGCTGACCAATAGCGGCTGGGCCTATACCAACACAGTGATGTCGTATCTGCTGGATGGCAGGCTGCCCAACTATCAGTCCTGGCGCAGCTATTTCGATTCAGTGATTGTGGATGCGAAAAAGCCCGGCTTTTTTGCCGATAATCAGCCGCTATTCGCGCTGGACCACGAGGGACGCGTGACCGGACCGGTCGCCGAGCCTGTCCTGGCGCCCACCGTACCCCTGCTGTCCGGGCAGCCCACGCTCTACCAGGGCGGCAATGTGCGGGTGCTGAGCGAGGTCCTGGGGCTCTCGGGCGACCGCGTCCTTTATATCGGTGACCACATTTACGGCGACATGCTGCGCGCGAAGCGATCGTCGGTGTGGCGCACAGCGATGGTGGTGCAGGAGCTCGAAGACGAGCTCCAGCTGCACGCGCAGGTCGAAGGGTCGCTACAGCAGCTCGAAGCGCTGGAGCGCCGGCGCCATCGCATCGACGCTGAGCTCCGCTATCAGCAGCTGCTCGCGCAGCACCTGACCGAGCTCGAATCGCTGGCCGCCGTGCCCTCAGAGGCGTCCGAGCCCGCCCGGGAGCCGATCGTCGAGCTGCTGCCCGGGCTTGGCGCGACGTCCCTGTCCGAGCTGGGCCTGGCCGACCCCGGCACCCGTCTGGAAGTGCTGGGTGCGGCCCGCCGTCAGCTGCGCAGCCGGATCGATGAGCTTCACGCCGGTCTCGACGAGGCCGCTGCCGAAATTTGTAGGCTCGAAAAAGAGATCGAGCACACATTCAATCCCTTCTGGGGCCCTCTGCTGAAAGAGGGCACAGAGAACTCCCGGCTCGGCGAACAGGTCGAGGACTACGCCTGCCTCTATACGAGCCGGGTTTCGAATTTCCTGGCCTATTCTCCGTTCCAATATTTTCGTTCGCCACGCGATCACCTGCCGCATGAACGGGTGTATTAAAAGGGAAGCAGGAAATTTGGCATCTAGCGCTGGACGTGCTAGGTCCTTGGGTTATACCATCGGGCCGGCGAGCCCCCTAAAACGGATCAAAGAAGGAGTTAGACAGATGAAGTTCTTCAACACGGTTTCCAAGACGGCCTTGGCTATGACGTTGGGCGCTGCTCTCGTCAACATGGGCGGCTGCAATCAGGAGGAGCTGACCCAGGCCAAGGATCAGCTGGCGAAAACCGCTTCGGAGCGTGATCAGCTGAAGGGTCAGGTCACGACCCAGCAGTCGCAGATGGACGCCATGAAGAAGGATCTGGACGACACCAAGGCCAAGCTCGCCGACGCTGAGAAGGCCGCCCAGGCCTGTGCTCAGCCGGCCGCTCCTGCCGGTACCCCCGTCGCTCCCGCTGGCAAGCCGGCGGCGCACGCTGGCGGCCACAAAGCCGCCGCTGGCAAGCCCGAGAAGCCCCCGGTCGCCGCCAAGCCCGACGCCACGGCGCCGGTCGGCAGCGAAGCCAACCCGATCAAGGTCCAGGCCAAGCCCGGTGGTTCGTACTAGTTCCGGACTCCCGGAATTTCGTAGTAAAACCTGGCAGCAACTAACTTAGAAAAAGGAGTCGCAACATGATTAAGAATACCTTCAAGGTGCTGGCGACGCTGGCTCTCCCGGTTCTCTTCGCCGCTGGCTGCGGCGGCGTCGGTGACATCTTCGGCACCGACGGCGGCTCGAACGACGTCTGCCCGACCGGCACCACGCTGTACGCCGTCGGCGCGACCTACACGAACGTCGTTGTTTCGCAGATCACCGATGGCTGCAATGAAGGCCTGACCCCGACCACCCCAGGCTTGGTTGCCGCGCGCAATGTCGTCTACGATAAGACCAGCGGCATCGTCACCGTCACCAGCATGGCGAACGGCACGCTGCTCGGCCAGGGCCCGGTCAAGTGCAACACTGGCACGCTGAACTACGGACCGATGAATGTCGACGACAACAACTGCAACTGGACTACGACCCGCACGCTCGACTTCAAGGCCACGGGCGACTACAATATCACCCTAAACCTGACCGACGACCGCACCAACATCAAGACGTCTACAGCGGCTGGCGCGAGCTGCAAGCAGCCCACCCCGAGCTGCACCAACAAGTTCACCCTCACGATGACCAAGTAGCTCCAGCGTTGCCGGTGGCCGCCGGCGCATCCGCCTCGGCTGCCACCGGACTCCTCAGCCTCTCTCCTTCTCAGCCTACACGCCTGTAGCACGCCGATTGCGGTCGCTCACGAAGCGACGCTTGCTTTGCGGCGGAAATTCGTGCAAAACAGGGGCAAACTATAGGCTCATCCGATGTCATCAGCACCTTGCCTGACCGAAGAAGCGCTGCAAGAGGCCCTGTCCGATCCGTCTCTGCGTGCCTGGACGGTCCGCGACGGCAAACTGCATCGCGATTATCGCTTTCAGAGCTTTGTTGAAGCCTTTGGCTTCATGGCCAGCGCTGCCCTGCGCGCTGAGGCGATGGGCCATCACCCGGAGTGGGCGAACGTCTACGACCGTGTCACCGTAGACCTCCAGACTCACGACAGTGGCGGCATCACCGAGCGCGATCTAACCCTGGCGCGCCATATGGAGCGCCTGGCTGCGGGGCGCGTGCTCACCTGATGCAGGCGGCAAAATAGAGGGCCTGCGTGGCACCACCGCCGGAACACGGGCTCTTGGGGGTCAGCCGCTGGCTTGGGCTGGCGACGGCTTTGGCCATCGGCGCCGAAGCTGCGCTTGCTGGTCAGGCTGAGGCCGCCGAGGCTGAGGCTACTCCCGAGTCAGAGAAGCCGCGCATCCAGCTCGACAGCGTTCGCGCCGCCACGCTCCAGCGCAGCTCGACATTCGACAGCCCGCGCGCCGTCTCGGCCGTTGAAAATGATGAGCTGCGCGGCGCCACTCCGCGCTCCGTCGGCGACGCCCTTCGCGACGAAGAGGGCATGTTCGTTCAGCAGCCGAGCTACAGCTTCCAGAATCCCAGCCTGCGCGGACTCGGCGAGGGGCGGGTTCAAATTCTGGTCGACGGCATCCGCCTGAACACGACCATCAGCAGCACGCTTCCCGGCGGGCTGACCAACCTCAACCTGGTCGATCCGTACACCGTGAGCGGCATCGAGGTGCTGCGCGGCCCCGGACTCAACACCTACGGCGACGGCGGCCTGGGCGGCACCGTCTACCTGCGCACCATGCGGCCCACCCCCATCGCGGGCAGCAACGTCGAGCTTCAGGCCGGCGCGCGGGGCCTGTTCAGCAGCCCCGATCAGGGCATCCAGGGCAGCCTCTTCGGAGGCGGACGCTGGAATCGCTTTGCGCTCGAAACCGCGTTCAGCGCCCGCCGCTTCCGCGATCTGACCGGCGGCTCCCAGGGTGGAACGCAGCCCTTCACCGGCTACACCGAAGGCGGCCTTTATGTCGGCGCTGGCGCCGATCTGGGTCGCGGCAGCATCATCATCGTTTTTCAGGGCGTCCGTCAGTATGACGCCATCCGCAGCGAGCGCAGCCAGCCCGGCGACATCTACACGCTGCCCGAGGTCGCGCGCGATCTCGCCTACCTGCGCTACGAAGGGGACTTCGAGCTGCGCGGTCGTCCGGTCGAGGTGAGCTCGACGCTGTCCTTCCAGCGGCAGTCGGAGACGGCCAACCGCCAGGAGCTCGCCTACGACTCTCTGCTCCACCTTCAGAGCCGCGTCGATGTGCTGGGCGTTCAGGTGCGGGCGCGAACCGATCTGGGACGGGCCGGCAGCCTGGCCATGGGTCTCGACGGTGCGTTCGAGTGGGTCGACAGCACGGCGGCGCGCGGCTCGCTGCACGAGGGGGGCAGCGGCTCCACCAAGGACAACCCTGCCGAGGCTCGCTATCCCAACTCCGGACGGTCGCAGACGATATCGCTGTTCTTACAGGACGAGATCGATCTGGAGCGCCTGTTTCGCGGCCGCGATGGCGAGCGGCCCGGACGGGTGCGTGCGCTCATCGGAGCCCGCGCCGGGGCCAACTTCCTGCACATCGGTCGCGACGATCGCCTACAGCAGCTCCTGAGTAGCCTCTTCGCCGAGTCTCTGCCCGAGCGCCAGCTGAGCAGCCCGGTCTACGGCGGCTCCCTGCACCTGCGCTACGAGCTCTATCCCGGGCTTGCGGTCTCTCTGGGCGGCATGACCGGCGTTCGCGTGCCGAACCTGGACGATCAGTCGCGTCTCGATGGGGGACGCCCGGGGCTGCTCCTGCCGGCCCAGACTGCGCTGCGCTCCGAGTCCGCCTACTCTGCCGAAGTCGGACTGCGCACGGCCTACCGCAGGCTGGAGGGCTCTGCCTTCTACTCGTTCACCTATCTCGACAGCCCGCTGGCCGTGGTGCCGACGACAGTTGGCGGACAGAGCTGCCGCATCGGGCAGGACGCGAGCACCTGCGAGCGCTTCCTCACCCGTGCCAACACCGACTCGCTGTTCCTGCACAACGTCGAAGCCAACCTGCGCGTTTACATGTTCTGGGGCTTTTCGCTGTTCAGCACCGTCGCCTATACCTATGCGGTCTCGACGGTCGACAGCGCGGCGAAGAGCAGCCCGCTTGGACGCATTCCGCCGGTTCACGGCGTTGCCGCGCTGGAGTTCAGCCGCCCGCGCACCGTCTTCAGCTTTGCGCAGCTCATCCTGCGCTGGGCCGGTCCGCAGCGTCGACTGGCGCCCGAGGATCTGTTCGATCCGACGATCTGTCTGCCTGCGGTGCCGACCAGCGCCTGCAATGGCACGCCCGGCTACCTGGTGCTGTCCGTGCGCAGCGTCCTGCGACTGTCGCGGCAGATCTACCTGAGCGGCGTCATCGACAACATCACCAACGACAGCTACCGCTTCCACGGCTCGGGCGTCGACGGCCCTGGACTTGGCGTTCATCTGGCTGTCGAGGGCAAGTACTAAGCTGGTTGGCGGCGCCTCCGGGCGATGTTCGATGTGCGGTCTCTGGTCCCGGGCAGCGCGGTGGTGACCACATCGCCGCATGGGCCCACGAGGGGACGATGTGGGACGATTCCGGATATGGTCCAGCCAGGTGGTGAATCCGTCCGTGTTTTCTCGTCGCTGAGCCAAGCTCAGTCGGGCAGCGAGCAATTTGGACGCTCTCTTAAAGAGTTGACAAAGCGGCCCCGGTGACGGTGCAATGCGACTTGGCAATCTGATGTATACACGGCGGCCCACCACGCGGCCATGCGAACAGTCCTGGGCTATGACATCGCTCGGGAAATGGCAGCCCGCCGCCTTGCTGAACGGTTTGAAAGGAGCTTATCCGGTATGAGGCAACGCAGCGCACTCATGGCCTTCCTGCTCGGTTCACTTCAGGTAGGGGCGGCTTCCAGCCTGGCAGTGCTGGCGTCGTGCAACGACTTCGTGACCGGTCAGGATCCCGAACCACCGGGACCGCTGTTGGTGACGAGGGTTACGCTGCTCGATCCCTCTGGCCGCGACGGGCACCTCATTTTTACCGATACCAGCTCGCCGCTCGACTGCTCACTGGATCAGCTGAAAAACACGGTCGCCTGCGTCAACAGCCCGTTCAAGGACATGTACAGTCCGAAGATGAGCCCACCGACGCCAGACTCGGCGACGAAGCTGCGCGTGGTCTTCAACAAGATCCCCGCAAAGGTCAACGGCCAGGATGTCGAGATGGCACCTGCCGACGGGCTGGCCAAGGATCTGAGCGAGCTCAAGCTCATGGATCCGAGCATCGTCCAGCTCTCGTGCGACACCTGCACGGGCATTCCCCAATCGGACAACACGCTTCAGGTCACCGGCTCGGATCTGAGCCCCGATCCGACGACGTTCGACTACGGCCCCGCGCTTCAGATGCAGGTCCTGCCCAGCTATGACCCATCGCTTGCGGTCAGCATCCAGGACGACCCGCTGCGCGCGCTGGAGCCAGCGACGGTCTACAAGGTCAAGCTCAACCCCGGCCTGTCGGGCCGCGTCGTGACCGACAAGCTGCTGCTCGACGACTCCGCCAACGCGCTCCTGACCTTCACGACCGAGCCGTTCCGCATCATCCGCAGCGGCCTGGGCGACACGATCGCTACCGGTGACGACGGCGGCGCGGACGATGCCAAAGACCTGTACGTCGTCAATATGTGCAATCGCGGCAGCGGCGCGGTGACGGATCCGTTCATCGTGGCCAGTGCCGACGGCGAATGCAAGTACAGCGACCCGCCTAACAACGGCGTGCTGGCGCTGTACCTGAACGCCGGCGTCGATCACTCGGTCTTCCAGGCCGGCAAGTCTGCGACCGCAACGGTGGCAGTGGATGGCGGCGCTGCGACTCCAGTGGCGGTCACGATCACCAACGGCCACAAGGTCAAGGGCAGCTGCACCCGCGGAGACCAGCGGACGCTCTACATCGCACCGACGAGCGGAACCTGGGTGACCGGCCTCGCCGCCACCTCCACTGCGGTGGTGCTCGTTACGCTGCGCGGCTCCGACATCCGCGACATCTCTCAGGCCGCCGGCCACCCCGCCGGCATGGGCAGGCACGTCCTCTCTGGAGACGTCCTCCTTCAGGCCACAATCAAGAGCAGCAATGCTGCCCCCGACGCTGTCACCGCAGCGGACGTAACTGCCTGCCCCTGAGGGTGCGGCTCCCGATTTCACCAACCTACCGGTCTCTCTTGCTCTGCTAAGAGGAGATGTTGAAGATGCAGGCCACGCTCCCTTCTTCCTTGCCACGCGCGCGCTCCAGGCGGGCGCGCGGTCTGGCGTTGCTCTTGACGCTCACATCGCTCAGCCTGGTTGGCCAGACTCTGGTCAGCTCGGTTGCGTGGGCGCAGTCGCAGCTCGGCTCCATTCAAGGCGTGGTCACGGCCGACGAGACTGGCAAGCCGCTGTCATCAGTGACGGTCGTCGTCAACGGACCCGCGCTGCAAGAGTTCCAGTCCGAGGTGACCGACGCCTCTGGCCGCTACGTGATCACGCAGCTGCCGCCCGGCGATGACTACCAGATCAGCTTCTACTTCGGCGCCGACGACAAGCCGCGCGTCGTTCGCCCTGGTATCCGCCTCTCCCTCGGCAAGACCGTCACCGTCAACGCCAACATCCGCATCAGCGCCGGCAAGCGCGAGGTGAAGGTCATCCGCGAGTCGGCGCCCAACGTCGACACCGCCAGCGCCAGCACCGGCGTCGAGATCAATCAGGAAGTGCTGCGCAACACCCCGGTCCGTGGCCGCACCTTCGAGAGCGTGCTCGCGCTCGCCCCCGGTGCCGCCGACGTGGCGCCGCGCAACTTCAGCACCACCGGCGGCGCCGCGTCTGGCACCGAGGTCGGTGTCTCCATGGCGGGCTCCTCTGGCAACGAGAACAACTTCATCATCGACGGCGTCAACACCACCGACCCCAACCTGGGCCTGGTCGGCAGCGAGCTGTCGCAGTACTTCATCAAGGAAGTCAACGTCATCACCGGCGGCTACCAGGCTGAGTTCGGCCGCGCCACCGGTGGCGTCGTCACCATTGCCACCAAGTCGGGCAGCAACGAGTTCCACGGCAGCGTCTTTGGCACGATCCAGCCTTATCAGCTCGATCCGTTCCCCATCGCCCGTCTCGGCGACGCCATCCAGACCCGTACCAAGACCTCGACGCTGTTCGACTTTGGCTTTGACCTCGGCGGCTACCTGGTCAAGGACCACGTGTGGTTCTACGTCGGCTTCGCACCCACGTTTACCAACGAGTCGATCCAGCGCCGCTTCCGCCAGCAGTTCTTCGATCCGGCGACCAACCGCGCCCAGACCGATCCCAACTTCGAGTGCCCGAGCTACCTGCGCAGCAGCCTGTACTGCGTCGGCGCCTCCCGCGCCGCCCTGCGCACCCAGGAGATCGACGGCAGCGGCCAGGATCTGGCGCGCAACAAGCGCCTGTACAACTGGATCGCCAAGTTCCAGTTCAACATCAATCCCGATCACAACATCACGCTCGGCTACATCGGCTCGCCGGTCACCTACGACGACTACGTGCGCACCGGCAGCGCCGACATCAACACCCAGAAATACAACCGCACCGACCAGATCCACGACGTGTCGGCGCGCTACCTGGGCAAGCTGCTCAACCGCAAGCTCGAGCTCGATATTCTGTACGGCTTCCACTACCAGACCATCGACGAGCGCCCCGGCGTTTCGGACACGCAGCAGACCATCTACCGCGCCGGCTCCGACAACCCCTACTCGCTGTCCGACTTCGAGGACGTGCCCGGCTGCCAGCGTCAGACCATCGGCGGCACGTCGTTCAACCCCTGTCCGATCACCAAGTACTACCGCGGCATGGGCCTGTTCCGGCAGCAGGAGCTCCAGCGGCACATGCTGCTCGCTTCGGCCACCGGCTACATCCACTTCACCGACAAATGGAACCCGCTGCGCGGCGTCCACGCCATCAAGATCGGCTTCAACTTCGAGCAGGTCTTCACCGATAGCACGCGCGCCTATACCGGCACCGATCTCAACCCCAACGATCCCAGCCAGGGCCACCGCATCTACCAGACCAGCGGCGACGGCACTGCCGCCCAGATCACCCGCGAGTTCGGCACCCGGGGCGCCGACGGAAACCCGATCTTCCTCGACAAGTTCCGCGGCCTGACCCAGACCCGCAACTTCGCCGTCTACCTGCGCGACAGCTGGCAGGTTGACTGGGCGCCGGGCCTGGTGCTGAACCTCGGCGTGCGCTGGGAGGGTCAGGAGATCTACGGGATGAACTTCAACCCCTCGACCTACGATCCCAACAACGTGGCCGTCGGCGACAAGGTCATCTCGATCTACGACAACTGGGCGCCGCGCATCGGCATCGCCTACGACTTCACGCAGCTCACCAACCACCCCGGCCGCGGCAAGGTCTACTTCAACTACGGCCGCTTCTACGAGTCGATCCCGACCGACATCAACGATCGCCAGTTCACCGGCGAGGGTCTCTACAGCTCGGGCTACAGCGGCTCGTGCCCCAACACCGGCAGCATGGCGCGTCCGGTGCTCAATGCGTCGGCCTCGGCCTGCAACTACCAGAACTTCCCCGGCCTGCTCAACGGCGGCTCCTACGGCCAGGTCGCTCCGGGCCTCAAGGGTCAGTACATCAACGAGATCGTCCTCGGTCTAGACTACGACGTCGGCCTCGACATCGTCCTCGGCATCAGCTACATCCACCGCGACCTCGGCAACATCATCGAGGACATGTCCACCGACGGCGGCAGCTTCTACATCATCGCCAACCCGGGCAACCAGGCCGATCCGAACCTGGTCAACGAGCTCCAGGGCGAGATTGACCGCCTTGCGAAGGCCTCGATGGCCAACCCCAACGACGCCAAGGCCGCCCAGGACCTCGCCACCGCGCAGGGCCGCCTGGCCTCGTATCAGACCGTGGGCACGCTGTTCCCGCGCGCTCGCCGCAACTACGACGCGCTCGTGCTGAAGCTGACCAAGCGCTTCTCGAACCGCTTCAGCATCATCAGCAGCTACGCCTACTCGCGCACCCTGGGCAACTACCCTGGCACTTTCAGCCCCTCCAACGGCCAGCTGGATCCCAACATCTCGTCGCAGTTCGACCTCGTCGACCTGCTCGCCAACCGCAACGGCCCGCTCTCCAACGATCGCCCGCACAACTTCAAGGCGACCGGCTTCTACGAGCAGCCCATCGGCGACAAGGTCAAGCTGACCTTCGGCCTCACGTTCTCCGCGTTCTCGGGCCGCCCCATCGAAGTGCTGGGCTCGCACCTGTACTACGGCCAGAGCGAGGTCTTCATCCTGCCGCGTGGCGCCGGCGGTCGCACGCCGCCGGTCACGCAGTTCGACCTCAGCGTTGGCTACGAGCACAAGCTGACCCGGATCATCAACCTGCGCCTGTCGGCCGACATCATCAACCTGTTCAACCAGCAGGCGGTCACCAACATCGACGACGACTACACCTACGATGTGGTCTCGGCGATCATCAACGGCCAGCCCGACGACCTGCGCCACCTCAAGCGGGCGGACGGTGGCATCCCCACCTACAACAGCAACTACGGCCAGCCGACCGCCTATCAGCAGCCCCTCTACTTCCGCTTCGGCGGCCGCCTTAGTTTTTAATGTTTAATAGGGGGTCACTTTCCCGTGCCCCCCTCAACCGCAAAGCTGGTTGAGCCTCCCCCCCGCCGCGCGTTTCTCGCGCGAGTAAATCGTCCTCTCCCTCGACAAAAGTGAGCTGGGGTTGCCCTTGGGCCCCCCCGGCCCTAGATTGTTTGCTGAATCGGCCGTGCGCCTCGGGCCATTGCGCGGTGGGGAACGAACCCCTATCATCGGTTCAACCAAACATGCGGGCTTGCCGACGCGAGCACGCATCCAATCCGGAGGAATCAATGGGGATCATCGATTTTGTCAAAGGTGGGGTACGTGAGCTCGCGATCGCGCGTCCCGACGCTAACAAGGGCCAGCTGGTCTACAAGCATCCAGATAAGACGATCCCCAACAAGGCCCAGCTCACCGTCGGCACTGACGAAGTAGCCCTGTTCTTCAAGGATGGCCAATTCATCGGCCAGATCGGCGCCGGGCGCCACACGCTCGAGTCGTCGAACATCATGTTCTTAAACCGCCTGATCGATAAGTTCACCGGCGGCGACGTCTTCAAGGCCGAGGTCTGGTTCGTCACCACCCGCGAGGTCGCCGGCTTCAAGTTCGGCGGCCGCATCGGCGATGTCGAGGACCCCAAGAGCGGCCTCGCCATCGGCACCATGGTCCACGGCGAGTACTCGGTGCAGGTCACCGATCCCACCGAGGCCATCCAGTTCTTCGGTCAGCGCTCCTGGGCCGGCGACGAGGAGTTCAGCGGCTGGTTCCGGCAGCAGCTCCTCAAGACCATCCGCGATCGCATCGCCTCGCTGCTCGTGGTCAAGAAGGTCCCGCTGCTCGACGTCACCAGCGGCGCCCTCACCGAGGAGATCGAAGAGGAGGTCCTCACCGCTGTAAACCAGGCGCACCTCCAGGGCTACGGCATGCGCATCAAGCGCCTCGGCAACTTCGTCGTCTCCATCAAGGAAGAGGACGAGCAGACGCTGAAGGGCATGTACAAGGATGCGGCGCAGCTCAAGATGGCCGGCAACAACGCCGCCAACCTGGGCGCGTTCCAGCAGTTTGCCGCTGGCAAGGCCATGATGTCGGCCGGCGACGGCATGGCGCGCGGCGGCAGCGGTGGCGGCGGCGACAACCCCATGGTTACCGGCGCCGGACTCGGCATGGGCATGGCGATGGCCAACATGTTCGGCCAGATGAACCAGCCGCACGCCGCTCCCCAGCATGCTCCGGCTGCGCCCGCTGCGGCTGCGCCCGCCGCCCCGAGCCTCGAAGACCGCCTGCGCAAGCTCAAGACGCTGCGCGAGGCTGGCCTGCTCGACGACGCCGAGTACGCCTCCAAGCGCGCCGAGATCCTCAAAGACATTTAGTATCTAACAGGGGGGGGGCACTTTCCCGGGCCCCCTGCTAGACCGTTGGAGCGCCTCCCCCCCGCCGCGTGTTACTCACACGTAGCAGTCTAATCCCCAGACGTGTTTGCCCTTTTGCGGATCACACAATTATCCGTCCAGCGGGTAAACGGTAATCCGACCACAATCCTGGCAAATCCAGCTAGCCTCTGCGCGGGGGCTTATCCAGATACAATCCTGCTTCCCGCCGTTTTATGGAGCCGATATCATCAGGCACCATGAAACGGACCCTCTCACTTCTGCTTAATTTCGGGCAGTGGTCGTTTTTCGCGGGGTGGTCCCTCTTCTGGATGAGCGCCGCCATCCTCTCGGGCGTGCTCCGCGACCCCAACATTCCGCTCTCGTGGGCCAGGCGCTTCTGGGGCCGCGGGCTGGTCTGGATCGCGCGCTGCCAGCTGGAGCGCCATCCCGGCTTTATCCCAGAGCCGGGAAAGCCCTATATCTTCGTGATGAACCATCAGAGCCTGTTTGATATCGTGGCGGCCTTTGTCGCAATCCCGGTAAACATTCGATTTATTGCCAAGAAGGTTCTGCGGCTCATCCCCTTTTTGGGTTGGTACATGCTCGCGACCGGCATGGTCTTTATTGATCGCAACAAGCGCGAAGATGCCGTCAAAAGCCTGGATGAGGCCTGCGACAAGATCCGCAGCGGCATCAGCATCCTGGTCTATCCCGAGGGCACCCGCTCGCGCGACGGCCTCATCCTGCCCTTCAAAAAGGGCCCCTTCGTCATGGCCATCCAGGCCGGCGTCCCCATCGTGCCCGTCGCCATCGAGGGCTGCCAGAACCTGCTTGAGCGCGACAGCCTGCGCATCCAGGGTGGCCGCGTCGACATCGCCATCGGCCAGCCCATCCCCACCGCCAACCTCTCGGTGGACGACCGCGACGCCCTCATGGAGCGCGTGCGCAACGCCCTCATCGACCTCCACCTGACCATCGGCGGCCGCGGCGGCGAGCGCTCAACCGTCTACGCCGCCGGCGACTCCAGCTCCACCGCCACCGTCGCTGCGCTGTCCACCGCCGCCTCCGCGCCCAAGCTGGCCCAGGCCCTGCGCGCCCAGAGCTAGCCCCGCTGCCTGGCCTTGTGCGAACAGCAATCCTGCGGTAGGCATGCGGGCTGGTCCATCCATGTCGAATCCCCCTCCCAGCCCCGGCTCCGGCCCATCCGACGCTCCGCCTGCGTCCGCCCCTCTTGACCTCAAGGATCGCCTGTTCCTCGTGACCGGCGGCGGCGTGCGCGTCGGCCGCGCCATCTGCGAGGAGCTCGCCCGCGGCGGCGCCCAGGTGGCCATCCACTGCAACCGCTCGGTCGGCGACGCTCAGGCTCTGGCCGAGCAGCTCGGCGGCGGCGCCTTCGTGGTCGCTGCCGATCTGCGCGACCGCCTTGCCACCGAGGTCATGTTCGACCTGGCCCAGCGCCAGTCGCGCAGCGGCCGCATCGACGGCCTCGTCAACAGCGCCGCCCTCTTCACCCGCACCCCGTTCGCCCAGCTCACCGACGCCCAGTGGGACGACGAGCTTGCCGTGAACCTCACCGCCCCGCAGCGCTGCATCCGCTTTGCCACTGCCCGCGGCGCCACCTCGGTGGTAAACCTCGTCGACATCGCCGCCTGGCAGCCCTGGCGCGAGTTTTCCGCCTACTGCGTCTCCAAGGCTGGCCTGCTGCACCTCACCCGCATCCTCGCGCGCGAGCTTGCCCCCACCGTCCGCGTCAACGCCATCGCCCCCGGCACCGTGCTCTTTCCCGACGACTACGACTCTGACGCCCGCGCCCGCGTCATCTCCCGCATCCCCGTCGGCCGCGCCGGCGATCCCGGCGATGTCGCGCGCGCCGTGCGCTTTCTTCTAACCGAGCCCTACCTGACCGGCGTCTGCCTGCCTGTCGACGGCGGCCAAGGAGTTTCGCCATGAGCTTCACCTGGTACACCGGTGACCCCACCTACGACACGGTGCTCACCGTCGCCTTTGCCTACGTGGCCTTCGTGTCGGTCGCGTCCTGGTTCTTCCCCTCGCCCTACGGACGCTTCGACAACAAAAAGTTCGGCCTCGCGCTCGACCCGCGGCTCGGCTGGTTCCTGATGGAGCTGCCCGCCACCCTGAGCTTTCTCTACTTCTTTTCCAAGGGCGAGCACCGCACCGAGCTGGTCCCGCGCATCTTCCTCGGCATGTGGCTGCTTCACTACTCCAATCGCGGCTTCATCTTCCCGATGCTCATGCGCGTTCCAAAGGGGGCCAGCGCCAGCTTCAGCCTGATGCTCGTCGTCATCGGCTGGAGCGCAACCACCCTCCACGGCTACCTGCACGCCACGTTCATCTCCAGCCTGGGCACGCACTTCACCCCGGCCTGGCTCACCGATCCGCGCTTCATCGTCGGCGCCGCCATCTACTACACCGCCCTCATCGGCAACCTCCACTCCGACGCCATCCTGCGCAACCTCCGCACCCCCAAAGAGGTCGCCTCCGGGGCGCGCGTCTACCGCATCCCGCAGGGAGGCCTCTTTCGCTATGTCAGCAACCCCAGCTACCTGACCGAGCTCATCGCCTGGGCCGGCTTCGCCATCTGCACCTGGTCCCTGGCCGGCGTCTTCATCCTGACCCTGAGCGCCGCCAACCTGGTGCCGCGCGCCATCTCGACCCACCGCTGGTATCGCGAGCGCTTCCCCGACTATCCCCCCGAGCGCCGCGCCATCATCCCGTTTCTTTGGTAGCCTGTTCGGGTAGCCTGTTCGGGTAGCTTGTCGGGGCAGACGCCAGTGACGGCGGATTGACAGCTGCCAGCCCCGCGTGGTACCGAAACACGCACCGTTTTGCTAACCCCTCCACAAGGAGTCCCCCATGGCCGTGATGCCCAAGTCCGCTTCCGAGCTGTTTGACCAGATCCTCCCCGGCGCGATCGCCAAGGCCCCCGAAAAGGCCAAGGAAGTCGGCTCCATCTACGTCTTCAAGATCGCCGGTGAGGGTGGCGGAGAGTGGACCGTGGACCTGGCCAACAGCCCCCCCTCCATCAAGAAGGAAGTAGTGCCCGGCGCTCAGTGCACCATCGAGGTCGCGCACTCCGACTTCATCAACATGCTGACCAACCCCGCGCTCGGCATGCAGCTGTTCATGCAGGGCAAGCTGAAGGTCGCCGGCGACCCGATGCTGGCGATGAAGCTCCAGAAGCTGTTCAGCCTGGCCTAAGCCCCCCCTTCGCCATGCGTCCTCTTGAGGGCGTGCGAGTTCTAGATCTCTCGCGCCTCCTTCCCGGTCCTTTCTGCACGCTCGTCCTCTCCGACCTTGGCGCCACCGTCGACAAGGTCGAGGACCCGCACGTCGGCGACTACATGCGGCTCTTCCCGCCGCTCGTAAACGTCGCCCACGGCGGCACCAGCACCGCCATGTCGGGGCGCTTCGCCGCCATCAACCGCGACAAGCGCTCCCTCTGCCTCGACCTCAAGCAGCCTGCGGCGAAGCAGGCGCTGCTCAAGCTGCTGCCGCGCTACGACATCCTCGTCGAGAGCTTCCGCCCCGGCGTCCTCGGGCGGCTCGGCCTCGGCATCGAAGCGCTGCACGCCGCCAACCCGCGCCTCGTCGTCTGCTCGATCTCCGGCTACGGCCAGGACGGTCCCTATCGCGATCGCGCCGGCCACGATCTCAACTATGTCGCGCTCGCCGGGGTGCTCGGACTCTCGGGCAGCAGCCCCGACACGCCGCCGCATCCGCTGCCCATGCAGCTCGCCGACCTGGGGGCCGGCGCCCTGTGGCCGGCGGTGCAGATCCTGGGCGCCCTGCGCGTCGCCGAGCGCACCGGCCAGGGCAGCCACCTCGATGTCGCCATGTGCGAGGGCGCCCTCAGCTTCCTCATCGCCGACCTCGGCAACCTGGCGGTGAGCGGCACCGTACCCGGCCGCGGCGCCGACCTGCTGACCGGGGGCGCCGCCTGCTACGGCGTCTATCGCACCGGCGACGGCCGCTATCTCAGCGTCGGCGCGCTCGAACCCAAGTTCTGGCTCGCCTTCAATGCCGCCATCGGCCGCCCCGCCGACCCCAGCGAGCTCGTCGCAGGGCCCGCAGAGCAGCAGCGCATCCGCGGCGAGATCCAGGCCATCCTGGCCACCCGGAGCCGCGACGAGTGGACGGCCCTGCTGGCCAAGGCCGATGCCTGCGTCGAGCCCGCCCTGGAGCTCGACGAGCTTCAGGACCACCCCCTGCACCAGGCGCGCGGCCTCTTCTTCTCCATCCCCACCGATGGCGAGCCGCTGCCCCAGGTGCGCACGCCGGCCCTGCCCAAGGCCGCCTGCGCCAGCGTCCGACCGCCGCCGGCCCTGGGCGAGCACAGCCGCGTCATCCTGGCCGAAGGCGGCCTCTCCGAAGACGAGATCAGCGCCCTCTTTGAGAGCGGCGCCAGCCGGGCCAGCCACTAACCCAGCTCTGCCATGTCTGCCCGCCGCCACCTCTGCCTGGGCCTGGTCCTCTTCGCCGCCGCCGATGGCTGCCACGGTCCCGCCCCGGTGGCACCGGCAGGCGCGGTCGCAGTGGCCCCAGCCCCCCCAGCCCCGCCGCCGAGCAGCCCGCGCCCCCGGGCAGCGCCGCCGCCCCGGCCCGAGCCCGCTGCTCCGCCTGCTCGCCGCGAGAGCGCGGTCCAGCGCCGCAAGCTGCCCGGCGGCGCCCAGCTCATCGTCGAGAGCGATCCGCTGGCCAGCACCGTGGCCATCGCGACCTTTGTCACCGCGGGCGCGGCGGCCGAGACCGAGCCCGGCAGCCGCCACCTCCTGGAGCGGCTGCTGCTCGATCGCGAGTCGCCGTCCGGCCTCCTGGCCGCCCGTCTGCGCGCTCGCGGCAGCGAGGTCGTGTCGTTTACCGCGCCCGACTACACGCTCTATCAGGTGGTGACGCCGCGTGTGCTGTGGAAGGGCGCGCTCGACCTGACCACCAGCCTCTTGGCCGAGCCGCCCCTGGGCGCCGCCGCCCTGGCCAGCCAGCGCCAGGCCGTGCAGAGCGAGCTGGCCCAGGCTCCCGGCGATGGCGAGGCGCTGCGGCGCCTGCTGGCCGCGCGCGCCCCCGACCATCCCTATCAGCGCCCCCTGCTCGGCACCCTGGACAGCCTTGGCCGCCTCAGCAGCGCCAGCCTGCGCCTGCTCCACCAGAGCTATTACCGCCCCGATCAGCTGACCGTGGTGGTTGTCGGCGATGTCTCGGCCGACGAGGTTGCGGCGCAGCTCAGCACCCGTCTGGCCGCCCAGCCCGCCGAGGGCACCGCGCCGCCGCCCCCTCCGCCCGTGCAGCTTGCCGCCGGCCCGCGCGTCGCCGTCTTTGACAGCCCGGCGGCCCAGGGCCAGAGCGAGCTGCTGCTCGGCTTTGCCATTCCCGCCGCCCCGGCCCTGACCGCCGCCGAGCTGGCCGCCCTGGATGTGGCCGCCGTCGCGCTGGGGCAGCGATCTTCCCGCGAGAGCTTCCTGGTCAGCGGGCTCCTGCCGGGGGCGCTGGTGCTGCGCGCCCCGCTGCCTGCCGGCGGCGCCGCCGCCCCGAGCGTGTCCGATTCTGCGCGCTCTGCGCTCACGGCAGCGCTGCAGCTGGCGGCCAGGCGGCTGCCTGCCGGCGAGCTTGAGCGGGCGCAGCGGCGGCTGGTGCAGGCGAGCCTCCAGCGCGGGGAGCTGCCCGGCGGCCGGGCGCAGCGGCTGGGCGCCTTCGCGCTGCTCGGCATCGACGAAGCGGCCTACGAGACCAGCCTGCGCGCCCTCACCCCGTTCGAGCTTCAGGCCACGCTGCGCCGCTATCTGACGCTCGAAAACCTGACCCTGGCCGTGGCTGCGCCGCGCCGCTCAAGCCCGGCCATCGACCCAAACCGGCTGAGCGCCCTCATCGCGACCACTGCCGCGATGGTGGCCCGCTCGGCCGCGCCGCCGGCCAGCGAGCCGGTCCGGACCCAGCGCCAGGCCCAGCTCTACCGGCTGCGCAGCGGGGCGCGCGTGGTGCTGCTTCCCGACGAGCGGGTCAAGACCGTGGCCGTGGCTGCCCTGTGGCCGGGCGGCCAGCGGCTCGAAGACGAGCGCCTCGCCGGCCTGCACGAGCTCCTGGCCCGCGCCTGGCCGCGCACCCTGCGCCTGTGCTCCAGCCTGGCCCCGTCCGAAGCAGCTGTGCCGCTGCTGGCCGAGGCTGGCCCCGACAGCTTTGGCCTGCGCCTCCAGCTCCTGAGCTCGGACCTGGAGTCCACGCTGGCCAGCTGGCGCGAGTGCCTGGAGCACCCGCTGCTGAGCGATGCCGACCTGGAGCGCGCCCGGCGCGGCCTCCTGACCGAGAGCGGCCTGCGCTCGTCCGGCCCCGCGCGACCCGAGCTCGAATCGGCCCGCCTGGCCTGGCGGCTGCTTCGGGGCGGCCTGCTCGGCAGCCACCCCTATGCCAGCGCTGGGCAGCCGACCGAGGCGTCGCTCGTGGGCCTGACCCGCCGCCGCCTGCTCGACTTCTACCACCAGCACTATGGCCGCGAGCACCTGGTGCTGGCCGTGGTGGGCGACATCGCCCCTGCGGCGCTGCTCGGCGAGCTTGAGCCCTGGCTGGGGCCCGCGACGCCGGCCACAGCCGCCGATTTTGCCAAAGAGCGGCTGCTGCACGATCCCGTGCCTGGGCCGCCGCAGCCGCCGAGCGTGGCCGCCTTGCCGGGGCAGCTGTTTCAGTCGGGGCCGGGGCAGCAGGCGCACTTGGTGCTCGGCTTTCCGGCCCCGGGCCGGCGGGCGCTGCTGCCGGGCCGCAGCGAGCCGGATCGGGCCGCCGTGGAGCTCCTGCTGGAGCTCCTGGCGCCGAGCGCCGATGAGGGGCGGCTGCCGCAGGCGCTGCTTGCCCGGCGCGGGCTCGTGCGCTCCTTCGAGGCGCAGCTGAGCGCCGGCGTCCTTCCCGGCTACCTGGCCTTCTACCTCACCACCGCGCCGGGGCAGCTGGAGGTCGCCGAGGCCACGCTGCGCGACGAGCTGCACCGCCTGGTCGACCACCCGGTGGCGGCCGAGGAGCTGGCGGCGGCGCGCGAGCGCCTGCTGGCCCGGCGGGCGCGCCTTGCGCAGCGGCGTCCGGATCGCGCCTCCAGCCTGGCCCTGGCCGCAGCGCTCGGGCTGCCGGACCGGCTGCTGACTCAGGAAGATCCCGAGGGGCAGCTCTTGGCGGTGGATGCGCAGGCGGTCCAGGCCGCGGCGGCGGCTGTGCTGCGCGAGGAGCGGCTGCTGCGCGTCGCCGTGCTGCCGGCACCGCTGGCGCCGTCGCCCACCATCGACCCCAGCAAGGGCCGGCTGGTGGCCAGCCGCGCCCCCGTGCCGCTGCCGCCCGCCAAAAAGTCCCGCGAAAACGCCAACATAGCGCCTCACCCCGCCAAGGCCGGCCATCCGAAGGCGCGACCTGCGACGCACCACAAGAAGTAACCCCAGCGACTCACCATCCTCGCGACGCGGCGGCTGGTTTTTGTTATCCTGCCGGGACGAGGTATCGCACGAATGCCACGACTGTCGTATCGCGAAGCGCTCAACCAGGCCATGTCCGAGGAGATGGAGCGCGATCCCAATGTCTTCCTGATGGGCGAGGAAGTCGGCCACTACCAGGGCGCCTACAAGGTGTCCCAGGGCATGCTTCAGCGCTTTGGTGAAAAGCGCGTCGTCGACGCCCCCATCGCCGAGTGCGGCTTTGTGGGCATCGGCATCGGCGCCGCCATGGTCGGCATGCGGCCCATCATCGAGCTCATGACCTGGAACTTCTCGCTGGTCGCCATCGACCAGATCATCAACAACGCCGCCAAGCTCCGTCAGATGTCCGGCGGGCAGCTGCGGGTGCCCATCGTCATCCGCGGCCCCGGCGGCGCGGCCCACCAGCTGGGCGCCCAGCACAGCAGCTCGTTTGAGGCCGTGTACTGCAACACGCCGGGCCTCAAGGTGGTCACGCCGGCGACGCCGGCCGACGCCAAGGGGCTGCTCAAGAGCGCGATCCGCGACGACGATCCCGTGATCTTCATCGAGGGCGAGCTGCTCTACGGCGAGCAGGGCGAGGTCCCCGACGGCGAGCACCTGGTGCCGCTGGGCAAGGGCGACATCAAGCGCAAGGGCACCGACTGCACCATCGTCGCCTACAGCAAGATGGTCGGCCTGGCGCTGGAAGCGGCCAAGGTGCTCGAAAAAGAGGGCATCTCGCTGGAAGTCGTCGACCCGCGCACGCTGCGTCCTCTCGACGAGGATCTGATCTTCAGCTCGGTGCGCAAGACCAACCGCTGCGTCATCCTCCAGGAGGCGCCGCCGCACAGCTCCTTCGGCGGTGAGGTTGCGCTGCGCGTGCAGCGGGCATGCTTCGACGACCTGGACGCGCCCATCGAGCGCGTGGCGTCGGAGGATCTGCCCGTGCCCTACGCCCTGAACCTGGAAGCGATCGTCCTTCCCGACGTGGCGCGCGTGGTCAAGGCCGTCAAGCGCACGATGTACCTGGAATAGAGCCCGAGACCAAGGAGACCGAGATGGCTACCGTCATCGTGATGCCGCGCCTTTCGCCGACCATGGAGGAAGGCGTTCTGGCCAAGTGGACGAAAAAAGAGGGCGACAAGATCGCTCCCGGCGACATCATCGCCGAGGTCGAGACCGACAAGGCCAACATGGACTTCCCCCTCGAAGACGAGGGTGTGCTCCTGAAGCTCCTGGTCAAGGCCGGCGACACCGTGAAGCTCGGGGCGCCGGTGGCCATCATCGGTGAGGCCGGCGAGGACATCTCGGAGGCGCTGGCAGAGGCCGAGGGCTCGGGCGGCGCCGCCCCGGCACCGGCCGAAAAAGAGCCTGCAAAGGCCAAAGCCGCCCCTGCAGCACAAAAAGCCGCCCCGGCAGCGCCAAAAGCCGCCCCGGCAGCGAAAAAGGCCGCCCCGGCAGCGCCAAAAGCCGCCCAGGTAGCGCCAAAAGCCGCCCCGGCGAAAAAGGCCGCCCCGGCAGAGGAAGCTGAGGAACCGGCAGAAGAGACCGAAGAGCCGGCAGAACAGGCCACGGCCCCTGCGGAGCAGGACAGCGCCCCTGCAGAGCAGGACAGCGCCCCTGCAGAGGGCGAAGAGGCCCCTGCAGAGGGCGAAGAGGCCCCTGCGGAGGGTGAAGAGGCCTCTGCGGAGGGCCAAGAGGCCCCGGCAGAGGGCGAAGAGGCCCCTGCGGAGGGCGAAGAGGCCCAGGCAGAGGGTGGAGAAGCTCCGGCAGAGGGTGAAGAGGCCCCGGCAGAAGGGGCGGGCGCTCCGGCCGGGCGGATTCTGGCGTCGCCGCTGGCTCGCAGGCTGGCGGATGAGGCCGGGGTCGACATTCGCAAGATCGCGGGCTCCGGGCCCGGCGGTCGCATCGTCAAGCGCGACATCGAGCAGGCCGCGGCAGCCGCCAAGTCGGCTCCAAAGGCCGCTGCGGCTGCGCCCAAGGCCGCGGCGCCCAAGGCCGCCGAGGCGCCCAAGGCAGCAGCAGCAGCGCCGGCAGCCAAGGCAGCCGCACCCGCCAAGGCGCCGCTCGCCGATAAGGACGAGCTGGTCCCCATGGCCATGATCCGGCGCACTGCGGCCAAGCGCCTCGTCGAGGCCAAGCAGACGGTGCCGCACTTCTACCTGACCGCAGAGGCGGGGGTGGATGCGCTGTGGCGCTTCCGCGAGGAGCTGAACGCGACCGCGACGGCGGCCGGCGGCGACAAGGTGTCGGTCAACGACCTGGTTTTAAAGGCGCTGGCGCGCGCCCTGAAGGTGGTGCCGACGGCCAACATGTCGGTTGCCCCCGACGGGCAGAACGCCATCAAGCACAACCGCGTCGACATCAGCGTCGCGGTGGCGCTGGGCGAGGGCGAGGGGCTCATCACCCCGGTGGTGCGCGGCGCCGACAGCAAGTCGGTCGGGGCGCTGTCGCGCGAGGTGCGCGAGCTGGCGGCCCGCGGGCGCGAAAAGCGGCTGCGGCCCGAGGAGTACACGGGCGGTACCTTCAGCCTGACGAACCTCGGGATGTACGGAATTCGCGAGTTTTTCGCCATCGTGAACCCGCCCGAGTCGGGAATCCTGGCCGTGGGCAAGGTCGAAAAGCGGGCCGTGGTGCACGAGAGCCCGGCCAAGGACGACGAGATCCGGATCGAGCGGCGCATGACGCTGACGCTCTCTTGCGACCACCGCATCATCGACGGTGCGCTGGGAGCGCGGCTGTTTGCCGAGATCGTCCGCGGGCTTGAAAATCCGCTGCTGCTGGTGCTGTGATGGCAGCTGCCAAGAAAGAGGCCGCCAAGGCCGCCGCCAAGGATGCCTCTGGAGCGGGTGGCGCCTACGACCTGATCGTCGTGGGCGGCGGTCCGGGCGGGTACGTCGCCGCGATTCGGGCCGCGCAGCTGGGGCTCAAGGTCGCGGTGGTCGAGAAGGCCAACCTGGGCGGCATCTGCGCCAACTGGGGCTGCATTCCGACCAAGGCGCTGTTGCGCAGCGCCGAGCTGTTCGCGGCGGTCAAGGGCAGCCACGGCGCCGAGCTGGGCATCGAGGCAACCGGCGTGCGCTTCAACTATGGCAAGGCGGTCGCGCACAGCCGCAAGATCGCCGAGACCCAGGAAAAGGGCGTCGGGTTCCTGTTCAAGAAGAACAAGATCGACTGGATGCCTGGCACCGCGACGGTGAAGCGCGGCAGTGCGGGGATGGCGCTGGAGGTCGAGGGGCGCGAGCTGAGTGCGGCGAGCATCCTTCTGGCCACCGGCGCCCGGCCGCGGGTGCTGCCGGGGCTTGAGCCCGACGGCAAGCAGGTCATCACGTACTTTGAGGCGATGAACCTGCCGGCGCAGCCGCAGACGCTGTGCATCGTCGGGGCGGGCGCGATTGGCGTCGAGTTTGCGTACTTCTACAACGCCATCGGGACGCGCGTGACGCTGATCGAGGCGCTGCCGACCATCCTGCCCATCGAGGACCGGGAGATCTCGGCGGCCCTGCGCAAGAGCCTGACCGAGCAGGGCATCGCCATCCACACCGGGGCGAAGGTGACCGAGGTCCGCAAGGGGCAGAGCGACGTCGAGGTGCGCTTCACCAGCGAGGGCGGCCACGGCCTGACCATGCGCGCCGACAAGCTGCTGTCGGCGGTGGGCGTGCGCGGCAACAGCGATGGGCTGGGGCTGGAGGCGCTGGGCGTGAAGATCGACCGCTCGTTCGTGCAGGTCGACGACAGGTATCGGGTGCTGGACGAGCAGGGGGCGCCGCTGCCGGGGCTGTTTGCCATCGGGGACCTCATCGGCGGGCCGCTCTTGGCGCACAAGGCGTCGGCCGAGGGCATCTCCTGCGTCGAGGCGATTGCCGGCGTGCCCGAGCGCGAGCGGCGGCGGGTGGATCTGTCGACGATGCCCGGCGCCACGTTCTGCCGGCCCGAGGTCGGCTCCATGGGCCTGACCGAGGAGAAGGCGCGGGAAAAGGGGCTGAAGATCCGCATCGGCCGCTTCCCGTTCCGCTTCTCGGGCAAGGGGCAAGCGACGGCCGAGACCGAGGGCCTGGTCAAGGTGGTGCTGGACGAGGCGAGCGGCGAGATCCTGGGCGCACACATCCTGGGCGGCAACGCCAGCGACATGATTGCGACGCTGACGCTGGCCCGCTCGGCGGAGCTGACCGCGCACGAGATCCTGCACACGGTCTTTGCGCACCCGACCTTCGCCGAGGTCATCAAGGGCTCGGTCGAGAGCGCGTACGGCGAAGCCATCGATATGTGAGCGGGGTGCTCGGCGCCGCTACAGGATGTCCTGGGCGGCGTCGTAGCTCTCCTTGCTGCCGATGTCGAGCCACTGGCCGCTCACGGGGTAGGCGTAGCAGGGCTCCTGCGGCACCAGCCACTGCACCAGGCGGCCCGGCTGGTCGGGGTTGTTGCCCTCGCTGAGATAGCGCCGGATGAGCGGCAGGGCCCGGCGCGGGTAGTGATAGAGGGCGATGGCGGCCAGGGTGCCGGTCGGCTGCTGCGGCTTTTCTTCAAACGAGACGATGCGGGCGTCGCTGTCGAGGGTGACGCTGCTGTACTGACGGATGGTGTCGAGGTCGCCGACATCGTAGACGCCGACGAGGATGCCGCGGCGGCGGGCCAGAGGGGCGAAGTCGCTCAGCGAGCCGGTAAAGAGGTTGTCGCCGGCCACCACGATGAGGTCGTCGTCGAGGCTTTTGCTCTTGATGACGAAGTCGATGTCGCCGATGGCGCCCAGGCGATCCTCATTGGTGCTGGTGCCGTCGTCGCAGATGCCGATGGGCCAGCCGTGGGCCTGCGCCGTGGGGGAGGCGGCCCAGCGCTCGAAGTTCGGGGCGTAGCGGCGGTTGGTGACGACGTAGACGTGATCGATGTCGGCGCAGCCGGCAAAGCTGCCGAGGACGCGATCGATCATGGGCAGCCCCCGGACCGGCAGGAGCGGCTTGGCCTGGTTGTCGGTGAGCGGGCGCAGCCGGGTGGCGTAACCTGCCGCCAGCACTAGTAATTTCATCGAAACTTCCTTTGTCGGACTGGGGCGTGGGACGAAGCGGTAGCGGTCATTATAGTCAGGCGGCCGGCGCCGCGAGCGCCCAAGAGGCGGTAATATCCCGCCATGCTCTCGCTGAGTTCGTTGCCTTTGCGGGCTCTTTTCGGCTGCGGTCGCGGGCTGGCGGTGGCGGTGCCGCTGCTGCTGGCCTGGTCAACCGGGCGGGCCATGGCCAAGCCGCCGTCGCCGCCGGTCTTGCCCGGGGCCGCGCGGCCCGGGGTGCTGCTGGAGGACCTGACCTGGGAGCAGGCCGAGCCGCTGCTCAACGCCGAGACGCTGGTGGTGCTGCCCATCGGCGCGGCGGCCAAGGAGCACGGCCGCCACCTGCTGCTGAAAAACGACCTGCTGCTGGCCGAGTACCTCAAGCAGCGGCTGCTTGACGTGCCCAAGGTGGTGGTGGCCCCGACCGTGAGCTACCACTTCTATCCGGCGTTCGTCGACTATCCGGGCTCGACGTCGCTGCGGCTGGAGACGGCGCGCGATCTCATCATCGACATCTGCCGCAGCCTCAGCCGCCACGGGCCGCGCCGGTTCTATGCGCTCAATACCGGGGTCTCGACGGTGCGCGCCCTGGAGCCAGCGCGCGAAGCCCTGGCCCGCGACGGCATCCTGCTCATGTACACCGACCTCTTGAAGGCGCTGGAGCCCATCGAGAGCCGGGTGTGCAAGCAGGAGGGCGGCACGCATGCCGACGAGGGCGAGACCTCGATGCTGCTCTACATCGACCCGAGCGCCGTCAATCTGCCCAAGGCCGAGCTGGACTTCCACCCCAAGCGCCCGGGGCCGTTTACGCGCAAGCCGGACGGCCCGGGAACCTATTCACCAACGGGAGCTTGGGGAAATCCGACACTTGCCAGCCGCGAAAAGGGCGAGCAGCTGGTCGAGGGGCTGGTGCGGGCGCTCAAGAGCGACCTGGCGGCGCTGGAGCGCGCGCCGCTGCCGGTGGCAGGCCGCTGAGCGGGACTTACGAGGCGCTCTCGGGGGGCGCGGGCGGGTGGGCATGGGCGCCGCGCACCACGGGCGGCTTGGCGCCGCGCAGGCGCATCTCCTCAAGGTGCATCTCGACGTACTCGCGGATGTTTTCCTTGAAGCGGACGTGGCCGGCGGCGATCTCGCGCAGGGCGGTCACGGCAGCCTTGTTGTCGCACTGGACCAGGGGGCGGGACCGCCGCGAGAGCATCCGGGCGCGCTCGGCGCCGATGATGACCAGGGCGAAGCGATTACCAACTTTCTCTAGACAGTCTTCGACGGTGACGCGGGCCACGGATGCCTCCTGGGGGGATTTTTCTGCAAAGACAGCGGATCTAGTTTTTATAAGGCGCTTCGCTGCCCAATGTCAATTCTGCCCCGAGGGGCTGGCCGCTTCGGGGGCCTTGGCGGGCTCGCTGGGCGCGTCGCCAGAACCTGAAGATCCGGAAGAGCCTGAGGATCCCGAAGATCCCGAGCTGCCCGAGCCCGGGCTGGCTGCGCCGGGAGTCGCCGGGGCATCTTCGCCACCCTCGGCTTCGTCGGTGGTGCGCATCTTGACCTCGACGCTGAGGTTGGTCTCGCCCTTCCATTTGACGCGCTTGCGGGTCTTTTTGAAGCCCTCCAGCCGCAGCTCCAGCTTGACGTCGCTGTCGAGCGGCAGATCGTGCAGCACGACCGGGGCGGTGCCCATGAGCTTGTGGTGCAGGTAGACCTCGGCGCCAGGGGGGGTGGAGGTCACTTCGAGCTCGCCGCCGTCGCCCTGCTGCATGCCGCCGGCATCGGTGCTGAGCTGGGCGGCGCTCCGGTCGGCGCCACCGCCACCGGGTGTGCTGCTCGGCGGGCCAGGCTCGGGGGCGCCGGGCGGCAGGCTGAGCGGGGCCGGCGGCGGCTCGTGGCTCGGGACCGGGTAGAGGGTCAGGCCCGCTCCGCGATCGGCAGCGACGTCGGAGTACTCGGAGGGGAGGTTCGGGGGCAAGCGCGCCGGATGCGTGCGGGTCGTCAGCTGCCAGGTCACCACCGCCGAGACGAGGGCGGCGACGAGGCCGCTCAGCGCATAGCCCAGCCGGTGATCCGGCTGTCCCGTGGACGGCCGGCGGATCAGGCGGTGCGGCTCGGTCTTGGGGTAGTTCTCCTGCGTCGACTCGTTGGAGATGGTGTCGACGGGCTGCCCGGGAGCGCTCACCGCCGGCATGCGGTTCTGGCTGCGGAAGCCGTCGCTCTGCATCAGCTCGACCTTGGGCTCATTCTCGAAGTTGGGCGGGCTGATGCGCGCGTAGCCGTCATCGCTGACCACCAGCTCGACCTGCGAGTCGGAGGGCACGGTCGGGCTCGGCATCTGCTCGAAGATGAGCGCGCGATGCTCCTCCATGAGCGCCGGGGCGCGGCGGGTTACGGCATTGGTCTCGGCCTCGTACGCGGCCCGCGCCGAGTTGACATCGAGGGCCGGGATCTCCATCGAGACCCGGGCGAGGTGGGCGGTCTCGATGGGGCGGCGGGCCGTGGGCGAGTCGTGCTCATCGTCGGCGGCCGAGCCGACCGGGACCGCCGCGACCGCCTTCAGGGCATCGTGCGAGACGGTGGGGCGGTCGTGGGCCTCGTCGGAGAGCGAGCCGATCTCGACGGAGTTGCGCGGCCGGGCGAAGTGCTTGCGCGTCACCCGCGCGTCGCTGCGGTCGCCGTGCACCGGATTTGTGCGCAGCACTTCCTGCTCCTCGGACCAGGCGCCGCGCTCGCCCTTTGCGCGGCTGCCGCTGCCGCTGCCGCTGCCGGTCCCGCCGCTGTCGGGGAAGGTCTGTTCGAGCAGCTCGGGGTCGACCTCCATCTTCTTGTCGACGTGGCGCCGCCGCGTCTGCATGCCCGAGTCGTCGTCGCGGGCCTGGCTGATCATGGAGCCGCTCTGCTCGGCCCGCTGGCCCGAGACCTCGCCGCTGGCGTTGAGGATCTCCTGGAGCTTGTCGGGGTGGAAGATGAGGCTGTTTTCGTCGCGCACCCCGAGCTCGGCCAGCTGATCGCTGCTGATGCCGATGGTGGGCGACATCTCCTCCAGCGACTCGCGGCGCCGTGAGGTCGTGAGGCCGCGCTCGCGGCTGAGCCGCTTGCGATCCTTGGGCTCGTCCATCACCCGGGTGACGAAGACGCCTATGTCCTCGGCGGTGTAGGTCGGGGCGAAATCGTTCAGGAACTGGTCGAGCGCTTTGCAATATTCGTCGGCGGACTGAAAGCGGTCGTCGGGCTTCTTGCGCAGCGCCTTCATGACGATGGCTTCGAGCGCGGGCGGCACATCGCGACGGCGGCGCGACGGCGGCACAATGTCGGCCTTGCGCACCATCGCCAGCAGCTTGTCGAGGTCGTCGTCGTAATAGAGCATCTCGCCGATGAGCATCTCGTAGAGCAGGATGCCGGCGGCAAACACGTCGGTGCGGGCGTCGATGATGCGGCCCGCGGCCTGCTCCGGGCTCATGTAGTAGTACTTGCCCTTGATGATGCCGGCCTGGGTCTGCTCGGCGCGGTGGGCGGCCTTGGCGATGCCGAAGTCGGTGATCTTGACGTCGCCGTCGTAGGAGACCAGGACGTTCTGCGGCGAGATGTCGCGGTGGACGATGTAGAGCGGCCTTCCTTCGTCGTCTTTCAGACGGTGGGCGAAGTCGAGACCACGCGTGACCTCGCGCGTGACGTAGGCGCCGAGCGCGATGGGAAACGACAGGCGCTTGACGGCGGCCCGCTGCTGGACCTTGAACAGGTCCGCACCGTCGATAAACTCCATGACGATGTAGTACTCGTCGGTCTCGCGGCCGAGGTCGTAGGTGCGGACGATGTTCTTGTGATCGAGCTGCACCGCGAGCTTCGCCTCGTCGATGAGCATGCGGACGAAGTCGGGGTCGGTGGCGTTCTGCGGGTGGATGACCTTGATGGCAACGCGCTGCGTGCTGGTCCCTTCGCCGGGGGCGGCCAGGTAAATCTCCGCCATTCCTCCAACTGCTATCTGTCGGAGCAGCGTATAGGGGCCTAACCGACCCGACAGCACCTAGCCTTTCCCCGACTTCTGCTGACCAGAGAGCTGCACCGGCACGGCCTGGGGGACACCCGGCTGTGGCGCCTGCGCTCCCGTCGGTCCGCCTGGATACAGGAAGATCGAAAGAGCGCGCAGCGGAGTGCGGGTCCCGCAGTCGAACGTACAGACGACCTCAGTGGCGACGCCCGGGGCGATGTTGACCACATAGTGCGTGGCGGCGTTGGCGATGAGGTAGATTCCGAGCCCGGCGCCGTAGACCTTGCGGTCGATCTGCTCGCCGCTGCGCAGGCACTTCTCGATGAAGCGCAGGATGTGGCGCTTTTCGAGTCGGCCAAAGCGATCGCGAACCGAGACCGCAAACAGGCCGTTGTGCACCGCGTAGCGGATCGACACCGGACGCGGCGTCGACATCTTCACCCGCTCGCTCGGGTCGACGTTCTCAAAGACCGGCACTCCGTCGGCATCCACCGGCGCGTCATAGAGCGCGTTCATCAGCAGCTCCTCGCAGACGCTGCCGATCTTGTTGCACACCATGGCGCGCACGCCAGCCTTGCTGGCAAACTCCAGGACCTCGTCGATGGCCTTCTTCCGCCCCTGAAAGTCGCGCAACCGCGTCAGCGCCACGGGCGCATTCGGGGGCAGATACTTCTCGATGCCAAACAGGTCGCCCGAGACGAACTTGGCGATAGTCACTTGCAGCAGCCAGAAGCCGCGCTCGTCGCTGGTCAGCACGTGGTTGCAGTGGACGTCCTGAAGCAGGGCCACCTGGTCGCCCAGCGTGCGCGGCGGCGTCACGGCCACAAGCTGCGCCGACTCGCGCAGCCTGCTTACCAGCGAGCGCAGCGCCGGGAGGTTGCCATCCCAGCCAAAGACCACGAGGCGATGCGCAACCTGCGGGCCTTCGATTGCGCCGAGGCCGGCTGCACGAACAGGGATCCCGCCGCCCCTTTGTACGGCCGCCGCGAGGCTCTCGCGGAGTCCAGGGTCTTCGGCGACGACCAGGATGCGCTGGCTGGGCACCGGGGGCTGCAGAGGAGACTCCACCCTAACGAAGATAGCACTACGCCTGTCGAACCAGAGTAGCGAATTTCATACTTATGTCAATGACTTTGCCCCCGGAGCACTCGGGGCGTTTGGGGGCGTTTTTTGGCCCGGCTTTGGCCCGGCTTTCAGAAGGGCGGGGGCGCGCGTAGTTGGCTGTTGTTTGCGGACGGGCGATGAGGCTATGCTGCACATGTTTTTGAGAGCTTGCCGTCTGTCGGCAACGTCATCGGTACGGTTATGTCACCGGGCAGATCAGGTGCAATATCAGGTGCCTTGGGCATGGGGGCGGAGAGCGTCGCTAAACAGCAAGAGTCGCTGGACTTGGTGACGCAGGCTGGCGCTGGTCTCGTCGGGGTTTCGCTTGCGGGGTCGGGGGCGGGCTTTGGCCCGGGCCTGGGCTCGGCTGGCAGTGGGGCGCTCGGCAGCGGCTTTCGAGACGGCATGGAGTCCGGCGGCAAGGGCGGCCACCAGATCTATTTTGTCGGCGACCGCAACGGGCAGTGGGCCTGCACTGTCGAGCTCCTGGGCGAGGTCGAGGGCCACCCGGTCGTGGTGCGCAGCTTTCCCGGCGGTCGCGAGGCCCTGGCGGCGCTGCGTCAGGACGCACATCCGCCCACACTGGTGCTGTGCGAGCAGCGGCTGCCCGGCGAAGGCAGCGACGGCGTGGCCTTCCTGGCCGCGGTGCGCCGCGAGTTTCCCGACAGCATTCGCGTGCTGCTCACCGATCGCACCGACACCGAGACCGATCGCGACGCCCTGGTGCGCGCTGTCAACGAGGCCGGCATCTTTCAGTACGTCGAAAAGCCCTGCGACCGCGAGGCGCTGCACCTTCTGGTGCGCAACGCCATCGAGCGCGGCGATCTGGTGGCGACGCTGCGCCGCACCGTCCAGGCCCTGCGCGGCAACAACGAGGCGCTCTCGAACGCGCTCCGCCAGATCCAGGCCGCCCAGGAGCGGCTGCTCGAAAGCGAGCGCATGGCCGCGGTCGGCCGCGTCGCGTCGGGCATCGCCCACGAGATCGGCAACCAGCTGTCGGTGCTGACCTATGCGGAGCTCATCCGCGATCGCTATCCCGACGACGCCGAGATCCGGCTTTTTACCGCTGCAATCCTCAGCGCCCGCGCTCGCCTGGGCGGCCTGGTCGGCGAGATTCGCGACTTTTCCCGCGTGCACGGCCAGATTCATCAGGCCCAGGGCGCCGCCGGAGCCTGGCCCAGCGGCGTCCCGCAGCCCAGCGATGCCGCCGAGGCCTTTTCCGGCGCCCACTTCGCCCTCACGCCCGAGCCGGTCAGCGAGTCGGTGCAGGAGGCGTTCAGCATCCTGCGCTTCGACCCCTCGTTCCGGCTGCGCAACGTCGAGCGCACCATCGACAGTCCGGCGGTCGCCCGCGTCAACCGCGACAAGCTCGTCCAGGTGATCCTGAACCTCTTGCGCAATGCCGTCGATGCCACCCCGCCGGGCGGCGACATCCAGCTGCGCCTGGACGCCGACCCGCTCCCCGACGAGGTCGGCCGCCGCGACACCGGCCGCCGCACCCTCCACCCCGAGCGCCCCATGGTCCGCCTGTCGATCGACGACTTCGGCGACGGCATTGCCCCGGATGTGCTGCCGCGCATCTTCGAGCCGTTCTTTACGACCAAGGGCGATCGCGGCACCGGTCTGGGCCTCGGCATCTGCCGCAGCATCGTCGCCCTGCACGGCGGCGAGCTGCGCGTCGAGTCACCGCTGCCGCTCTCGCAGCGCAGCGGCACCCGCGTGACCGTGATCCTGCCGAGGGTGGCATGAGAGACCTCGAAGCCGGCGAGCCGTTCGCGGGAGCGGCTCCGCTCGAAGAGTGGCTTGGGCGGAACCTGGTCAGTCTCGTCGCAATCTGCGGGCCGGCGCAGCTCGGCATCGTCTGTGCCCGGATCGGCCTCTCTTTTGCGTCCATCGCGCCGCCGCACCTGCCGATCGCAGAGCGGGTCTCGCGCCTGCTCAGCGACCTCACCCAGCGCGGCCGGCTGCTGTCGCTGGCCGCGGCGCTGCTGACCGATGAAGGGACGGCTGCCGCGGCCACCGAGCTGGGCCTTCCCGCCCTCATGGGCGAAGCGCGACCGCCCGAGCGCCTGCCGGCGCCCTGCATCTGCCACCCGCTGCCCCCGCCGCCCGCCTGGCTGGGGCGCGACGCAGAGCTGGGGGCGCTGGACACACATGTGCGCACAGGCGCGCAGGTTGTGCTGCTCCGCGGCGCGGCCGGCGCCGGCAAGAGCGCCCTGCTCGGGCGCTGGGTGCGCGAGCTGCTGGTCGCCAACCCCACGGAGGTGAGCAGCAGCGGCGCTGGCTTCACCACCACTGCCGCCGGCTGGCAGGAGGCCGGATTTCGCGGCGTCTTTTACTGGAGCTTCACCCACGCGCCCGACGTGCTCGCCTTTCTGACCGCCGCGGTCGACTATGTCACGGGCGCCGCCTCCGCCGCACCCAAGAGCCCGGCCCCGACCGCGGCGCCGGTGCTCGCCTCCATGGACGTGCAGGCGCAGTGGACCGGCGAGGCGGCGGCCTGTCAGGCGCTGCTGGAGCGGCTGCTAAACCGGCTGAGCGGGCAGAGCCGTCCGACGCTGCTGGTGCTGGATGGACTGGAGCGGGTACAGGGAAAGCCGCCGACGCTGCTCCAGGGGCTGGCCAAGCCGCCCTCCGAAGAGGCCGAGATCACGGTCCACGGCCGTGCGGTGACCGAGGGCGAGCTGCTCGAACCCAACCTGGCGTCGCTGCTGCTGGCGCTGGCCATGGGCTCGGTGTGCGCGACCGTCGTGGCGACCACCCAGTCCTCGATTCCGGCGCTACAGCCCTGGCTGGGCTCGCGCTGCCTGGAGGTCGCGGTGCCGCCGCTGACGCCGGCCGAGGGCGCCGAGCTGCTGCGCTATAGCGGCGTGACCGAGGGCGCGGACCACGACCTGGAGCAGCGCAGCATCGAGCACTACGGCCACACGCTGACGCTGCACCTGCTCGGCCGCTACCTGCACGCCTACTTCGAGGGCGATGGCCGGGCGGTGACGCGCTCGGAGCTGCCCACCACCGACACCGGCCTGCATGTAAACGACCTGCGCGGCCGGCCCGGCTCCGTGAGCCTGCGGCAGGTCCTGCGCGCGCAGCTCCTGGCGCTGCCCGAGCCGGCGCGGCGGCTGCTGGATCTGTGCGTGCTGGTGCCGGGGCCGCTGCGCATCTCGGCCCTGCAGGCGCTGCTGGCGCAGATGCAGCAGGACAGCATCGGGCGCGGCAGCCAGCCGGGGTGGCCGCCGCCGTCTGCGGCCAGCTTCAAGACGCCGCTGCCCCCGACGGTGCTCCTGCCCGACTCGACCTGGCTTCAGGGCGCTGCGGGGCTGGTCGAGCGGCTCTCGGACATCGAGCGGCTGGGGCTCCTGCACATCGTGAACATGCCCGATGGCGAGGAGGCCATCGAGATCCACTCGCTGATCCGCGAGCCGATCTACCGCGAGTGGCTGGTCGGGCGCGGCGGCTTCTGGCCGATGCCGCAGCTGGAAGCCGGCACGCTGGAGCGCTACATGCCGCGCGGCGAGCAGGCGCTGGATCTTTTGGAGCGCCTCGTCGGGCTGCTGCTGGCAGCGGGGCAGCCGGATGCGGCGTACGCGGTGCTTGAGCAGCGCCTGGGCGGCTATCTGCACCACGTCCACTATCTGGGGCGGGCGCGGCGCTTTCTGTTCGTGATCCGGCAGCTCTATCCGGCCGTGGCCTCGACGGCGCTGACGGATCTCACGTGGCAGCAGCGCTATGCGCGGCTCTTGACCTGGGAGGCCGAGACGCTGCGCGTGCTCGGGCAGCTGGAGGCGGCGCTGGTGACGGCGCAGCGGCAGTGGCCGCTCGGCTCGGCACCGCTGCCGCGACGGCTGTGCCAGCAGGCGCGGGTGCTGCGCTCGCTCGGGCGGCTGCGCTCGGCGGCCTCGGTGGCGACGGCGGCGTGGCACAGCACCTGCTCGCCGATCGACGGCGTGCTGGCCTCGATCGAGCTTGCGCACATCCAGCTGTTGAGCGGCGATCCCGCGATGTGCCAGGTGCACCTGCTCGAAGCCAATCGGCTGCGCCGCGAGGGCGGCGTGCTGTTTACCAGCTGGTCCGAGACCTTCGACCTGGTGATGTGGCTGCAGCAGGTGTGGGCCCGGCGCGCGCTCTACCTGGGCCACAACGCCCGGGCGCGGGCGCTGCTGGAGAGCTGCCGGGTGCGCGCAGAGGAGCGCCGCAGCGAGCACGACAACGCGCAGAGCGACGTGCTGATGGCCGAGCTCTTGCGTCGCGAGCGCAGCTACGAGCTGGCCGGTCAGGCGCTGCATCGGGCGCTCACGGCCGCCGGTCGCGGCGGCGACGTCGAGACGCAGATCCTCGGCGGGCTGGTGCAGGGGCGGCTGCGGCTCGACACCGGCCACCTGGATGCGGCGGCGGCGGCGCTGGGTCCGGCGCTGGCGCTGGCCAGCGATCACGGCTTTGGCGCCTATCGCATCGATCTTCTGGTCTGGAGCGGGGCGCTGGCCCTGCGCCGCGGCGATCCCGAGCTGGCCGAGCGCGAGGCCCGCGATGCCCTGGCCTATGCCACTGCGCCGGACTGCGGCTACGCCTGGGGCGAGGCCGATGCGCTGCACCTTTTGGCGACGGTGCTGATCGCGGGGCGACCCACCGCCGGCAGCCCGCGCCACAGCGAGGCCGCCTCGCACCTCAGCGATGAGCTGGAGCTGCGCGAGCGCATGTCGGATCCCACGGCCCCCGAGGTCCGCTGGCTGCTGCGCCGACTTCGCTCGTAGCTTTGTACTCAGTACAATGTGGCGGCGACATTGCTACTTGTCGGCCGTCGCGGTATGAGCAGGCGATGGGTCTAAACGCCTCCCCGATGGCCGTCGCTGCCGCCCGGCACCCGGCGATGGTCGACTACGGTCGCTACGTCAACCCCGGCTTTGTGCGTCTCGTCGGGATGCTCGGTTATGCGCGGGTGTTTGTGCGGGCCCGCGGCACGCGGCTCTGGGATCACGAGGGGCGCGAGTACCTCGATTTTCTGGCCGGCTTCGGCACCATGAACCTGGGCCACAGCCACCCGCGGCTCGTCGAGCGCCTGCGGACGGTGCTGCTCGACGAGCTGCCCAATGTCATGCACACCGCCCCGCAGCCGCTGGCCGCCGAGCTGGCGCGCGAGCTGGCCCGGCGCAGCGGCACGGATCTGGAGGTCGCGCTGCTCTGTTCGGGCGGCGGCGAGGCGGTCGAAGCCGGGCTCAAACTTGCGCGCGCAGCGACGGGACGACAGCCGTTTCTGTACTGCTCGCGCGGGTTTCACGGCAACAGCCTGGGCGCCCTGGCGGTGATGGGCGATCGACGCTACCAGCGCCCCTTCGAGCCGCTTTTGCCCGAGTGTCAGGCCCTGCCGTTTGGCGATCTCGAAGCGCTGGAGCAGGCGCTGCGCAAGCGCCGTCCGGCCGCGTTCGTCGTCGAGCCGCTCCAGGCCGAAGGGGGCGTGGTGCTGCCGCCGCCGGGCTATCTGCGCGGGGCGCAGCTGCTCTGCCAGCAGCACGGAACGCTGCTCATCCTCGACGAGGCGCAGACCGGAATCGGCCGCACCGGCACGCTGTTCATGTACCAGCAGGAGGGGATGGTGCCCGATGTGCTGGTGCTGGCCAAGGCGCTCGGCGGCGGCCTCATGCCGACGGCAGTGGCGCTGGCGCGGCGCGAGCTGGTCGAGCGCGCCTACGGCAGCAGCGAGCGCTTCGACCTTCATGGAACCACCATGGCCGGCAATGCCCTGGCCTGCGCGGCGGCGCTCGAGACGCTGCGCATCGTCGAGGACGAGCGCCTGAGCGAAAACGCCGCGACCCAGGGCGCAGCGCTCCTGGATGGGCTCCGCAGGCGCATATCCACGCATCCGCTGGTGCGCGCCGTCCGCGGCCGCGGGCTGCTGGTCGGCATCGAGCTTGGACCCAACCCGGAGACGGCGGGGCTCCTGGCCAAGATCGCGCCGGGGCTGGTCGGCGCCCTGGCGCGCAACGTCCTTGGGCAGTGGCTGGCGGTGCGCCTGCTGGAGCGCGGGATCGTCGCCCAGCCGACCTCGCATCGCTGGGATGTGCTGCGGCTGGAGCCGCCCCTGTGCGTCACCAGCGACGAGATCGGTCGCGCCATAGACGCAATCGCCGAGATCCTGGACGAGTATCGGGAGCTGGCGCCGCTGCTCAAGGATGTCAGCCAGAGGCTGGGCGGCCAGCTGCTCAGCCGGTGGGCGCGATGAGTCGCTTTCCGTCGCTGCGCCAGGTCGCAAACGACGCCCGCTTCGCCGCCGGGGTGCTGCGCCAGCGGCCGTTCCAGGTGCTGATCCAGGTCACGAACCGCTGCAACATGCAGTGCAGCTTCTGCGACTTCTGGCCCCATCCCGCTCCTCGCAGCCAGGAGCTCACTGTCGCTGAATACCGGCGCGTGGCCGATGAGCTCAGCGACCTCGGCTGCTTTCTGGTGTCGATCGAAGGCGGCGAGCCGCTGGTCCGCCCGGATCTGGTCGAGATCGTGCAGGTGCTGTCGCAGCGGCACGTCCCGACGCTGTTTACCAACGGCTGGTTCGTCACCGAGCCGAAGGCGCAGGCGCTGTTTGCCGCCGGCCTGCCGCACGCCTGCGTCTCCATCGACTATGCCGACGCCGGGCGCCACGATCGCAAGCGCGGCGTCCCCGGCGCCACCGAGCGCGCCTGGCGGGCCGTCGAGCTCTTGCGCAGGGCCGCGCCGCAGGGCGGCAAGCAGGTGCACGTCATGACCGTGGTCATGGGCGACAACCAGAGCGAGCTGCCCGCCCTGCTGGCCCAGAGCGCAGCCGCGGGCGTTGGCCACCAGATCACGCTGCTGTCGACCGGCGGCTACCGTCGCGGCGGCCGGACCCCGGAATCGCCAGGCCTGCCCCAGGTGACCGGCTCGCCCGCACCGGCCGACAGCCTGCCCGCGCCGGGCATCGGCGCCGAGCTGCACACGCTGTGGCAGCGCTACCCACACGCGCGCTTCTTTCGCGACTACGCCCTCGGAATCGACACATTCCTGAGCGGCGGTGCGCTGCCCGATTGCCACGCTGGCGAGCAGAGCTTCAACATCGACCACGTCGGCAACGTCTCGCCGTGCATCGAAAAGATCGACCGCTCCGTCGGCAACATCCGCAGCTCCGGCCTGGCTGAGCTGCTGGAGAAGCTGCGCCTGGCCCAGGCCGGCGCTGGCTGCCAGGCCTGCTGGACCGCCTGCCGCGGCTTTGCCCAGGCAATGGGCGCGGGTGGGACGCGGCGCGCCTGGCAGGACATGTCAGGCCGCATGCGCAGCTGGTAGCCGCAATGGAGATCGCAACCTTGCGGCTCAGCCAGAGCTCAGGGTTGCTCTTTTGCCCCCGGCGGGCGAAGATTTATGCACAGTGATCTCGGTTGGTTCCACAGTCGGGAACTATCGCATCGTCCGCAAGCTGGGCGCAGGGGCGATGGCGACGGTCTTCCTGGCCGAGCATCCGCGCATCAGCAAGCGCGTGGCGGTGAAGGTCATCCATCAGGACCTGGCGTCGAGCCCTGAGATGGTGTCGCGCTTCCTTGCCGAGGCGCGGGCGGCCAGCCAGATCAACCACGAGAACGTGGTGGACATCCTCGACTTTGGACAAAGTCCAACAGGCGAGAACTTCATGATCATGGAGTATCTCGAGGGGCAGACGCTGTCGGCGCGCGTGCAGACGGCCAAGCGCCTGGATGTTCCGGTCACCCAGAAGATTGGCTTACAGATCGCCGAGGCGCTGATCGCCGCCCATGGCCGCGGCGTCATCCACCGCGATCTCAAGCCCGACAATATCTTCCTCATCCGCCGCCAGGCGAACCCCGATTACGTAAAGATCCTCGACTTCGGGCTGGCCAAGCTGCTCACCGGCTCGGAGGGGCTCCAGCACCGCACCAGCTCCGGCTCGGTGCTGGGCACGCCGCACTACATGGCGCCCGAGCAGTGCGAAGGCCGGGTCGCCGTCGACGGCCGCGCCGACATCTACAGCTTCGGCTGCATCCTGTTTCACATGGTCACCGGCGACCTGCCCTTTCCGGGCGACGGCTTTGCCGAGGTCATCCTCAAGCACCTGAGCGAGCCGGTGCCCAGCGTGCGGTCGCTGAATCCGTCGGTCAGCCCGGCATTCGACAAGCTGGTCCTGCACTGCCTGGCTAAAAACCGCGACTACCGCTTCCAGTCGGCCGACGAGCTGCTGGTGGCGCTGCGCGATCCCGAGCGCTGGTCGGCCGAGTTTGGCGACGATCCGATGCGCATAAGCGGCCCGCAGCCGGGCTCGCGCCGGCAGCAGCCGCTGCCGCCGGTGGGCCCGCCGCAGATGGCGACTATGGTGGGGGCCATGGCGCCGGGTGCCGACGCCTCGGCGGCCATGACCAACGTCCACGGTCCGGGCGGCAGTGGCCCGGGGCTGCCATCGATCGCCTCGGGCACGAATGTCTCGACGCCGCGACCGGCGCCGCTGCCCAAGGCGGTGAGCAGCTCGCCGCCGCCGGCCGCAGTGACGCGAATCGCGGTGGCGCCGAGCTCGCAGCCGCCGCTGCCTGCACCTGGGCCAGCGCCGGTGCCGGCCGCCGCCTCGCCGCTGCCGCTGGCTCCGCCGCCGGCCGCCTCGGCCTCGCAGCTGGCCGACATGCCGATCCGCTCGAACCGCGCCGCTCCGCAGATGGCGACCATGATCGGTGAGATGCCGGCTGCGGCCCGCTCGGCGCTGGCTGCGCTGGCGCCGCCGCCGCTGAACTCGGCGATCGCCTCGGCATCGGGCGTGCATCCGGCGGGCATGGCACCCGCGCAGTCGGGCAACCAGCCTCCGGTCATGAGCAGCGGCGAT
>Ga0075163_10000715_pt1 | contig 43579 bp, 28 predicted proteins | sample JI1023141ADNA_FD_71478 | JGI IMG/M metagenome (GOLD analysis project Ga0075163, IMG submission 71478) | Wastewater effluent complex algal communities from Wisconsin, to seasonally profile nutrient transformation and Carbon sequestration -... | ecosystem: Engineered > WWTP > Effluent > Algae...
CTATTAAAATTAAAAACTCTCCTACAAAACCATTTAAGAGCGGTAGACCAATAGAACTAAACGTAATGATCACAAACAATGTAGAAAAAAGTGGCATTGGGGTAGCAAGTCCGCCAAAATCTGCAATTTGACGAGTATGCCGACGCTCATAAATAATTCCTACTACTAAAAATAATGCTCCTGATGAAACTCCATGGTTAAGCATTTGATATAAAGAACCTTGCATTCCCATTTCAGTAAAAGCAAACATACCTAACATTACAAATCCTAGGTGGCTAACTGAAGAATAAGCAATTAGCTTCTTCATATCTGGTTGTACCATCGCAACTAATGCACCATAAATAATACCTATTACAGCTAAAATCATTATAGGAACTGCAAAGTAATGAGCTGCTTCTGGAAACATAGGTAAGTTAAAGCGCATAAAACCATAAGTGCCCATCTTAAGCAAAACTCCAGCTAGAATTACTGATCCTGCTGTAGGCGCTTCTACGTGGGCATCTGGTAACCAAGTATGGAACGGGAAAAGAGGAACTTTAATTGCAAATGCTAATCCAAAAGCAAGAAACATCCAAAATTGTTGATTAAAAGTAAGGAAGTTGGTTTCAGCTAGGTTTTTGCTAATAGTAACCATATCAAAAGTTGCTTTTCCGCCAGCTTGGTCACCATGTATTAGATACAAAGCAATAATGGCTACTAGCATCAATAAACTACCAACCATTGTATAAAGCACAAACTTTATAGCAGCATAAATTCGCCGTTCACCACCCCAAACACCTATTAGGAAATACATTGGGACAAGCATTACTTCCCAAAATAGGTAGAAGACTATCATATCCATAGCTAAAAACACGCCTATCATGCCTGTTTCCAGCACTAGCATAAACGCCAAATACTCTCGCACCTTATCATGAATAGCTGTCCAGCCTGATAGTATGGCAATAGGAACTAACATAGTGGTTAAGAGTATTAACCATAAACTTAATCCATCTACTTCTAAATGATAGTTGATGCCTAAATTTTCTACCCAAGGTACATTAACTGATAAAGCTGGATCACCTACCCACCAAATCAAAGGTAAAGACGCAATAAAAGTTAATGATGAAAAAAACAAAGCCATTTTACGCAATGTTTCTTCGTTCTTACCAACAATTTGGTCATACATCAACATTACTATTGTGCCAAGTAGTGGCATAAAGACTAGCACGTTAAGAAGATAAGGTTTCAATGCATCCATAAGTTTTTCCGTAGTATTTATCGCTTAATAATGGTTAAGAAGAACCAGCCAATAACAAATATTGCTCCTCCAAAAATAAAGGCAGCATATAAACGAGTTATTCCTGGTTGTAACTGACGAAAACCTATACCAATAAGGTTTACTAGTTTTGCCAATCCATTAACCGTTCCATCAATGATTATTCCATCAACAAATTTCCAAAGCCCATAAGTAGAAATAAACTTTAGGGGATTAACTATTACTGCATCATATATTTCATCAACATAGTATTTATTTTCCAAGAAAGATGGCATTTGAAGCATTGGTTTACCCTTAAAAATACCATAGCCAATACCAATAGCGACTAAAGCAACAATTGAAGATAAAATAGTAGAAACTAGTTCTGCACTATGATCTGCTGCTATAGCCTCACCACCATTTCCAGGTATAACGGGTGTAGTTATTACAGGAGCTAAAAATTCATAAAAACTATGAGTAAAGTGATGAAGTGAATGAGGTACAAATTTTTCTGCTAAACCTTCTGGAATACCTATTAAACCACCTACAACTGAAAGGATAGCTAAAATAATTAAAGGTAGTGTCATAGCTATTGGTGATTCATGAGGTGTTAGGCTATGTCCATGATCGCTTCCATGACCATGATCGTCTTTGGCATGCCCATGATCATCGTGACCATGACCATGATCGTCATGCTTTTTATTCTTAAAGCGTTCTTCACCAAAGAAAGTAATGACCATCATACGGGTCATATAAATTGCTGTAATTGCAGCAGTTAGCATTCCCAATAACCAAAGAACCGTACCAAGGCTGCCAGGTAGGACAGTAGAACTTCTTACTTTCCAAAGGATTTCATCCTTACTAAAGAATCCTGAGAGCATTGGAAATCCTGCTATAGCTAAAGTTCCTGCTCCCATAGTAAAGAAGGTAATTTTTAGGTATTTGCTTAGTCCACCCATATTACGCATATCTTCATCATGGTGCATTGCATGAATTACGCTACCTGATCCTAAAAAGAGTAGTGCCTTAAAGAAAGCATGGGTAACTACATGGAAGAATGCTGGAGCAAAAGCACCTGCTCCACAGGCTAAAAACATATAACCAAGTTGAGAGACAGTTGAATAAGCTAAAACTTTTTTAATGTTCCATTGAGCTATACCAATGGTAGCAGCAACAAAGGCAGTTAATGCACCAACAACAGCAACGATGGTTAAGGCCATAGGTGCTTTACCAAAAAGCACATTTGAGCGCACAACCATATAAACACCTGCTGTTACCATAGTAGCAGCGTGGATAAGTGCTGATACTGGGGTTGGGCCAGCCATTGCATCTGGTAGCCATACATATAGAGGGATTTGAGCGCTTTTACCAGCAGCACCAATAAATAGTAAAATAGCTATTGTAGTTAAACCACCAGCATATAAAGCTGTGGTAGAAACGGCTTCTATTGGTTTAGTAGCAGCTAAAGTAAAGACACCTGCAACCCCTGGCTTATCAATAAAACTAATTGTACTAAAGTGATAAAAGATAAGCATAACGCCTAAAGCAAAGCCAAAATCACCAATACGGTTAACAATAAAAGCTTTCTTAGCAGCATCACCAGCATAATCTTTTAGAAAGTAATAGCCAATTAGTAAATAAGAGCAAAGTCCAACGCCTTCCCAGCCGACAAACATCATCAAGAAGTTATCACCAAGTACTAGCGTTAACATCATAAACATAAACAGATTCAAGTAAGTAAAGAATCTGTAATAGCTCTCTTCACCGCTCATATAAGCCGTAGCAAATATATGAATTAGTAAACCTACGCCAGTAACAAATAAGACCATTACCCCTGAAAGAGGATCTAACATAAAAGCAAAGTCTGCACGAAATGCCCCTACATTAATCCAGGTAAAGAGGGTGTCACTGAGCCTACGTACTCCAGCAGCATCGGCTGGTTGTCCAAGCAGTTTTGCAAAAGCAGCAAAAGCTGCAATAGTAGAAACAGCTATGGAAGAACAAGCAATTAAAGCAATTAGACGTTCTGACATCCGTTTGCCAAATAACCCTAGGGTGATGGCGCCAATTAGTGGTGCAAAAATAATTACTCTTAACATTGTTATAATGCCTCTATCTGTAGCCTAATTTCTAAAGCTTTAATAAGTTTGTATCATCTGCATTAAGCGACTGACGATTACGAAAGACGGCAATAACCAAAGCCAAGCCGACTGCGGCTTCTGAAGCAGCTACAACCATTACAATAAAAACAAAAAGCTGACCAGAAACTTCTCTATAAAAAGAAGAAAAAGCTATTAGGGTTAAATTTACTGCATTGAGCATTAATTCAATGCACATAAAAATAGAAATAACATTACGTTTAACAAATACGCCAACTCCACCAATGGTAAAAAGTGTTGCGCTAAGTGCCAAATACCAAGAAAGTGGTACCATAAAAATCTCCTCTAGTCTTCTTTCTCACGACGAGCAAGAATTACTGCACCAACAATAGCCAATAAAATTAATATAGAAGTCAATTCAAATGGCATTAAATAACCAGTGTATAGCCCATAACCAATAGACTGGCTATCACCAATGATTGGCCTATCTTTTAGCTCAGGTATATCAGTAACTTTAAGTACTGTATAAAGAATTTCTACAATTAATGTAGCAGCAAAAGGTATAGCTAAAAGCCAAAGATAGCGATGCTTATCTAAAGCATTTTCCTCTTTACGAATGTTTAACAACATAATTACAAAGACAAAAAGCACCATAATTGCGCCAGCATAAACAATAATTTGAATAGCGCCTAAAAATTCGGCTTTTAGCATAATATAAAGCGCAGCTAAAGAAACTAGCACTCCTATAAGAGAAAAAGCACTGTAAATTGGGCTACGTTGAACAACAACGCTTAGTGCTGCGCCTACTGCAAAAGCGGCTAAAATGAGGAAAAAAGCTTGTTCCATCATAAAGAGATCCCCAAACTAGTATAAGAATAAGGCTAAGGCTGCTACTAACACAACATTAGCTAAAGCAACTGGAATCATAAACTTCCAGCCAAATTTCATTAGCTGATCATAACGAAAACGTGGTAATGTGCCGCGTAGCCAAATATATAAGACCAAGAAAAATACAATCTTCATAGTAAAATAGACTGGCCCTAACAAAGGAAAATCCTTAACAAATGGGCCATGCCAGCCACCCAAGAAAAGCAGTGTAGCCATAGCTGAGGCTGTTACCATATTGGCATATTCGGCAATAAAGAAAATTGCAAATTTCATTGAGCTATATTCAGTATGAAAACCAGCTACTAATTCTGTTTCGGCTTCTGGTAGGTCAAAAGGAACTCGGTTAGTTTCTGCAATTACAGAGATAAGAAAAAGCAAAAATCCTATTGGTTGGGTTAAAATATTCCATTTAGGAATAATTCCCCACCAAGTATTCATTTGCTCTTTAGCAATTTCTGCTAAGTCTAAAGATCCACTAAAAATTATTACCCCAACTATGGATAAGCTTAAACTTAACTCATAACTGATCATCTGTGCAGAAGATCTTAGTCCACCCATTAAAGAGTATTTATTATTAGAAGCCCACCCTGCAAGCACAATACCATAAACACCCATACTGGTAAGCGCTAATACTACTAGTAGACTTATATTTGTTCTGGTAATAGAAAGTTCTATTTCCCGACCAAATAAATTTACAGTATCTCCAAAAGGAATAACTGAAATAGTAGTCAATGCTGGGACAAGTGCAACGATTGGAGCAAGCATATAAAGTACGCGATCTGCATCGCGAGGAATAATTTCTTCCTTAAAGAAAAATTTTATCCCATCAGCTAAAGGCTGAAGCAATCCATAAGGGCCTACACGATTAGGTCCCAACCGCATTTGAATAAAGCCTAATAAACGCCGTTCCAAAAGCACTATATATGCTAATGCATGCATAAAAATAAGAAAAACTATTCCTATTTTAACTACCCATTCGATTAAATTGTATATATCCATAAGCTATATCCAGAGAAAGTCAGCTTTCTTTCCCATATCCAACAAGGAAAATTTTGATTGAATCCTTAAAAGATTTAGCGGAACTGTTTTGACAATGCCATAGGATAAGAGAAAGTCTCCCTTTACTCAAGCTTTTGTTCCTAGTTCTTGTAGGATAAGCTGACAACAATAAAACATATTGCCCATAAAACTTAAAAACCCAGCCTTTTAGTACTGGGTTTTTAATCATAAAGTTCTTACTTAATATATAAAACTAAACTAGGGCTATTGCTTAGAATTTTGGTATTAGCTGATTTTTTTCTTGGCTATAAATATAAGGTTTGATAAGACCTAAAGGTTTATTACAGTTTTCAAACATATTAAAAATAATCTCAGAGTGATTTTTAATACTAGTCATATTACTTAATGCCATTACTTTTCCTGGTAATAAATTTATATCTAGAACCTGATTAACTTGTTGATTATTAGTGTTCCAGCCTTTTATTGAGCCACAATCGCCAAAACTAAGTTTTTCATTTTGGATAAGTGTTTTACCAACCCCTGGTAAATTCATCACTATTAAGCTATGAAAATCACTCCCAGACCCATGTTTTTCATAATCACCATAATTATTAGAAAGAGTAAAATTTGTTGAATCTTGCAAAGAAGGCCAAGTTCTAGTAACAATTGGATCTGCAAGCAAAGTAAATTTATTTTTATCCCAACGCCAAATATCTATAACTCGGGCATTTTTATTCCAAATAATAATATCTGGTAAGACTTTTTGGTTAGGGCTATTATCCAAACGAACTACATCTAAACAAATTCCCTTAAAACGTTTTATTCTTTGCCAACCAGTAGTAACCTTAAATGTATATATATCAACAAAAGGTTTGCTACCTTGATAACTAGACCCAACAGTTTGATAACCAGAAATAACTACTTCTAAAAAACCATCTCCATTAACATCTTGAACACTATTTAATGAACACCCAACAGGAGGATCACCTAATACAGTATTAAGAAAACGATTAGCCCCTGCTACTATTATTCCTGTAAAACTAGGGCTTGTTTGTGGAGATGTAAGTGGCCCAAGTGATTGAAGATAGTTTCCTATAGCTGCTTTAGGTGATTGCAGCTTAAAGGCTTGTAGAATGGTATAAGCTGGATAGCCTTTTTGATAACTTTCCAAAGGTATAGCATCTGCTAGTGAAATTAAATCTTTTATTCCATCATTATCTAAGTCTGGAACTATTTCAATTTGCCCATAACGATAGCCAATTGAACCTTTTTCCCCTTCATAATCTCTAAAAACATTGTAATTATTTACTGTCCCTTGAGGATCAACAAATTGGGTGTAATAAAGTGGCTGTCCAATGTCTTTTGGCTCTTTGCCTTCACCTTTAAAGACCAACACTTTTGATTTAGGTGCTATTACTACTTCCTTAAAACCATCATTATCTATGTCATCAACAGCAATCATTGGAAAAGCCATTGCATCATTTCTAACTCTGCAATCTAATGATTCTTCTCGACATATGCTAGGTAGAATTTGGGGATTATCTTTAACTATGCCATTTTGATCTAGTTGGTAAAAATGCACAATTCCATCATAATTTGTTCCAGCAACATCTGTAGCTACTACTACTACACACTTACCATTACTTAGTTTATAAATCTTAGTATGGTTTGGGCTTAAATGTTCTCCCATATATTCTTGATTAGAAAGCTGTTTTTGCCTACCAGTTAAAAATACTAATGGGTCTTTAGGTTTAGAAGCGCTATAAATAAAAAAGGCTGCTAAATTATTCTCATTTACATATGCAACATCATTAACTGCAATTATTTCATCAATACCATCATTATTAAGATCTGTAACATCAACTAGCTTAATACTACTACTAGCTTTTGTAGGTAATTCTATGGTTATTGTTTCCAAATTAGGTCTAAAAATTTGAATAGCCCCTCTAGTTAGCTTTTGAGGATTACACTCACCTAAGCTATCTGGTAAGTTTGAAGCTACTATATAGTTGGTTTCCCCAGAAAAAACTTGCCCTACTCTGACAGAAACATTACACCCTAAAGAAGAAAATCCAGATGTTTGTAAAGTATTAATACCATTAACTACTGGCAAAGTATTGGTAGAATTTTTAGCAAGAATATTTCTTTGCCCAATAGTAGAATCAATAAAAAAATAATAGCTAACAATTGCAAGTATTAGGAATAGGCTTTTTTTCATTCTCTTTTGCTCCTATGCTATTGTTTCATTCTTAAACCAATACTAAACAGAAAACCTCTATCTCTAGAATTATCTAAATAAGAATATTCTGTTCTAGTGCGTCCTGGTAACGCAGCAAAACCCACTGTTAGCCATTGATCTTTAACACGTCGACTAACAGCACCAGAAAACACTACTCCTAAATCTTTTAAGTCTCTTCTAAGAAAATTAGTTGTATTGGAATTTGTTGTAACACCAAATTGAACACTAGTTTTATCACTTAAGGAATATTTTCCGCCAATATGAAAAGAATGAACATCCAAAGCAAAGAGATATTGTGGGTTAAAAAAAGCATAAACATAACCTCCATCAGGTCTTGTTAAATTAAAGGGATATTGCAAAGTCGCTGTATAGTCATAAAAACGAAAATCTGCAGCTATTAATAATTTACGAAAAGGTTTAAGTTCTAAACCTACCTCAGCAATTGTAGGGGTTTCAAATTCTGTTTCTACCTGGATCTTATCTCTTGGCGGTAAATAGCTAAATCTTCCAGGGCTTTCTTTTAATTCACCAGAGAGGCTATATTTTCTTTTACTTTTATAATTAGCCCCAAAACTAAGAAAACTTGTAGGCCGATAATGCACACTAGCACTTAAACCTGGTGCTCCAAAGCTATCAACACTAAGCCTTTGAAGAACTAGTGGACCTCCAGGTTCCTCAAAATTAAGAAAGGCTCTACCAAAGATAAATGCCCCGCCAACAGATAGTTTTTTATGTAGTCTTACTGCTGCACCAATCGCTATATCTGATGAGTTAATCTGTGTTTCAAATGTATTTATAACATCACCTAAAACAGGTTCATCAAGTTTAAGACGATTACTAAAATTAATTATTTGATAAGTACCTATACCAAAACCAAATCTATGATTAGCTGATGTGTAAGTCATCTCACCAGTAAAATTTGGTGTTAATGAAGTATTTTCAAAAGTAGGTTTTTCATTATAATACGTGTATTTCCTAGTATGCCTAAATGCTAACAATCTCATTTCACCATTAAAGCGCCAACTACCTTTATCAGCTTTTGTTCTAATAGAGCTATTTTCTTCTTCATCATTAAGAGGAATTTCTGTTAAACCTGCTAGATTGTTTCTTATAAAAAAATTATCTGAATCTGTTCTAGCATTGCCTGCTCCACCGGTGCCAGTAGGATTTCCTAGAGGAAAATTAAGTCCTTGGGCAAAGACAAAATTGTTACTAAGGCTAAAGACAATAATAATCCCTAACATATAAAACAATCTTTTTACTTTATGAGACAATTCTCCTATGAAGAGACACATAGAGTTTCCCCCTTTAATTTAATAATTTTTCTGTTGGATTTACCTAGGTTTAACAAAGAAGTTGTAGAATGGTTCACCAATGGTTTACCAAAAGTAATTTTTCTAACAGATTAATAAAAAATTATTAGAACCTTAGTCTAACTTAATTGTTTAAACACATTAGAAATTGATCAGGCTGCTATTATGACTTTCTGAGCATAAGGCGAAAGTTATAGAATGGCCGTTTATACTTTTAATTGTAGGTAAAAGAGAGAATGTCTCTCAACAAAGACTCAAAATCTATACTAGTTATTTATATTCAAATAGTGCTATGTCTATTTTTAGCCTTAGCCTATGGCTTTTTATCCCCTTACTATTTACCCGCAGCAAAACCTGTTGAAACAGGATTACCCAAAATATCTGATAAATTAGTACTAGTTTTAATGGATGGGATGCGAAAGGATTTTGCCTTTGATCCTAAGTTAATGCCTAATATCTATCGTTTATCTCAAGAAGGCGCTTCAGGGGTTTCTAAAACTAGCAATTTCCCTTTAACAATTGCTGCAATGCGTGCTTTAGGTAGTGGAGTCCCCTACTCTGCCAGGGATATTCTCTATAATTATCAAAGAGTTAAGACTGTAACCAAAACTGATAAAGGTAAAGTAAGGTTTTCCAATAAACATGCATTAGATGAAAGTATTGACTCTATTTTTCAAGCAACACAAAAGCAAGGCCGTAAAGTTGTTTTATCTGGAGATGATATTTGGATTAATTGTTATGGCTCAGCAATTAGCGAAGCTATTTTAGCTAAACCAGATGCCGATACACCTCATGGCACAACAGATGATAGCTATGTACATGAAGGAGCATTAAGGTTTTTAGCAGAGCCAGATTTTGATATTTTGATTATTCACTACCAAAGTTTAGATAGGACAGGGCATAACAATACACCACTTAGCGGTAAATATCGCAAAAAAGCTTTAGAAGTTGATCGCTATGTTGCTGAGTTAGAAGAAAAATTACCACCTAATACGACTTTATTTATTTTTTCTGATCATGGTCAAAGTGATGATGGTTGGCATGGCAAATTAGATAACCCTCCTCCAATAGTAACCGAACCTCCTTTTATTTTTGCTAAAAATAAGATTGCTCAAGTACAAAATCTATCTGTTAAACAAGAAGACCTAGCCCCAACTTTAGCCTTTTTATTAGGGCTACCTATCCCAGCACAATCAGAAGGTATTGCTGTTGAAAAAATATTTAATATATCAGAAAAAGAAAAAGCAGATCTTTTACTAGCAAATCTTAGAGCTAGAAATAACTATCTAACACAATTAGAAACCGCAGCTAAAATTAATCTACAGTTGCCTACTAGCGAGGCTCAAAGCCAATACAAAGAGGGAAATTTTGCTAAAACAATTAGTCTAGCCAAAGACCAGTTAAACCAAATAAACCAAATAGTAGAGCTAAAAACTAAATTTAACCTTAGACCTTTTATTAAAGCATATCTACTACTTTCTTTGGCAGTATTTTTACTATTAATTGTTACTTCAAACGCAAAACATATACCTTGGTTAACTTTAGCAATTACATTCTCAAGTACCTTAACTTTAGCTTTGGTAGCAAGTATTTTTCTTTTTCAAGTTACTGATCCACTAGAAATAGCAGGCAAATTTCTTTTTATAATGACAATAGAATTGGCTTTATTAACTTTATATTTAGCCTATCAATTAGTTAGAAATAAAGAATCTTATAGTTTTACTCCTACTATCAAAGAAATTCTTGTTTTATCGGTTTTAGCTATAGGAATGCTGTTTATTATTATCCCTAATACCTTAAGTAGTTTATATATAATAATTACTTTAATTATTACAATATTTTTTGCTTACAATTATAGGCAAGAACTTTTATCAAAAACTTTATTTATCTATGGAATGTTACTTTTTTTAGGGTTTGGATGTTTATTAAATCAAGCTTTCTTTTTAGATAACAAACCTCTTAAAGCCTCTAGTTTAGTATTAACAAGTATTTTCTTAGCTATTTGCTTTAAGTCTTTTAACAATGCTTATCGCTTATTTTCAGTTATCATAGCGATATTTTGTTCATCATTAGCTTTATTACATATAGTATCAAAAATAGGTGCTATTTATTACTTACTATTTTTTGCTATTTGTTTATTTATGGCCTACTTAGCAAATAAAGAAAAATCTATTTGGCCATTATTACTATTATTTGTTCTTATCCAACTGCCTACTTATTCACACCTAGCTATAGTTAAATCTATAAGCTTATCTGGTATTTTTACTGCTATTAGCTTTGTTATAGTTTGTGCTCTTTGTTACCATATTTATCAACAGTTTATTATAAATAATCAATTATCTTTATTAACAAAAAACGAGTTACTCTCTTCAATACTCCCTCATTTAGCATTAGTTTTAGCATTATTAGGTCGAGGGTTAATTCGTAATCCTATTCGTAATGATTTAGGCAAAGCCTCTTTTCTTCTATTACTAATTGGTTTAGTAAGTTATTTTATCTTTCCTCTAAGAAAAGAACTTAAGACTTATTTACTTTATATCTCAATTCTAGCTTTATCAGTCGCGACTTTTGAGCCTTTGCAACTTTTATTAATATCATCAATAATATTTTTTCAAATTTGGTTTACCAAAGAGTTTGCTAATAAAATCCACAATCATTCTATTTCGTTAATAATCAGCTATTTAGCAATTAGTTTTATTACATATTATACTGCTTATGGAAATTTATCTTTAAGTTCTTTTTTTGAAGAGGGGCGTTACCCGATTTTAGGAGCACAAATTACAGATTATTCTTATTGGAATTTAGCTATTATTATTTCTTTTTTAGTGGCCAAATTGGTTATAGTAGAAAGTATAGGGTTATTAACTATTAATGGGTCAACAGTAAAAATAAACAATCCTTCTAACTCAATAGTAGGAACATTTTCTTTAGCAATAACTATTTTAATTGCAATAGTTTGGTGTTATTACAAACCTGGCAACCAACAGTTTTTATCTAACATCTCATCAAGTCTACTATTTATTGGTATTAAAATACTTGTTTTCTCCTTAGCTTTGTTATTAATCAATTTAACGCAAATATCTGTTAAAGAGACAAATTCAGAACAGGAAATACCTGCACAAGGAGCAAACCTAGTAGCTTGAAGACTAGCACCTAAGTTTGTTAAACTGTTGGTTTCTTATTTTAATACTTAATTTTGTTTAACAACTTCCCAACCAGCTTAAAGCCGTTGAGAACTGTAATATTTAAGGAAGGTTATAAACTATGAGAGGACTGAAGTTTAGTCTTTTATTTTTCTTGCTCAGTTTATTTTTTACCATACCTACTGATACACTAGCCCAAATTCCTGGAATTAAAAATATCTTCCCAAAGAAAGTTGCTGTTGGAGATTCTGATCTGCGTGTACGTATTGTAGGAAAAAAGAACTACAAAAGAACCTCTGTAATGCTAGTTAATGGCAACCCGGTCACTACACAATTTCAAAATGGCACTCTTATAGGCAATGTACCTGCAGAGCTTTTAGCTCAACCTGGTACAGTTAGTTTATCAGTAAAAAATGGCACAGATGTAACTTCTTCGGAAAATCTTTCTGTTGTTGCTGCTGGTAATGTAACAATTACTGCTATACGCCCTAGGATTGTTATTGCTGGTGATCCTACTGCATTATTTGGTGTAGAGGTACAAGGAGAAAACTTCAAAGGCCCAGCAATTGTAAGAGTAGGTGGATTTAAGACTACTACCAATATTCGTCGTAAAGGTGAATTATCTTTTGCTACTGGTACAGTTGATCCACTAGAAGTTACCTTTACCGGAACTGTACCAATTCAAATCGAAAATGGTGATGGTACTCTTTCTAATACTTTTAATATTATTGTCACTCCTCCAGGCCCAAATCTTTCTGAACTAGAGCCAAATAGTGTTGATATTGGTGCTAAAACTATGGTGATCAAAGCTAAAGGCAGTAATTTCACTGAACAAACTCAAGCCTTTATTAATGGTCAATTGGTTCCTGCTACAGTAAAAAAAGGGAAAAAAACCGTTGAATTAGATATTACAGCCGATTCTTCATTTTTTACCCAAATAGGACAATTACAAATAAAATTGGTAACTCCTAATGTTGGGGATTCAGAAACCTTGCTTTTTGATGTTACCCCTCCAGGTAAAACCCCTTTAATTTTTTCAATTGAACCTTCCAAAATAATAGCAGGTAATAAAGACGTTGAAGCAATTATCGTAGGTGCTAATTTAGATAATGTTAAAACTGTTACTATTAATGGCGTTAAAGTTAAAGGTTCTCAACTTACAGAACTTAGTAAACGTGCTCTTAAAGTTGTGCTAACAACTAAAATGATTGCTAGCCCTACTATCTTAAACTTAGTTGTTACAACCAAAGGTGGAACTACTAGTAGCATGCCTTTAGTAGTAGAACCTGCTGCTTCAGTTTCTACACTTTTAGGTAGTCTTCCAGGTTTCTCTGATGGTACAGGCAAAGATGCTTTGCTAGCTAATCCTAGCCAAATTGCTTTTGCTCCTAATGGTGCAATGTTTATTGCAGATCAAGCAAATAATGCTATTCGTAGATTTGATCCTACTACAGGTCAATTAACTACTATTGCTGGAGATCCTAATGGTGCTCCTGGTTTTGTAGATACATCCGAAATCAATAAAGATAACCCTACTGTTCGTTTTAGCAATCCTATTGGTATTGTAATAGATACTGATAGCACAATGTATGTTACTGATTTTGGTAATGACTGTATTCGTCGTTTACGCCCTACATCACAAGGTACTTTTACTGTTGATACTTTTGCAGGTAAAAGCCGAATGGCTAAAAATGAAGATGGTACTAAAGAGCGTGTTGGTGAGTTTGGCTTTTTAGATGATACAGCTAGACGTGCAGTGTTTTCCGGCCCCTATGGTATTGTAATAGACCAAGATCGTAACCTACTAGTCACAGATGCCTTTAATAATGTAATACGTAAAATCACTGTAGCTAATGGAGAAGCTCAAAATGTTACTACAGTAGTAGGTAATGGCTTCCCTGGTCTTTCTGATGGTAAAGGAAATAGTGTCCAATTTAACCGTCCTCTTGGTTTAGTAATGAGAAACAATGTTTTAATTGTTAGCGATTTTGCTAATAACTCAATTCGCCAAGTTGATATGAATTCTAATCAAGTTCAAGTAGTTGTAGGATTACGTCGTAGAATTCAATCTAGTGCACTAAGTCAAACTGATGCTAATAGCCCAACTTTTGGTGATGGTGATAGATTCTTTGCTGTCTTAAGTGGCCCTATCTCATCAACATTTGATTCTGTAGGTAATCTCTATGTATTAGATTTTAATGGTAATAGAGTTCGCCGCGTAACTCCTGATGGTATTGTTACTACTGTTGTTGGAGGAACAAGAGGCTTTGTAGATGGAAGTTCAGCTAAAGTAGCATTTAGAGATCCAAGATATATGCTAATGATAGATGATAAAACTATTATTATTGTCGATTCTGGCAATAATAGAATTCGTAGGGTAGGCTTACCTTAAATAGATATACCTCTTAGCCACTAGCTCTAACCTAGTGGCTAAGTACTTTAGGAGTATTTGATGAGTTCTAGCACTGTAATAAACGTTCAAACCTCTTTGATTAACAAAATAGAAAATCACCAAGCACGTATAGCAATTATTGGACTTGGTTATGTAGGGCTACCCTTAGCAGTAGAATTTGGGTTAGTAGGTTTTTCTGTAATCGGTATAGATACTAATCCTGATAAAGTAGCTCAACTTATTCAAGGGTCATCTTATATTAAAGATGTAGAGAGCGAAAAAGTTAGCTTATTAGTTGAACAACTACGTTTTAGCACTACTACTGATTTTGAAGTATTAGCTCAATCAGACATAGTAATAATCTGTGTCCCTACCCCACTAAGTAAAACTAAAGAACCTGATATTTCTTATATTCTAGCAGCAGCAGAAGCAATAAAAACACATCTACATTCAGGCCAATTAATTATGTTAGAAAGCACTACTTACCCTGGAACTACAGATGAAGTACTACTTCCTATATTTGAAGAAACTGGCCTAAAAATAGATGAGGATTTTTTCTTAGCATTTTCTCCTGAAAGAGTAGATCCTGGTAATCCTCAGTTCCATACTGGTAATATTCCTAAAGTTGTTGGTGGGGTTACTGCTTTATCAACTGAAGTTGCAGCTAAAGCTTATAATCAAATAATTAGTAAAGTACATAAAGTATCTTCGGCTAGAGTAGCAGAAACAACAAAATTACTAGAAAACACATTTCGAAGTGTCAATATTGGTCTAGTAAATGAAATTGCTAAACTCTGTCATGCATTAAAAGTAGATGTTTGGGAAGTAGTACAAGCAGCAGCAACAAAACCCTTTGGCTTTATGCCTTTTTATCCTGGCCCTGGAATTGGTGGACATTGTATTCCACTTGATCCTCTTTATTTATCCTGGAAAGCTCGTATGCATGGGTTTGAATCTAGATTTATTGGGCTAGCCGAAGAAGTTAATTCTGGAATGCCAAACCATGTGATTGAAATAATTTCTGATGCATTAAATAAACATCGCAAACCATTAAACGGCTCAAAAATCTTAGTTTTAGGCGCTGCTTATAAAAAAGATATTGATGATGTTAGGGAATCTCCTGCATTAGAAATATTAAAAAAATTACGTCAAAAAGGCTCTGTTATTGCTTATAGTGATCCCTATATCCCCTCATTAGTAATAGAAGAAGATTGTTCTATAGAAAGCGTAGAGCTAGATCGCACAGTACTAGCTTACTCAGATGCAGTCGTTATTGTGACAGATCATAGCGATTTTAATTATCAATTTATTGTAGATAATGCTCCACTAATTATTGATACTAGAAACGCTACTCGTGATGTTAAAGAGACATCAAATAAAGTAATCAAGTTATAACTGAGTTGGGCAATTCTTTTTTATCTTTTCAAGTTAGATCTTAAATATACTTAACTATTTAGAGGAAGCTCTGATGAATATTGCAATTATTGGTACAGGATATGTTGGTCTAGTAACAGGTGCTTGTTTTGCTGAATTTGGGGTTAATGTAACCTGTGTAGACAAAGATGAAGTTAAAATAAATAAGCTAATTGCTGGTGAACCACCTATTTATGAGCCTGGTTTAGATATAGTTATTAATAAAGGAGTCCGTGAAGGACGACTAACATTTACTACTAATTTACCAGAAGCAATAAAAAAAGCCTTAGTGATTTTTATTGCCGTAGGAACCCCTTCACGTGAGGATGGAGACGCAGACCTTTCTCAAGTGGCAGGAGTAGCAGCAGAAATAGGTCAATATCTTAATGGCTATAAAGTTATTGTTACTAAAAGCACTGTTCCTGCTGGCACTGGTGCATTAGTAAAACGTATTATTGCAGAAAATGCCCCTCAAGGAAGTTCTTTTTCTGTTGCTTCTAACCCAGAATTCTTACGCGAAGGTGCAGCAATAGAAGACTTTATGCATCCAGATCGTATTGTAATAGGCTGTTCTGACCCACAAGCAACTGCAATATTAAAAGATTTATACAGCCCTCTTTACCTAATAGATATCCCTTTTGTAGTTACTAGCGTAGAAACAGCAGAATTAATTAAATATGCCTCTAATGCATTTTTAGCTACTAAGATTTCTTTTATCAATGAAATAGCAATGCTTTGTGATCGCCTAGGTTGTGATGTTTATAATGTAGCTCGTGCAATGGGACTAGATAAACGTATTGGACATGATTTCTTACACCCTGGTCCTGGTTATGGTGGCTCTTGTTTTCCTAAAGATACCCGCGCACTTGGTCATATAGCAACTCGTCTAGATTGTGACTTTAAGCTTGTAAAAGCTACTATTGAAGTAAATGAGCGTCAAAAAGAATTTATGATTGATAAAATAAAACGGATGCTTGGAGAACCAGCAGGAAAAACTGTTGGGGTTTTAGGATTAGCTTTTAAGCCTAATACCAATGATATGCGTGAATCTCCAACTATCCCAATCATAAAGGCTTTAGTTGATTGTGGTGTTAAAGTACAGGCAAGCGATCCAGTAGCAATAAAAGAAGCTACTCACTTCCTACCATCAAGTGTTAAATTCTGTAATGATGCTTATGAAACTGCTACAGGAGCAGATCTATTAGTTTTTCTTACAGAATGGAACCAATACCGTAAATTAGATTTAGAAAAACTTAAACCCTTGATGAATAAAGCGGCTATTGCTGACTTACGTAATATTTACGATCCTGAATATATTCGTAAACTAGGTTTTGAATATGTAGGAGTCGGTCGCTAATAACTATAAGTCACTGCACATATTAGTTAGAGTTAGCTATTACAAGCTATTTGGATCTATACCAAGTTCTTTTAGCTTTGCGGCTAAGCGTTCTGCTCGTGTTAAAGCTTCTTCTTTAGCTTGTCGTTCTTGTTTAGCTTCTTCTAATGCTAACTCCTTCTCTTGGCGCTCTCGTTCCTTTTCTTGACGCTCTCGTTCCTTTTCTTGGCGTTCTCGTTCAGCAAGTTCTCTACCAGTCAAAATAAGATTGCCTTGGGAATCAGTCCAACGTAGCCATGTGTCAGACTTGCCTTCAAATTCACCTTGCCAAAGCCTAACACGTAGGTTTGGCAAAAGATCTTCTTGGTCAAAAGGATGGAGTTCATAAGCATTCCCCTTAAGAATATAAACAGTTAAGACATCACTCATTATATGTTTCATTGGGTCATAAATAATATAAACTTGAACTTTCATCCAAGAATAACGACCAAGTTTATTAGTATTCTCCCCTCCTTCCTTATTTGAAACAATTTCAACGACCAAATCAGGAGGTTTACCAAACTCCCAAGTAAAGTAAGAGCGATGTTCTTTTTTCCACCAATTATCAGCAACTTCTACATCTAGACTAATAAACATATCAGGAACAACAGGGTTTTGTTTTGCCCAGTTAAACACTCCTACATTAGCGGCAGCTAAAAACTTACGCCCTTCCCCTGGCCCTACCCAGCTACTATAGAGGGAATCTGTTAATAATCTTTGGTGTTTTTCTGAAGGTAAATTATCCACAGGTTCATCATCCTCCGTAATTAAGCTGCTTACATCTAACTCTATTTCGTTTATTAATTCTTTAGACATATTTTTACTCCTACTTTTTTAGTTAGAGTTATAGTTTAGAAAATCTATTGTGCAAGAAACCAGCTATTTTGTCTATAGTTTCCTTCTAAATTAAACTCAAAATCTAGGTCTTTTGCAATACCATTAATAAAATCTTTCCTATAAAAAATTTTAGGCTAGCTTTTTGGGCTAGCCTAAATTTATTTGTTGTTCTATTTTAGAACTATCGTCTAATACGTATAATCTCGTAATCTGTTTTTCGTTGATCAACATTAAATTGTCCATCACGTCGGTTTATTCTTACCTTAATTGTATGTAAACCGTCTGTTGCCGGCTCTGGATAATAATAAAGGATATATTGGCTACGAAGCTCTTGAGCGATTTGATCTAGAGAGGCTTTAATTTCTGGTCTACCTTCTTTTAATGTAGTTAGGAAGTAACGTCCTCCAGTACTTTCACAAAGTCGGCGCATCTCTTGTTCTCGCACATCAGTTAACCCATCTCTACCTTGACCTCTAATACCAATTACATAAACATTTACTTGTGCTAAGCGAGCAGCATCAATAGCTTGTTTTAAGCTAGTTCGGCTAGTAGTGTCTTCCCCATCTGTTAAGAGAATAATTATCCGACGTTTGTTTTCACTAGCATTTAAGCGTCCAGCAATATCACGAACAGAATCATAAAGACTTGTCCCACCATCAGTTGGCTCTACTTCTACTGCGGCATTTACTGCAATTGGGTTTTTATATTGAATTTGGTCTATTGCTTGACCAATAAGATCTTTATCACCAGAGAAATTCTGTAAAACTGTTTTTCTATGGCTAAAAGCTACTACAGCAGTTTTATCACCATCTCGCATAAAACGATCAACAAAGTCTCTAGCAGCTTGACGTTGTTTTTCTAGGCTATATTGTTGACTACCACTAACATCAGCAAGTAAAGCCATACTAATTGCTGTATTAGGGTTAATGCCTTTTTGAACAGTAGTGTTACTTACTTCATCCTTATCAAAATACTCAATAGCTTGTATTCTGCCATTATCCTCTACAATTACTTGGTCTTTTGTAAGATCTCCTACATAAGAGTTATTTTCACGAGTAACAATAATTGGAACGCTAACTAATTCCACATCTGTAATATCTCGAATAACATCTGCTGCAACTGGATCTAAAGCTGGACGGTCGTTTGGCCGTTGAACTGGTGATGGTGGATTATTACAGAATGGTAATGATGAATTAGCTGTAGTACGAATTTTTACATCTACTCTACGGTTAAGAGGTTCTGCTGTATTATCAGGAGTATTAACTGGTAAAAAATTAGGATCTTCTCCTCGACCTATGGCTACATCTGCTAATTGATCCATTAGTTGTTGGCGCACCGATTTAGTGTCAGGTTCTTCTTGTAAGTCACGGATTTTATTTTTCTTAGGTGCTTTTTGATTAGCAACTCGCTGAGTTTCTGATAAATAATTAGGAAATTCTCCATTAAGTAAGCGATTAGCTATTTGTAAACGTACTAAATAGCCATTATAGCTAGGATCATTTAACTCCATTGTTTGCAATCGGTAAGCATAAAAAAGCCTCATTACTTCTAAAGCTCTTTGCTCAGACAACCACTTATTATATTCATCACCATCAACTCTATCGGTATAACCAATAAATTGAAATTGTGTATCTTTATAAAGTACTTGTAAAAGCATTGCTAGCTGTGCCATTAACGGGCGTGGATCTTTTTGGCTTTGGATTAATAAAAGGTCTGCATCTATTTGTGTTAGCCTAGAAGGGTCTGTAGTACTTCTTTTTTCCTGTTTTAGTGCTGCTTCACGAGCAATTAACTCAAAACTATTAGCATCAGTTAAGTTTTGATTACGACCTAATAAAAATTCTCCTGTTGGAAATAAAATATCAGCCCTAAGTCTAATTACTTGGTCTTGTCCTTGTGTAGTAATTTCCCCAACTTGTTGAATTACTCTATTAAGCTCTTCACAGATTTGTTGTAGGTCTTTAATTAATCTTTGGTTTTCTGCCTCTAGTTTACGGGCATAGGCTTCATATTCAACAATATAAGCATCTAGCTCTTTAATATGATTATTTAAGCGTACAATCTCACCTTTTAACTTGGTTTTATCATTACCAAGTTGGTTAACATCTACTCTACCACCACGAATTTCTGCTCCTAAGTCGTCAATTAAAGAGGTTAAGACATCTTTTTGAGTTTCTATTCTAGTAAGTTCTATACGAGTTGAAGCAACATTAGCATAAGCTTGAGCAGCAGCAGCAAACTGACTAGCAATTCTAGCTTTTTCAATTACTGGTAAGATTTTTGACTCTTGCTCATCTTTATCTAAAAGGTTTTTAGCTTGTCGTTGTGCCAAAATAAAGGACTTCTCTGCTTCTTCTAAAGATAATTTTGCTCTGACTTCTTCATAAAGCGGTAACCTTAAACGCTCTTTTAACTCTATTTCCATTTGTTGTTTAATCAATGTTGCTGCTTGAGGACTAAGCAGTTCTGCAGCTTCGCTAATTACTGGATCATTATAGAGTCGACGGTTTTCCTCAGCATTATTTAGGTCAATACGAGCCATTGCTAAAGCCATTAATGCTTGATTAAGGTTATTACGCATCTGTCTAATTCGTTTACTTGGTTGGCCTTCGGTTTCTTTTGGGACTTTAGCAAAATCTCCTGTTTGATAGCTTTCTAACATTGAATCAATTCCATCAGGAATAATTGTTGCGTTATAAGAAATTGTGTCACCAACTGAAACCCCTGCATTATCAGTATTAGCAGGCTGAGAACGACTAACATAAACTATTTGTTTACTAGGTTTTAAGACACTAAAATGAGGCTCAGCAGTAACTATCATTCCAAATACAGCTTCAGTAGTTGTTCCATCTAAATAAGCAAAGTCCTCACCAAAGCCATCTTCAAAAAGCAATTCACCAATTTTTTCTGTTACTCCATGAGGAGTTACTGCCCAAAGTACATAAGTATTAAAGTAAGGGCCATAGGCTTTACTAGCTCTTTCTGGTAATTCAAATTTTGTACATAAATTACAAACATCTATCTCAGTAAAACCCCCTTTAACTTCTACTTTTACACTACCTCGATTATCTCTATTTGATCCACTAATAGAATCTTTGACTTTTCCTTGTTCAACATCACTTGGACGCCTAAATTCTATTTTTGTAGCACCTTTACGAGAACGATACTCTATTTGTATTCCTTGGCTCTCAATTCTAACCACATTAGTTTCACTATTTTGCGGGTTTTGAACTGTCCGACGATTCCTAGTTTGACTAGTCACATCAGTAAATAAAAATACTATTACCAACACGCTTAGCCATAATTTGAAAAAATTTTTAGCTAAAAACATTGTTTCCCCTCAATTATTATAAATTTAGAGTTTGTAACTTTATGATGAAGATGGCTCGCCTTAGTTTGCCAAAGGCATTACAGTTTAATTAGGGCTTAAGATCTAGGCAAACAGGCTTATATTTGTACTTATATTTATGGCACTACAATATCTAGTTTTGTATCACCTTTAACCTCTATTTCTGCATACTTATTACCATTAATATAGACAGAAATCTTTTGCCCTACTTTCTCACCAAAATCTATTTTGTAATTTCCTTTTTCATCAAGCTCGGCTGTTTTGGCATAATCCCAACTAGTGTTGATTACTACCTTTTTCTTTTCTTCAGTACTATTTTTTTCTTTTTCTTTATCTTTATATTTAACAGTTCCATATAAAGAATCTGCTAGGGCACACACAGAAAAGGCTAAAATCAATAATGTACTAATAAAAACTTTTAGCATTATAATCTCCTTAATTTATTGATAATAGTGAGGATATAAGTCAAAATGGTTGTCAGTTAATTTACGGCTTAAGTTTACCACAGGAAAATATTATTAAAAACTGCGAAATTTGCTACTGCGATTCAGATAATTTTACTAGTGCTAATTTAGAGTAAACAGCACCACTAGGTTTTAATTCACTCCGCATAAGAATAATCTCTTTGACAGAAAAATCTTCTGCTAGAAACTCTATTTTACTAAGCTTACTAGTAATGTCTTGTCCATTACCTTCTTTTACACGACCTATTGTTAAATGAGGGGAAAATGGATGATCTGATGAGCCAAAACCCGCTTTAACTAGTTCTTGCTCAAGTTTTTTTTGCATAGGCAGCAGTGTATTAGTTATATCCTTTATTCCTACCCAAAAAACTCTTGGCTTATTTAGAGTTGGAAATGCTCCTAATTCTTTAGCACTAAGAGTAAAGCTGTTTACCCCTAAACAAGCTTGATCAAGACAAGATTTTATATTTTCTATCTGATCTTCTGAAATATCTCCTAAAAACCTTAAGGTAAGATGCATATTGGTAGGTTTTACCCAAGAAACTTTAGTAGTGCTTTGTTTTTGTAACTCTATTGCTAGTTTTTCTAAACGAGTTTTTAAGTTAATAGATAAATCTATACAAATAAAGGCTCTAATCATTTTGGTCATAAATATTTATTTTTCCTAGGTAAGTTTAATAGTTTTAATATTTATCTCAAATCTATATTATTTTTTTTCTCTAGCTCAAGATATTTCCCTAATTGTTGTTCTAAATATAAGGCTATCTCGCTAGTAATAACTCCTGGTAGTAGTTCTATGGTTTCTCCTTTTTGTAAGACAGCCTTTAGTTGGTAATCTCCTAAAAATCCTTTTTTAGAAAAAATCTTTTTAATACTTGCAATAGGAATATTCTGATTAATTCCCATAGGCATAGGCCCTTCCAAAATAGTTATTTCATTTTCATTTACATTTATTACTCTTTTATTAAAGAGAGTTGCAACCATTACATAAAAAAACATTATGGCTGGTACTGCTCCTAACAAGTACCAACCACTATAAAATATTACACTAGTAATAGCTATAAATAGTAATAAACCTAGAATCGTATCCCAATCAAAAGTAGAATATGTTAGCTTTAAGCCTGAGCCATTTATTTCTAGTTGAACCTCTTTAGGTCGTATTACTTTAGAATATCTAGTATTTTGTAAAGATTCTTTAGATAAATTACTTCCTACCATTACTACGGAACAGCGTAAACAATAGCCTGTTAAAGGATCAAATTTATCTGTTTGATGACAAATTTCACAACGTACTGGTAATGTTTGAGAAATAATTTTTAACTGAGCCATGATTAATATCTTTATAAACAAAGTTTGTTAGAAAAAAGATCTAAATATTAGATAGACACATAGCTATTTTATACAAGTCTTTTCCGTGCAGACTAGCGTTATTTTTTGAAAAGCCTTAAAATCGCTGTTAAATAACGTTAAAACTTATCTAATTCTAACCCTAAAATCTTTTGGAATTTAGTAGGGTGATAAATGCCAGAAAAATTTAGCTTAAAAAAGAAGCTTTCTCGGCTCTTGATGCTTGATTTGCTCAAGGGTCTAGCGCTTACTTTTAAATATAACTTTAAGGCATTAACTCAAAAACGTCAGGGAGGAAATCCCAATAGCCCAATTTATACTGAATGCTATCCAGAAGAACGGCCTAAAGTAGCAGAGCGTTTTCGTGGGGCACCTCGCCTTAATCTACATCCAGAAACAGAAGAAACTCTTTGTATTGCTTGTAATTTATGCGCCATTGTTTGCCCAGAAAATTGCATTTATGTTGGAGCAACTAGCCGCCTTTATACTGAAGATGGTAAACAAAAGAAAAAGAAAGTCTTAACTACTTTTGTCTATGATACATCACGATGTATGTTTTGTGATTTGTGCGTAGAAGCTTGTCCAACAGATTGCTTAGAATTAACCCAAGAGTTTGAATTAGCAACTTACTCACGTGCTGGTCTAGTTTGGGATCGCGAACTACTAGAAAAAGGCCGTGAAATAGTTCGTTATGGTAAATAATATTTTTGTTGTATAAAACCTTGAGAGAGAAAAATTATGTCATTACTAGGTGAAGTTGTTGAAAGTGTAAAAGCAATAGTTAAAGGTCTTAAAGTTACTTTAAGCTATATCCCAAAAGAAAAACTTACTAATCAATATCCTGATGAACCTGTACAAGTTTTTTCTGCTTATCGTGGGGAACATTACTTAAATATAGATGAAAATGGCAAAGAACGTTGTGTAGCATGTTTTCTTTGCTCAGCCGCTTGTCCTGCCAATGCTATTTATATAGAAGCTGATGAAGACCTACGCCCCTATGAACAACGTAGCACAAGAGAGGAGCGATTTGCTAAGGTTTATAACATTGATTATGGCAAATGTATTCTCTGTGGCTTTTGTGTAGAAGCTTGCCCTAAGGATGCCATTAAACATGGCCATAATTTTGAAATGGCAGTAACTAACTTTGCTGACTTGGTTAAAGATAAAACCTACTTACTTAAAAACCTAGAGCGAGAAAGTCAATTACCTGTCATTATTATTGATGAAACAATGCGGGAAAAATACGCTAAGAGATAGATAACACAAATTGTAGGGGCGAACTGTTCGCCCCTATGATTCAAATATTATTTTATTCAAACTGGTGTTTAAACTCTTGAAATTGTTGGCTGATTGTTGCAATTTGTGCACGTAATTCTTCTACTTCTTTTTCTAACTTTTCAATTCTTTCATTATCATTAGAAGTAACACTAGATATAATAGTTTCTACTTCCTTTATTTGAGATACTTTTTGTTCAACCTCTACCATTCCACCTAATAAATGGCTATAGCGAGATTCTTTTGTCCCTGGTTGACGAGCAAGTTTGACAACTAAGGCTTGTGGTTGTCGTTCAACTAATCCTTGTATAGTTAATTCTACTTCAGATAAATCAGTAAATTCATATAATCGCCCACTACGACCACGAATCTCTCCCACAGTTTGAGTACCTCTTAGCATTAATACACATAAAACTGCTACTTCTTGGATTGCTAAATTAAAAAAGTCCTCTACTGCATGAGCATATTTAGGCACTCTCATATCTGGGCCAGAAATAGCTCTAACTAAACCTTTTTTTCGTAAACTATCTAAAGCTTTTAATACTGTGTCTTCATCATAAGAAACCACTGGTTCACGGTTAGATAGCTGATTACAAGCATTCATTAATCCATTTAGAGACATTGGGTAATAATCAGGTGTTGAAAGCTGTTTTTCAATTAATGATCCTAGCACTCGAATTTCTATAGGCGTTAAAGTAGATTCCACAATTTTACCTCAGTTTAAAAAATTAATAGCTAGCAACTATAATAATTGCTAGCTAAATTTACGCGGTTACAAACTTTTATTCAATGTCCTCAATGCCTTCTGAAAGATTTTTCTTTATTCTAAAGATAAATGGCTGAGAAGCCCTACCATCAACAGTAACAATAATGGTGTTATCTGCCTTTTTTTCTAAACCTAACTTCTTTTTACTACCTTTTAAGGAAATTACATTTTCTGTCCTAGCAGTAATTTTATTATTCTGCTCTCCACCATTTATAGTAACTATAGAGTTAACAGGAGCAAAATTCATCCCATTAATTGTTAATACTGATTTGCTATAAGTAACACTAATTATTTTTGGTGTTGGTTTAGCATCAACAACCAAAGGCCCTTTGATTGCACGAATTGAGCTATTGCCAACATCAGCAATATATAAATTGCCATCTTTATCCATAGCTAAACCACTAGGAAGCCTAAGCCCAGCACTAGTAGCAGCCGAGCCATCACCACCAATATCAGATTTACCACGTCCTGCAACAGTGCGAATCTTTCCTGTTTTAGCTTCTACAACTCGCACCCTACTACTAGAAGTATCAGAAACAAATATGTTACCTGCATCATCTACTAACACTCCTAAAGGCTTAGAAAGCTTAGCTTGAGTAGCTAACACACCTTCATCATTACTTGTACCTCCACCAATAACAGTAGTAATAATTTTAGTAGTTGCATCTATACGACGAACCCTATCATTACCAGCATCAGCAATATATAAATTACCCATTTTGTCTACAGTAATTGCTGTAGGGCGAGCAAATTGAGCATTTAGAGCCTGTCCACCATCACCAGCAGAACCAATTCCACCAGTACCAGCAATTGTCTGAATTGTTTTTGTTTTGCTATCTATTCGACGAATACGACCACCAGGATTAGCATCTGCTTTTTTGTCGTCTGTCTCTAAAATAAAGATATTTCCCTCTTTATCAACGGTAATGCTAACAGCAGAGTCTATTTTTGCAGTAGTTGCCAGCACTCCTTCACTAAGACTTTGACCTCCACCAGCAATAGTGGTGATTGTTCCTAAGGGGCTAGCTATTAATACCTGTCTAATACGGCTATCACCTAAGTTTGAAGCTCGTTGATCTATTCCTGCATCAGCAATTAAAAGCCTTAAACCATCTGTAGCAACACTTACTGGAGCAAATAACACAGCCTTATTTGCTGTGCCATTATCGCCAATACAACTACTATCAGTTAAACATCGTTCATCAAAAAAGATTCCTCCAGCTACAGTATCTATCTTTCCATCAGAACTTGTTATTTCCCTAACTCGACGATTACCTAAATCAGCAATAAAGATATTTTTTTGCTCATCTAAAGCCAATGACAAAGCTGCATTTAGACTAGCATTAGTAGCAAAATCCTCATCACCAAGGTTTGGAATGCTACCTCCAGCAATAGTGTCAATAAATCCTATCCTCCCACGAACAGGGTCAGTCTTAGGAAATAACACACGAATTCTATTTTTTCCTATAGCAGATTTTAAGTTATCAGCCTCAGCAATTATTACAGTGCTATCTCCAGCAGCAGCAATTGCCCTAGGAAATAGCTTAAGGTCTGTAGCCACACCAGCATCATCTTCTTTATTAGCTTGTGGCCCACCAGCAATAACATTAATTAACCCTGTGGCTACACTAACACGACGAACTGAACGAGTCCTAGCATCAGCAATGGCTAAATCCCCATTAGCAGACAAATCAATAGAAATAGGTGCAATTATACTTTGTATAGCAGGAATATTATCAGCACTACGACATCTATCCCCTGGTATAGATCCACAACCTGCAATAGTAGAAATTGCCCCACCACCAGAGTCTGTAAAAGGAACAAGCCGAACACGAGAGTTACCAAAATCAGCAATTACTAAACCAAACCTAGTAAATACAACATCTGTTGGTGCATTAATATTAGCCATTTTAGCCAACATTCCATCACCATTAAAAAGAGGTTCTCCAGTACCAGCATAAGTAAATATCTGTCTAGTAATGCTACTAAATGCTCTTATACGGTTATTTGCATTGTCAGCAATAAAGATAAACTTACCATCTGGAGAAACAGCTAATGCTATTGGATCAATGGCTGCTTTAAGTCCGTCAATACCTTCTTGTGGATCTCTAGGCTCTGCTTTTCTTCTACCACTACCAATAATGGTATCAATATTGCCTGTAATAGCATCTATTTTACGGACACGAGAGTTTCCACGATCTGCAATATAGACATTACCTTCAAAATCTACTGCAAGGCCACTAGGCTTATTTAAGCTTGCTATAATAGCTGGGCCTTTATCATCATTAGAATCAAAAGTTGCTGCACCATTACCAGCAATAGTAGTAATTATCCCTGATTTAGTATTGATTTTCCTAACACGATTATTATTTTCATCTGCAATAAGAATATTGCCCATACCATCTATAGCAACACCAGCAGGGGAAAACAAAACAGAATCTCTTGCCAAAGCACCATCACCTATAAAAGGAACCCCTCCAGCCATTGTAGTTATTTCGCCTGCAATCAACTGGGATAAGGCTTTAGCTGTTATAGTAAAAAGCTTTTGCTCCATTCCACCACGAGTTTGTAAAGTAAGAGTTCTTTTACCAGGTGTTTTTTGCGGAGGGACAATTAAACGAATAGTATTTGCGTCTATTACATCTAATATATTTGCTCGACTATCTCCAATAAATACTTGGCTTTCTGGGCCAAAATTTTCTCCTTTTAGTATTAGCTCTGCTCCTCCTGCTAAATCATCACTAGTTCGGCTCATAGAATTAATTTTTGGTGCTCCAATAGTGATAATCTTAAAAGCCTCATCATTAGAAACTGCTCCAGCATCAGAAACAAACACTTGTGAGCCTCTAACATTTACCCCTACAGCATTATTAAAAGTCGCTCCTCCTGGTTGAGCTAAAGAAACTCTATCTCTACGGTTTTTGCTTGTTACTATTACATCTACACCATCTTGATCAGTAACATAAATAGTACCAAATAAATCTTGGGTAACAGATATTGGCTTATTAAACTTAAACTCTTGATTAATAGCTGATTGTAATTCTAATTCTTCTCTAGATGTTATACTTAAGCTATTAGTAAGGGTTTTTGCTGCTGTTGCAGATCCTAAAGTTATTACAGTACCATCACGAGATATTTGCCTAATTACATTATTTCCTGTATCTACAACATTTAATATTGATCCATCAGGACTAAGACTAAGGCTAGTTGGGCTATTAAAAAGAGCTTCACGTTTTTTTCCATCTTGTTTACCTGGACGACCTGGTTGACCAGCAACAAGTTGAACCTTTGATTTACTAAAATCTACAAAATAAATTGCATGGTTATCTGTATCTGCAACAAAAATATTTCCACCTATATCAACTGTTACACCTTGAGGAGAACTTAAAGTAATATCTGTTGGGCTAGTCAAAGGAATTTCATCATTATTTATTAATGCAGCTAATAGACCTGGATTACCAGTACCTAACATTGTCTGTACACTATTATCAAACCCTATTTTCCTAATAGAATGATTTAAGGTATCTGCAATAAAAATACCACTTCTAGCTCTATCATCTACAGATATTCCAATTGGCCCAGCAAATTGAGCCTGTCTAGTTCTTTCTCCATCAAGTTTACCTTTTGCACCAGTTCCAGCATAAATTACTGCTGGCTGTTGGACATCATCCACCTTAAAGATTTGATTTTTTATTGGATCAGCTAAATAAATTGCTCCACTAATATCTTGGTCAGCTTGTCCTAATACTTTAGCGCCTTTACCCTTGTTAACTTTGGTAACAATTACAAAAGTGGAGCTTGTTTCATTTCCTCTACGTACAGTAATAGTCCCATATCCAGTATTATTTCCCTTAATTATTCCTTGGGCTGAATCAATGATGCTAACGACATTTGGACTACCAGACTCTAAAGTAAAGCCTGTTATTGGTTGATTATTACTATCTACAAGTTGTAATTTAAGAGTGTTACCAGAGTTAACAACAGGGTTGACTTTTCCATCAGGAGACAAAATTTTTATATTAGAACTTTGTAAAGGAGCTAACAAACTTGGAGTTATTTTAGAAACTTTTAGGCGAACAATTTGTTGTTTTCCAGCTAAAAAAGCTTTTGGAGGAGCTATTAAGGGTGTTACCAATAAAACAGCTAAGATCAATCTAAAAATTTTTAATTTATTCATAACATAACTCCTTAATCAACAAATCTTGATTAACTACTAGATATTTCACGTAAGGTTATTAAACTAGCAAATTGATTGAAAAGATAAAATTAGGACTTAACGCCCTTATTTAAGAAAGTATTTTTACCAAAAAAGATTGGAAACATTTACCTTACAGCTTTGCTATCTGTAGGTAAGCTTATATCAAAAGCATTCACCAAAAAATCTTGTTCAGCAAGTAATGCAAAACCCATTCCACCTATTGGGAAACTATTACCTGGATCCTTAAATAATCCTAAAGAATATTCTTCCCCTATATTACTAGGTGTAATCCAATGTTGAATTACATTACCAGATATTTGGATACGGATTCGATAATCATCCCCTACTTTTAGCGGGACAGGAACAGGTAAAGAAGGATCAGCAGGTGACTCTAGGCTATAAACCCCATCACGACAGATATAAACACGAAATTGATTAGCAAACTGCCCACTTGTACCACCTAAATAAAATAAATAGTAATTTTTCTTATCTCTTGCTCTAACTATCCAAGCCGCTCCACCGCTTTTATTTAAGCGTAATCCAAAAGAAATATTACAATCTTTATAGCGCTTATTCTTTGGCAGCCCTACCCCATTTTCCCCACGTACATAAAGCAGTCCATTTTCTGCTTTCCAACTTTTAGGCGCTTCCCAAAAAGTTAGCCCACTAAGAAAAGTTTCACTAAAAGCAGCACTAGTTGGTAGCGGTGTTAGCTCTATATTTAGCTCTATATCTTTTTCTGCCTCTGTTGCTATTGCCTGCTCTTTTGCTTCATAGTCTTCTAGCTCTAAGCGCAACTTATAGTTTTTATCTGGTTTTAGAGTAGTAAGCTTTAATAGTCCTGTAGCAGGGGCTTTACCAACAGGCTCACCATCTAGATAAAGCCTTGCTCCAGCTAAAGTCTTTACTATTAAATTCACTGGAATACGCTCTAGTGATACAGGAATAAGACTATCTTCTTCAACAGTAGAGCTAATTTTAGTATTTAGTGGTAAATACCCTTGTCGATTAATAGAAAGGGTGTGTTCTCCTGGAGTGGTTTTAATTCTTATAGTTTTATTTTCTAGATCAACAACAAATTTTTCTGGTTCTAAAGTATTACCATCTAGGTCTATTTTTAACCCTGAGCCTAAATCAGTAAAGTTTAATAAAATAATTGCAAAGGTTGGTTTAAGTGTAGCAGTTACCGTACTTGGTTTTCCTGCTATAACAGTAATTTGCTCACGGTGATCTTGGTATTCTGGGCGTTTGATTACTACAGTGTAAGAGCCTGGTTTAACACTAGTTTGTGTTAATTCTCCCTTAGCATTAGTCAAACCGACCTTTTTATTATTTAGATAAACTTCTGCTTCTGATGGATTAGAAACAACTAATAACGCCCCTAGAGTAGGCTTAGCAGGTGCAGGTGCAGCCCTATCTGTTTCTACTTTTTTTATTTCACGTTGTGCAAAAGTAGGAAAAGAAATGGCTAATAACAAAATACTTATTTTCACAAAATAAAGAAGCTTATTTTTTCTGTTCATGTGTTCCAAGATCAATTTCCTTTAGCACTTACAGCTAGTCTAAAACCAATATTTGAATCTTTTTTATTAGGCTCATACCAGGCACGGCTAGTAACTCGTAAATCTGTTGGTGCTGCGTTAAAAGAACCGCCTCGTACTACTTTGCATTTTTTATCAAGCTCAGTAACCTTTTTTTCATAAGGGCTGTTAGGGTACACTGCAAAGTTTGAGTCTGTCCATTCTGCTACGTTGCCACCCATAGCAAATATTCCAAATGGGCTACGATCAGAACTATTATTAGGAGGAACATCTATAGAAGCGGGGTTTTTAATTCTATCGGCTGGTTTTGCTCCATAAACAAAGCTTTCATCCCAATCATTGCCCCAAGGAAACAAAGCCTCGCTACTACCCCGCGCCGCATATTCCCATTCTTGTTCTGTTGGCAGGCGAAAATCTATTTGTGTTTTCTTTTTACGCCAATTGCAATAAGCTTGTGCATCTTGCCAATTTATTTGATTAACAGGGAGTTTATCCATTCCACTAGGAAACTGCTTTGTTTCTTTGTCCCAATTAGGAGGAATTTCATAACCCGTTTCTTTAGTAAATTGATAGTACTCAGCATTGGTAACTTCATATTTATTAATAAAATAAGCCCCTAGTTTTACTTCATGAGAGGGTTTTTCAAAGTCTTCAATTTTACAATCTGGAACATATTTACAATCTTTATCACTCCCATTAGTACCTATTTTAGCTGTTGTAGCTGGAATTAATACAAAGTTTTCTTTTAGCAATATGTCTTTTTGTGTAGGCTGAGAGGCTGTATTAATAGGGGTTGTAACTGCATTAGTTGTTGGATTTGTTTGAAAATTAGATGATATTTTCCAAACTCCAAATATAGCAAATATTAAAACTAGGGCAATTGCTGGAATTGCATATTTAGCAAGCGGGTTAGTAGCTAAAGAACTTGGCTTTATTTCTATATTTTGATTTTGTATAGCTGGAACATCTTTATAAACATCTTTATTTATTGGGCTGTTATCATTGATAGCTACCCTACCTATTGGACGAGTAGCCGCAGGTTGATGACTACGAGTTGAAACATCATATTGCTTATTTTTATCTTCTTCTTGAATATCTTCATCTAAGTTTCCTTCCATCTTAGGAAACATTGCAGTCTCAATAGTTTCTCTAACATCTAGGTCTGAAGTTTTACCTATTGTTATTGTTGATGAATTTTTAGCCTCTGTACTAGTAGTTATTGCTTGAGCTTGAACCGCTTCACAAAAAGCCTGTGAATATTCTTTAGCCGTTTGATAACGGTTTTTAGGGTTCTTTTCTAGTGCTCTCATTACTATATCAGCAATAGGTTGTGGCAGGTCTGGTATAACTTTTCTAATGTCTACTGGATTATCACGAACATGCTTAAAGAGCATACTTAAGGTATTTTCTGCCTCAAAAGGTAATGTTCCTGAAAGAAGTTCATAAACAATAATTCCAAAAGAATAAAGGTCTGAACGTCCATCTAACTTCATCCCTTGGCACTGTTCAGGAGACATATAATGAGGCGTACCTAACAAGGCACCTGTACCAGTTAATTTTCCTTCTGAGAGCGTGCTACCAGCAACTTTAGCAATACCAAAGTCTAGGACTTTAACAACCTCACGATCTTCTTGGTTATGGAAAAAAATATTATCTGGCTTTAAGTCACGATGAACAATACCTTTACGGTGCATTACTTCTAAAACACTACAAACTTGTTCTATTAAATTAACTACTTCTGGAATAGGCAAGCGTTTAGCTCTTGATAGTCGCTTACGTAAAGATTCTCCATTTAAGAATTCCATCACTAAATAGCAAATATTATCTTCTGCACCAAAATCAAATACTTTTACTGCATTAAGGTGGTCAACTCGTGCAGTAGCCTGGGCTTCACGCTTAAAACGCTCTACAGCCTCTTCATCATCGTCACCAATAAAATTAGTATTAAGGACTTTAATTGCCACTTTACTAGCTAAAGTAATATGGTTTGCTACATAAACTTGCCCCATACCACCAGAGCCAATCATTCTAATAATTTCATACTTGCTTTGAAAAATCTTTCCTGATTCTAATATTTCTCTACGCTTACTACCTTTTTTTACTTCCTCTTCTTCTTGTAAAACAGCAGATTGTGCCAAAGAAATTTGCTCAGCAATATCTGCTAAGGTTTTATCTTGCTCGCTAGTGCCCTTATCTTGATTAAAAAGAGTAGGATCTTTAACTCTAGGATCTTGCTCTGAAGTTTGTTTTTCCTGCTCGTTAGTTAAACGTCCGGGTGGAATTGCTTCTACTTTTTGAGGTGATGTAGTTTTAGCCTCAACAATTGGTGGAGAAGGTAAAAGTACTCTTTCAGTTGGAGCTTTTTCTTTTTGCTTTTTATCTGGATCAAGTTCTGGAGGTTTCATAAATAATACTTAAAGAAAGTACGAATTAGCATCAAGTTTTTAGAAATGATAATAGTCTTTAGGAAAGAGTATTTTAGCACTCTAAACAAATTACAAACAATTATTTATCCAAAATTAAATCTAAAATGTAGTCTAAAACGAATATCGTACAGCTATTTGTAAAACCCTTGCTGGTAATGAAGTAGCAACAGACGAGCCAAATGAAGGTGCTTCTAATACTCTTACTGGAATAGCAAAATGTGTTCGGTTAAACAAATTAAAAGCCTCTAGACGTAATTTTAAGTTACTATCCTTAATTATAAATTTTTTCTCTAAAGCTAAATCCAAGGATGCAATTCCTGAGGCTCTAAAGGTATTACGTCCAATTGCTCCATTTTGAGGGTTTGAAGTAATTAGTCTTGCAAGTAGATTAGTAAAGTTTGTGCCTTGAGCAAGTTGTATTCTAGTACGCCCCTGATCAGACAAAACCAGTCCTTGTAAAGTATCTAAGCGATCTGTACGATTTCCATCTAAGTTAATATCTAAGCTAGTATTAACAGTAAATGGTTGTCCTGTTTGTAAGGTAAGAATACCAGAGAGTTGAAAGCCTTTTAGTAGTTTTATATTACTAGGAATTTCATATTGTCCAGCTATAGTAAACCTATGACGGATATCAAAATTAGCATTTCCTCTTTCAGCTTTTAATCCTTCACGCCTTTGAATTTCATCTTGGGCAAAAACTGGGCTACCAGAAATATCAAATAAATCTGAAACATCATCAATTGCATGTGAATAAGTATAAGCAGCTTGAAAGCCAAAACCATTATTAAACCTTCTTAGAAATGAGGCTTGTAGTGATTGATAATTTGACTCGGCAGAATTATCAAAAATGTTAATTGCTCCTAGTCCAACCGTTGGCCGTTGAGTGTTTTTTAGTAAAGAAAGTAGCGCCCCAACATTCCCTGCTTTAATTATTGTTAATGGGATAAATTGCCCTCCATTAGGAGAACGAAACCTAAGTAGATTTTGTCCATTTGTACCTACATAAGCTAAAGAAACAACATAACGATCAGCAAAAGTACGCTCTAAAGCTACAGAATATTGATGAACAAAAGGTGTATGTAACTCTTTACTTGGTAGAGTAAAAGCTAGTGCAAAGGGGCTATTTAGCGCAAAAAGCGAACCTAAGACCGAGCCTAGTTGGTTAGTTGTTCCATTTAAAGTATTAATGGTATTTGGGCTAATTAAAAATTGTTGTGAGCCTCCTGGAAAACTAAAAAATACAAATGCTGGATTAGCAACTAAAATTGTGTTTTGTATGTTTGTAATACCAAAGTTAACCGGAGCAAATTGAGGAAATAGATTTCTAGATTGACTAACAATATTACCTAAGATTTGATCGTAGAATAGTCCATAACCTGCACGTAGGGAAGTCCGTCCATCTCCTGTTAAATCCCAAGCAATTCCAACTCTAGGCGCTAGGTTATTTTTATCTAAAGAGTAAATTTTTTCTCTACCAGCAAAAAAAGTTGACTGTGCATCAAAAGTGGCAAAAAAAGTTGACTGTGCAAAACCATTAGCAAAACCAAATGGCAAATTATTTCTATCTTGCTTTAATGCTCGTTCAATCTTGCCTGTTGCATCTGTTGGAACAGTATTAAGCTCATAGCGCAGACCAACGCTTAAGTTTATTCGCCTACTAAGTTGAAAATTATCATGTAAAAAGAAATTTGTTTCTAAAAACCTTAGTCCAATAGTTGAATCTGGTGTAATGGCCAAGGCTTGAGAAATATCTGAAGGCGCACCTAAAGCAGCAAAATCTGCTCCTGAGTTAAAAGAAAAAATCCCACGAGTAGCATCAATAAAAGTATTTGAGCTAAAAGTTAGTTGTGCTCTATAACCTCTATCTAAAAAGCTATTAAGCTGTACTCGACGAATATCTATACCAAATTTAATAGTATTCCTACTAGTAGATGTAATAAAAGTATCTGCAATTTGGAAAGTATTATTAACTCTTCCTTGAGGAAAGGTTAGCGTATCAATCCCTATTGGACTAAAAGGAGAAAGATTAAGCCGTCCTATTGGGCCACTACGCCCATCTGCCCTATTATCTCCATTAATATCACGTATTGGAGTAGTTTGAAAAATAAATGGACTGTCTGAAACTTCGCTAAATCCAAGCGCAGTACGGCCATAGGAAAAGCGCACTTGGTTAGAGCTTTTTTGATTTAGCTCTGTATTAAGTGTTATTGCTATATTTTGAGTACGAGTTTTAGCATCAAGACTAGCATTTATGGCTTCTGCTACTGAGGGTATACGGCTATTGTCATCTGTAAAGTTATAGCGAATGGTAAAAGTACTAGCCTTACCAAACAAGTTTAATTGGTTATCAAGTCTAAGAGAAAATATTGTCCCTTCCCCGTTAGCAGGAACAATACGAGAAAAAGTATTTTCACCATAAGCACCACCAACATTGTTAGGTAAAGGATAAAGGGCTAAAACATCTCGACCTAGTGAACTTATTGATCCTAAAAATTGTTGTGCGTTTCTAAAGGCTTGATCCCGGTTTGCTTGACTAGGAACAGCAAAGTTTAATTGTTGATTACGATTAAGGTCTTGATGCTCAAATGCAGCAAAAAAAGCTAGTCGATTTTTTATTAAAGGTAGACCAAAATTACCACCAAATTGATTGCGGGTAAAAGCGTTTTTACTATCACTCGTTCCACTGGAAAACTTTGTTTCAAAAAAATCTCTAGCATTAAGTGCTGAGTCTGTAAAAAAATTATAAAACTCACCATGTGCTCTACTTCCACCTGTTCGAGAAACTACATTAACTTGTCCGCCAGTGTTACGCCCTGCTTCTGCATCTGCTAGTAAAGTTGTTATCTGAAATTCTGTAATGCTTTCAATTGATTGTGGAATAGTAGAAGTAAAACCTTGACGACGAATACCTATATCTTGATCGTTATTATCCGACCCATCAATAGTAAAATTATTATTTCTAGCTCTTGCACCATTAACAGAAAATTGTCCTGAGGTTCCAACACCTACACCAATACCTGGGCCATTACTACCCGTAGTTTGTGGGGCTGGGGCTACACCTGGAATAAGTAAAGCAAAGGTATCAAAACTACGTATACCTGATAAAGGTAATGAAGTAAGAAATTCACTAGTAGCGCTACCTCTTAAAGTAGCATCTGCAATATTTGCCTGTAAAAAAACATTTTGAGGGAGACTGGTTATTTGAGGGGGATTAGTTGTTGCTGATGGTGAAACTATGGGAGTTAGTACAATTGGAGGTGGTTTAATAATTTTTTCTCTATTAACTTCTACTAAAAATTGAGGCAAAGAATTTGGTAAATAACCATCTGCTTGAGCAGTAATATCATAAGTACCAGCAGGGAGAAAATCTATTCTATAAGTACCATCAGCACTTGTACGTCGTCCATAGCTAAAGCCATTAGAAACATTAATTACTTTTACTAGCACTCCTGAAATTGGTTGAAGTTGCCTATCAATAACCATTCCAACTAAAGTTCCTGTTGTTGTTTGTATATTAGAAGGAGAAAAACACCTTTTTAATTTTGGGTTTAGTATGGCTTTGCTAGGTATTGGTAGTAAAAAGAGGATGATTATGGCTAAAAAAAGTTTATAAAATCTCATAAGTTAGAGTTATCCAAATTTCTGCTTTTAAGGTTTTTGCCTAATTTTGCTTAATGATAATAAAGCAATATCTAGAAAAGAAAAAATTTTATCAAAATAAAACTACTAAAACTCCTATAAAATATTTAATAATTAGAGCTAGCATTTATTTTAATTCTTTGGCAAGTGAGCATTATGAGTGAGCGTAAAATTCTAGTATTTGAAAACCTACCTTTAGGAACGACTTCTTCAGAACTTACAGATTTATTATCTCCTTTAGGGCAAGTAAGTTGGGCATATATAAAAACCCCTGAAGATGGTAGACATAACCATACAGGCTATGCTGAGATGTCTACAGAAAAAGAAGCAACCAAAGTTATAGTTAAATGGAATGGGCTAGAATTAAAAAACCATGTACTAAGAGTTAAACATGCTCCACCAAATTTTGATCGTGCCACAATGGGAGAAGCTTGGCGCAAAGCTAAACCCCCTTCCTTAAACAAGCCTGATGCAAAAGTTAAGTTATCTAAAGAAAAAGCTTCTGAAAATGATACTGATAAACTAATGGTAACTTCTTCTTCAGTCCGTGCAAATAGTGAGAATAAAACTGTCCAATATAATAGAAGAGATTTAGTAGAGTTTAAGCCTAACCTAGATAAAAATTCCAACTATGATGAAATTGATTCAAGCCAAGAGCCTAAATCTTTACCTCCTCCCCCATTACCTATTTTAGAAAGTAATTCCAAAGAAAAACTAACAGGGTTTAATAGTATTATGATTATTTTTACTATACTTGCTTTAACTGGTTTAGCTTATGCTATTTACTTTTTCTGGAGCAAAATGTAGCTAATAACTTGGGAGTAGATTTCACGATGATCAAAATTTACAACATTGAGAATGGTGACTTTATTGGTACTATTAACGAAGAACAGCTAGAGCTTTTAATGGATCAACTAGAAGAAGAAACTAGTAAAGGTGATTGCTATTATATAGATAGCAATACCATTGAATTTTTAACTGATTTTGGTGCAGACGAAGAGCTAATAGAATTACTTAAAAAAGGTCTTGGCCAAGATGATGGTATTGAAATACATATTGAAGACGAAGAATCATCAATAGCAAGATAAAATATTTTAATCATTTTTACTAGAAACCTAACAGTTAAAAAACTGTCACAATTTAGACATCCCTCTAGTAAATAACTTTGCTAAACTATAATTCTTACAAATAGTTAAGGAGGTTGTTATGTCTAAAAAGTTTTTTACTACAGCTATAGGCGTTATTGCTGCCGGATTAATCTTACTAGGTATATTTTACTTATTTGCTAGTATTTTTCATTGGAACACAACAACACCATCACCAAAAACCATTCTAGACATAGTTATAGTAGCAATTTGTTTGCTTTGGTTACTTTTTATCTTAAAAGTACCTTGGGATCTATATTTTGAGACTAACAATGTTCTTTTTGAAATGAAGCGCTCTGAAGAAAAAAATATTCCAATTAAAGAGGAAAGAAAAAAATACGTCCATCGTATGCGAGTTATTACAGCAATTGTAGCTATAGGGTCACATGTTTTTTCTGCTGGAATTATTGCTGGGTTGACTTACTTTACTCAAGGGCAAATAGGTTACTTTTTTTCTTTTTTTTACTTACTTGCAACATTCTTTCGCCCTATCTCACAAGCTTATTATTACTTGATCAACAAGCTACGGGAAATTCGTGGAGAAATACTTTATCCCCGAGAAGATATAAGCAAGCTAAAATCAGAATTAGCAACTGCTATTAATAGAGTAGTTAGCTTAGAAGAGCGAGTAAAAAATAGTGAGAGCCGGTTAAATGCTTCCGAAGAAACAACAAAAACTTTGCGTTCAGAAATTAGTAATACTAATTTTGCACTAGAGCGTTTAGATAAAACATTTCAAAATAGAATACAACTACTAACTACAGAAGTAGAGCGTATTTTAGCAAAAGCTTTTGACCAGCAAGATATTATAAATGGACTACGTGCTTTTGCTAGGTTAATAAAGCAAGCTTGATAATTTGATAATAAACCATTGAGACTTTTTAGCCTTTTCTAGATTGGTAAGCGGTGAGTAAATAAAAACTATTAAATATGTGGTAAATCCATAGTTTCAGCTTCTAGCCTTTGTCTTTCTTCTGGGCTTAAATGATGAGCAGGATCTAATTCTTGCCAAATCTCTGAATTTTCATGAAGTTGTAAGCATACTTGTACAATATTATCTGTAGTAAAATTTGATTTTATTCCTACAGCCGCTAATAACTTTTCTGCCAATTCTTTTGCTGTAGGTCGTTTACTAGGATCTTTATGAATAGCCTGCATAACTTCTTTAGCTAGAACATCTGATACAGTTGGATTAAGTAAGTTAAGAAGCACTGGATCTTTATATAAAGTAACTCCAATCCAAGTATAAAAATTGTCTAAATGTTCATAAAAAGGCACCTGACCAGCTAAGAGTTCATATAGCACAATAGCTAGGCTGTAGACATCTGATTTTAGATCACATTTACCTTGAAATCTCTCTGGTGCCATATAAGCAGGAGTACCAATAATTCCCCCTGTTACCGTTAATATTTTAATATCTATACTTCCTGTAGGCTCTTTCCATTTTGCAATTCCAAAATCAATTAGTTTAACCTGCTCGCCTTTTTCACTTTGGTGAAGAAAAATATTATCTGGTTTTATATCTCGGTGAATTATCCCTGCTTCATGTGCTTTTGAAAGCACATCACAAACAGGTAAAAGAATTTCTATTGCACGGCCAACAGATAAGTGTTTTTTCTTACGTAGCTCATCTTTTAAGGACTGTCCTTGTAATAACTCCATAACCAAATAAGCAATTCCTTCAGCAGAAATACCAGAATCAAGAATTGCTACTACATTAGGGTGATTAATACGACTAGCTGATATAGCCTCTAGTTGAAAGCGTTCTAGCGCTTCTGTTGAATCATTTCCTGTAGAAGGGCGAAAAACCTTTACTGCAATTGGGCGTTTCATAATTAGATGTGTTCCACGATAAACAGCACCAAAACCACCTGCACCAATTTTTTCTTCTAGCTGGTATTTTCCATCTAATATTGTGCCTGGTAAGGCTTCAGCTAATGCAGAAAAAATACGATCAGCCCTTTTATGTGATTCTATTAGCTCTTTATTTTTGCTATTAAGTTCTTGGTTTTTACTGTTAAGTTCTTGATTTTTAACCTCTAACTGACTTTTTTGCTCACTAAGTTCATTTGTACGTTGTTGTACTAAAGCCTCTAACTGTTGGTTTTTAGCCTCAATTCTTCTAATTTGTAGCCAATAAACTCCATAACTTGTCCCTATAATAACAATTGATATTAGGGCTATAAACCAAGCTTGTAACCAAACTGGTTTTTCTATATGAAACTTAATGGTTTTAATTTCACTACTTAAACCATTTGAATTTAAGGCTTTAAGATGAAATATATAATCTCCTGATGATAAGCTACTATACTTTTGCTCTCTTAAGTTAGTTGATTGCCACTCATTATCAAATGGCTCTAATTTATATTGGTAGCTAACTCTTGATTCATCAATAAATGAGACTCCTAGAAAATCTATTTCTAAGCTATTTTGCTTATAGGAAAATGAGAGTGTTTCACCACTTAATAGCCTTTTATAGTCTTGACCACGCAAATCTATATGATTAAATTTAATAGCACTAATGCTTAGGGTTGGCGGTATATCAATAATATAGTCAAACTCTGGTAAATATTTTGTTAAACCTAAGTTAGTAGAAAACCAAAGGTTATTTTCTTTATCTGGCATTATATAAAAGACTTGATTACCTTTTTGGGAAAAACCATCTTTATAGTTATAGTTTTTAAACCTTCCTTTTTCTAGTTTGCTAATTCCATTATAAGTAGCAACCCAAATAGCTCCCTTACTATCTTCATATAAATATATAACCACATTATTAGGTAACCCATTAGCTAAAGTATAAGTAGTAAAACTAGTTCCATCCCATTTACATAAACCTCCGCCCTCAGTAGAAAACCAAACATTGCCTTTTTTATCTTTAATAATATGCCCTATAGTTTTAGCTGATAACCCATCCTTAGTTTGAAAGGTCTTAAACCCTAAAGTGCCTTTAGAAAGCCCTGTTATTAGGGTTGCTCCATCATTAGTTCCAACCCATAATTGATCATCATCTATTATTGTAATGTTATTTACAAAATTATTAGCAAGCCCATCTTTAGTTGTATACTGCTGCATAGTATGGCCATCATAAACTTGTATCCCTTCATTAGAGCCAATCCAAACTCGTCCAAAATTATCTTTTTCTAAGCAAGAAACCCCTGTTGAACCAATATTATTTTCCTCATAAAAAACTTTTACTCTCTTTAACCTTATTTTATTGTCTTGTTTTATTTTTTGATAAACCGATAGATTACTATATTGCCCTACCCAAATTAACCCTAAGTTATCTTCTAATAATGCATAAACTCGTTCTTTTGGAAATGTAGGTTCAATAGTAGAAAGAGAAATTAATATTTTATTTATCAGTAAGTTAGCACCTAGATCTGTAGCTATCCAAATATCCCCATCTTTATCTTGTAAGGTGCAATAAACTGTGTTGGAAACCAAACCATCTTTGGTTGTGTAATTAACAAATTTTTCGCTAATTAATCTATCTAAACCATTATGAGTACCAAACCAAATATTTTGCTCACGATCAATTAAAATTGGTAAAACATTATTATTGGCTAAACCATTGCTAGGATCATAAACCCTCAAGACTTCAAACCTACTAGACTCTTCAGGCTTCTTAGCTTTTTGAAAAGAAAATTTTATTACCCCTTTATCAGAACCTGCCCAATAGTTACCAAAACTATCAGTAATTACACTATAACAAACATTTGTAGGTAGACCATTTTGAATAGTAAAATACTCAAATTTATTTACTGATGACTCTTCTACAAGTCTAGCTATCCCTTTACCATAAAGTGCTAACCAAATATCACCTTTAGGATCCTGGTAAATACCTCTAATTAGTGATGAATCTAGACCATCATTTTGATCATAAGTTTTTACTTGAAAATCTCCATTATTAGGAGTTAGCTTAAGAAGTTTTCCAGCACTGCCAAACCATAAATTCCCTGATTTATCCTTAAAGCCAGTGCGAAAGCGTTCAGAAGGTAAATTATATTTTGCTAAAACATCTTCAAAGGCTTTTCCATCATATTTGAAAATACCTCCTGAGCCAGCAAAAAAATAGCTATTGTTATGTTGAAGTATTACATGTGTGGCTTCTGTTTTTAGTCCATCTTTCTTTGTAAAAGAGGTGAATTTTTCTTTACCTTCAATAAACTCTAATTTTGTTACTCCTTCTTCTGAGCCTAACCAAAAAGCCTGCTCTGAGTCTTGATAAATAGCATAACCACGAACACCAGAAAGCCCATTTTCCTTAGAATAATTAGTAAAACTAACTCCATCATAACAACTTATCCCGCCAGTTGTACCAATCCAAATTCGACCAGAATTATCCTGTAAAAGCCCAAGAACAGTATTTTGTACTAGCCCATCACTAGTTGTATAAGTGCGAATAGGGTATTGTTGTCCTAAAGCACTTGTTTTACAAAGCACTAGAAGGAAACATATCACTAAAATTGTTAGTATATTTTTTAGTAGTTTATTTAGTAGTCTCTTTAGCATTACAAAAAACACAAACAATTAATTACACTGTAAACTAAGCTTTAATATATTTTTTTAAGTCCCTGAAAAGGACTTATATAATAGCCTAGGGTTAAAATTCTTATGGGATAAGAGTTTTAACCCTAGGAATAATGGATATTTTAAGAAGTATGATCATGAATAACTCGCCAACCACTAGGAAATTTTCTTAGTACTAAAGTAAAGATTCCTCCAACAGTCTCATTTTTTAGCTCTAGTTGCCATTTACCACGAACAAATGCATTACTTTGGCCTAGCATTTCAATTTCTAGATCCTTAAAAGCTAATGTTCCCATCTCTTTACCTTCTGATTGATAACGTAAGCGATAGCGGTCTAGAGTTTGTTGCCAACCACTAGTTGTAGTCTTACCTGAATAAAAACTAAGTTCTGGAGATTGCCAATAACCGGCCATAAACCCTTCTAAATCCCCTTTATTCCAAGCTAATACTTGATCTGTAAGTATTTTTTCTATTGCTTGTGTACCTTTAGCCTCTACTTTTTTCTTAGAACTATTTTGTGCTAATACCAAATGATTTGGATTTATAAATAATGTTATCAGACTAAGGCTAATTGTAAAAATTATTAATCGGTAAGTAATCCGCTGGGAGTTATTCACTTTCTGCCTCCTATTTGTTATATATCGTATTTGGGTAACTCCTTTATAGGAAAGGATTCTAACTATGTTATCACAAGTAAATCGCTCGCCTGTTGAAATAAATGCGGGAAAAAGTTCCCCTCTAGTTGAAATTGTCTGGGATGATGATCATCGCAGTCTATACCAAGTTGGTCAATTAAGGGCAATTTGTCCTTGTGCTACTTGCCGTGAGACAAAAGGAGAAAATCCACATCAAGCAATTAAACCTAAAGCCCCTGATTCTGCTACTGGTCAACCACCTAAACGCAGCCTAAGCTTACCTTTATTTAAGGCAGAAAAATATCAAATTACTAATATGAATTATGTTGGTA
>Ga0075163_10000716_pt1 | contig 43573 bp, 38 predicted proteins | sample JI1023141ADNA_FD_71478 | JGI IMG/M metagenome (GOLD analysis project Ga0075163, IMG submission 71478) | Wastewater effluent complex algal communities from Wisconsin, to seasonally profile nutrient transformation and Carbon sequestration -... | ecosystem: Engineered > WWTP > Effluent > Algae...
GGTCACTAATGATCCTAAAGGAGTAGATAGTAGTAAGTAGTAATAAATCTATTAATAAGAGATATATAAATAATAGATTATTATTACTAAACCACAATAAGAGATTAGGATTTAAAACCATAATGTCAAATCATTATTAATGGTCCTAGCACAATCCTTACAGTAGGCATTATAATGGTTACCGACAACGACGATAGGCAAGACAAGTTTCTAGAAAAGATTAATGATCGTTATTTTGAGCTTAGAGACGCAATAACACAATTAAAGGCTCAAGTCGAGCAAGTGGGCGCATCTCAAGAGTTCCTGAACCGGGTACTCACAAAGCACATTGAAGAAGAAGAGCTGTTAATCAAAGATATCAAGACTGAACTCTTAACAGGGTTCCCTGATGCAGACTTAAAGGCTCATAAGAATGAGCACTTAGCAACAGCTGAAGAGAAACGTGTCCACAAGGCTAGAATCGACGAAATTATCACGCATGCTCTCAAGAATGCGGTATGGGCAGGACTAGGTATGATTGCAGCAGCCCTCTGGCTGTTTTTACAATAAAGTGTAGCATCATGAATAAACTAAAGATTTTGACAGGCGCCTTAAGTTTTTTAGGTGGACTGTTAATCTGTGTAACTCTAATAGATACCATCTATCAACCTCCGCCATACACAGAGTTAGATTCTGTAGCTACTGTGAGCCGAACAAATGGCTTGCAAGTGCTTACAGTTGACAGACGCTTTCAAAAGAATAACAAATACCAAGGGGCCGTGACAAATATGTTGGTCAGCATGGATGGCTCAAAAGCTATTCCATTAGCTGAAGTTAATTTTAGCGTGTATCAGCAATTGAATAAAACATTTATTCTACCACAAGAAACAGTTGGTGAATGGTGCATCCAAGGCGACATGAAGTACAGTTATAGGTTAAGCTTACGAGAACATGGCATGTCACTCAAGCCGCTTTGCGTGGTGATCAAGAAGTGACTATTTGTTGCTCAGAATGGTAGCTGATTGAATCATAGATCTCGCAGTTGAATGGCTATGGATGGTTTACGAATGACACTTGATACTGTCCATTGGCCTTGCAGTAAGTGTATTGCTTGTCGTGAATCTACACGCACCCACGTTCGCCTCTCCCGTAACAATAAGGAAGACAATTAAAATGACAATCCCTGGCAACAATCAGAGCTCGGATGCAGAAGACTCTGCGCCAGTTAAGGTAAGAGTACCTGTAGTGATTGACCCAAAGGGCTCTGCAAAGAAGCTCGGATCACTAGGCTTTGATCCAATTCAAAAACTGGTAGAGTTCCATGACGCTATCAGTCTGGACATCGCAAAGCTCATGTATGATGATGAAGGTAATCCTAAAAAGTACTCACAAGCTGCACTAGCCTCAATGATGGCTACTCAAAAGTCTGTGATGACTGACTTACTGCGTTATGGTTATGCGCGACAGACAGAATCAATTGAGGTTAACACACCTCCGCCGCCTACACTGGTGATTCAATTGTCAGAAACCCCTGAAGCTTTTGACATTGAAAAGAATGAGACTGCAGCTTTCTCTTTGCCGCCCGTAACGTCTAAGCCTGCTAGCAATCTTACATTACATCGTATCGTGAGGGCTTCAGATGACGACTGAACGTGACATAAGCGAGATCGAATATTTGCGCTCGCCAAAGAGTATTTATGGATGGCATCACGTGGCTCTTCACAAGAAGAATAAGCTATACCAAGTGTACTACAAGGTGAAGAATCATCGTACATACATTGGCTCATACAAGACTGCAGAACTTGCCGCTTGGGCTTACCACGATGCCACTAAGGATATTGTTGTAGATGAAATGAAAACCATTAAGCGACTTGGTGGACGTGGGCCTACTAAAGAAGTAATTAAGCCTAAGAAAATGTCAGACTTCCTAAACTTTGCATGGGGTATTAAATGAATGGCGCACTAACTGTACCAGAGCTTATGATGCTCTTATCCTTCTTGCATGAGCCCTTTGTTGTGAAGACAAACACTGAAGGTAATCTTTCATTCTTCATGCATGGCTTGTACAGAGGTTATATTGATCTTAGTACACAGAAAATTGTGTATGCAGAGAATCGACCTTTCTAAATGAGCAACTTAATTCTCCACTACGGGCAGTCAAAGGTCTTCAAGGACTTATTTGTAGGTACACAAATAAATCATGCTGTAGCTGTGTGCTGCCGTGGCTGGGGAAAGTCACATGTAGCCGCAGTGGCTGCAATAACTGCTATTTTTGAACTGCTAGAATTACCTGAATGGGTACCTAATAAGTATGTGTACATCATTGCACCTACTTATGACCAAGTAACTGACATTTACTATCCTTTACTTGTCCATCAATTGGGCATGAAGGACTATTGCATTAAGCATAGCAAGAGCGATGGCAAGCTGTGGTTTGCAAAAGGTGTAGAGTTACGGATGATCTCTTATGAAGCTATTGAAAGAATGCGTGGTAAAGGCGCATACTTCGTAGTCAATGATGAGGTCAGAGACTGGACCAAAGGTAATGGATTTAAGGACGCATGGGAATCTATTATCCTTCCTTGCATCGTAACTCGTTGGTCTCCTATGCGGGCCAAGCAGCTAGGTGCTAAGAGGTCAGGTAGATCACTTACAATTAGCACTCCTAAAGGTTATGACTATCTTTATGATATGACTAACTTTAAGGAGATGAATCCTGAGTGGGCATCTTACCATTTTGATTACAAGCAAGCGCCATTACTGGACCCTGCTGAAATTGAAAAGCTTAAGCATACAATGGACCCGATTAAATTCGGTCGAGAATACTTAGCTAGCTTTAAAGAGTCAGGTAATAGTGTGTTCTATTGCTTTGATCGAAAAGTAAACGTTCGCAATGATCTGTTACCATTCGAGATAGGTACTAGCACTAAGCAAGGCGAAGATGTGCACATTGGCATTGACTTTAACGTGGGCTTGCAATGCTCTTCTGCATTTGCACTACGTGGCTCTCAAATTCACTACTTGGATGAGTTTAGAGGTCATCCTGATACTGAGACATTAGCCATCGCTCTAAAAGCTCGCTATTGGCCTAATTACAACAAGCAGGGTCATCCTGAATTTGGTAAGAAAGTGTGCAAAATAACTGTGTACCCTGACCCTACAGGTAAGTCTAGAAAGACTAGTGCACCTATCGGCACAACCGACTTAGCCATTCTTGCAAGTCATGGCTTTATTGTCAGAGCGCGCGATGCTAGTCCTGCTATTGTGGATAGCGTCAATGCAGTTAATAGACTGCTCATGAATGCTGCAGGTGTTGCTAGCTTATTTGTTGCAGCACACTTGAAAGGTGTCATTGCCAGCTTAGAGCGCACTGTGTGGGTGGACAAGAATCCCGACACTGCTACCATTGACAAGTCGTCAGGTGATGAACACTTCTCTGACGGCATTAGATATCCAATGGAAATTCTCTTTCCTATCTTGGGCTCCAAAGCAGGGTCATCCCGTGGCTTTGGTTTTTAGTCGAGAAAGAATATGTATAATCTTGCAATTGAAACACTGTTGTCTACACCTAATGCTAAGTCAGTAAGCGTGTACACTGCATGGAGTCGTGTTATCAAAGTCACGTATCACAACAAGCCAAAAGCGCGCAATCGATACAATTGCTTTTCTATGACAATTGGTGTGCCTAACTATCTTGGCACCCGGTATGTCAAGAAGTGCATTAAGCTTAATTGCCCTTACCTGAACATCCCTGTGGTTAAGCTGTATCCACCAAAGAAAAAGAAAGCCTAAATGCAAATGAGCTTACTTGTAGCTTTACAAAACTTACTAAAAGATGCTAATCTGATTGTTGACCAATTGCGTCTTGCGGAAGAACCGCCAGTAGTGCCTCCGGTTGAACCGCCAGTAGTGCCTCCTGTAGTGCCTCCGGTTGAACCGCCAGTAGTGCCTCCTGTAGTGCCTCCGGTTGAACCGCCAGTAGTGCCTCCTGTAGTGCCTCCGGTTGAACCGCCAGTAGTGCCTCCGGTTGAACCGCCAGTAGTGCCTCCTGTAGTGCCTCCTGTAGTGCCTCCGGTTGAACCGCCAGTAGTGCCTCCGGTTGAACCGCCAGTAGTGCCGCCGTTTATTTCAAAAGAAGTTGGTAAATACAGAGCCGATCAACCCTACTTGTTTCAAACGACGCCGTCTGCTGTTGAGCCTAGTCGTGTTCCAGGTGGTGCACCGCTACGTCGTGAAGGTCTTGGGCCCACAGCTGCAGTGGTGGGTGGTAATGCTGCAGGTTGGCGTAATCGCGGTGGTGATTGGCTTGATGCTAACGGTGTTAGTCAGGGCACCGCGCCATGGTTCTCCACGCCTCTTAACAAAGTATCTGGGAATACCGCATTTGCAGACTACACGGTAGATTGCACAAAGTTACTAGAAGCTGTGCAAGAAAAGAAAACATACCTAGCTATTCGATTGCAAACAACTGGTGGCGCTGTTCGTGTTATTTCTGGCAAGCTGAGTAGCAATCCACCATTCATCAATGTCACTTATGAAGACGGTACTGTCGCTAAATTAGCATGTCGTATAACCGCAGCAGTCTCTTACGGACGCACACCTGAAACAACAGCAGCAGCCTATAGCTTACCTGTTTTCACTGAATTTAATTTACCTACAGCGAAAGTAATTAAGGCTGAATTGAATTTCAGAATTACACAACATTGGTCTGGTAGTACTAACTTAACTGGTTTCTTGATTGATCCACCTAAGTGTGAACGACTTGTCATTCCCGGTATTGCGAGTGCATACACTTTAGATGAAAACCTGACAGAGCGACCTGATGTTATCTTTGTGCATTCATATAAAGATGGCACCAAGCAAGAAGATTACTTCTTCAGTGCGCCACTATCAGGCGCTGGTTATAACTTTTCTGCTGAAAAAGCATATGACCCTGCAATTTATGGAACTGGCCCTACAGATCTTACAAAATTTCCGCATGTGGGTCTTGGTAAATGGGTTGGTGCACCACTTGACACTGCAGAAAAGAGTATTTATGGCATTCGTAATTCAGCTCTCTGGTCACTTGTTTCAAGTACACACAACGACTATGGATTTGAACCGCTAGCACCTGGGATTGGTGCAGTTAAGATGCTAATGCGAAAAGGCGCAGATGTTTCTACAGGTGCGCCAGTAAAGGATGGCTCTTTTGTGGGTTACGGCGGTACAAATGGCGGTACTGCAAGCCTATTCTTACCAGAGGCTCGCTTTGGCAGACAGAAGCGTATATTCGTACGTCAATACATTCGCATTGGATCACCAGATGGTAAGCCATATAGACCTACTGTTGCTGACCGCTTTGAAGTTTATAAAGACAAGCCTCCTGCAACTGCCGTATGGTCGAATTTGGCAGGTAAGTGCTTTGCTGCACCTACTCACAATACGACTTTTGGTGGGTTCTCAGGGACAGCTGGTGGTTATTATGGTAACAACTTTAGAGCGGGTTGGCATGATAACGACTTTACAGAAGGCGGTCCTGATGAGGGTGGTTGGGGCGTTGGCATTCATTTAGCAGCTGATTACTTGAATGCACAGCCGCCTGGTTATAACTACGGAAACCTGCCGACTGAGGACCAAACACTAGGCCAAAAGGGCCTTGGTGGGATAATGTATGCAAATAAGTGGTACTGTCTAGAAGTGGAAGTTGACCAAAATTCTGTCTCAGATACGTATCCTGGATTTAAACCCGATGGCGTCTATCGTATTTGGCTGGATGGTATTTTATGTTACGAGATGAAGAATGCCGTCTTCCGACAGAATCCACCATACAGCGGCTGGCGTACAATGTTGCATCGCAGTCTATTAAGCCAAAACCAAACAGTGAGTTTGAAGGCCTACGGTGCGGATAAGGGTCTTGGGTATATTGGCGTAACAGCGAGGCATTCTGGCCTTTTAAATGGCACTAACTACACCGCATTTATTTCACGAAAAGAGCCAGGTAAGGTTATTGCAGTACTTGTTAAACGGACAGATTCACGTTTAGGTGTTGAGCTAGCTAAAGCTGAAATTGACTGGGCTGATGGTGATGTTCTGACTCTGAAAGCTATTGGTAGTGCACCTACAAAGCTGTCAGTACTTAGGAACACAGAAACTGTATTGTCGTACGATGATAAGAGCGATGCAGCATTAGCAATGAACATGCGAGTGGGTGTGTTTGGCACAAGCAACGGACATACTGATTTGTTTGACATTGCAGACGGTTGGTGCGCCACTGAATGGACAGCCACTGATGTCGCTCAAAACATAAAAGATAATTTCCAATACACAGATGGTGGCTTGAATGTTAGCCCAAATCCATGGATTAGTGTCGATTCTGTTGGTATTGGTTGGGTTACAGCGAACCGCTTATGGTTCCCACGCTCTGGAAATTCACTGACTTTCAATCGCATGCAGGGAGCTAGACCTATTAGAGAAATTGGTCATCGTGACATTCTCTTTAACTGGTTTCATGGCGGTCTCACTCAGAATACGATGGATCGTGTGATTTACATGACAGGTCTTGTGGTTGCAGACAACTATATTGGACCAATGAAATTAAACACTTAACTAAATAGGAATGTATGGCCACTTATAGTATAGTAAGAAAGCTTGATAACACAGAAGTTTACAGATACACGCATTCTGAAAAACTTTATTTTGAAGCCTTTGACGAAGGCGAATATGAGCAATTGCTTATTACTGAAGTGGCCATTACTCCGCCAGCAGCTATCCTTGTGTGGGAGCCTTTTGAATTTATGCGCAGATTTACACCTAAAGAAAGGCAAGAGGCACGGCTTGAAAGAGTAACTAATGCTGAACTTAATGATTTCTTTTCACTACTTGAAATGGCACCGCTTGTCCACTCTAATGATCTTGATCTAAATAGAGGACTGTCTTATCTTGTGTACTTAGGAGTAATCACTTCAGCACGCAAAAATGAAATTTTAGGAGTGATATAATGCCGACTTTCTATGCAGACGTATCTGCTGTTGGAAACGAGTACCAAGCATACGCAAATACGCCTGTTTGGGGCGCACTGGCCACTGACAAGCCTCTTCCAATGGATGGTAATGGTAAGGCTGGACCAGGGCACTCAGCTGCTGTAGCGATTGCAGAGATTAGTTGTGTGAGTATTACAGCAGTTGCAGGTAATACTCTTACAATTGCAGGCACGGTGCTCACAGCGGTTGCTAGCGGTGCAACAACTACGCAATTCAATGCAGGCACAGGGGCAACGCTTGCTGCAAATTTGGTTGCAGCTATTAATGCAGCCTCAGGCGCTGTTAGTAGTACTGCGTGTGCTGCAGTATTGCCTTTGAGGTATTGGTGTTTTGCCAGAATCTCTCCAAGTAATACTTCAATAGTCCAAATCGCAACACGCATCGCAGGCACAAATTTAAATCATGCTGATAATTCAGCTGTTGCTATTCTATCGACAGGCATTGCGCCAACAATCACGCAATTTGCAGGCGGCGCTGATGGACCTTTCGGTTATATAGCTAACGCTGCTACAGTTTTTAACAAGACGCTTGGCACGTATGGCCTTTATTTCGCTGCAGCGCCAGGACCAACAAACCCTGGTGCAGCCGATATTGTAAACGTCAGAACACAAAGGGATTCTGTTAGCTTGGGTGTAACGCTCACATCGCCCGCTAACTTAGCTCTATTTTGGCAGACACGTGTCTACGTTTATGATGATGGCACTGTGTGGTCTGGCGACAATGGTAAATTCAAATTCGATGCACTTTATACCAATGCAAGCACAGGTAGTCTTACTTTGCAATTTAGTGCTAATGTTGTATTGTCGCATATCAGCCGCACTTTTGGTAAATTTCAAATGGGCGGTGGTGCTACTGTTGCTGCAGCTGGCTTTGTTCAATTGTTCCTAAACACAACGCTAGCTATAAATGCTAGAATTTCTTTCATTAACAGCATTGTAGAAGAGTCTGCAAACACTGTAGTTGGCGTGACGAATCTGCAAGTATTTCATTTAGATGGCGGTGGCTCAGGCGTCTACGATGTCCATGTGGATGCTACTGGTTCTTTGTTCAGATTCAGAGGCCGCGCAAAACCGCTTGTGATTTCATCGGGCGCGTCTGCAGGCAGCACATTGCCGTATAGTTTGCGTGCCATTCTCAATGGCACAACTGTTGAAATCATCTCAGCATTACAAGCGATTGAGCCATTCATTATTGGCTCAGGCGCAACAAGTTCTTTCCAACTTGAATGGATTGGTGGTGCAGTCAGAGACACTAATAATATTTTCAATTGCACAAATCCAATCGCATGGACTTCTAAGATAATTATTGCAGAGATTGATAGTGTTACTGGGCTTATAAACCCCTCTATTGGTTTTACACCAACAGCAAACACAATTAATAGGTTTGTTTGGAGTAATCCTGAAGGCGCTAACAGCGGTTACCGTTTAGAGACACCGCAGTACACGATAGATTGGAAAAATGATAATACATTTCCATACGAAGGTAATGCTGCTAATTTGAGAGGTGCTAATTGGTCGCACAGAGTTGCATGGACAGCTGCGCCTAGTAAGACTGTATCTGTAAGTCCTGTAAAGTTAGCATATTTCTATAGAGACACTGCCACGATTAAGACAATAACTGTCGAGCTCTACGTCCCTGATACAACTACGTTTTACAAAGATGAGTTAGAGTTTGAAGTTTCGTATGTTGATAGTGCTAACGTGCAGCGTATTGAATCTGTTCCAACTTACAGGTTTTTGCAAATAGCAGGGGCTAGGGTACCACTAGACACGAGCTTAGCAACATGGACTCCAAACGGCCTATCAGATTACAGTGCAAAGAAACTTTCATTAACGACTTCGCAGCCTATTAAACCATTCTCTGAAATCGGTGTTAGGCTCTCATTCTGTGCAGCGCGTACACCAACAATCGCATTCTACATCTCTCCGGAATTGGGTGTTTCATGACGTCTACTGTACAACTGCTCAAATCGGGTAAACTTTGCTCACGCAAGATTACAATTCCGGAGTATAATGTGGCAGTTCCTGGCGCTGTAATAGCCATACAACGGCTACCGACGGAGGCGATTGGGACTGCTACTGTTTCCTTTACAGGCGTAATTGTTGGTAGCGAAATTCGTGTTTACTACAGCGATGGACAAGAAGCTGCTGGCATTGAGACCTGCATTGCAAATCAAACGCTAAGTTGGCAGGCTTTTTCACCAGGCGCCGCCTTGAATACAGTTGTAATTCGTGTAGTGCATTTGAATTACAAATTAAAAGAATTTTTATATAGCTCTGTTGTTGGCTTGCAAAGCATCCCTCTCCAACAAGACAAAGACCCTTGGTTTAACAATCCGCCTTAGAGGACTGAATGGCAAAAATCATTGATCCCGACCTGCTAACCTACATTGTAGATGGCTCGCCTGTCGCTCAAAACATTAGAATTAACACTACAAATAAGACAATTCAGCTTGTTGCTGGTGGCTCACTTGTTGCAATTGATGGAGTTACAGGCCAGTGCTTGTACTCCAAACTAAAAGAGATCATCAGAGCTGATGCCACTCTTATTAAGTTTGCACTGCCGATCAACGAAATGATCCACGATGAGTCAATGGAATTTATCAATGGATGGACATTCGCTGATACTACAAGCTTAAAGATGGTTCGTGATTGTGGATTAGCCTACGTTACAGCTGCAGGCGCATATACTGCAATGTTTGCATGCTTTGTGTCACTTGGAAAGGTGATTACGGGCGCGCCTTACTTGACGCAATCATCTGCTACTAATGCGGCCACCGCTACATTTACACACGCTGTTAATAACTCTACATTTTGTGTAAATGAGTTAATCCAAATCTATTCAGACACTAACGGTGATGGTACACCTGACTACGATTACCGCTCATACGTGAAGTTGTTCTTGCGCGTGGGTGGATACACGTATGCAGAAGCTGATAACTCATCAATTGGCTATCCAACACTAACCTACAAGAAGTATAACTTTCCGTTGACGCATGCCGTTGACGATGGTGTTATTGATGACGATGCCACAATCGATTCTGCACTGCCTTACACTGGCATGTCAATTACGTGGTATGCTGCTGCACAATCAAGGAGCCTTGGTGCAAATGGGCCATACAACTACCATGTAATTGTTGATGGTAATGCTGCACAGAATGCAACAGCTGGTCAGGTATATAGCTTTGTGCAAAGGCAGTTACGTAAGAGTACAGATATTGATGCAGGCGCCACTAATCGTACAGGTGCAGTAGCTGCTGCTCTTGTGTTTATGGATGGTACCACGCTAACTACCATTTCGCAAGCATCTGGTGGTGTGCACATTGATAACCTTGCAGCATCTAGTTTTAATGATGTAGCAGAATTTGATGACACACCTGCTCGTCGTACATACCCGTACACTGCCTCTATTGCACTAGAATTTGACTCGTTCTTGGTAGCTGACGTCGGTCCTGCAAAGTATTGGATCTTCACTGCTGCAACATATGGCACTGCTGGCGCTACATTATTGCAAGATGCATCTGCAGCTGCAATGACAGGTAATGTCACTGGTGCTGTGATTACTAAGAGCTTCGCACATACTGTAGACACGCCATGGGTGGGTATTGCAGTTGGCAAGGATGGTGCTAAGATTGCAGTTGCGTCAGGCACTATTTTGCGTAGTACTACTAACAAGGGCGTGTTTGTTGCAGGTAAAGAACGCTGGTACGCTAACCCTGTGTAAGGAGCTGTTATGGCATATAGCTTCGACGGAGTTAACAAGATTATTACTCTTTCAGCGGGCACAACAAGTGTAGTATTAGCAGACCTGTGGTCTAGATGGAAGGATTGGCTACGAGTTGGCAACGCAGGAACAGCTATTGCATTTGACACTGTGGGCGGTGAAGAGTTTCTTGATGGCTCTGGTGGGCTTGTGCCATTGTTCTTATTTATCAAGAACGGCTGGCGCATTAGGCCTCAAGAAGCTAACCACACATTGTCTATCACAGGCGGTACTTTAATTGTAGAAGGTGGAGGTGATCCATTTCTAAGCACAATTGGTGCTTTCAGTGTACGGATACGCTATAGCCAACCTGTAGTAGCTATTGGCTACTCATCAGGCGGCGCTGGCGGCCTCACTGCAGAAGAACGTAAATGGCTACTTGATCTTGCACAAGTTGAAGGTCTCGTAGCTGGAATCCCGTTAGTTGTGAACAACGATACTAATAGACGCACAGCTGGCACAGTTGATCAAGACGTTGTAACAGTCGGAAATGTTACCACAGTGACATTACGGTAATGACTACAAGTCGTAAGATTGCATTAAAAGGAATTGGGAGTGACTCTAGAAGTGTAGCCTTGAATGGCTTATTTGGAGTTATTACAATAATCAGAATAGGTCGTCGTATTGGCGCCCGACTGCCAAACAGGTATATCATGCCTGGCGGCGGTATGTTTACAAGGAATAGAAGATGAGTGAAGATAACAAGCCTGTGATTACGCCGCCTGTAGTCCCTGCAGTTGTGGACAATAAGGCGCATGAAGCGCAACTTGCCAAAGTTCAAAAAGAGCTTGATGAATACAAAGAGGCTGCACGTAAGGCCGCTGAACCAGCACCTGCGCCGCGTAATCCAGCTTCAAGAGTGCCCGCTCTATGGTCACTTAGCGTAGACGAAAATGATCCGGAGTTGATCTCTGGTGAAAACTCAACCACACGTGAGCAATTTATTGGTACACGAGAAGAATTTTGTGAATACTTAAGGAGCTAATATGGCCGTAGCAGCTACTGCAGGGCATAAAAGTAAAAGCGTTGCAGACCCAAATGCTGCATACGAGTCAATGGTCCCTCTTTGGAAAAAGTCCAGAGCTATCATCCGTGGTGAGCGTTTTGTTAAGGATTATGATGGCCTTCTCGATACAGTCACCTGGAGTAACTTGCTTATTCCATTCTCGCCATCAATGAATCCCCAGCAGTATGAGTTTTACAAGAAGGAAGCTGAACTTCCAGGCATTGTAAGCCAGCATGCTACTGTCATTGCTGGTGGTCTGTTGCGCAAGAAGCCTCAACTGACATTGCCAGAGAACTTGCTACCTAAGAAGATCATTGAAGATGCCACTAACTGGATTATGAATGAGTTTTCACAGGATGGCACTTCTCTCGTATCTTTCTTGTCAGACGCATTAGAAGAAGAAGGCGAGACAAGCCGTGCATGGGTGTATGTGGACCATCCTGTTACACCTAAGGATTTGTCAAAGGAAGAACAACTTCAATTCAAGCCGTATCCTGTGCTTTGGAAGGCAGAGTCTATGGTTAATTGGCGTGTTGAAAAACATTCAGAGACTGGCGCACAGCGACTTAAATGGGTGATTGTTCGTGACTATGAAGAAGTCTTTACTGATAATCCATTTCATGGTGAATTGCTAGACACTGTATGGGTTCACGAAATCAATGATGCCGGCCACTACCAAATCCGTAAGTTTCAAAAGAAAACTGCAGATGCGCAAGTAATCGTAGCCAATGGCCAGATCCAGCAAAACTACAGGCAATCGGCTGATAGTAATGGACCAAATTCTGCATTTGTGGAGGATGAAAACGTCATTATTCCTACAATGCAAGGTGAGCCTCTAACGTTTATTCCTGCATGGCCTCTAAATGGCAGTTACGCATTAGTTGAGCCTATGTACATGACACTTGTTGAGCGTGAAATTGCGTTATACAATAAGATCAGTAGACGAAATCATTTATTGTATGGTGCTGCCACGTATACGCCTTACATTGCGTCAGATATGCAGAAGGACGAATTTAACGAGATTGTCGATGGTGGGCTAGGCAGCTGGATTAAGCTGAATAAAGGTGACACGATTGGTGTCCTAGACACGCCAACAGCTGCACTCGCAGACATGGACAGAAGTATTGCAGCTGGCTATGAAGAGATTGCAAAGCTAGGCGTCAGAATGCTAACGCCTGAAGTATCACAATCAGGTGTCGCACTTGACATTCGCAATGCTGCACAAACATCACAGCTTGGTACACTCAATACAAAAGTCAGTAGCCAGTTTGCAAGTATCATTGCATTCATGATTAGCTGGCGATATGGTATCATGCTAAAGACTACTGATGTCAGCTTTGAGCTTAGCGCTGACTTTAATCCAGTCCCGCTTGGTGCAGATTGGCTCCGTCTTGCCACTGAATGGTATGAAAAGGGGCTTATTCCACGTACAATTTGGTTGCAGATGCTTAAGCAAAACGACATGCTTACACCCGAATATGATGACGAAAAGGGTAGGCAAGAGATTGATCAGGACGACACTGTGTTCACTTCAAAAGAACAGATTGCTTTTCAGGCACAAGTCCAAGCAATGGCTCAGGCGGGTGTAGTGGATGGTGCTGTATGAGAAAAGGTGGCGGTGCACCATTAGGTAATCGTAATGCTGCTGGTCGCCATTTAGGTAAAGCAGTGACTGTTGCCAAAGGCGCAGCACTTGCTGCCTTTCTACCTGCAGCTGGCGCCACAATGGCAAGCAAAGCGATTGACAATAAAGCAGCGCAAAGCTTAGCATTAGGTACTGGTTCTGTGCTGGCTTTTGCAACATTTCGTCCAGTAACTGGCGCATTTCTTGCTAAGTCTAGCGTGGACGCATTCAGTAATAAAGATGCTAAAAGGCTGTACAGACTTGGCAAACAACAATTAAGGAAATTAAATGGCAACTCGTAAAGGTGGCGGTGCACCCGCCGGAAATAAGAATGCAGCAGGCCCACACAATAGCTCACGATTTAAATCATATGCAGTAGGCCTTGGCACTGGCGCACTAGGCTCATTTGTGCATGGCGCAATGAGCTCAGCACACGGTAGCAAGGTTAGATCGGGTTATCACGCGCTTGGTGGCGGCACTGGTACTGGTCTGTACGGTGCCGCTCTTGGGTATATGGCTGGCGGAAAACCTGGCGCCATTGCAGGTGCTGCACTCGGTGGTGCTATTGGTGGCGGTCTTGCTGCAGGCGCTGGGTCTCTTGCAGGGCGATATGTAGGTAAACACTACCGTAAGAAACCGAAGTAATAAATGCAATGTCCTCCTTCGGGAGGGCATATTAATGTGTTTAAACGAAGATATTAATATGCTTAGGAGCATTTATGACAAACACAAACACAATGTTGTACGATAAGAGTGTAGATCGTGCAGCAATGACAAGATTATATGTAGACCATACCACAAAGAAACTTGAGTTGATCGTGGATGGTCATGCATTACGCGTCGACAAACTCATCAAGGAGTCCAAACTAGAAGGCCTTGGTGTTAACGCGTTTTTAAAGAAGTTAGACACTGAAGTTGCAAAGATGGCATCACAAGGCCATAACGTAACTAGCCGCTCATTGCTTGACCTGTTCAAAGACCAAGTATCCAGCACTGTGCAAGCACTCGATTTAGTTATCGGTGATATCTGGCGCACTGCACAGCCAGCTAGACGTATTGCTGAAGAAGTAGTCCTTACAAAGCCTTTATACAAAGACATGACGTTAGCTCAAGGTTGGCAACAACTTGGTGTGAATGAACGCAAGCGTATTGAACTACTTATTCGAAAAGGAATTGCTGAAGGCCACACGGAGTCAGCAATCGCGAATACAATTTTAAAAGAAGGCTACAATGTAACACGTGTGCAAGCTCGTGGCCTCGTAGTCACCGCTACAACGTCCGTTTATGCACAGGCTGATCATGAAGTTTATAAGGCGAATTCTGGAGTTCTTCAAGGTTGGCAATATGTGGCAGTCTTGGACTCCAGGACAACGCCTCTCTGTGCTCATCGCGATGGTATTGTGTACGATATTAGTGACACTGAGCACTTGCCACCAGCCCACTGGAATTGTAGATCTACAACTATTCCAATAGTCAAAAAGTATGAAGATTTAGCCAAACTAGAGGGTATTGCCCAAATACGAAAGCGTAACTTTAGTGGTCTTTCTGCTGAGCAAATTGCTAAATATGACGGACAATCACCATTGAAAGAATCATATAATGCATGGCTACAGCGACAACCTGCAGATGTTCAATTTAGACACTTAGGCGATACTTCTAAGGTAGAGGCATTCAGAGCTGGCCAACTAACACTTGATAAGTTCGTGAGTCCTAATGGTAAGACAATAGGTATTCAAGAACTAAGAGCACTTACTGACTCTGGCTATGGCGTTCCTGGCGACACTCGCCGCTTTGCTATTGCTAAAGAAAAGCTTGATACGCTACGCCTTGGCGCAGTCAGACCTGATGATTTCTATGATACACCAGAACTGAAGAAGACACTGAAAGAGTATTACTTGCTACAATCAGGCGAGTTGGATGGTACTCTCTCACTTACAAACTTTCGTGGCACTTTATTGCACAATAAGAAGGCTACGAAGGTGCGTGTATTAACTTCGCCACCTCGTGAAGAGCACTTGCGATTTAATCCACTAACAGGTAGATACGATGACTCCCGCTTGTATCAACCAAGCCCTGCAACTTTAGCAAACTCATTAAGGCTTGTAGACGAAAGTGAAACTCTTTTAGCTAGAGATAAAGAGTTCATTAAAGGCTTTGTAGATGACCTCGAAAATAGCATGGGTATTAACGAACGTGCAGTTGTCACTGAAAACTTGAGAATTGTTTTTGGCAGAGCACGTGAAAATAAAGAGCCATGGCTGAACATGAAGGCAGTCTTGCAAGGACAGACTAAGTTTGATGTAATGAACATTTCGGACTACATGGAAACACAGATCCGTAAAGATGCAAATTTGCTAGTCAAATTAAAGCAGGCTAATTACATTGATCCTGTTTTGGGCACTACGCAGTTACAGACACTGCATGATGAGTTCATTAAAAACATTAAGGCTAAAAATCGTTGGGAAGATCGAACAGCAATAGGTATTGGTAAACAGTTACGAAATGTGCTTGATTATCATCTGCCCGTTAAATTAAAGATCAGACTAGATGATAAACAACTGGACAACTTTTATTTAAGGTTTGCCAAAAGGCTGGCTCTTGCAGATTCACCTGACAGAGACCAACTTGCGGTAGAACTTGGACGTGACTTATATAATTCAGCAAATTATAAAGGTAATCGAAACGAGTGGTTCAAACTTGGAGTAAAACTGTTAGATGATGCAAAAGGTAAAGGCTTTTATGAGCTTGAGACTTTTGGTGTTCAAAAGAGACGAATGAAGAGTCGAATGGGTGGTCGCTACTTTGGACCATACTACGATACTTTTGCTGTTAATCTGAAAATTACAAATCCAAAGATTGCAGAGTACGCTAAGCTAACTCGTAAAGTAGACTTAGGTCTGCGATTAGGTGTAACAACTGATAAGAATAAGCTGTTAATTCGTCAGGGCTACAAGACGTATTTTGTGGATGAAGGTCTCTTGGGTCATTACGACACACGAATTCCGATTACATCCACAAGCAGCTTCAGTGATTTTCCTGCGTCTGTCGTTGATAAAGATATGACAGATGCTTTGAATTGGACTGCTTCAGCTAAGTACAAGATTGACCCTGACTTTCATGATTTTGTAGACACATTGCTCAATTTCAAGGATGATAAGGGTAAAGCTGAGTTCTATAATGACTTGAACAAGTACAAAGAGTACATCATTGAACGTGGTGATGCCTATGAGCGATTTAAGGCAATGCAATGGTTACGCAAGAAGGATACTGCATTTAGCAATCATCCGTTCCTAGATCATCGCGCGCGTATATACGAACGCGGACTCATTGGTCCTCAGTCTGGCGAAACATTCAGACCGTTCCTGAATACAGCAGAAAGTAAGCCATTTGATGAACTAGGCTTTAAAAACTTTCAAGATCAGATTGGTGCGTTCTTAGGTGGTGCATCTGACAAATTAGAAGACAAGTACAACTCATTATCTGTGCTGGGTAGACAGCAAATTGCTAAGAAATGGCAATCAGACATGATTACGCTTGGCAACTATATGTTACGGCGTAAGCCTAATGACATTCGTAAATTGTTAGAGCACCCTTTACTTGCTGAGATTGATGGTGAAGAGCAAGGTAAGTTATTGCGATTTGCTTTAGAGTCAGCACGAATTGATAACTTTCTTAAGACTCCAGGCTTCAGAAAGCCCTTAAAGTATTCTGAAGGCGGCACTTTTGGGCATAACAAACAGTTATTCGATTTGGATACAATTTTTGCAATTAGTGAAGACAAGAAAGTAACGAGCTTGCCTGTCTCTAAATTAGATTGGGTTTTAAAGTATGACAAGCCGAGGCCTGATAGAGTCTTGCGCGCTGACCCTTCTGTACCAATTGTTGTGTTTGAAGAAGACGGTAATTGGATAGCTGCTGATGGCTTGCATCGCATTGCCAAAGCTAAAGACTTAAAGCTCGACAGCATTCCTGTAAAAATAATCTCTAGAGATGAACTGTCACAAGCAGTTATTACTAAAGACCCATATTCTACAGAGAATTTGAAAAGGCTCAATGACTACAAGATTTCATTAGCTCTTGAGCAAGATGCTAGCTCTAGCGGTGCGCAGATTATTGCATTGACAACTAGAAATAAGCAGTTAGCTCAACTGTCTAACGTGGTGCCAACTAATCAGAAGCAAAGACTGTATGATGAAATTGCAGCTGCTACGTTTAAAGATCCTCGTTTTAGGACTTTGAATCTGCGACTGGGCTTGACAGAGAAAGACCTTCGTAAAGCTGCCAAAGCCCAAAATATGGTCACCTTAGTAATAGAGGCGTAGTATAGAAATATACTGCTGAAGAACTGCGTGAATTCGGTGGAACTCCAGAACGGACAATACCGAGCCAAGCTTAACCAGAAATGGTTTTGAAGGTGTAACGACTATCCCGCAAGGGAGTACAGCTCTAGTGAGTTGGAAGCGCGCAGCATCCGTCAGGATGATGATATAGTCTGGACTGCATAGGAATATGCAGAATTTATTTAACAAAAGCTAAAGTTATAACTAAATATTTTGTTAAGTAAATTGGTGAGCCTAACGAACTCATTTAACATAATCGTTATGGTGCAGGCGAGAGAACAGGTATCTTAAACGTTGAAGGCAAGCTTGGCAAGATCTTAGGCAAAGACTCAAATACTTTAGTTGTAAAAGCTGCTGACCGTGACACAGTACTGAATGAAATCAGTGCACGTATGGCCAGGTATGAGACGCTAGATCCTGAAATGTATTCTGAATTAAAAGCACTTAGACAAGATGTGAAAGAGATCTTCAACAAGGGTTTAAATCCTGGTGATGACATTTTGGAACAGCTGTATTTCCTTGATGGCAAGACTTTGGATCTTGTTGAGAAGCTTAGTCGCTCTTATTTGAATGTTGTTACCCCTGATGACTTCCAACAGATTGCACTTATCATGAGTGAAAATCTAAGAAGCCAAGTACCAATCCTCAAAGACTTCACAAGATTCTTTGGAAGGCTTGCGCGTGATTTCTTAGAGAACTCTGCACCAAAGCAAAGTGCTTTTGATATTGAAAATTTAGTATTGACGGAAGTGCTTGGTGCTTACAAGTCTGGCACTAAGCTTCCGAAAGCCTTAAGCCGAATTCTAGGCATTAAGGACGAATCACTGCGCGAGAAACTGCTGCGCAGGATACCAGGCTACTTGCCTGACGGTCTGTTTTCACAACTGGCTGGTGGTGTCAGACCCGCTGAGCGGCGTCGCACCGGGTTCAAAATTGGTAAATATTCTCTTTTCTCAGAGGATATCACAAAAGGCATTGAAATTGGTATCGCAAATAAGCTTCCTAAAAATTGGACAAATATTCCGTGGGTAAACTTTGATGGCGTCACTCTTGAACAAAACTTTACACAAGTTTTTGAAGAGAAGCTTGCTTACAAAGACGCTGACGGTAAATGGATAAACAACATCCTTCAAATACCACAGAAGACTGCGCCTAATTGGTGGGAAGAGTTTAGAAACAAAGATGGCAAATTCAATGACATTGCTGATTTAAACAAAGCAGTAACCGCATTTGCTGTAAACGGTGGGTACGCCGTTTTAAAATCTCGTGAATTCGGTGGATCTCCTTCGGGACAATACCGAGCCAAGCTTGCTTACAGAAATACTGTTTGCTTGAAGGTGTAACGACTATTATGTAGGGCAGAAGTCTGCTCGAAGCGCGAGAATCCTATACGGATAAGATATAGTCTGAACTATATGGTAACATATAGCAGTTGAACACATGGAGATATAATGAAGTTAGAACGCCTAATGGCCCTTTTCTACTATAAAGATGGAAATTTATACAATAAGATATCTAGAGGTTCTGCAAAGAAAGACAGCCTTGCTGGTTACGTTGCAGAAGATGGATATCGAAGAGTCCGAATAGACGGTGAGTACAAGTATATTCACAGACTCGTGTGGCTTATGCAAACGCGAAAAGACATACCGGATGATTTATATATAGACCATATAGACGGTAATCGGTTAAACAATAACATCGATAACTTAAGGCTAGCAACAGCTCTTGAAAATCAGTATAACAAAGCAAGACAAATCAATGGGAGTAGCAAATATAAAGGTGTTTGGTTCGATGCTAAAAAGGGATTTTGGAAAGCGTCAATTCGATACGCTGACAAGAGACATTACATTGGACAGTTTAACACAGAGCTAGAAGCAGCTATCGCATATGATAAACTTGCTATTGAAATTCAAGGTAAATTTACCAAACTAAATGTGTTAACGGGATTGCCTAACGAACAATCTGAACAAAGTGAACCATTCTAATGACGCTACAATTGTTAAGCAATTCCACTTGTGGGGTCGTAAGAATAGAGTCCAGACAACAACTGTGCACGATGCATTCTTCACGAATACTGCGGACATGCTTGCTGCACGCGCTGGCCTACGGAAAGTATACGCAAAAGCATTAAATGCAAATTCAATTAAGAAGACACTTGACGAGATGCGTGCGAGAGGCCTTCCGAAAGAATTGTATGATAAATACTTGGAAGAAGCTATTGATATTGGATTAATACCTGTGGTAGGAAAATCCAAAATAGATGGTCGAGTAGTAGAATTAAAGGACATTCTTACTGAGTCTGAGATCCTCTCGCCTGTAGACGAAGGCTTCAAAGAGAATCGGTATTGGTATGGTATTGGGTAACAGGGCTGTGCCCTTAAATGAAATTAATCAGGCTGTGCCTGGGAGAACAAAATGGCTGACGAAGTTATTGATGATGGTGTTGTAGTAGAACCTCCGAATCCTCAACCAGCAAAGCCTGGATCTGACGATGACATGATTGCAAGGCTTGTGGCTGAACGCACAGAAGCAAAGCTGGCAGATATTAAGTCAAAGCTTGACAACTCTTTTAAAGCTCGTGATGAGGCACTTGCCCGCATTGCAGAATTTGAAAAGAAAGAACGTGAAGCGACATTGAAGAAGCTGGAAGAAGAAGGTAAGACAAAAGAAGCATTTGAGATGCGACTTGCTGAAAAGGAAGCTGCGCTAGAAACGCTTCGAAAGCAAAATGTTGAATTGAGTCGAGATGTTGCAGTGAAGAGCGAAATGACCGCTTATTCATTTCGTAACAACAAAGCTTACGATATGGCTTTCAAAGAAATTGTCGGAAACCTTGTGCAAGATGCTAATGGTAAATGGGTGCATCGTTCGGGAATTTCAATTGCAGACTACTGCGACGCATTTTCTAAAGACGAAGAGCAAGCTTTCTTGTTCAAAGCAAAATCAAATAGCGGTGGTGGCAGCAATGCTGTTGGTGCAAATGGCTTGCCAGCTCCATCTAACAAAGAAAAATCTATTTTCAGTATGACGACAGCTGAGGTCCTTAAACTGGCCACTGAAGGCAAACTGAAAGGCCAAAAACGATAAGGTAAAGAATAATGACTGCTGTAGTTTTTAGCAATGTAAACGGCACAAATACATACGCGCTCCAAGCTGCTATTGGCGCGTATAGCGATGAACAATACACGAATGCTCGTAAGCTCTCGGGCACTGGTATTGTCAGTCCTAACCCTAATATTAACACCGACACTGAGACCTTCATTGGTCAGGTTCGTTGGTTCAAGCCGATTAACCCGACTATCAACGTCGCCAGCCTGACCAACTCAGCTAACGGCACTGGCTCCACTTATGCTTCTGACTTCTCGACTTACATCAAGACTGTCCGTACGCATGGCGCTACCAATGTCAATATGTCAAAGGTGGTTACTCAAGAAGACGGCCTGGCTAAGATTGGTCGCGACTTTGGTGAGACTCGCGCACAAGACGAGCACAACGCTATCCTTTCCGTGTTGAAGGGCGTGGCCATTGCTGAAGCCCTTAATGGCGCTGCTACTGGCTCTGGTGCTACTGGCCTTGGCGGCCAGTCATTTATCAATGATCCTACCGATAAGAAGTATGGCTTCTACGTGGACCTTGGTAGTGCAACTCCTGTTATTGCTGCAACTGCTGCAATCCAGGGTGCTGCTCGGGCTGAAGCCGTCCTTAATGCAGTTGGTATGGCTTGGAAGGATTACGAGCCGGACTATGCGTACCTCGTGGTGTCCCCCGAAACGCTTGCATCTTTCCGCTCTGCCAACTTGGTGGACGAAGACGGCGTTCAAGAAGCTAACGTCAACTTCCAAACCATCTTCGGTGGTAAGTTCCGTCTGATTCAGACTCGTGCTGCGCAGGGCTTCTCTGGTGCACAGCTCACTAAGATCAATACTGGTGCTGGTGTCGATATTGTTGGTACCAAGACTTCCTTTATTGTACTGCCCGGTGCAGTTGCAATGGAAGGTCTGGCCGTACCTGACCCTGTTGGTATCCAGCGTGTTGAAGGCTCTTACAACGGTGGTGGCTCTACTGAAGTTTGGTATCGTTGGGGCTATGTCGCTCATCCGGGCGGCTACGACTGGAATGGTCTCAAGACTGTGTTCCCGAGTGATGCTGACTACATGAACTCCGTCACTGGCGGCACTCCTGAAGTCCTGACTGCAGCTACTATCGGTGTTACCACTACCGGCACTTGGACCCGTAAGGCTTCCTCAGCTCTCTCACTCGGTATCCTGCCTGTGTTCCACGGCTAATATTGGAGAACACTTATGGCACTTATCAAAGGCGTCAATGCCTACGCCACTGTGGATGAAGCTGAAGCCTATTTCGCAAACAGATTGGGTGTGCCAAATTGGATTGCCGCAGACGCGCCATCTAAGGCGCAGGCCCTCTGTACTGCAGCTTTACTTTTAGAAGAACAAAAGTGGACGGGTACTGCTATAAGTGAAACACAGCCTTTAGCTTTCCCAAGGGCTGGCCAATACTTCGATCCACGATTGGGCACTTGGTTGTCTTTTGAAGACGACGTTGTACCCACTCGTGTTGTGAATGCAAGCATTGAAATTGCAAATCATTTACTAAGTAATGACGGTGTCTTGGATGACAGTGGCAGTGTCTTAAACTTAAGCGTCAGCACAATTCAGTTGAATACAATCAAGTCTGCACCGCAAATTCCACAAATTGCTGCTAGAATGATTAAGCCACTGCTTATTAATGCTGGTAGCAATTCGTGGTGGAGAGCGAACTAATGGGTTACAAATTAACAGTTAAACAAAATGTGTCAAAAGCATTCAAGCTGTTAAAAGATCTAGCCACATTAGCTACATTTTCCTCACAAAATGCTACTGGCTTTGATTTTAGCAGCAACGAACCAGTACTCTCTGCCGTAGTGCCTACTGACTCACTCGTGGTTGAAATTGCCACAAAGAGAAAGACAGCAGAGGCAGGCGTCGCTACTAAGACGATCTTGTTGGAATCTGGTAAGTTACCTAATTTGTCTGTGTACGACACTGTAACGTTTCCTTCGGGTGGTACTTGGAATATTGTTGTGCCGTATGACGATGATGGCTATTTAGTTACAATGACATTGACAGGGAATGTATGATGTCTAAGTATAATGCCCTTTATACTGAAGTAAACAATGTTTTCGGATCACTGGCATGGATTGCAGAAGGTATAAAAACATTTCCACCAAGCTTTGTTGGACTTGTTACAAGTAATGAGTACATCAGAGTTGCAATTTTAGCAAGCGGTGCTGACCCACAAAAAGTTGTGCGATCAAGTCAAGGCCAGCTTTCAATTGACATTTTTATTCCTGCCGGCGCTGGTCCTAAAAGAGCTACCGACATTGCAGACAGGCTAGATGCATATCTAGTAAATAAAGTTTACAAGGATGCTGGCGTTGGCTCACTACAGCTAGGCTCCAGCACTCTAACACCTAGAGGAAACGACAGGGACAACCCCAGTTTATATCGTTTCATCTATACAATACCTTTCAATTTCTTCGGAGTTTAATAACTTATGGCGCATCTTTCTTCAATCGGCGCAGCGATCTTTACTGACCTCGCTGTTGCTATTGGTCCTACTTCTAATGGCGTAGCTGCGGCTGCCCTGCCGGCTACTATGGACGCTGCTGGTTTCCATGCTCTGTTCAACACTTCAAGCACTTCAGATCTGAACTACATGCAGATTCTCAACGTGCGCGAGTTTCCTGCTGTTGGCGCTCAGCCTAACATCGTGAACGTTCCTGTTTACGGTCAAAGGACTGCGCAGTCTATCGGCGGCCAGTCAGACCCCCCGAGTCTGGAAATCACCGTTAATTACGTTGGCACTGAGTGGGCCAAGGGTGTCACTTCTACCATCTGGACTAACAACATTGTCTCGTCAAAGGGCAATGAACTGGCCAATATGGTTAGTGACGGTGTCAAACGTGCTTGGCGTCTTGCTCTTATGCAGGCGGCCCCGACTGGCGCTGCGCTGGGCGCTGCTCAGTCACAGTTTGACTCAAATGCAGGTGGTATTGGTAAAGTCGAGAACTCGATCTATTACTTCCTGGGTAAGCTTGAGTCTCTGCTCGTGACCCCGTCACTGACTGACGCGACCACTGCTACACTGTCTTTCTCAGTGCAGTCAGACTTCTACGGTGCTTACACCGTGTAATTAACAGAGAGGGGTGTGCTTTAGAGTATTACCCCTCTCATTCAGGTATATCATGGAAACTACAAATAAACCATTTAGTATGGGATACGTCCTGCGTACAACTGCAAAGCATGTGCGTAAGGATATTGACATTAGTATCCGAAAGACATTTGGCCGTATCGCTGAGTTTGATGGCGATCAGGCTAAGTCACAAGAGATTTTTAAGACCTTGGCTCTGCTTCATGCAATGCGAAAGCTGCTTGATGAGTTTCAAGTCAACAATAAAGAAGGCTTTACTGGCGTATAAGCCAGAATATTTAACCTAACGGAGATAAGGAAATGGGATTCAAGGAACTTGTTGGTAAGCGGATGACTAAGAGCGTTAAGTTTATGAATGAAGATGTCAAGATTTCTAAACTTAGCGTTGATGAGATGATGAATGTTCAGACCCTTGCAAAGGCGCTTGAGACAGACAGCACTGACGAAAAGAGTGGTTTTAATATCCTTCGCACAGTCATCCGTGCTTCTGTGGAAGGCGCAGCTGATATCACTGATGATGATTTCAAGACGTTCCCGATGGATGAGCTTTCACGCCTCTCTAATGAGATTATGAAGTTCTCAGGCGTTGGCGCAGAAGCGGGAAAGTAAGCTTAACTCCAGAAGAATTTAATTTATTAGACATCGCTTTTTCATTAGGCATTCCGCTTTACCAGTTAAAGCATGAAATGCCTTATGACGAGTTATTGGCTTGGATAAAATACTTTGAGAAACGGCCAGTGGGTTGGAGAGAAGACAATAGAGCGTACAAGCTGCTACAAGCACAAGGTGTCAAAGCAGCACCTCAACTAATCTTTCCTACACTTGAGCCGATTTTCAAACAAGACAAGCCTGCAGAAGATGGGCAAGTGGCAACTCGCAGTTTAAAGAACTCTGCGTTGTTCATGATGTTGTCACAAGCAAAGGGTGGAGATAAATTAGACATTTTTGGAGAGCCTAAGTGAGAATCAGAATCAAAGGTATTGAAGCAACAAAAAAGTCTTTGTTGAAGTCCCTTGTAGTGTCTGAAGCAGCTTTGCAAAAGATTGTAACAAAGCTAAAAGAGAACACACCAGTTGACACTGGAGAAGCAAGAGATGGTTGGAAAGTTGTTAATAAGCAGATTGTTAATGATGTAGAGCACATTTCTAATTTGAATGAAGGCTCTTCGCAGCAAGCTCCTGCACATTTTGTTGAACACACAATTCTGGGTTACCCGAATGTGAGGCCTAAGGGCCAAATTGTAACATACCTCTGACGCCCTGATGGTATTGCCTTTGGGTGATACCATCAGGGTTTTAAATGGAGAATTTGATGTCAGGTATTGTAATTGACGTGGAAGGTGGAGGCCAACAGGCAAAGCAAGATTTAGCTGCAATTAATAGACAACTAGCCCAGCTTGTAATTACTTCTCAGAAAACAAATAAGCTTATTTCAGGCTTAAACTTTAATAATTTAAAACAAGCTAATACACAATTAGCTGAGACTACTTCGCATTTCAAGAAAGTGGAAGCTTCAGGGTCTAGTGCATTTACTACAATTTTAAAGCCTTTAAAGGCAACTGTTAATGCATTGACCAGTGTTCCAGCGTTGCTTACCTTAGTGGCAGCTGGGTTTACAGCTATTGCGGCTGTGAAGACGTTTTATAAAGTGTCTGATGAGCTGACACTCATGCAGAATAAACTGCGCTTGGTTGTTGCAGGTGCTGACGAATTGGTCAGTGTGCAGCACGAGCTATATAGAATTTCAAGACTTACAAACGTTGCAAACGATGCAGCAGTAAGCACGTATTTCAATCTTGCGCGCTCCATGAAGTCAACCGGAAATAGCGCCGTTGACTTACAGAAGACCACGAAGACCCTGCTGCAGACAGGCGCGATTGGTGGTAGCGGCACGCAAGCAATGACGGCTGGTATGCTCCAGTTTAATCAGGCGTTGGCGTCTGGAGTGTTTCGTGGTGATGAGTTTAACTCTATCATGGAAAACTTGCCGCGTCTGGCGCAAGCAATGACAGATGGCCTGGGCGTGACCCAAGGTAAGCTGCGGGCAATGGCAGAAGAGGGCAAACTGACAGCAGCCTCTGTGTTGGGCGCACTGCAGAGTCAAGCTGGAAAGATTGATGCCGAGTTTAGGTCAGTTGTGATTACAGCTGAGATGGGTGTGGCTTCTTTTACAGCTGCTATCAATAACTTTGTGCAATCAATCACAAATATCTCCAAGTCAAATGTCCATGTGGGCAAGGGTTTAAGAGCAATTGCAGACCAGATTGACAGCTATGCTAGCATGTTGCTACCTACATTTTATTCAGTCACACAAGGCCTGAGAAACTATTTCAAAGAGATTGATGCCTTTGATGCGTCTACTCTGGTCCTGCGAAACATGTCCAAGTTCAAGATTTCGCCTTTTGATGCACTTGACGCATACGACCAATACAAACTAATCAAGCGATTCATTGATGAGTACAGAGAAAAGTTAGGCTTGGCTAAGAAAGAGGCCAATGGTCTTTTTGAGACAAAATGGGCTGATAAGTTCAAGAGTAAGTTCAGTGGTTTTCAGCTTTTTGACAAAGAAGAGCCGAAATTCAACTTGAAAGAAATGCTTACTGACTCGATAGCTTTAATGGTAGCTCTGGGCCATGCAGCTAGTGGTGTCACTAGTAAGTTCGCTTGGCTAATCCCTGATATTCGACTCCCACTTGCAACAATTGATACCGTGTTCACTTCTTGGCTCAAAGAGAATAAGGCGTGGGGTCTTGCGATGTCAATTGAGATATTCATGCCACTTGCTCGCGGGATTGAAGCAGTGTCTGAAATGATGTCTTTGCGGACGACCAGCGACAGAGCCCTTGAGCGCGCTTGGGTCGATGTGTTTAATTCAGGCGACATCAAAGAGCTGACCACCAATCTCATTGACTTGGGCAACGTGGGTGAAGACGTCCGTTTCCAAAACTGGACGATTGTGTTCTCAGACATTGCTAGCACTGTTCGTTCGTTCAAAGAAAGCTCATTTGCTGTACTGCGCTACTTGAACATCATTGATAACCGCGTGCTGTATTTCAATAACATCCGATTTGATAGAGCTATCGAAGGCTTTAAAACATTTGGTTCAATTGTTAAACGTGTCTATGATGACGTAATCTTTCCCAAGATTTTGCCGCCTCTGACACGCGTGTATGCCTTTGCTCGAAACATGGGACTAGCGTTATACGACGCCATCACAGACAATTTCACGCTCGCTACTGGCGAAGAAATCGGTCGAAAGATTGTTAGCGGCTTCATCTCTAGCGTTCAAGGACTTACCAATGTAATTGCTGATTTGTTTGAAGACAAACCGCTGTCAATTGGAATTAACAAGAACTCGTTTGCTGAAGTCTTAAAAGTGTTTGCTGAGCGCTTCGTTGAAACAATAATGAGGCTCGTGCAAGTCGTGGCTGGTGTCTTCTTGGGTATGTTCAAAGAAGTTGCGAATAGATTATTTGGCATTTTCCAAAGTCCTTTTGAACGACTTGTTAAACAATTCAAGAGTGCGATTGCTGATGCTTTCACACCAAGACTTCTTGTTGACCGGATTGCAGACAGCTTGCGTTCTTTTGCAGGTTCTCAAGAACTCAGTTACAAGCTTACATTAGACCCGTCAGCTTTACAAACAGCTATGTTGCTTATTGCAAAGATGCTGGAGTATATTGTCAACATCACGCAAGCCACACTTGCAAGAGTTGAGAAGCGTATTCGACAGTTTGGCAACTATGTGAACGGCGTTTTCTTTGATATCTATGACAAGGTTGTGGGACACTCTTATTGGCCAGATATGGTTGAAGGTGTGTACGCGTGGACACTCAAACTTTTTGATTCACAAAGCTTAATTGGGCAATTCAAAGACAAAGTTGTCAGCGCTTTTAAATCCATTTCAGAGTTTGTAAAGAACTATAGTGTCAAAGACGCTGTTATAAACCTCGGCTTGAGACTTGAGAGTATTGACTTTGGCACTCTTGGTTTTAATCTGCGTCAGACTTTAAGTGCGTCAATTCTTGCCTCATTGCTGTACTATTTTGGTGGCCCTCTTGGTCGTTTTGTGGCCCTTGACTACTTCTTTAGTTCTATGGATGATGCGTTACTAGCAGTCTTTAAAAAGATTCCAGAATTTATTGGCCAGGTAGTTGGTGACGGCGCTGGTGTCATGGCTGCTACAATTGTCAGCGGCTTCTCGAAGATGTTTGATACCTTGATTACAGCGTTGCCTAAGTTCACTCAATCGTTCATAAGCGCTTTCGGGCCTGTCGGGCAAGCAATCGCAGGTATCCTCAACTTCGGTCCGAGTAGCGGTTTGCTTTATGCCCTAATCTTTGGCGCAGGCGCTTATGCCATCAAAGCTGAGAAAGGAATGCAGACACTCCAGGAATTGTGGAGCGGCTCAAAGAGAAAGAAGGGGGATCCTAATTCTAAAAGTAAAGAAGGTATTAAAGACTACATTAATGCCATTAAGGGCGAAAGTAAGATACCCATTCTTTACAAAGCTATCTTGGGCGACAATCCGCAATTATTGCTAGCTGGTATTGCAATGATTTCTACTGCGGCATTAAGTAGCATCAATTTGATTGAGTCTAGCCTCGTTGGTGTTCCAATGCTAATGTTTGCAATTCTAGGCAAGGATGCTGGCGGTCGTGCTATCAGAGATGCTATTACGTATTTGCCAGGTTTGTTCTCTGATTTCTTCAAAGCCATGAATTTCACTATGGCTAAAGAACTTAATAACAAGAGTGTATTGCAATTAGCTATCGAGCGTTTTGCTGCATCAATTGGTGATACATTTAGAGCTGTGCAATCAAACAAAAATGCGTATGCTGCAGGGACAATTTCTTTTTCCGACATGTTTAGACTTAAGCAAGATGATAACTTTGTTGGTCCTCAAAAGCGTGGTGTTGTTGATCAGTTTAAACAGATATTTGAAGAAGTTGGCAAGATCGAAATTGGCAGTAACACTGTTGGTGGCTTGCTCTCAAAGTTCAAAGAAAAGTTCAAAATGGGCTTGGATACAGTCATTGATGAGCTCTCAGATTTTTGGAAGAACAGAAACAAGATTATCACAAGTGCAACAAACTTTGTAACGCCTGTCAAAGAGGCATTCACAAGTGTATTCAGTACTGTCAAGACAGCATTTGCGAGCATGTTTGTGTTCATCAAACAAGGATTTGAAGGCCTTCTTGTTACACTTCGGGCAATTCCTAAGGTTGCAATCTTTGCCACATTAGTGGCATCAATGGCCTTCTTTGCTACTTCAGCACAAGCAGCTAATGGTGCTCTGGCGCAAACAGGCGGAAACCTTGTTAATATCGCAATTGGTGCTGCTGCCGCGACTGCAGCATTGTATGCCTTTGCAAGAGCGGGTATTGCTGTAACTGCATTTCAACGTGCTCGTAAGACATTTGCTAGAACAGCAGTTGATAATGCTAGAGATGCCCTTGATTTAGTTGAATCGACAGCATTCAAAGCTGATTACGTTAAGAATTCTGGAAAACCAGATAATCTGAAGAACGCTAAGGCCGCAGGTAAAAGAGCACGTGCTGAACGTGCTGCTGAAATTGGCGCGGATGCTTTCTCTAGTTTCGATTCAATAAAGGCTGGTTTCTCAGCTTTTTCTGATAGTGTTAAAGAGACAGTTAACCAAGTCAAAGCATTCGTTATCAAAGCTTTTACATTCATCTGGACTACTACAAGTGCTTTGATTGCTAGCATTATCAGCAAGACGATGGCATTGATGGCATTTTTACGTACAAATTTGACGATTGCTAATTTGCAACTTGCATGGACTACTGCTGCAGGTATTGTGGCAGGCTCAGTTGCGCTTGTTACCGCTGCTGTGTATGGCCTGGGCCGGGCTTTAGTTTGGGTGGTTAGCGGTGCTTTTGTGAAATCAATTGCTGCGTTTGTAATGGCCGCTAGAGCAGCCGGCTTTATGGCAGCGCTTCTGGCTAGAGTTCCTGCAGCTTTCCACGGTATTCTTTTAGCCGTAAAAGGCGCAGTCGCCGCAATAGGTAGCATGACCGCTCTTTTGTTCAGTGGAGGTGCTTTGGCTGTTGGCGCTATAGGCCTCTGGTTATTTGGGCCAGGCGACTCACTGTTTGATACTCTTGAGATACTGAAAGACAAACTTACATCTCTGTTTGGAATGACACCAACATCAGAAATTGGGCGTCAGTCTACGTTGAAAGCCCTGCTGCCAGATCGCGAGATTGGCAACATGGAGATTCGATTTAGTGCTATTCTTGAGAATGTAGACTTATCTAAACTCAAGGCAAATGAGTTCAAAGCTATTGAAGCTTCTGCGGTAGAGACAAAAGAACTGTTAGATCGCCTTACAGAGTCATACGCTCAGTTCGGTAAACTCACTACTGAGCAAATCCGTGAATACGACGCTGCACTCGCTAAGCAAAAAGAGATATTGAACAGCCAGCCAAAGAAAGAAAATAGAGGATTGGACGGCACGTTAGCGACCTCGCAGGGTCTGATTGAGTTCGTTGATAATAGTCTGTTTGCAAAATTGAATAGACTTTTCAAGATGATGGTGACTGGCTTTATGCTACCACTCACGGGCTTGATTGCTTTGTTTACTGGTGGCACTATAAGAGATGCTACAGAAATAACATCTTCTCTTTTCTTGGGTCTGCACGACATGATGGCAGGCTTGAAGAAAGATGTCAACGCAGCAGCCACGGAAGGTGTTGCAAAGTTGGACACATTCTGGAACGCATTTACAGACATGCTAGACGATGTGGTCTTGGCTGTAAGTAGTCCGCTTGACTATTACAATTTAGGTGCTAAGGAGACTCGTCGTCGCAGAGAGTTGCCTGAGCCTGAAGTCGAAGGTCTCGCGAAGCTACGTAATCCTCTGAACGCCATCTTAGCTACTGGTGATTTTGCGCAAGAGTTGGGTATGCAGATTGGTGATGAGGTGCGTAAGCTTATTACAGCGCAAATGTCACCAGAAGCACAAGATGCTTCAAGCTTGGTTTATTCAAGAAATCGAAGAATCAAGGAGTTTGCAACACTACTTCCCGAAGATACCCTGAAAAGATACAGTGCTGCTGAACTTGATTTTGCTAATAAATTCAAACTGTTTAATGATCTAAATACAAAGGAGACCACATTTACGCCAGCAGGTCCTGATGCCAAGCGATTGGCACAGCTCAGAGCAGAGGCAGACGCTGCTGAAAAGATTTACACTGAAATGTATGTTAGGGTGGAGGCAGCTGGTACTCGTGCTTTCAACGTACAGAAATACATGGCAAGTGTTAAAGCTTTAGGCGAAGCTGCGAAGACATCATTTGACTGGGATCTTGGTAGTTTCAACAAGAACTTCTTTGGAAATGACTCAGACGAAGAGGCACTGCTCGCACTGACTCTGGGCTATGAGAGCTTCTTTAAAGAGCTAAAGAGTGGAACAGCCACTGCAAAAGAAGCTTTGAAGATCAAAGAGACAATGAAGAGTATTGAGATCCAAGCAAAGGCATTGCAAGATGCTCTTGTCTCAAAGTCTTCCTTCAAAACTTATCTTGAGTTTCAACTACAAGTAACAGGTATTGAGTCAAGTGCTGATGCTCTCGCTGAGTTCTTTGCTAACAATCAGCAAGAGTACTTTGAGTGGGAGCAAGCATACAAGAAGGCTCTTGCTGCCAAGACTGCATTTTCAAAATTGCAATTAGGCACAGCCGACGCAGAGACTGTGAAGCGGCTTTTAAAGGAAATCAAAGACGCTAACGAAGAAGTCGAAGCCAAGAAGCCTAAGACTGATTTATTTACGCAAAATCGCGTGTTAGCCCAGAAGATCGGAGCACAACCACTGGCAGGAATGGATTGGTTGGGTGTTACTAAGAAGGGTCTTGAGAGTATTAACTCTGCGCTAGAGAAGGCAGACAAAGCCAAGCGCCACTTTGAAAGACCCGGCCAACGGCCCTTTGAAGAGTCATTAAGAGACCTGCGTGACATGCTAGACACTTTACGTAATGTAAAGGAACAAATGGCAAAGCAGAAATTGAGAGCTTTAGGCGCACTGACTGATACTGCTACACCATGGCGTGAAAGAAAAGAGGGCCTTGAACTGATTACAGGTGATAAAATGCCTGTTCCTGTGGCTGCTAATTCCGCGCGTTCTGAAGCCTGGATGAGAGCAACTACAGAAAAAGCAACACTTATCAATGAACGTGATGCTGCGGGACTCGTTGATGATAAAGCTTCTGAAAACAAGTTCAATAAGAAGCTTGCAGAGCTTGATGAACGTCTGGCTAGGATTGCAGACATCCCTGCAAAGCTGACTACTAGTGCTTTCTTTAGTGCTCTTAGTGACATTAAGGCGCCATTTGATGCGTCTGAATTCTTAAGATTACCTGAAGACATTGCAAGCGAGCTTCGTACAAGTGCTCTAGCAGTCATGCAAGACAAGGAGGCTGCAGGTAAGGGTCTCCTCAATAGAGACGCACTCACAGCTGCAGCAAAGAGACAGCGTGATGCAGAAGCTTTAGGCCAAAGGCAGTACGCAAGATTTGCATTTAAGACTCCTGAAGAAGACATGCAGCGTTTCAGAGATGCTGGTCTGGAGTTTGTGAATGCTGTTCAGTTTAACAATCTACAATCGAATCCTGATATTCGTAAGCTTGTGGACAGTTTTGGTGCTGCTAGAAGTGCTCAAGACCTCAAATCAGAATCGCCTGCGGTCAGACTTGCAGCGATCAAGAAGTTGGAAGAAGTTTCAACCAGTTTGAAAGAAGCCAATCTCAACAATTTAGGCTTTGAAGGTATATCTGCCAAGTTGAAAGAAGCTTTACCAAACATTGAAATTGAGCCTGCTTCCTTTGCTGCATTTAGAGACTCTCTTAATTCTTTCTTACTTGATTTTGAAAGAAACAAAACTACAGCAGCTGGTCTCGGTACTTCCCAAAAGGATCTGACTATTGCTCGTGATTTGGCGCTTAGCAATAAGAGAGGTGCTGACAATATTGAAACAATGCTTGCTTCTCAAACCTTTACAGGCAGAGGAAACTTGTCATTGCGCAGAGCTACAGGTCAAGACTTAGGGCCGGAATACGCTTTGATTTCAAACAGTGCTGATAAGCTGATTCGAGGGATGGCTGATTCTATTACTGCTAAGATGAATGAGGTTTCGCAACTTCAAGCTTCAGGTGAGTTGACGCCAGATATTGAACGTGCAGCTAAAGCTTTCATTGATGGCACCAAAATCAGCTTAGATGCAGCGATTAGCAGAGAAGTTGTCACAAGAAAAGATACTCAGGCTTTTCAGGCAGGGCAATCGATGGCACAAGATATTCAAAACAATATGTTTGAAGGTGTGAAATCTGTTCTTAAGGGCCAGAGCTCTGTTGGTGACTTTCTTAAGAATATGCTTAGTGCAGCTACTAGTAAAATTCTGGATACTTTTGTCAGTGGCGCAGCTAGTGCATTGATGAAGAAAGATGGATTACTTGGGCGTGTTCTTGGTACTGGCGGAGAGAATCTTTTCAATCTCGGTGCTGGCCTTTTTGGTGGCAATGGCGAGAAGGATTATAAGGTCACTGCTGAGCAAGAACTGACTACTGCTTTGCAAGAGCTGAAGACAGTTATTGAACGTATGACGGGCTTCTCACTTGGAAATACGCCACCCACTAATGGCAGTGCTTTTGGTGGCTTTGGAGATGTCTCAACAACAGGTTACGATACGCCAAGCTTATTAGCAAGTGATACTCTTGATTTTCAATGGCCTGATCTCCAGAAGGAAAGCACTAGAGTCTTAAGTGGTATTGGAACAGAGACAAATTCTGTACTCGGCGACTTGACTCAGATTAGTTCAAAAGGCTTTGCAGATGTTAGTAGAGGCCTTCTTGGACTTGTTGGTGGCGGTAGCAGTGGATTAGGAACTCTGAATAGTTTCTTGCAGCTTGGTAGCACAATACTCGGCATTGGCCAAAAATTACCAGGCTTGCCCAAAATGGACGTAGGCGGCGCCATCAATGCCGCGTGGGGGGCACCCGTACCTATCATGGCGCATGGTGGCGAAGTGCTATTGAATCCCGCGCAGCAGCAAGCACTGATAATGAATGGCATGCCTGATCGCAAACGCTCTGATCAACAAGTGTTCAACATCAATGTGACTGGCGACATCAGCAGGCAAACACGTAGTGAGATCCAAAAGATGATACCACAAATTGCGACTGGTGTTAATATGCATAATTACGAGCAAGGCAACTCTCGTCGTTAAACTTCGGCACGTATATGATATACATCTATCTAGTGCCTATCTTTTTAATAGAGGATTTTATGTTTTACGGTATTTTGAAATCAATTACAAACACAGGGTTGGAAAGCGAACTTTCACACCGCTTTGTGGCACCGCTTAATATACTAACAAATCAGCCTGAATACGTACAGGACTCGATGAATTTAACGCGCAATGCCGCTTCGCAAGGCGTACAGCGATGGGAAATTGAAACAAATTTGGAGCCTACAAGCACTCCGGCAGATTTGTTAGTGCATTCTGTCGACAATGGTTCATCTACTCGTTTTTGGATTCGTATGCCACAGCTTGCTGGTTTGGCTACGACTTCGGCGGCTGTTTCTGTGCTAGGAAATTTTGCAAAGAGTACAGATACATTCAATATCAGTGGCGCGCAAAGCTTGGTGAAGGGTGAATTCATAACATTTGCAAATGATACTAAAGTGTATTTAGTCAAAGTTGCAGGAGAAAATGGCAGTGGCATTAAAGTACACCCTAAGCTCAGAAAGGCACTTGTGGATGGACAGGTTATTAAAACAGGCGGTGCTGTATCAATGTTTGCAATGTATGACACAGATGCTATCAAAGGGGTCACGTACGTAGACGGATGGCTGGTTGATAACGGCTCTGTTAGAATCATAGAGGCACTCACAAATGCGTAAATTTAGTCAAAATATTGATACATTAATAGCTACTGGAAACCCTTCAGTATTTCATACAGTAAGCATTGTATTGACTGATGTCTTACATGATCTAGGCTACACAGATATCAATGACACAACGGCACCTGTGGACATCGGTGTTTTTAAAGCTACAAATGGATTATTTGCAGTTGAACCACCCCGGCTGTCACAGGCAGTCGATAGAGAAACCTACAAGATTACGTACGCTGATCCTAACTTTGAAAAAATTTCACTGTTTGATCGAGGTCTATCAAATTCAATTGCTACAGTGCGCATTGGTTTTTACAACACAACAGACGCGCCGCTAGGCGGTGCAGAGCCTGGCGCGCCATTGACAAATCTTGAAGACTTCATTATCGCCTATCAAGGCTTCGTAGACACGCAAGGTTATTCAATTTCGCCAGAGGACGGTACAGTTATTGCTGTAATTGAATGCTCGAGTCCTGTAGCCAGTCTTGGCATGGTTCGAGCATTATACACTTCAAAAGAATCACTGTCAAACTATGCCGTAGGTGATACCGCTTTTGACCAAATACACAGCGGCTCCAAGAAGGTTATGGATGTTTGGGGAAAGGCTTCAAAGAAATGAGAACTCTATCCTCATTGAAAACAGAAAAACTCGCGATAAAGTCAAGTTTGTCAGGTATTGCTGCTGTAGAGCGGTTAGAAAGCGAACTGTTGAAGATGCCACAAGTTGATATTCCTACAAAAGAATACTATGGCCACAAAGTATACAGTCGAGAGATTTTCCTGAAGGCAGGCTCTGTCGCCGTCGGAAGAACTCACAAATACGACCACATTAGCATACTGATTTCAGGACGCATGACAATTTGGACACCAACACATGGCGTTCATGTCGTGCAGGGGCCTTCTGTTACCGAAGCAAAAGCAGGAATGAAGCGTGCAGGTTATGCACATACTGACGTACACTGGGTTACCGCTCATTATTTTGACGATATAGGCGACCCGTTCGAAATACTAACAATCGGCAGATACTCTGATTATTTGCAATACATAGAAAGCTAATATGTCATTTTTTGTAGCAGCAGCTGAGATTGCAAGCTGGTGGAGCGGGCTAACGGCGCTCCAAGCAACTTTAGTTGTAATGACTGCGTCCTCTTTTGTAATTCAACAGAAGATGGCGTATGACGCCCGTAAGGCAGCTTCGGCAGCTCAGGCAGAGGCGGCTAGGCGTGCGGAAGAAGCTAAAGGTTTCCAACTGGTAACAGAAGGCGAGCCGGTAGCGATACCTATTGTTTATGGTAGAAATTTAATTGGTGGATCTCGCGTTTACCACAAAACGTTTGATAATTATCGGTATGCAGCCCCTGCAGTTGGTGGTTTAGAATTTTGGACAAATCAGACAGCAGCAACAATACCGTTGCCACAAGATAACGGAAACATACGTTACGCTTTTACGGCTTACCCAAGCACCTTAGACGCTAGTCCGACGTTACAGGTTGTATATACGACAAATACCAATTTGCCTGGTAGTGTTACGTTTGGCGGCCCTGGCGACCCCTCTTGCCTGTCTGCAGTGCCAGTGTCAATCAACGGGGACGCGCCTGGTGTAGAGGTTTATACAAAAGCAGCGCCTATTAAAACACAACCAGGCGATTCTTTGTTTGTTGTAAAGGGCACTTACATTGCAGCCGGGCCATTTGGCGTCAATTACGTGCTGTGGGATCCACCAGTACTCTCAGATTCAAACGTAGGTACTTGGGCTAAAGATGGCGTTGACCTGAATGCTGACGCTAATGGTGAAAAGCATGAGTACTTACTGACACAGCAAGCACTTTGTTTTGGAGGAACTGATGGCATTAATGGGATCTATGCTGTAACATTGGACGGAAAGCGCCTGGAAGGCGAGTACTCTAATGCAGTTAACGACATTATTGAGAAATCCACAATAACGCCTGCAGACTTAAATGAAGATGGCTCAATCATCAAAGATTCACCGTCAGACATTGCAGGTATTGTTTTTAACCATCCATTTAAAAATTCTGCAGTTGTGCATGCGTACTTAAAGGGGGGTGTTGCAGACCCGCTGGCAGTCAGGCACGACAACTCACGCAGCACAGCCTTGTTTACACCTACGGCTTACCTGTCAGGCGTATTTAAGCTTAATCGCGATGACCCTCAGTTTTCAGGCGGTGTTCCGAAAACGCAGGTGTACTTAGAGGGCTTGAAGCTAGCTAAAATTGAGCGATTTGGGTTTGGTGGCGTTAACGGTTATGGCTATACTCTCAATGAGACTAAAGAGTACTCAAATTCACCGCCACTGTGTCTGCTAGACTACTTGTTGTCGCCAGTTTATGGCCGTGGTCTGTCCGTAGACCAAATAGACCTGGAAAGTTTCTATGAAGCTGACCGTGTTTGCAAGAGGATTGTCAGAGGTGCTCTCCCACTAGAGGGTATCATTTGGCGAGCAAAAGATGTAGCAAGAGACCTCAACCTCTACGAATGCAACATTTCGCTATCTTCTAGCAAAACAATACGTGAGAACATTGAAGCCATCTTAGCTACTATGAACAATGCTGATTTGATATGGTCAGCTGGTAAGTATAAGTTAGTTTTAAAGTATCCTTACGAATACGCAACTGGTGGTGGATTCCACTTTCGCTGGCGTGGTCAAGATGTAATCTTTCAACGTGAGTTCATGGAAGGCGAGTTGGTACAGTTTGAGGAGGGCGGTCGTCTAAAGCTATTCAAGTCGTTAGTTGATGAAAATGCAACTGTTCCCACACTAGGCGCAAATTGGTCTGACGCAGTCGCAGCGTATATAACAGATGACAACATTATTCGTGAAGGCGAAACGTCAATAACATGGCCTGACGCACAAACGCGATTGAATTTTGCGACTGTTAAGTTCTTAAATGAAAGTAAAGATTTTGCAGAAGACACTGTGTCTTGGCCTAATAAGCTCACAAACTCAGTTGTTTATGAGACATTTTTAGCTGAAGATTCTAATGTACCTATGGAGACAGAAGTCTTTCTAACAGGGATTACTTCTTACTTTCATGCATTAGCTAAAGCGGAGTACTTGGTACGGGCTAGCCGTTTTAAGGTTAATTATGAGATTTCAGTAGAAAAGCTTCAGCTGCGTATTGAGCCTGGTGACATTCTTGATGTTCAATCTGATGTACTCAGACTAAATGATCTTGTTATTGTTAAAGAAGTCAGACCGGATATCAAAGGCTTTATTCGACTCTCAGCTGAGCGTTTTGACGCACGCTATCTTTCTTGGAACGTTGGTGACGATGAGTTGGTAGAGCCGCGTGTATTGTACCCTAATACGCTAAAGCAGGCTACTAATCTGTTCTTCACGACTAATTCAAATGATCCTAAGAAGGCTGGCACGCTGTCTTGGGATAACTCTTCTGATGCGCGGGTTGAGGGCTATTACATCAAAGTAGCGCCACTAGGCGCAACACAAAGTAGCAATCGCTGGCAAACCATTCTTACAGTGCCGCAAAATGCGTACACAACAACAAGTAGCTGTGAGCTGGAGTACTCTAGTGCTAAGCAGTTTGTTGTCGCCGTAGTTGCTTTTAATTCTACGCGAGTAGCACCACAAGCCAGTTGGCCGTTACTAGATGTCGATACAGGTCTAGCACAAGTAGAATTAGCATCCATTGTCTTTGATGATGGAGATACTTCACAGGGCTTTACAAAAGGTCTGTTGTCCTGGGGCAACCCTGACGATCCACGGATTGACAGCTATAATTTGTACACTACAGCAAACCTACCGCTAACGGCATCAACAGTGTGGCAGCACAGAGCAACTGTTAACATCACAAGAGAAAGTGCTACTACATCCATTGTAGTGCCACCACTAGAAGCTGCAGAGTACAAAGTTGCTATCGCTTCAGCTAGTGGTCGGCAAGAAGCTGTTAAGCGAAATTGGCCAATCTTTCTGATGACGCTGACTGGCAATGCACCCGGGACTGTGCCAGAATTACTCTTGTCAGCGCCAGACCGTATTTTTATTACGCCTATTGGTAGCGACACGCCTGCGCCAGCTTCAATTACGGTAACAGCAACTTCCAACAACATGACCAATGTGTCTTACGTTTGGGAAGTCGATGGTGTTATTCAGGTAGGAGAGGTACTAAACACTTTTGTTTTAGATAGTTTTCCTTCAACAGCTTTAAAGACCGTCAAGTGCACAGTATCGGGTGACGGAAATGACGAAGCCTGGGACGAGATGTCTTTCTTCTCATTGAAAGAGGGCTCAGACGCAATCATGGCTGGTCTTGACAATCAAAATCAGTCAGTCAGCTGTGAGCCGGATGGAACGCCAAAAGCCGGAGCACTGCCACTAGGTGCTCAAGCGCAAGTTCGATTGGGCATCCAAGACATTACGCTAGAGCCTTTTGTAGCATTTTCAATACCAGCACAAGCGGGTTTTAATGGCACAGCAGCTGTCAGTCCTACTGGCGCATTTCAGGCGACAGAGATGACAGCTGAATTTGCTAGGGCTACAATCTTGGTGACTACTACGATTGGCGCTCGCGTTGTCGAAATACCTCTGCTCTTTACTGCAAATAAAACAGCGGACGGCGCAAGCAACACAGCCCCTTCAGTAAAGCTTGAGATGCCGCAAGGTCGGATTTTCGTAACACCTAGAAATTCAGCGACACCAGCGCCGGCAAGCTTGACTTTTACAGCTGTTGTCAAGAATATAGTTGCGCCTGTTTATAAGTGGTATGTAGATAATGTTATCGTTGCTGGCCAAACGACCAACTCACTTGTAGTTAATAGCTTTGCAGCGAATTTGCCAAATAAGGCTATAAAGGTCGTTGTAGAAGGCGGCGCTGCAGATGTCGAAGACACTGAGACTGTTTATTCCCTGAAAGAGGGCGATGACGCACTAAATGGCGGGTTGATAAACAGTAGCAGACATGTTAATTGCAACTTAGATGGCACACCAAAAGCAATAGGTAGTGGTTTACCAATTGAAGACCAGTTTGAGGTTACAAGAGGCGCCACATTTATTACAGCAGGGCACAACGTTGCGTATTCTTTAGTGTCACAATTCGGTCTTGGCGGAACTGCGGCTATAAATGCAGTGTCTGGCGCTATTTCAATAACGGACATTACAGAGGATAACGCTTATGCCGTATTTAGGGCAACTGTGCCTGACCCTGTTGGTGGTGTTATTGACAGAAAACTGTATGTGTCTAGAGTCAGAGATGGTGGCTCTGGATCACCTATAAGCTTGCAACAAAGGGGAATTGCGTTTGTATTTGACAATGCCACCTCTACAAATTCTAATAATGACGATATACAAATAACTGCTGTCTTAAATGGGATTGAAGGTGTGCCGACATGGACAGCTTCTGCATTTGATTCAACAAGAGCATTAATATCAGCTGGTGTGCACCTTAGTGGGACTGACCTAATCAAGACTTTAAGCCCTGAACAGTTCACTGAATTTGGTGGCGTAACTGTTAAATACGTGACAGTCGCTGCATCACTTAATGGCTTCAGTGACAGCATTATTGTATACCGCGTAGACATGGGCTCTTCTGCGTATGGCACCCGGTTAACAAATGTTGCGCATATCGTGCCATCTACTGCGCTAGGCGTTGTGACAAGCTACGCAAATTGTGGAGGTGTAATAGAAGCTTACAAGGGGATTGAGAGGCTTTCCACAGTTACTACACCTTCTGTTCTCTTTAGTCTGATGCCAGGTGGCAATACGGATAATTTAGGCTACACAATAAATGCAGTTACTGGAGCATACGCCGTTACCAGCATGCCTGACGAGATAGACACGACCGTGCTTGGTCTGCGTGCAACAATAAGCGATGGGACAACACTGGATGAATTGTTCAGTGTGACTAAAGCAAAAGAAGGTGTTGCGGGCCTAACATTTTATTTTGAGCCTTTATCAGAGTTTGTGTTAGAAGCGAACGCTGATGGCACCATCAAATCTTTTGCAGACGCATGGACTGATTGCAAAGTCAGCGATGGTACTGTAGATGTCACTTCTGAGTGGACAATTACAAAGGAAGATGTTAATTGCATAAGCACTAAGATTGGGGATCGTATAACGCTTACTGCGCTGACGAATCTTGCTGGCACACTCGCGTACGATAGCTTAGACATCGGTGGCGTAGCTACAAAGACGCCCATTATATTGAACGGTCACTGTTACTTAGTTTACACAGACGGCCGTCTTTTCAGCGGACCTTCTTTTGACAGTGTATCTGAAGTATTTTTCCCAGTTCAGATGTTTAATAAACTGTATAGCGTGGCAGGCTCAAGTTTGATTGTTTCAGGAGCACTCACAGCAATTCCAGCTAACAATTACGTGCATTACTACTCAGCTAACAATGGCGCTACTTGGACAGCTTGTGCAGGCTTAAATGCTAATAATGTTGTTGGAAGTGTTAACAGCAACGGTGTTGGTAACATCGCCCTAGACGGTGTAATCTACAAGAGTGTGAACAATGGCGCAAACTGGACCGCAGTAACACATCCAGCAGCAGGCGCTTTGACGTTATACTCTTTCAACAGCGCTGTATTTGGCCTGCAAGGTAGTAGTTTGTACTGTTCCACTAATAACGGCACGTCATGGACAAATATCAGCGCTCAATTTGCGCTATCAAACGCAATAACCATGCGAGACCTTTACAATGCGGGTACAGCGTGCTTTGCCCGATTGCTTGACAACACGAGAGCAACTGGTTTTGACCGTATTTTTAAAACAACAAATGGAAATGATTGGGTAGAGATACCGGCAGACTTAGTTGGCTTTTCAGAGCCACAAGCCACCGCTGATAAGTATGTCTTTGTTGCCGAAAACTCTCAAGTCTATGAACTGTTAAGTAGCAACACATGGTCTTATCTAGGGCGTGCACCAAGTGGTTTTATTCCAGTCGCGTCACAAGGCAGCGTCAGCACTCAGTTGATTGGTATTCTAAATACACCAGATCCTGCAGACTCACAGTTAGCGCTTGTGAGTACAACAGCAATAGCTGCTTCGAGGGCTAAAATAAATGTATTGTTTGAAAAGGCGAACTCTATCAGCCAAATGAAAACAATACCTATTCGAATAGGCGCAGTCTCAGCAATACGGACATTTAATGCGTACCCTGGACAAGTTTTCCTACCATCTACCAGCGATGGCGCAGTAACATCATTTGCAGGTGGTACAGTGACAGCTGGTGCTCAGCTTAATGGCGAAGACGACACCAGCAATTGGACTTGGAGCTGGCGAACAAGTGATACCAGGCTGACACCAGTAGAAGGAAATACGAATGTTGCAGTAATAACAGGGATGAGCAACGATCTTGACTCAGCTACAATTGACTTTGTTGCAAAGAGAGCTAACTTTCAAAACGTAACAGGCAGTATACCTGTTAGTAAGATTAAGGGGTCAGATACCTCAGGCATTAAGATAGGATCTGCATTTGCCGCATTCAGTGCAAACAGTACTTTTATTGGACTGAAGTTTTTAAGCAATGGCCGTTTTCAAATTAGGCAAGGCGCAAATGCTTACCAAAATGCAGGTTATTGGGCTTACCCTGAAAGCGCAGCATATGCTGCAACATCTTTCCTGTGGGTAGACGCAACGGGCACGGCATTGACATCTGGCACTACAGGTCAATGGTTGGCAATGACAACTGACAGGGAGTACACGCTGTCATCTGTAACACCAGGGTCATACTTAACGAACCTGCAGGTTATGTTCAGCCAGCCGGTTGCGGGACAGAACGCAGTACTTGCAAGCGGGGCTTTGAAGCTTGTTGTTCCTGTTCCTGCAGGAACTGTAAGTCTGCAACATTCTTTTGATGCTACAATAGCTCCAGCAGGCTTTGATTCAGATGTGTGCTCGCTTGATCCAGTTATCAAGAAATTTGGAGCTAATGGCTTGGAAGTAGCGGCAGCCGGCTCATTGTTTAAATCTCCAATGGGTGCTGGCTTGCAATTAGGAACAGGTGACTTCTCCTTTGGCGTGTTTTATAGATGGACTACAGTTGGCGGCAATATCACGTTCTTTCAGATTGGAGACGCAACGGGTAGTAACACTAATCAGCTCACTTGCGGCGTATCATTGGACTCTGCAGCTTCAAGTATTTATATCATGCGCGACGACAGTGGTCTGTCAGCGCATGATATGGGAATTGCAGTCGGCGCAGCTAATGTGTTCCACTATTTATGTGTCAGTAGAGTTGCAGGTGTTTACCATGTTGCAGTCGATGGTGTCGAAGGGACGCCTTACACTAATGCAGGCGCAACATCAAGTCCATCGACGGACACAGCCTACTTCTGCGTGGGTAACGACGACGTAACGTATTTCGATGACATTTGGCTAGTGAAGGGTGACGCGCAGTACCCAGCTCGCGTTGCTGTACCTGTAGCGCCATTCACTTATTAAACAAGGAATAGATGAACTTTGCATTTAAACAATGGTTTACACAAGTTGTATTATGGCTAGATCAAGGCTTGAACCTCGCGCTAACACCTTTCAGTGATGAAGCATTTGCAGACGAAACTGTATCTGCAAGGTCTTACCGAATGGCTTTACGCGGCCGACTTTCATGGCGATTACTGCGTTGGCTAATCGATGCAGTGGCCATATGCTTTGGTCAAACAGAGCACTGTATGAAGGCTTTCGAAAATGAGAAAACACGAAAGCACTTACCAGTAGCTTATAGATAATTTATTGGCACTCCTTTGTT
>Ga0075163_10000717_pt1 | contig 43566 bp, 34 predicted proteins | sample JI1023141ADNA_FD_71478 | JGI IMG/M metagenome (GOLD analysis project Ga0075163, IMG submission 71478) | Wastewater effluent complex algal communities from Wisconsin, to seasonally profile nutrient transformation and Carbon sequestration -... | ecosystem: Engineered > WWTP > Effluent > Algae...
GCCGCGCGCTCGTCGGCGGCGGCCGCCAGCGCCGCCTTGGCCTCGGCCAGCTGGCGCTCGAGCTCGTCGGCGCGCTGCTCGGCGGCCCGCGCCGACTGCGCCGCCGCGGCGAGCTGGGCCTCGACGTCGCCGGCGCGCTCGCCCGAGCTGGCGATCTGCGCCTCGATCTCGGCGACCCGGCCCTCGGCCGCGAACGCGCGCTCGAGCGCGGAGGTGACGCGCTCGTCGGCGGCGATCGCGCGCTGGTCGGCCTCGGTGGCGCGGCGCTCGGCGTCGGCGGCCTTGGCCTTGGCGTCGACCAGCTGCGCGCCGAACTCGGCGAGCCGCGCGTCGGCGGCGGCCAGCTTCTCGGTGGCCTCGGCCAGGCGCTCGGCCCCGCCCTGGCGCTTGGCGGCGTTGAGCTCGGTCTCGAGCGACGCGATCCGCCGCTCGGCGGCCGCCTGCTTCTCGGCGACCATCACGCCGGCCTGGGTCTCGGCGACCAGCAGCTCGTCGTTGAGCCGCGCCAGCTCCTTGCGCAGCTGCGCCTGCTCGCCTTCGTGGCGCGCCTTCTGCTCGGCCAGCGCGCGGTCGCGCGCGCCGGTGGCCTCGGCGGTCAGCTTGTCGCGCTCGAGCGCCGCGGCCTTGGTCAGCTTGTCGCGCTCGGCGGCGGCCTCGGCGATCAGCCGCTCGCGCTCGGTGGCGGCGTCGGCCAGCAGGCGCACGCGCTCGGCCTCGGCCTCGGCCAGCACCCGGTCGCGCTCGGCGCCGACGGCGATCGCCACCGCCTCGGCCTTGACGCCGGTCACCGCGGTGACCTGCTCGCTGGCGACCCGCTCGTGCTCGGCGCGCAGCGCCTCGAGCGCCGTCACCGCGCGATCGCGCTCGGCGACCGCCGCCTCGAACTCGTCGCGCACCCGATCGCGCTCGGCGGCGGCCTCGCCGAACCGCTCCTCGGCGTCCTCGGCGTCCTGGGTCAGCTGCTTGACGCGATCCTTCAGCTGCGCCAGCTCGAGCTGGGCGCCGGCCAGCCGGTCCTTGGTGGCCTTGTCGTCGGCGGTCGGCCGCGGCGCGGCCCGGGCCACGACCAGATCGTCCTCGAGCTTGCCGACCTGCTCCTCGAGGCGCTCGGCCCGGCTCATCGCCTCGTCGCGCTGGAGCAGCACCGCGGTCAGCTCGTTCGAGGCCGCCCGCGCCTGGGTGTTCATCTCGCCGATCAGCTCGCCGACCCGCTTGGCCAGCGCGCCGCGCTCGTCCTCGATCGACGCCCGCGCCTTGCGCTCCATCGCCAGCCAGTGCGACAGCTGGGCGTGGACGCCGCCGGTGGGTGGCAGCGCGCCCTGCGGCCCGAGCACCTGGATCAGCAGGCTGCCGACCAGCGCGACCTCACCGGCGGGCAGCGGCGCGACGCTGACGCGATCGCGGCCGACGAACACCCCGTTGGCGCTGCCCAGATCCTCGACCCAGATCGCGTTGCCGTCGAACGTCACCCGCGCGTGCTGGCGCGACATGCGCGGATCGTCGCTGCGGATCGCGCAGTCCGCGGCCCGGCCGATGATCGCTGGCTGCGGGCCGAGCTCGTACGTGCGGTCGACGCCATCGACGTCGCAATAGAGCAAGGTGGGCATGCCCGGACGCGAGGCTAGCATGGGGCAAATCCGCTCGCGCGGGCCGGCGCCCCTGATCTAACCGCGGCTGACCGCGTCTTACCGCCGCGCGATCACGACTGCAGCGCGGCCAACAGCTCGTCGACCGAGGCCAGCGCCCGGTCGGTGTCGTCGTCGAGCAGGAGCACGTGCCCGAGCTTGCGGCCGCGCGCCGGCGACAGCTTGCCGTACAGGTGCAGCCGCGCGTGTGGTCGGGCCAGCACGTGCTGCCAGCGCGGCTCGCCGTCGCTCCACAGATCGCCGATCAGGTTGACCATCACCGCGCCGGTGAGCTGGCGCGGATCGCCGAGCGGCAGGCCGCACACCGCGCGCACGTGCTGTTCGAACTGCGAGGTGGCGCACGCGCCGAACGTGTAGTGACCGCTGTTGTGGGTGCGCGGCGCGATCTCGTTGACCAAGAGCGCGCCGTCGGGCAGCTCGAACATCTCGACCGCCATGACGCCGACGTGATCGAGCGCGGCGGCGATCGTCGTCGCGATCCGCTCGGCGTTGGCGCGCTGCGCCGGGGCCATCGGCGCCGGGGCCCGCGTCGTGTGCAGCACGTGGCGGCGGTGGACGTTCTCGGCGATCGGGTAGATCGCGATCTGGCCGTCGACCCCGCGGGCCAGCACCACCGAGATCTCGCGGGCGAACCGCACCAGCGCCTCGACGGTCGCCGGCGGGCTGCCGATGTGGTGCCACGCCGCGGCGGCGCCGTCGGCGTGCTCGACCCGGGCCTGGCCCTTGCCGTCGTAGCCGGCGCGGCGGGCCTTGATGATCGCCGGCGCGCCGATCCGGCCGAGCGCGGCGGCCAGCTCGGCGTCGTCGGTGAAGGTCGCCCACGCCGCCTGCGGCAGGCCGAGCCGATCGAGGAACTGCTTCTGCACCGCGCGGTCCTGGATCGTCGCCAGCACCGACGGGCCGGGCCGCACCGGCGCCACCGCGCTGATCGCGGTCAGCACCTCGGCCGGCACGTGCTCGGTGTCGAGCGTGACCACCGCCGAGCGCTCGGCGACGCAGCGCGCGCTCTCGAGATCGTCGAGCGTGCCGACCACGACGTCGTCGGCGAACTGGCCGGTCGGGCACCGCGCGTCGCGATCGAGCACGCAGATCCGGTAGCCCATCCGCCGGGCCTCCATCGCGATCATGCGGCCGAGCTGACCGCCGCCCAGCACGCCGATCGTGGCCCCCGGCGACAGCGGCAGCGCGCGGTTCACAGCGGATCCTCGAGGACGCGCTGGGTCTGGGCCGCGCGGTACGCGGCGACCTTGGCCCGCACGTCGGCGTCGCCGCGGGCGACGATGGCCGCCGCCAAGAGCGCCGCGTTGACCGCGCCGGCCTCGCCGATCGCCAGCGTGCCGACCGGGATGCCCTTGGGCATCTGCACGATCGACAGCAGCGAGTCGAGCCCCGACAGCGCCTTGGACTGCACCGGCACGCCCAGCACCGGCAGCGCGGTCTTGCTGGCGCACATCCCGGGCAGGTGCGCCGCGCCGCCGGCGCCGGCGATGATCACCTGCAGGCCGCGCTCCTCGGCGGTCTCGGCGTAGTCGAACAACAGGTCGGGCGTCCGGTGCGCGGACACCACCTTGCACTCGTGGGCGACGCCCAGCTCGGTCAAGGTCTCGCTGGCCAGGCGCATCGTCGCCCAGTCGCTCTTGCTGCCCATGATGATGCCGACGATCGGATCAGTCGTCATACGCGTCTCCGGGGCTGCGCGGGCCGCCCGCGCGGTGCAGGCGATCGGCGATCGCCTCGCCGAGGCCGACCGACTCGGGCACCGCCGCGACGATCGTCGCGACGCCCAGCGCGTCGAGCTCGCGCAGCGCCGCGTACAGCCGCGCCGCCATCGCCGCGGGATCGTCGGGCAGCTCGATCGCGCTGATCGCCGGCGGCAGCGCGGCCGCCGCCAGCACCGCGGCCGGGGCCAGCGCGCCGACCGGGCCGGGCGCCAGCGCGCACGCCCCGCCGAGATCGCCGGGCGCCACCGGCACCACCCGCGCGCTCGGCGCGTAGTGCGAGGCCAGCGTGCCGGGCGCCGGGGTCGCCGACGGCGCGGCCAGCGGGCGGCCGAGGAACGCCTCGATCGCCTCGCGCGGCACGCCGCCCGGCCGCAGCAGCGCCGGGTGCGGGCCGGACACGTCGACGATCGTCGACTCGACGCCGATCGCGCAGGCGCCACCGTCGAGGATGTAGTCGACCGCGTCGCCGAGATCCTGGACCACGTGGGTGGCGGTGGTGGCGCTGACCGAGCCGAAGCGGTTGGCGCTGGGCGCCGCGACGCCCCGGCCGAACGCCTTGAGCAGCGCCAGCGCCATCGGGTGCGACGGCACGCGCAGGCCGACAGTCGGGGCGCCGCCGGTGACGGCGTCGAGCACCTTGGGGCCGCGCCGGGCGATCAGCGTCAGCGGCCCCGGCCAGAATCGCGCGGCCAGCGCGCGCGCCGCGTCCGACAGCTCGGCGGTCCACGCCGGCAGCTCGTCGGCTGACGCCAGGTGCACGATCACCGGGTGCGAGGTCGGCCGCCCCTTGGCGGCGTAGATGCGCGCGACCGCGGCGGCGCTGGTGGCGTCGGCGCCGAGGCCGTAGACCGTCTCGGTCGGGAACGCGACCAGGCCGCCGTCGGCCAGGACGCGCGCGGCGTGGGCGATGTCGGCACCGAGGCGCATGGGGGCGGCAGTGTCGCCGGAGCCGCGCCCCGCCGCAATGCCTGAGCTGGCTTCGCGCATCGGCCAGAAACGCGAGCCCGCGCGAGTCGGCGCCGGTCCACGGCCGCGCGATAGTCGTCGCCATGACCACCGCCGCCCTGCGCGACGAGCCCGGCCTGCCGCTGATCGGCAACCTGCTGGAGTTCCGGCGAGATCGCCTGGCGTTCCAGATGCGGGTCGCCGACGCCGGCATCACCCGCACCCGGGTCGCGTGGCGCACCGTATATATCGTCACCGACCACGAGCTGGCCCACGAGGTGCTGGTCGCCAAGGACGACGCCTTCATCAAGGGGCCGGGCCTCGCGGTGGTGGCCAAGCCGCTGCTCGGCGAGGGCCTGTTGACCGCGGAGAAGGACTTCCACCGCCGCTCGCGCAAGCTGCTGGCGCCGGCGTTCACGCCGCGGCGGATGGCCGGCTACGCCGCGGTGATGGCGGACCGCGCGGTGGCGCACGCGGCGCAGGTGCGCCCCGGCGCGATGATCGACATCGCCGAGCGGATGATGTCGACGACCCTCGACATCGTCGGGCGCACGCTGTTCGACGCCGACCTGGCCGGCGACGCGCGCGCGGTCGGCGACGCGCTGACGATCGCGATGGAGTACGTGCTGGCGTCGGTGCTGTCGGCGGTGCCGCTGGGCTGGCCGACGCCGCGGCGCAAGCGCGGCATGGCGGCGGTGGCGCAGCTCGACGAAATCGTGCTGCGCATCGTCGGCGAGCGCCGCGCCGCCGGCGGCGACCGCGGCGACGTCTTGTCGATCATCCTGGCGGCGCGCGACGACGACGGCACCGGGTTCACCGACCGCCACGTCCGCGACGAGATCATGACCCTGATGCTGGCCGGCCACGAGACCACCGCCAACCTGCTGGCGTGGGTGTGGTACGTGCTGGCGACCGAGCCGGCGGCGCGGGCCCGCCTCGACGCCGAGCTCGCCGAGGTGCTGGGCGGCCGCCCGCCGACCTACGACGACCTGCCGCGGTTGCCGGTGACGCTGGCGATCCTCGAGGAGGCGCTGCGACTGTACCCGCCGGCGCACACGATCGCGCGGCAGGCCGATCGCGACGTCGAGATCGGCGGCGTGCCGATCCCCAAGGGCGCGATCGTCACCGTCTCGGTGGTGGCGATGCAGCGGCGCGCGGCGTACTGGGACGACCCGCTGGCGTTCCGGCTCGAGCGCTTCCTCGGCGGCGATCGCAAGGCGCGCCGGCTCGGCTACCTGCCGTTCGGCGCCGGGCCGCGGGTGTGCATCGGCAACCACTTCGCGCTGGTCGAGGCCCAGCTGATCCTGGCCGCGTGGGCCCAGCGCTTCCACTTCCGCCTGTCCCAGCCGGCGCCGGTCGCGCTCGAGCCGCTGATGACGCTGCGCCCCAAGGGCGGCGTCTGGGTCGAGCCGATCGCCCGATAGTTTGAGGTCCAACGAGCGCGGGCCGCGGGGTCACCGGACCGCGACCTCGGCCAGCCGCGCCAGGAAGCCGTCGGCCCAGCTGGCGGCGGTCGGCGTGGTGGCCGCCGCGATCAGCCGCGCGTGGCGCGCGCAGCGCTCGTCGCGCCCCATCCGCAGCGCGCGATCGAGATCGGCGGCGACGCCGTCGACGTGGTACGGGTTGGTCAACAGCGCGGCGTCGAGCGCCTCGGCGGCGCCGGCGAACCGCGACAGCAACAAGACGCCGGGATCGTCGTCGCGCTGCGCGGCCACGAACTCCTTGGCCACCAGGTTCATGCCGTCGCGCAGCGGCGTCACCATCCCGACCGCGGCCAGCCGGTACAGCGGCGCCAGCACCGCCGGCGGATACGAGCGGTACAGGTAGCGGACCGGCACCCAGTCGGCCTCGCCGAACTCGCCGTTGATGCGCCCGACCAGCTCCTCGACGCGCCGCCGCAGCTCGGCGTACTCGGGCACGTCGGCGCGCGACGGCACCGACACCTGCACGAACGAGACCTGGCGACGCCAGGCCGGGTACAGCGCCAGCAAGCGGCGGAACGCCTCGAGCCGCTCGGGGATGCCCTTCGAGTAGTCGAGGCGATCGACGCCGAGCACCAGCTTGCGTCCGGCCAGGAGCGCGCGCAGCCCGTCGAGATCGTCGGCGGGATCGCCATCGGGCGGCGGCCGGAAGCCGGCCGGCTCGACGCCGATCGGGAACACCCCGACGGTCGTCGCCCGCGCGCCGCGCACCAGGCGATCGCCGTCGCGCCGCAGGCCGGCGCCGGCGTGGGTCGCCGCGTGCAAGAAGTTGTCGGCCCAGCGCCGGGTGTGGAAGCCGATCAGATCGCACGCGGCCAGCGCGTCCATGACCTCGGCGTGCCACGGCAGCGTCTCCCACACGTCGCGCGGCGGGAACGGCACGTGCAGGAACAGCCCGATCGGCCCGGCGTGGCCGAGCTGCCGCAACGCCGCGGCGGCGAGCAACAGGTGATAGTCGTGGATCCACACGGTGCCGGTCGGCGGCGTCAGGCGCGCGGCCAGCCGCGCGTAGGCCTCGTTCGCGGTGACGTACGCGGTCCACTCCTCGTCGACGTAGCGCACCCGCCCCGGGAAGCAGTGCAACAGCGGCCATAGGCTCTGGTTGCAGAAGCCGCCGTAGAACGCCTCGCGCCACCCCGGCGGATAATCGAACGTCGCCAGCGCCGGCGCGGGCTCGGCGTCGAACGCCAGCGCCAGCCCGGGCGCGCGCTCGGCGCCGCTCCAGCCCAGCCAGACGCCGCCGGTGCGCTCGACGATCGGCGCCAACGCCGACACCAGGCCGCCGACCTCCTTGCCGCGGCCCGCGCCGACCGCCGGCGTGCGATTGGAGACGATCACCAGCGGGTGCTGCGGCCGCGCCGCGCGGGCCCGCGTCCACGGGCGCACCGGCGCCGGCGCGCCGCCCCCGGCGCGGGCGTCGGCGAGCCAGGCCAGGAGCGCGCGGGCCGCGGCGGGATCGGCCACCCACCAGTCGGCGTGGCTGCGGCGATCGGGGAGCCCGACCAGCACCGCCGCGTCGTCGTCGTCGAGCGCCGCGAAGGTGTCCTCGTCGGTCGCGTCGTCGCCGAGCGCGATCAGCCGCGCGTCGGCCGGCAGCCGGGCCCGCACCCAGGCCACCGCGGTGCCCTTGTGGGCGGCGCGGTGCCGCACCTCGATCACGGCCGCGCCGTCGAGGCGCTCGAACGCCGGCTGCGCCTCGAGCCACTCGTCGACGATCTGCTCGGCGCTCGCGATCAGCCGCGGCCGCGCCGCGTCGCTCACCCGGCGCCAGTGGAGGCCGACCGCCAGCGACTTCTGCTCGAGCCGCGCGCCGGCGACCTGCTCGGTGAGGTGCGCCAGCCGCCGCGCCAGGTCGCCCAGCTCGGCGGCGACCGACGGCGCCTGCCAGCCGCCATCGGTGTGGCGCCACGCGCCGTGCTCGGCGAACCACCACGCCGCCGGCACCGCGTCGCGGATCGCGTCGATCGCCAGGCGCGGCCGGCCCGACACCACCACGACGTGGACGCCGACGGCGACCAGCCGGCGCAGCAGCGCGGCGGCCGCGTCGTCGAGCGCGGCCTCCTCGACGGTCGGCGCGAACGGCAGCAGCGTGCCGTCGAGGTCGACCAGCACCGCCAGCGCCGGCGCCCGCGCCAGGCGGGTCCAGATCTCGTGCGGCGTTGGTTCGGATGCGGATGCGGACGCGGCGGCCACGGCCTCGCTCATGGGGAGCCCCGAGCGTGCTGGCGGCCCGACCAGCGCGTGTGCCTGCGACCACCGCGGCCGCACCCTTGTTTACTTTGAGGTCAAACGAATATCATGCGCGGACCACGGCAGCAAGCCGCGATTGTGCCGCCCCCCGCCGCGTGGTACATCGGCCGCGGGTGCAGCGACGTCCGCTGCAGGCATCGCGACGGTCGGGCCGCCGTCGCACGGATCGCCCCCATGTCGTCTGCACCGCCCGATCGTTCGCTGCCGCCCGAGGCCTGGGGCCGCGCCCACCGCGTCGCGGCGCGGCTGGTGTCGCCGCTGCAGCGGTTCCTCGCGGTCGAGGCCGCCAGCGGCGTCGCGCTGATCGCCGCGGCGCTGGTCGCGCTGGGCTGGGCCAACTCGCCGTGGCGCGACGCCTACGCCTGGCTGTGGCACCAGCCGCTCGGCGTGGTGATCGGCGACTGGGCGTTCGTGCGGCCGCTGCACTTCTGGGTCAACGACGGCCTGATGACGATCTTCTTCTTCGTCGTCGGGCTCGAGATCCGCCGCGAGGTCTACGAGGGCGAGCTGGCCGAGCCGCGCCGCGCCGCGGTGCCGTTCGCCGCGGCGCTCGGCGGCATGCTGGCGCCGGCGGCGATCTACCTCGCGCTCAACCTCGGCCACGCCGGCGCCGGCGGCTGGGGCGTGCCGATGGCCACCGACATCGCGTTCGCGGTCGGCGTGCTCGCGCTGCTCGGCGCGCGGGTCAGCGCCGGCCAGCGGATCTTGCTGTTGGCGCTGGCGGTCATCGACGACATCGGCGCGATCGTGGTGATCGCGCTGTTCTACAGCGCCGGCATCGACGGCGTCGGCCTGCTGGTGATGGTCGGCGCGATGGGCGGCGTGCTGGCGCTGCGCTGGCTGGGCGTGCGCGCGCCGCTGGCCTACGTGGCGCCGGCGGTGACGATGTGGGCAGGCCTGCTGGTCGCCGGCGTCCACCCGACCCTGGCCGGCGTCGTGCTCGGCCTGTTGACCCCGGCGCGCTCGTGGTTCGGCCCGGCCGGCTTCGCCGAGGCGACCGCCGCCCACCTCGGGGAGCTCGCCGCGGCGCCGCGCCACGACCTGCTGGTCCGGCTCGACGCGATCGAGCGCGCGCGCCGCGAGGCGGTGTCGCCGGTCGAGCACCTGTTGCACGCGCTGCACCCGGTGGTCGCGTTCGGCGTCATGCCGCTGTTCGCGCTCGCCAACGCCGGCGTCGCGCTCGACGGCGCCGACCTGACCGGCGCGCCGCTGCGGGTGTTCCTGGGCGTCGTCGCCGGGCTGGTGATCGGCAAGCCGCTGGGCATCGTCGTCGCGACCAAGGCCGCGCGCGCGCTGGGTGGTGGCGCGGCGGGCGCGCCGCCGGTGCTGGTGGTCGGGCTGGTCGGCGGCATCGGCTTCACGATGTCGATCTTCATCGCCCAGCTGGCGTTCCCGCCCGGGCCGCTGCTCGAGACCGCCAAGCTGGCCGTGCTGGTCGCGTCGGGCACCGCCAGCCTGGCCGGCCTGGCCGTCGGGGCGTGGGCGGCCCGCGCCGGAGGATCGCGCGGTGGCTGAGCCGCGGACGCCACCGCCGCGCGTGCTGCCGCGCCGCCTCGAGGACGCCGCGGCGCTGGTGCTGCGGCCGATGCGCTCGCTGATGCGGGTGGTCATGGGCGAGGAGCCGCCGCTGGACCTGCGGCTGGTCGGCCGCACCGTGCTCGAGGCGATCGTCGTCGGCCTGCTGGTCGGCGCCGCCGGCTGCCTGATGCTGCTCGCGCTCGAGTTCGTCGAGACGCTGGTGCTCGAGCACCTGCTGGCCTATCCGCACGTGCGCGCGGTCGGCGAGTCGAGCGCCCCGTTCCTCGACGCCAGCGGCGTGCGCCTGGCGCTGGTGATGATCGCGCCCGCGCTGGGCGGGCTGATCACCGGGCTCGCGTCGCGGCTCGCGCCGGAGATCCGCGGCGGCGGCGGCGACGCGATGATCGAGGCGTTCCACCACCGCGGCGGCGCGATCCGCCGGCGGGTGATCTTGCTCAAGCCGCTGGCGTCGATCGCGACCCTGGGCAGCGGCGGCGCCGGCGGCCGCGAGGGCCCGACGATGCACCTCGGCGGCGCGCTGGGCGCGTGGATCGGCACCATCCTGCCGGCCACCGAGCGCGAGCGGCGGGTGCTGATGGTGGCCGGGGTCGCCGCCGGCATCTCGGCGGTGTTCCGCACGCCGCTGGGCGCGGCGCTGTTGGCGATCGAGGTGCTGTACCGCGACGACTTCGAGTCCGAGGCGCTGATCCCGGCGGTGCTCGCGTCGGTGGTCGCCTACTCGCTGTCGGCGTCGGTGCTGTCGACCGCGCCGATGTTCGGCGCCCTGCCCCGCTTCCCGTTCCGCTGGGACCACCTGCCGTTCTACGGCCTGACCGCGGTGGTGGTGGCGCTGGCGGCGGCGGCCTTCGTGAAGCTGCTGGCGACGGTCCGCCGCGCGGCGGCCCGGCTGCCGGGACCGGGCTGGGCCCGGCCCGCGCTCGGCGGGCTGACGCTGGGCGCGCTCGCGGTCGTCGTGTTCGTCACCGTCCCCGGCTGGCTCGCGGTCCCGGCGTCCCACGTCGCCGCGCTCGGCGGCGGCTACGGCGCCGGCCAGCTGGCGATCACCGGCGATCCGGCCATCGGCGTCGGGTCGGCGGCGGTGCTGACGCTGGTGGTGGTCGCCGCCGTCCGCGCGCTCGCGACCGCGCTCACGATCGGCACCGGTGGCTCGGCCGGCGACTTCGCGCCGTCCCTGGCGATCGGCGCGGCGCTCGGCGGCGCGGTCGGCCACGCCGCGTCGACGTGGTTCGGCGTCAGCGGCGTGGCGCCCGGCGCGTTCGCGCTGGTCGGCATGGCGGCGTTCTACGGCGGCGCCGCCAACGTGCCGCTGGCGGCGACGATCATGGTGTGCGAGATGGCCGGCAGCTACGACCTGCTGGTGCCGCTGATGCTGGCGCAAGGCGTGGCGTTCGTCGCGCTGCGCCGGGTCGCGCTGTACCCCGCGCAGGTGCCCAACCAGCGGTCGTCGCCGGCCCACGCCGCGTCGTGGCAGCGCTACTCGCTGGCCACCGTCCGCGCCGGCGAGCTGCTGACGCCGGACCGCGCGGTGGTGACGCTGGCGCCCGGCGACGCCGCCGACACCGTGCTGCGCGTGATGGCCGACGCCGACCACCAGGCGGTGTTCCCGGTGGTCGACGCCGCCGGGCGGCTGTGCGGGCTGGTCACCGGCCCGGGCACCCGCGAGATCGCCGCCGGCGACGACACCCGGTGGGCGGTCGCCGCCGATCTGATGGTCGCGCCGGTGACGGTGGCGCAAGACGTCGGGCTCGGCGAGATCGCCCGGGCGCTGGTACAGCACGACCTGCGCGCCGTGCCGGTGGTCGACGCCGCCGGGCGCATCCTCGGGCTGGTCGACGAGCACGACGTGTCCCGGGCCTACGCCGGCGCGATCGACGCGGGCGCGCGCCGCGCGGCGCCGCCGGCCCCGGCCGACCCTCCGCCGTGATCCGCCGGGCCCGCGATTTGCTGCGAATCGTTTGACGTCATACGATATCGGGATGGGCGTGCCACCGACCCCGCGCTGGTTCCAGCAGGCGGTGATCTACGAGCTGCACCTGCGCGGCTTCAGCGACGGCAACGGCGACGGCATCGGCGACCTGCCCGGGCTGATCGACCGGCTCGACTACCTGCAGGATCTCGGCGTCACCGCGCTGTGGCTGTTGCCGTTCTATCCATCGCCGATGCGCGACGGCGGCTACGACATCGCCGACTACACCGCGGTCCACCCCGACTACGGCACGCTGGCCGACTTCGAGCGCCTGCTGGCCGAGGCCCACCGCCGCGACCTCAAGGTGATCACCGAGCTGGTCATCAACCACACCTCGATCGACCACCCGTGGTTCCAGGCCGCGCGGCGCGCGCCGCCCGGCAGCCCCGCCCGGGCGCGCTACGTGTGGAGCGACCGCCCCGACCGCTACCCCGACGCCCGGGTCATCTTCAAGGACTTCGAGGCCGGCAACTGGACCTGGGATCCGGTGGCGCAGGCGTACTACTGGCACCGCTTCTACGCCCACCAGCCCGATCTCAACTTCGACGAGCCGGCGGTGCACGCGGCGGTGCTCGCCGCGCTCGACTTCTGGCTCAGCCGCGGCGTCGACGGGGTCCGGCTCGACGCCATCCCCTACCTGTACGAGCGCGACGGCACCACCTGCGAGAACCTGGCCGAGACCCACGCGTTCCTGCGCACGCTGCGGGCCCACGTCGACGCGCGCTACGCCGATCGGATGCTCCTGGCCGAGGCCAACCAGTGGCCGGCCGACGCCGCCGCGTACTTCGGCGCCGGCGACGAGTGCCACATGAACTTCCACTTCCCGCTGATGCCGCGGCTGTTCCTCGCGCTGCACCAGGAGGACCGCTTCCCGATCGTCGACGTGATGCGCCAGACGCCGCCGCTGCCGCCCGGCACGCAGTGGGCGACGTTCCTGCGCAACCACGACGAGCTGACGCTCGAGATGGTGACCGAGGAGGAGCGCGATCAGATGTACCGCGCCTACGCCGCCGACCCGACCGCCCGGCTCAACCTGGGGATCCGGCGTCGGCTGGCGCCGCTGGTGCGCTCGCGGCGCAAGCTCGAGCTGGCCAACGCGCTGTTGTTCTCGCTGCCGGGGAGCCCGGTCCTGTACTACGGCGACGAGCTGGGCATGGGCGACAACATCTACCTCGGCGATCGCGACGGCGTGCGCACGCCGATGCAGTGGTCGAGCGATCGCAACGCCGGGTTCTCGCGCGCCCACCCGCACCGGCTGTTCGCGCCGGTGGTGGTCGATCCCGAGTTCCACTACGCCGCGATCAACGTCGAGGCGCAGCAGCAGAACCCGTCCTCGCACCTGTGGTGGATGAAGCGGCTGATCGCGTTGTGGCGCCAGCATCCGGTGCTGGCGGTCGGCGGGCTCAGCTTCGTCGAGCACGCCAACCCGCACGTGCTGGCGCTGGTGCGCGACGACGGCGTCGAGCGCGTGCTGGTGGTCGCCAACCTGTCGCGGTTCGCCCAGCACGCCGAGCTCGAGCTGGCGGCGTACGCCGGCCAGGTGCCGATCGAGCTATTCGGCGGCGCGCCGTTTCCGCCGATCGGCCCGCGGCCCTACCCGCTGGCGTTCGGGCCGCACACGTTCATGTGGTTCCGGCTCGAGGCCGGCGCCGGGCCCGGCGCGACGGCGCCACCGCTGGTCGCCGATGACCACTGGACCGCGGTGTGCGCCGCGCCGCGGGCGCTGGTCGACGCGATCGCGACCTACGCCGCGCGCCACGGCTGGTTCCACGGTGATCCCGAGCGCCGCGCCGGGGGCGCGCTGTGCGACCGCGTCCCGCTGGGCGACGCGCTCGGGCTGGTGATCGAGCTGCGCTTCGGCGACCGCGAGCCCGAGCGCTACCTGGTGCCGGTCGCGTACGCCGCCGACGCGGCGGCGGCCGCGGTCGCCGAGCGCACGCCCGACGCGGTGATCGCGCGGCTGACCGTCACCGGCGCGGCGCCGACCACCGGCGTGCTGTACGACGCGCTGGCCACCGGCGAGGCCGCGGCCACGCTGGCGGCCATGCTGACGGCCGGGGTCCCGGTGGCGGGCGCGCGCGGGCGGCTGCAGTTCGCGCCGCTGCCCGCAGCGCGGGACGCCGAGCTGGCCACCGCGTCGCCGGCGCGCCCGATCACGCCGGCCAGCCAGGCGACGGTGGTGCGGCTCGGCGACGCGGCGGTGCTCAAGGCATTTCGCCTGCTCGAGCCTGGCGTCAACGCCGAGACCGAGCTGGGGCGTCACCTCACGCCGGGGGTGCCGACCGGCCGCGCGCCCGCGCCGGTGGCGCCGCTCCTCGGCGCGATCGACTACGTCGCCAGCGACGGCACGTCCGCCGCGGTCGCGGTGGTGCACCGCTACGTCGCGCACCAGGGCACCGCCCGCGACCTGCTGCGCGGCGCGCTCGCCCAGGCCATGGTGCAGCAGCTGTCGGTGCCCACGCCGCTGCCGCATCCCGATCGCGCGACCAGCCAGGTGCCGGCGGCGGTCGAGCACGCGATCGGCGGCCACCTGCGGATCGCGCGCGCGCTCGCCGCGCGGCTCGCCGCGCTGCACCTGACGCTGGCCGACGCCGACGAGCTGGCGCTGCGACCAGAGCCGTTCATGCCGATGCACCAGCAGTCGATCTACCAGGCCGCGCGGGCCCGGCTGGCGCGGGTCGTCGAGGCGCTCCGCCGCGGTGACCCCGGCTGGCCCGACGACACCTGCGCGCTGGCGACCGCCGCGATCGCAGCCAGCCCCGACCTCGAGCGCGCGCTGGCGCAGGTCCAGGCGCGCCCGATCCGCGCCGTGCGCATCCGCTGCCACGGCGACCTGCACCTGGGCCAGGTGCTGTACACGGGCGATGACTTCGTCGTGATCGACCTGGAGGGCGAGCCCGCGCGACCGCTGCGCGCGCGCCGGTACAAGCGCTCGCCGTTGCGCGACGTGGCCGCGCTGACGCGCTCGCTGGCCGAGGTCGCCGCGGCGGCGCTCGACGGCGCGCCGCTGCGCCCGAGCGATCGCGCGACGCTGGGCCCGTGGGTAGACGCCTGGACGGCGTGGATGCAGCACACCGTCGAGTCGAGCTACGTCGCGGCGGCCGCGGCGGTGGTGCCGCCGGCGCCCGCCGACCAGCGGCTGCTGCTGGCGTTCTTCGCGATCGAGCTGGCGGTGCTCGAGGTCGAGCTGGCACTGCGGCGCGCGCCGGCCCAGCTGGTCGGTGCGCTGACCCGGCTGCGCGCGGCCGCCGCCGGCTGACCGCGCTACTCGGGGCGCCCGAGCTCGACGACCAGCGTCGCCAGGAGCGCGCGGACCTGCGCCGCCTGCCGGGCCGGCACCCGGGCCAGCGCGCGCCGCACGGCGGCCTCGACCGTGCCCTTCTGCTCGCGATCGGCGCGCCGGCCCGCCGCGGTCAGCGTGAAGCGCGCGCGGCGCCGATCGCCGGGGTCGACGTGGCGCGCCAGCATGCCGCGCTCCTCGAGGCGCGCCAGCACGCCGGTCAGCGTGCTGGCGTGCAGGTCGAGCATCCGCGCGATGTCGCCCGCGGTGGCGTCGGGGCGCTGGCCGATCACGCGGAGCACCAGCCGCTGCGGGCCGGTTACGCCCATCGTGCGGCTCATGCGCTTGGAGCGGACCTCGAGCGCGTGGACCAGCGCCCACAGGCCTTGCATGAAACGCAGGGTCTCGCTGGTCGGCGTCCAGGCGGGCTCGTCGGATTGGCTGGCGGATGCGGGCGGCGCGACGCCGCGGGCGCGAGGCATGGGCACCTCCACGCTACCAGCGCGCCGACCGGGCCGCATCGGACGCGGTCATGCGTCGGCGGCACAACGATCGATCGGCTGCCACGGGATCTCGGTCGGGAGGTCCCAGTACAGGTCGACCACGCGATCGGCCGCGTCGAGCCGGACCGCCAGGTAGTGGACCACCGCGTCCTCGCCGGTGATCCAGCTCAGCACCCGCGCGTCGCCGAGGCGGCCGTCGCGCGTCGGTGGCCCGAGCGCCTCGCGCAGCGCCGCGCCGGTCGTCCGACACAGCTGGATCGCGTCGACGATCGGCCGCGGATCGACGGCGGTCGGCGACCGCGGCGACGCCGGGCGACAGGCGGCGACCACCAGGACCAGCCCGGCGACACGACGGATGAGCGCGCGCATGCCCCGACCGTAGCCGCTGTCCGGCCCGGGCCGCGTCCGCCATCGCAGAATCATTTCTGTCATGTTGACAGGCATCGATCGGACGAGTATCCGTTATAACAGATGGCCGCGATCGCTACCCACCGCCTGCACGACCCGACGCCCGCGCCGGCGCGCCTCTCGCACCTGCGCCAGCTCGAGGCCGAGAGCCTCCACGTGCTGCGCGAGGTGGTGGCCGAGTTCGAGCGGCCGGTGATGCTGTACTCGATCGGCAAGGACTCGGCGGTGCTGGTGCGGCTGGCCGAGAAGGCGTTCGCGCCCGCGCCGCTGCCGTTCCCGCTGCTCCACGTCGACACCACGTGGAAGTTCCGCGCCATGTACGAGTTCCGCGACGCGTTCGTCGCGCGCGGCGGCTTCGACCTGCGGGTGTGGCAGAACCAGGCCGGCCTGGCCGCCGGCGTCAACCCGTTCGATCACGGCTCGAACCAGTACACCCGGGTGATGAAGACCGAGGCGCTGCTGGCCGCGCTGGCCGCGGGCGGCTACGACGCCGCGTTCGGCGGCGCGCGCCGCGACGAGGAGCGCTCGCGGGCCAAGGAGCGCATCTACTCGTTCCGCGATCGCCACGGCGGCTGGGAGCCGCGCCGGCAGCGCCCCGAGCTGTGGAACCTGTACAACGGCAAGCTCGGGCCGGGCGAGACCATCCGGGCGTTCCCGCTGTCGAACTGGACCGAGCTCGACATCTGGCAGTACATCCTCGTCGAGCAGATCCCGATCGTGCCGCTGTACTTCGCCGCGCCGCGGCCGGTGGTCGAGCGCGACGGCACGCTGATCATGGTCGACGACGACCGCCTGCGGCTGCGCCCCGGCGAGCAGGTGCGCACCGAGACCGTCCGCTTCCGCACGCTCGGCTGCTACCCGCTGTCGGGGGCGATCCGCTCGACCGCCACCGACGTCCCGGCGATCATCGCCGAGACGCTGGCCACCCGGCACAGCGAGCGCCAGGGCCGGCTGATCGACCACGACCAGGACGGCTCGATGGAGCAGAAGAAGCGCGAGGGGTACTTCTGATGTGGGCCGAGGCGCTGCCCGTGGCCGGCGAGGTCGACGCGTACCTGCGCGCGCACGACGCCAAGGAGCTGCTGCGGCTGGTGGTGATCGGCTCGGTCGACGACGGCAAGTCGACGCTGATCGGGCGGCTGCTCTACGACAGCGGCCGGGTCTACGACGATCAGCTGGCCGCCGCCGAGCGGGCCAGCGCGCGCGGCTCGACCCGCGGCCACGGCTCGACCGCCGCGATCGACCTGTCGCTCCTGACCGACGGCCTGCGCGCCGAGCGCGAGCAGGGCATCACGATCGACGTCGCGTACCGCTACTTCACCACGCCGCGCCGCAAGTTCATCGTCGCCGACACGCCCGGCCACGTGCAGTACACCCGCAACATGGCCACCGGCGCCTCGACCGCCGACGCCGCGGTGATCCTCGTCGACGCGCGGCTGGGCGTGCTGGCCCAGACCCGCCGCCACGCCTACCTCGCGGCGCTCTTGGGCCTGTCGCACCTGGTGGTGTGCGTCAACAAGATGGACCTCGTCGCGTGGGACCAGGCGCGGTTCGACGCGATCCGCGCCGAGGTCGTCGCGCACGCCACCGCGCTCGGGATCCCCAACGTCCACGCGTTGCCGGTGTCGGCGCTGCACGGCGACGGCGTCGTGCGCGCAGCCGGCGCGCCGTGGCACCACGGGCCGACGCTGCTCGAGCTGCTCGAGACGCTGCCGCTGGTCACCACCGCCGGGCCGACGCTGCGGCTGCCGGTGCAGCTGGTGGTGCGCCCGGGCCTCGGGTACCGCGGCTTCGCCGGCCAGCTCGCGGCCGGCGCGCTGGCCGTCGGCGACGAGATCGTCGTGCTGCCGTCAGGCCACCGCACCCGCATCGCCGCGATCGACGTCGGCAGCGACCGCCGCGCCGCCGCGGCCGCGCCCGAGAGCGTCGCGGTGCGGCTGACCGACGAGGTCGACGTCGCGCGCGGCGACATGCTGGTCCACCCCGACGATCTCCCGACCGCGACCACCCGGCTCGACGCGCGGCTGGTGTGGATGGCCGAGGCGCCGCTCGATCCCACCCGCACCTACCTGCTCAAGCACACCACGCGCGCCACCCGGGTCGACGTCGAGCAGCTGGTCGCGGTGATCGATCCCGAGACGCTCGCCGAGACCCCGGCGGCCCGCCTCGCGCTCAACGATCTCGGACGCGTGGTCCTGCGCGCGCATCGCCCGCTGTTCGTCGACGCCTACGCCCGCTGCCGCGCCACCGGCGCCTTCATCCTGATCGACGCGCTCACCCACGACACCGTCGCCGCCGGCATGATCGATCCGCCGCGCGCCGACGACGCCCCGGCGGTCGACCGGGTCACCGCCGTCGATCGCCGCGCCCGGCTCGGCCAGGCCGGCGCCGTCGTCGAGCTGGGCGGCGCCGACGCCATCGGTCGGGCGTTCGTGCTCGAGCGGGCGCTGTTCGAGGCCGGCCGGATCGCGATCGTCGTCGCCGCCGAGCACGCCCCCGCCATCGCCGCCGCCGCGGTGATCGCGATCGTGCCGTGCGCCGACCGCCCCGACGGCGCCCGCGTCGACGGCGCCGAGGTCGACGGCGACCTCACCCGCGCGGTCCTGATCGCCGCCGGCAAGCTCGACGCCGGCCGCGCCGACCGCCGCTAGCCCAGTCACTCCTGCGATCTCCCACGTGGGACGTCGCCACCGCGATCTCCCACGTGGGACGCCGCCACCGCGATCTTCCACGTGGGACGCCGCCCGGCCGGGCCGGCGGCGCGAACCGGCGACGCAGCTACTCGTTGACGGTGACCTTGATCATCTTCACCGGCGTGCGCGGGCGGTCGCGCTGATCGGTCGGCGTGGTCTCGATCTTCTTCACGACGTCCATGCCGGCGGTGACCTTGCCGAACACCGGGTGCTTCGACTGGCCCGGGGAGAACCAGTCGAGGAAGCTGTTGTGCTTGGTGTTGACGAAGAACTGGCCGCCGCCCGAGTTGGGCTGGCCGGTGTTGGCCATCGACAGCGTGCCGATCTCGTTCGACAGCTTGTAGGCCGGCGGGTGCTCGTCCTGGATGCGGCCGAACGGCGAGTTGCCGGTGCCGGCGCGCGGGCTGTTCGGGTCCTTGGAGAACTCGCAGCCGAACTGGATCATGAAGTCGGCGATGACGCGGTGGAAGTGCAGGCCGTCGTAGAAGCCGCTCTTGGCCAGCTTGATGAAGTTGGCCGCGGTGATGGGCATCTGCTCGAGGTAGATCTCGGCGGTGAAGGTGCCCAGGGACGTCTCGAAGGTCGCAGTCGGGTTCGCCATGCGGCGTTGGTAACACGGGTCCCGGCCAAAGACAGCGGCCGGCCGGTAGGTTAGATACACGGCATGACGCGCACCTGCCTCGCCGCCTCGTTCGCCCTCGCCCTCGCCGCCTGCGGCGGCAAGGCGGCTCCGACCACGCCCACCAACACCGGCGGCGCCGGTGGCCGCGTCGCCGCGCCCGGCACGGTGCTCGGCGACCCCGCGGTCTACGCCAAGGCGAAGGCGTCGACGATCGCGCTGCCCGCCGGCTACGATCAGACGATGCTGTGCGAGGGCGCGGCCACGCTGGGCGAGCTGATGACCAAGTGGGAGGCCGACCTCGGCGGCGCGATCAACGCCAGCTGCGACGGCGCCAAGTGCCGGGTCGACGTGGCGTCGAAGCCCGACCCGGCGTGCGACACCGCGACCGACGTCGAGGGCTGCGACGGCTCGGCGATGATGCTCGAGTTCGAGGTCGACGACGCCGGCGCGATCGTGCCGACCTCGCTGATGTGCATGGGCGCGGGCTGACCGCGTCAATATAGAGGGGCTTTCGCAAAGCCCCTCCCCCACGGGGTCATGCCCCCGTGGGTCCCCCACCCGAAACGCGAGATCCTCCTCGTGGGCTCGTTGTTCTGACCAACCCTCTGAACGACCCGGAGCCGCGCCCGCGGCGGTCAGCGATCGAGCGCCAGCGCGATCAGCGCCAGCACCCGCTTGGCCTCGGGGTCGGCGACGTTCTCGTCGATGAACCCGTGCAGGAACGGCTGCAGCTGGGCCAGGAGCGCCAGCGAGTCGCCGCCCGCGGCGCGATCGAGGTCGTCGAAGCTGGCGACCCGCGGCGACCGCCCGGTGCCGCGCTGGTAGCACTGGGCGATCAGCGCGGCGTGGAACACCACGTTGACGATCGCGTCCGCGCCGCCGAGCTCGACGTCGTGGGCGCTGATGTACTGCGTGATCGCCGACTGCGTCTGGACGAAGCCGCCCACCAGCACCGCCGCGTAGTTGGGATCGCTCATCTTCTTCGACGCCTCGGCGACGACCGCGGTCACGGCTTCTTTCGGAAGTGGCATCAGGGCTCCTCGGGGATGGCGGTGATCGGTGGCGGCGCAGCCGCGAAGCGGCACAGCGCCTCGGCCGTGAGCGCGGCGACCTGCGCGGCCAGGCTGGTGCAGAAGGCCCGCCGACGCGGCCCAGCGAAGTCGCCGAGCGGACGCACGAGGTTGTCGCAGATGACGTCCGGCGAGGCGCCGCGATCGATCGCCGCGGCGGCCGCCTGGTACCAGGTGATCGCGGCGCGCAGGGCCGCGGTGACCGCGCCGGTCGGATCCGGATCGCCGAGCAGCTCGCCGAGCACGTGCTCGCCGGCGCGCAGCGCCCCGCAGGTGCCAGCGCCGGTGATGCCGCCGCGGCGCAGCACCTGATAGGGCGCGGTCGGGCGCCCGAAGACCTCGGCGACCGCGATGCCGCAGCTGCGGTGCGGGACGCGGACGCCCTCGTACAGCGTGTGCGCGGTCGCACGCGCGCGCGCGACGTAGGCCTGCTCGTCGGCGGCGAGCGGCCGGGTCGCGGGGTCCTGCCTGGACTCGACCATGGGGTGATGCTACTGCCGAGGCGAGCCTTGATGGAACCCGCGATGCCTCGAGACCGCGCCCGCGTCATCCGGCGCGCCGCGATCGTCTCGCTCGCGCTCCACGGCCTGGCGCTGTGGGGGCTGGCGGCCAGCGGGCGGGCGCGACCGCCGCGGCGGCCACCGGCGTTCGCGATCGACCTGGCCCCGCCGCCGCCCAAGGCCGAGAAGCTGGCGCCCGAGATCGAGGACCTGCCGGCGCCGGCCGCGACCGCCGCGACCGATCCCGGGCCGCCGCTGCCCGCCGAGCCGGCGCCGCCGATCCCGGGCATCGGGCTCGCCGACGCCGGCGTCGACGCGCCGCCCGCCATCGACGCCGGTCGCCGCCACCGCGACGCCGGGCTCGACGCGGCCGGGCCGTGGGACGCCGGCGTCGAGGAGCCGGTGGCCGACGCGGGGGTGGCCGACGCGGTCGTGGGCCCGGGCGGCGCCGCCGGCGAGGGCGACGCCGGCGGGATCGCCGCGCGCGACGACGGCGGCCTCGGCGACGGCGGCCCGCTGGTGGCGACCGCCGGCCTCGACGGCGGCAGCGGCACCGTCCACGCCGACCCCGCAGGCGACCCGAACGCCAAGCCGTCGCCGGGCACCGCGTCGGACCTGCGGCGGTTCTTCCCGCCCGGGCACCAGGTCAGCGTGCTGGTGCGGCTCGATCGGCTGCGCGACACCGAGTGGGCGCCGCGGGTCGACGCGATCTTCGCGCCGATGCCCGACTACCGCGCGCTGGTCGGCGGCACCGGCGTCGCGCTGACCGACACCTTCGAGACGCTGGGCATCTCGACGCCCGAGCCGGCCGACGCCACCGCGACGACGCTGGTGGTGCGGGCCCGCCCGACGCCGCCGGCGCTGCGCGACCTGCTCGACGCCGACGACGGACCGATCGCGTGGTCGGCGGTCGTGGGCGGCGCGCTCGGGCGCCGGGCGCCATCGCCGCGGCTGTTCCCCGGCGATCACCGCGTGTTCCTGCAGTGGCGGCTGGGTTGGACCGCGCTGGCGCAGCCCCTCGACCTGCGCGGCCTGCTGGGCCCGCGCTCGGGGCCGCTCGACGTCGACACGCCGACCGCGACCTTGCCGGTGTGGCTGCAGCGGGTGGCCGCCCTCGAGGCCGAGGCCGGCGAGCCGACCGGCCCGGCGCTGATGGCCACCGCGTCGGGGATCTTCCCGCGCACGCTGCCCATCCCCTACGGCAGCGGCGGCGACCTGCCCGGCCCGGACCGCGCGACCGTGACGCTCGAGCTGGTGACCGACGGCTTCCTGGTCCGCGGCAACGTCCGCTTTCCGGACGAGTCGGCGGCGGCCACCGCGGCCGATCTGATCCTGCGGCTGCGGCTGCAGATCCTCGACGATCGCGTCACCGCGTTCGCGCTCGGCCAGGCCGGCGCGCTCAACGCGATCAGGAACCTGACGATCGAGCGCACCGGCCGCCGGCTGTCGTTCGCGACGTCGATCAGCGTCAGCGACGCCCGCAACTTCCTGACCGTCGTGGCGACGATGGTCGACGGCTACTTCGCCAGCCGCCGCCCGCCGCCTTGAATCAGCGCTGGCGACGCCGCACACTCGAGGCGTGCGCCCCTCCGAGCCCCGGCCCGCCGGTCGCGTCGCCCGCCCCGCCGCCGGGCGCCGCCGCGCGCCCGCGCTGGTGGGGGCGTTGACGATCGCGGCGGCGTGTCGCTCGGCCGCGACCCCGCCCCTGGCGCCGGCCGGCGATCCGCGCGACGATGGCGTCGGCGTGCTCGCGCGCATGTCGCACCAGGTGCGGCTCGACGGCGCCGACGACGACGGCGCGAGCGGCGACCAGGGCTACCGCGATGACCGCGCGGACCGCGACCTGTCCGAGATCAGCGACCCGCTGGCCTACGCCGGCTACAGCTACGGCGGGTTCGGCTATGGCGGGTTCGGCTACGGCGGCGACGGCTACGGTGGCCTCGGCGGGCTCGCGCTCGGCTACACCTCGCCCCCGCCGCCGCCGCCTTCGACCTACGAGGCGATCGGCTTCGGCGATCTCGGCCGCATCGAGGGCACGCTGACCTGGGCCGGGAGCGCCGGCGTCGCCTGGCCGGCCGACTGTCCGCAGGCCCGGACCGCGGTGCGCGGCGCGCCGGTGGCCGGCGCGATCGCCTACCTCGACCGCCTCGAGCGCGGCCGCGTGGGCATGGTGCAGACCACCGCCGTCCTGACCGCGACCGCGTGCGGCCTGGCGCCGGCGGTGCAGCTGGTCAGCCCGGTGCCCGCGGTGGTCACCATCGAGAGCCACCGCAGCGCCGGCGTGATCCTGACCGCCCGCGCGATCAGCGACGAGCAGGTCGAGCTCGACCCGGGCGGACGCGTCGAGTTCGCGCTCGATCGGGCCGGGCCGACCCGCGTCTCCGCCCCCGGGCTCGCCCCGGCGTGGCTGTGGGCGCTGCCGCACCCGTACTACGTGGTCACCGATGCGCGGGGGCGGTTCGCGCTCGAGGACGTGCCGCCCGGCAACTACACGCTGGTGCTCTGGGCGCCGCCGCTCGCCACCGCCGCTGGTGCCGGCGCCGCCGAGCCGACCTGGTCGGCCCCGATCGTCGATCGCCGCGCGGTGACCGTCCGTGGCAATGCGACGGCCACGGTCGCGGCCGCGTTGACCCCGCCGTGACCTGAGATAGAGAGAGGGTCTTTCGCAAAGACCCAGGTGGCGGCAGGTGGATCACCGAGTGGCATGCGCCACGATGGTCTGCCGGGAACGGTGAACGGCCCCCACCCGAAACGCGAGATCGTGCTCGGGGATCCGAGTTCTGATCAACCTTGTGAGTTCCCTGGAAGGGGTCCGCGCGCGCGGGAGTGGCCGGAACCGGACAAGCGCGGCTGTCCGGGTCGTGGCCGGATTCCGGCCATTCGTCCGGGACCCGGACGGGTTTCGTCCGGGATTCGGACGCGGGGCACGAGAGATCGCGCAGTTGGCGCAGGCACGCGGGTTGCGAAGGGCGGGCGCACACCCGACGGCTCCGGCCGTCATCTCAACCAGGAGTGAACGTCATGAGTTTCGCGACCGCAGGCAATGGCATTGGCAACAAGGGGCGCATGTTCAAGGTGCTGTGTCCCATCGAACGGAAGGACGGCGCCACGCACTGGATGCGCATCGGCTCCGGCTTCGCCAACAAGGACCAGTCCGTCAACATCTACCTCGACGTCTTGCCGGCCAACCTCAAGCTCCAGCTGCGCGAGCTCGACGAGGAGGACCTGCAGCCGCGGGCCCGGCGCGCGAGCGCCCCGACCGGCGACGCCCCGGTGCGCCAGGGCGAGGCGCTGCCGTTCTGACGACCGCGCGCGGCCGTGGCGGCGCGTCGCCATCGTCACGCCGCGCATCCCAACCCCCTCTCACACGACCACGGAGATCCAACATGTCCACGCTCAGCTCGCTTCCCGTCACCCCCGCGCGCCGGCTCGCCGGCCGCACCCTCCCGGCGCTCATCCTCGCGGCGTGCGCCTTCTTGTGGCTGCAGCCGCGGCCGGCGCTGGCCGCGCCGCCGGCGGTCGCCGCGGCGGCCGCCGATGATGACACCGACGCGCCGACCGGCCGCAAGGCGACCACCGGCAAGCTCAACCTCAACACCGCGACGCCCGAGCAGCTCGAGCTGTTGCCGGGCGTCGGGCCGGCCAAGGCCGAGCGGATCATCGCGTTCCGCCAGAAGCACGGCGCGTTCAAGCGCGTCGCCGACCTGCGGCGCGTGAAGGGCTTCGGTCGCAAGACGCTCAAGAAGCTCGAGCCGTTCCTCGACATCAAGGGCGAGACCACGCTGGCGGCGCCGAACGAGTGAGCCACGGGCGCGGCCGCGGCCGTCGGATCGCGCGTGACGTCGCACCTTGTGGGTGTGGCGGCGCGCGATTCCGGCGCCCGCGACACCGAATGCGCCGCGCGGTCGCGCTATATGATCGTCACATGACCGACTCTGTGGGCATGCGGGTGGTTGGCACCATCCGGACCATCGAGTTGTACGCGGCGATGGCCAAGTTCCACAGCGTCGCGCCGCGCCAGGTCGCGCGGATCGTCCTCGAGATCGAGCAGGCCGTCGACGAGGACGGCGTCGAGATCAACGTCGACAACCTGGCCGGGATGCACTTCCAGGGACCGCCCGAGCTGGTGCCGCTGTTCGGGCCTGGCGAGCGGGTGCAGATCGTCACGACGACCTCGAGCGGCATGCACATCGCGAGCATCAAGCCCGCGCCGCTGTCGTGACGTGACGTGACGTGACGTGACGTGACGGCGGACGTCGGCGCGGCGCGCGCCGCGGCCCTCACGCCAGGAGCCACGCGCCGCGCGCGAGCACGACGAGGCCGACCAGCCCGAGCGCGGCCGCGTTCACGCGGTGCCCGAGCGGCGCCCCGCTCCGCGTCGGGCGCGCGCGCGCGGCGACCCACGCGAGCGTCGCGAAGTACGCCGCCGACCCGACCGTCACGCCGATCGCGGCCGCGACCGCGGCGGCCAGCGACGGCAGCGCGAGCGCGCCCGCGACCGCGATCCACGCGCTCAGCGCGGCCAGGTTCGGCAGCGTCAGGGCCAGGCCGAACCAGAACGGGCGCGCGGGGACGCCGGGCGGCGCCGTCGGCGCCACGCGCGGTCGCACGAGCGCGACGATGGCCGCGATCACGAGCAGCGCGCCGGCGGTCAGCGACAGCCCCGCCGTGAGGCGCGGACGCTGCGCCAGCAGCGCCGCCAGGCCGGTAAACGCGCACAGCGCGTGGATGCCATCGGCGCTCGCGCCGCCGAGCCCGACCCGCACCGCCGGACCGCGGCCGGCGGTGGCGGCGGTGGCGGCGACCGCGACGTTCACGACGCCGAGCGGCAGGCCCGTGACGACGCCGAGCGCGACGCCCAGCCCGGCGCCCAGCGCGACGTCGCCGATCACGCGACGCCGCTCACCACTCGATCACACCGAGGTCGACGTCCTTGGTCGCCTCGATGATGATGTCCCACCGCTTGGTCTTGCCCTTGGGACCGACCGCCTTGATCTGGTGCGGCCCCGGCTCGAGCAGGTAGCGGATCAGCGGCGCCTCCTTGATGCGCTGGTGATCGATGAAGATCACCGCCTTCTTGTCGGAGCCGATCGAGAAGAAGCCGTAGCGCGCCAGCGCGGCGATGTCGGCGCGGGTCTGATCGGCGTCGATCGCCGCGTCGGGCAGGTCGGCGGCGAGCGGCGCGACCCCGGCGTCGACCGGCGCCGCCGCCGCGACCGCGGGGGCCGCCTTGGGCGCCGCGCCCGACCCGCGGCCCAGCACGTAGGCCAGCCCGGCGATCGCCAGCACCGCGGCGATCGCGATGGTCAGCCGGACCGCGCGCCGGCGACGATCGCGCAGCAGATCGGTCGACGGGTCGGCCAGGTCGACCATCGCGATCCCGGCCGGAGCGGTGGCCAGGCTCGACGGCGGCGGCGTGATGAAGACCGACGCGGACGGCCCCGGCGACGCGGCGACCCGACCGCCCTTCGCGACCGGCGTCCGATCGAGGAAGTCGCCGTCGTCGGCCGCCAGCTCGCGGATGTTGGCGACCGGCGTCGGCGCGTGGCTCGCGCCGGGGCCGGTGAGCGGCGCGGCGTCGGCGTCGAGGCGCTCGGCCTCCTTCACCAGCGCGTCCTTGGCGGCGAGCTCGTCGGCGAAGTCGCGCGCGAGCATGGCCTTGATCTCGTCGGGCGTCGCCGGCCCCCCCAGCGTGGCGCACGCCGCGATGATCGCGTCCTTCATCGCCGCGGCGGTCGCGAACCGCCCCGCGGGGTCGCGGGCCAGCGCGCGATTCAGCACGGCCACCAGCGACGCCGGCAGGTCGGCCCGGCGATCGCGGATGTCGGGGATCGGCTCCTCGGTGATGGCCTTGAACGTCAGGAAGTCGCTGTCGCGATGGAACAGCCGCCGCACCGACAAGAGCTCGTACATGACGGCCGCGAGCGCGAAGACGTCGCTGCGCCGGTCGAGCGGCTTGCCGAGGATCTGCTCGGGCGACATGTACGCGTTCTTGCCCTTGACGGTGCCGGTGCGCGTCTTGGAGTTGGCGCCGCGCGCCTTGGCGATCCCGAAGTCGAGCAGCTTCACCGCGCCGTCGGCGGTGAGCAGGATGTTGGGCGGCGAGACGTCGCGGTGCACGACGCCGAGCGGGTGGCCGTCGCTGCCGCGCGCGTCGTGCGCGGCGTCGAGGCCATCGCAGGCCTGCACCATCAGCCCGGCGACGATGCGCACGTCGAGGAACTGCCGGCGCTTGGCGAGCTGCGACAGCATCCGCGAGAGCGCGACGCCGTGCAGGTACTCCATCACGATGAACCAGACGTCGCCGACGTGGCCGAGCTCGTGGACCTTGCAGATGTTGGGGTGGGCGAGCTGCGAGGCCAGGTTGGCCTCGTCGCGGAACATCGTGACGAAGTGCTCGTCGTCGGCGAGGTGGGTCAGGATGCGCTTGACCACCTGGATCGGCTGCCCGGCCCCCTGCTTGCGCGCGAGGAAGATCTCGGCCATGCCGCCGGTCGCCAGCTTGGCGAGCAGCTGGAACTCGCCGAGCATGCGGTCCCGCGGCGCCGCGACCGGCGCGGTCACGGCGGGCCCCACGCGGACGCGACCGGGCGGATCACGTCGGCAGTATATCGCGTCGGCACGCCGGCCGGCGGGGCGACGCCGGTCACGCGGGGCCCCCGCGGTCGAGGTAGGCCTGCGTGAGGGCGGCGGCGGTCGCCAGCGAGCGCTCGAGGTCGTCGACGATCGTGCGCTCGATGCGCCCGCCGAGCAGGCGCACGTCGACGGCGACCGTGCCGGCGTACGTGCGCAGCACCTCGCCCGGGCCGGTCGCGGTGAGCTGGTACCGCGCCTCGATCCGCGCGCGTCCGTCGAGCAGCAACGGCCGGATGTCGAAGTCGATGCGGTCGGCGGCCTTCACCCAGACGATCGTCTCGTCGAACGACAGGTCGCCGCGCACGACCGCGCGCACGACCGCCGGTAGCTGGCGCCGCGGGAACACCCGGCTGACGCGCCGCCGCTCGGTCGGACCGTCGACGTCCTCGCGCACCTCGCGCCGGGCGATGTCGGTGGCGCGATCCTGCTCGTCGCGGTGGGCGTCGTCGAAGTACGCGGCGAGCACGACCGCCGGCGAAGGCGCGCGGAAGCGGTGCTCGAAGTGGAACGGGGTCCCCATCGCGTGACGCCGGGTCATAACACTGCGCGCGGCTGGTGGCAGCCCACCCGACCGCCGCCATCGTCACTGGTCCGGCCGGTCGGATCTCCCTGTCACGATCCGGTCATGGCGCGCACCCCGATCGCTGTTCGGCTCGTGGCGCACCGCGGCGCATCAGCGACGTACCGTGCGACGCGATGTCCGCCACGACCACCCCCGCCCCCTCGGCCGAGCTCGACCGCGTCCGCTGGATCGACACCATCCCGTACTGGAGCGTCCACCTGGTCGCGGTGGCCGGGATCGCGATCCTGGGCTTCTCGTGGTCCGGCGTGGCGCTCGCCGCGATCTCGTACGCGGTGCGGATGTTCGGCATCACCGCCGGCTACCACCGCTACTTCTCGCATCGCACGTTCAAGACCAGCCGCGTCGGCCAGCTCGGCTTCGCGCTGCTCGGGGTCATCTCCACGCAGAAGGGGCCGCTGTGGTGGGCCGCGCACCACCGCAACCACCACAAGTACAGCGACCAGCCCGAGGACCTGCACTCGCCGCGGCAGCGCGGCTTCTGGTGGTCGCACATGTTCTGGATCCTCGTGCGGCGCCACCAGTTCGCCGACCACACCAAGGTGAAGGACCTGGCCGCCTACCCGGAGCTGCGCTTCATCGATCGCTTCGAGATCCTGTTCACGATCGCCTACGCCGCCGCGCTGTACGCGATCGGCGGCAGCCACGCGCTGGTCTGGGGCTACTTCGTCTCGACGGTGGTGCTGTGGCACCTGACGTTCACGATCAACTCGCTGGCCCACGTCTGGGGCGCGCGCCGCTACCCGACCTCGGATGACAGCCGCAACAACCCGCTCCTGGCGATCCTCACGCTCGGCGAGGGCTGGCACAACAACCACCACCACTACCAGCGCTCGGCGCGCCAGGGCTTCTACTGGTGGGAGGTCGATCTGTCGTTCTACGTGCTCAAGGTGCTCGAGGCCTGCCGCATCGTCTGGGACGTGCAGGGCGTGCCGCGCCACGTCCGCGATCAGACCGCGGCGCCCGGGCGCGCCCGCCTGGACGTCGACGTCGAGGCCGACGAGGGCACCAGCGCCGCGGCGTGATCGCCGGCCGGCGGCGCCGGCGGCGAGCGCGCCCTGGCCGTTCGGGCAGGTCGTTCGGGCAGGCTTGACGCGGGCCGCCGGGATGATTCTGTTGGCCCCCATGACCGATCCAACGCTCAGCACCGACGACGAGGTCGTCGACGCCGCGGCGATGCGCGCCCTGCTCGACGGCGCGGCGACCGCTAGCGTCGAGGCCGGCGTCGACCTCGACGACTTCATGCGCGCCGCGTGGCAGGCGTACACCGCGGCCCGCCCGGGGCTGCGCGACGCGCTCGAGCGCGACGCGATGCGGGCCCGGCTCGACGAGCTGCGCGCGCGCGGCCAGCTCGCGCTCGCCTGACGATCACGCGACGCCGAGCACCTTGCGGATCGCGGCCGACAGCCGGGCGAGGTCGAACGGCTTGCCGACGAACACGTAGCGGCCCGACGCGCCCAGGTCGTCGTGCAGGTCGCCGCTGGGGTTGCCGCTCATCAGGACCACCGGGACGTCGAGGCGCAGCCGCCGCATCGCGACGTAGGTCTCGACGCCGCCGAGCCGCGGCATGCTGAGATCGACCAGCACCAGCGCGTAGGCCATCGGGTCTTCCTCGAACCGCGCCAGGCCGACGTCGCCGTCGCTGGCGAGATCGACCGAGAACCCGAGGCGCTCGAGCGCCGCCTGGCACAGGCTGCGCACGGCGGGCTCGTCGTCGATCACCAGGCAGCGCCCTCGACCACGCCACCCGTGCGCGGCGCCGCGCTCGGCGGCGACCTGCGGCAGCGGCGCGAGCGCGGGCAGGCACACCCGGAACCGGCTGCCGCCGCCGAGCGACGTGTCGAGCTCGAGCACGCCCCGGTGGGTGCGCAGGATGCCGCGCACCGCCGCCAGGCCGAGGCCGCGCCCGGTGAACTTGGTCGTGAAGAACGGATCGAAGATGCGGTCGCGATCGGCCGGCGCGATCCCGGCGCCGGTGTCGGCGACCTCGACGAACGCGAACCGACCCGGCTCGGCGTCCTCGGCGAGGGCGGCCTGGCCCAGCTCGGCGGCCCCCAGCTCGACCACGCCGGTGGTGATCGTGATCTCGCCGTCGGCGGCGCCGATCGCCTCGCCGGCGTTGATGACCAGGTTCATCACCACCTGCCGTAGCTGCACCGCGTCGGCGTTGACCGACGCCACGCCGCTGGCGAGCGCCAGCCGGATCACCGCGCGCTTGTTCACCGTCGCGGCGATCAGCTGCGAGGTCTCCCGCACCAGCTGGCTGAGATCGAGCCGCGCGACCAGCGTCGTGCCGCGCCCGGCGTACGCGAGCAGCTGCTGGCACAGCTCAGCCGCCCGCTCGGCGGCGCTGCGGATCCCCATCACCAGCGACAGGTCGCGCGTGTCGACGGTCTCGAGCAGCAAGCTCGCCGAGCCGAGCACGCCGGTCAGCAGGTTGTTGAAGTCGTGGGCGATGCCGCCGGCCAGCACGCCGAGGCTCTCGAGGTGCTGCGCGGTGGTCAGCTTGCGCGCGACCTCGGCGCGCTCGTGCTGCATGCGCAGGCGCTCGGTGATGTCGGCGATGTGCGCCAGCACCTGCAAGCCGTCGGCGGTCTCGCTGGTCGACAGCGCGACCTCGATCGGGAACGTCGAGCCGTCGGCGCGCCGCCCGAACACCTCGCGCCCGTGGCCCATCCGCCGCGGCGTCATCGTCGCGAGGTAGCCGGCCCGCAGCGCGGGGTGCGCCGCGCGGCTCGCCTCCGGCACCAGCGCCTCGATGCTCATCCCGACCAGGCTGCCCGGCGGGTACCCGAACATCCGCGCCGCGCCGTCGTTGGCGAGCGTGATCAGCCCGGCCGCGTCGGCGGCCAGCACCGCCAGCGGCGCCCCCTCGATCATCGACCGGAACTGCCGCTCGCGACGCGCCAGCTCGGCGTTGGCGCGGTGGCGCTCGGTGACGTCGATGCCCACCGCGATCACGCCGCGCACCTCGTCGTCGACCGCGTGCGGCACCAGCGCCACCTGGAACACCTGGCGACGGCCGTCGGGCGCGACCGTCTCGCGCTCGTAGTCTTGCCGCGCGCCCGCCAGCGCCGCCTGGAGCGCCGCCGCCGCGCTGCCGGCCTGGGGCGCCGGCAGCAGCGTGTGCAGCTCGCCGCCGTCGGCCGCCTTGACGCCCAGCATGTCGCGCGCGACCCGGTTGGCGAACCGGCACCGCAGCTCGCGGTCCCAGTACGCGATCGACGCCGGCACGTTGTCGGCGATCGCCCGCACGAACGCCTCGCTGTCGGCGAGCTCGGCGGTGCGCGCCGCGACCCGCGCGGCCAGCTCGAGGTTCTCGTCGCTGGCCGCCCGCCGGGCGTGCTCGAAGGCGCTGACGTCGTAGACCACGGTCACCGCGCCGACCACGACGCCGTCGACCACGTGCGGCAACGACGTGACCTCCATCATGCGGCGCTGGCCGCTGGGCGCCACGCCCTGGCGCGTGAACCGGCGCGGCGCGCCGGCGAACACGTCGCGCATCAGCGCCTCACCGATCTCCAGCCGCTCGCCGTCGAGGATGTCGCGCAGGCGCAGCCCGCGCACCGGCCGACCGCCCGCCAGCCAGGCGTCGTAGGCCTGGTTCGAGAAGCGGCAGACGCCGTCGGTCCCCCAGTAAGACACCATCACCGGGAGGTGATCGGCGATCACCTGCAGCAATGCCCGTTCGCCGTCTGGCTCCACGTCGCCTCCCCAGCTGAGTGTTGCGGAAAGGGTTACAGGCCGGCGCGGCTCCGGACCCACCAGACCACGTCGGCGAGCGCCTGCTTCTCGAGCTTCTCGAGCAGCGACCGCACCTGGCTCTTCACGGTGTTCTCGCTGATGCCCATCACGTCGGCCAGGCGGCTGCGCGGGATGCCCTCGCTGGCGAACGCCAGGATCTGGCTCTCGCGCAACGACAGCTTGTACTGACTGGCCACTTCGTTGACCACCACCGCCAGCTTCTCGCGATCACCGTACTGGCTGCCCGACAGCGTGCGCTGCACGAACTGCGACAGGTTCTCCGAGAAGTACGGCTTGCACACGAACTCGACGCGCAGCGCGTGGGCGCGGTTGATCGTTGCGGGATCGTTGGAGCCCGTAAGGATCAGCACCGGCAGGTTGCGATCGCGCTGGCGCAGCGACTCGACGACGTCGAAGCCGGTGCCGTCGGGGAGGTTGATGTCGACGACGGCGGCGGCGATCTCGACGCGGTTGTCGATCACCTCGAACGCCGCGTCGAGCGACGTCGTCATCACGACGTCGAAGTACGCGCGGGTGCCGCGCTGCAGCGACCGGCCGAGCGCCGGGTCATCCTCGACGATGAGCAGCTTGGGTTTGCCCGTCGCGCCCGGAGTCGCCTGTGAAGCCTCGGCGTTCATGCCCACCCTTTGTGCCACAGGTCAGCCAAATGGTCGATGTATGTGTGGTCAACCTCGTGCCACCCCAATGGGGTGATGCCGTCGAGAAGTCACGACAACAGCGACGCGATCAGCACGCCATACAGCCGCAAGAGCGCCGAGACATCCGGGTCGCGGAAGCGCAGCTCGAGGCCGAGCACCGCGTCGCGGCCGTAGTGCAGCCCCGAGAAGGTGTGCGGTTCCGGGGCGCTCGGCCCGATCGGCAGATCGACGCTGGGGTTCAGGACGTCGTCGACGCCGGCCGTGACGTACATCGCACGGAACACCTGCAATGCCGCGATCAGCTTGATTCGCGGCACGGTGGAAAAATCCGATTGCATGGCATCGAGCGACAGCTTCAGCCGCCCTTCGCCGAGCACCGCGTCGACGCCCACGCCGAACACCGACGACCGCATGCCGGCGCGCAGCGCCAGCGGCCCAAACCTTCGTCCCCATTGCGCCGTGAAGCGGGAGTCGTCGGTGATCGCCGCGGTCCGGGTGAACGTGCCGTCGGGCTCGCCGGTCAGCGTCGTGACCGGCGTCCCACCCCACGGGCCCTTCTCGATCTCGATGAGGTAGAAGGTGTCGCGCTTGGTGCCGATCTCGGCCGAGACGACGAACCGCGACGCGCCGCCGACCAGGTTCCACTCGGCCCGCACGCCCATCAGCGCCTGCAGGCGGTCGAGGTCGCGGGTGGCCTGGGCCAGCGCGGCGGTGGTCTCCGCGAGGTCGTCGGCCACGGCGGGGTCGTCGACCAGCCGGCCCAGCCGGCCCTGGCGCCCTGGTTCGGCCGGTGCCACCTCGTCCAGGAGCTCACGGGCGCTGGCCGCGTAGCCGTCGACCTGATCGAGCCCGTCGCGCGCCGCCGCCATGCTGGTGCCGAGGTCCTGGCGCAGCCGCGCGATGCGCTCGCGCGCCGCGGCGGTGTCGCCGACCAGCGACGTCAACCGCGCGTCGACCAGCGGCACGGTGGCGTGGACCCGCGCCTGGGCCCGCGCCAGGGCGTCGTCGAAGGCCTGGGCCTGGACCGCCGCCTCGCGCAGCGGCTCGGCGAGCGCGCCGTGGTTGAGCTGGTGGTCGAGCACCGCCAGCTGCTCCGACAGCGGCCCGGCGACCCACTGCCGCGCGCGATCGGTGAGCTGATCGGCGGCGACGACGCGATCGATCGCGCGTGGGATCGAGCGCTCGAGGCCGTGCAGCACGCGGTCGGTGGTGGCGGTCTCGAGCACGCGCGCGATCGGCTCGCCCGAGCGCAGCCGCCGCCGCTCGCCGACCGGCTGATCGGGCTCGGGGCCGCCCGGCGAGATCTCGACGTAGTTGTCGGCCAGCGGCGACGCCGCCTTCTTCTCGATCCACGCGTCGTCCCACAGGACGACGTCGTCGCGCAGCCGCAGGCTGACCCGGGCCTGGCCGTTCTCGATGCCGAGCGCGTCGATCTCGCCGACGACGATGCCGGCGATCTTGACCCGCGAGCCGACCGGCAGGCCGTTGGCGTCGCGCAGGTAGGCGTAGGTGTGGAAGCCCTGGCCGTGCTTGGCCGGCCGCGCGCCGCGGTAGATGACCGCCGCGCCGCCGACGGCGACGCCGATCAGCACGACCAGCGTGGTGGCGCGCGCGACGTGGCTCACGCGCGCTAGCGTAGCACCGGGGCCCGGGCCTGGCGCACCAGCTCGACGGTGAACACCGCCAGCGCTACCCAGATGAACCCGAACGCGACCAGCTTGCGCCGCGACAGGTGCTCGCCGAGCGCGGCCAGCGCGGTGATGAACTGGCCGGTCGGCGCGAGGTACTGCAGGAAGCCGATCGTCGACAGCGGCAGCCGGCGCGCCGCGGCGGTGAACCACGCGAGCGGCACCGCGGTCACGAAGCCGGTGGCCACGAGCAGCAGGTGGGTGCGCAGGTCGGCGTGACCGAGCGCACCCTCGCCGCGGTGGGCCAGCCACGCGAGGTAGCCGACCGCGACCGGCGCCAGCACCGCGGTCTCGATCGTCGAGCCGATCAGCGCCGGCACCGCGATGACCTTGCGGATGAGGCCGTAGGCGCCGAACGAGCCGGCCAGCGCCAGCGCCACCCACGGCACGCCGCCGCCGGTGATCGCCAGCCACGTGACGCCGACCGTCGCCAGCGCGATCGCCGCCAGCGTCCGCCGCGACAGGCGCTCGCCGAGGAAGCCGACCCCGAGCGCCACCGACACCAGCGGGTTGATGAAGTAGCCGAGGCTGGCCTGCAAGAGGTGCCCCGACAGCGTGGCCCAGATGAACAGCCCCCAGTTGCCGGCGAGCAACAGCCCCGAGCCGGCCAGGATCGCCACCGCGCGCGGCTGGCGCAGCGCCGCGATGAACGCCGGCACCTGGCGGGTCGCGACGACGAACAGCGTGAACGCCACCAGCCCCCAGGCCGCGCGGTGGGCCAGGATCTCGATCGCGTCGATGCCGCGCAGCTGGTTCCAGAACAGCGGCACCACGCCCCAGGTCGCGTAGGCGCCGATCCCGAGGACGAACCCCAGCCGCCGCTCGCGGGCCGCGTCAGCCAATCGGCTTGTACTTGATGCGGTGCGGGGTGTCGGCGTCGGTGCCGAACCGGCGGTGGCGATCGGCCTCGTAGTCGAGGAAGTTGCCCTCGAACCACTCGACGTGGCTGTCGCCCTCGAACGCCAGGATGTGGGTGGCGATGCGATCGAGGAACCAGCGGTCGTGGCTGATGACCACCGCGCAGCCCGGGAAGTTGAGCAGGCCGTCCTCGAGCGCGCGCAGCGTGTCGACGTCGAGATCGTTCGACGGCTCGTCGAGGAGCAACAGGTTGCCGGCGGTGCGGATCATCTTGGCGAGGTGGACGCGGTTGCGCTCACCGCCCGACAGCACGCCGACCTGCTTCTGCTGATCGACGCCGCGGAAGTTGAACGACGACACGTACGCGCGCGACGCGACCTTGATGTCGCCCAGCATCATCTGCTCGAGGCCGTCGGAGATCTCCTCCCAGACGGTGTGCTTGTCGTCGAGCGCGTCGCGGCTCTGATCGACGTAGCCGAGCTTGACCGTCTCGCCGACCTTGATCGTGCCCGTATCGGGCTTCTCGAGGCCCATGATCATGCGGAACAGCGTGGTCTTGCCGGCGCCGTTGGGGCCGATCACGCCGACGATGCCGCCGCGCGGCAGCTTGAACGACAGGTCGTCGATCAGCAGCCGATCGCCGTAGCCCTTCGAGACGTGATCGAAGATGACCGCGTCGTTGCCGAGGCGCGGGCCGGGCGGGATGACGATCTCGAGGGTCGGATCGCGCTGCTCGCGCTGCGACGCCGACATCATCTCGTCGTAGCGCTGCATGCGGGCCTTGGACTTGGCTTGCCGCGCCTTGGGCGAGCTGCGCACCCACTCGAGCTCGCGGGCCAGCATGCGCTCGCGGGCGTTGGCGGCCTTCTCCTCTTGCTGCAGCCGCTTGGCCTTGGCCTCGAGCCACGCCGAGTAGTTGCCGTGGAACGGGTGGCCCTCGCCGCGGTCGAGCTCGAGGATCCACTCGGCGACGTTCTCGAGGAAGTAGCGATCGTGGGTGATCGCGACCACCGTGCCCGGGAAGTCCTCGAGGGTCTTCTCCAGCCACTGCACGCTCTCGGCGTCGAGGTGGTTGGTGGGCTCGTCGAGGAGCAGCATGTCGGGCTTGCTCAGGAGCAGCCGGCACAGCGCGACCCGGCGCCGCTCGCCGCCCGAGATCTTGGTGACGTCGGCGTCGTCGGGCGGCAGCTGCAGCGCGTCCATCGCCATGTCGATGGCGTGGTCGAGCTCCCAGCCGTTGCAGGCGTCGATCTTGTCCTGCAGGTTGGCTTGCTCGTCGAGCAGCTTGGACATCTCGGCCTCGGAGATGTCCTCGCCCATCTTCATCGACACCTCCTCGAACCGGGCCAGCAGCGCCCGGGTGGTGGCGACGCCTTCGAGGACGTTCTCGCGGACGTTCTTGGCGGGGTCGAGCTGCGGCTCCTGGGCCAGGTAGCCGACCTTGAGCCCGGGCGCCGGCATCGCCTCGCCGACGATGTCCTTGTCGAGCCCGGCCATGATCTTCAGCAGCGTCGACTTGCCCGCGCCGTTCGAGCCGATGACGCCGATCTTGGCGCCCGGCAGGAACGACAACCAGATGCCCTTCAAGATCTCCCGCTTGGGCGGGACGACCTTGCGGAGGTCCTTCATCACGAACACGTATTGCTGCGCCATGGCGGCGGGCAGTCTACGCCGCGGCGGCGCTGGCGTCGATCGCGAGGCTGCTATAGTGGCGCCCCATGTCCGAAGCCAAGGGCGGCATGTCCCGCCGCAAGCTCCTCATCGGCGCCGGTGCCGCCGCCGGCCTGGCCGGCGCCACCTGGGTCATGCGCAACCGCATCCGCACGTTCATCGATCGCAAGACCGTCGTGCCGTCGTTCTCGGCGACGCCGCCGCTCCTGGCCCACGACCCGGTCCACGACAAGGCCACGATCCACGTCGGCAAGGGCGGCGGACCGGCGGCCAACGTCGACGCCGTGCTCGCCGCGGTCGGCGGCATGGGCAAGGTGGTCGGCGTCGACGACGTCGTCGTGATCAAGGTGTCGGCCCAGTGGTGGAACCAGGGCATGACCAACGTCGCCGCGGTCAAGCGGACGATCGAGCACATCCTCGAGATCCCGGGGTGGAAGGGCGAGATCGTCGTCATCGAGAACACCCACTTCCGCTTCCTCGACAAGGCGGTCGACGACCCGAGCCGCGGCCTGACCCGCGCCTGGACCGCGCCCAGCGTGCGCAACGTCGACGTGCCGGGCTGGACCAAGCTGGGCGATCTGATCCCGCACTTCGCCGGGCTCAAGGCGCCGGTCAGCTTCGTCGGGCTGGTCGACGGCGGCGGCAGCTCGCTGGCCGGCGACCCGTGGTTCGATCCGAGCCACGCCCACGGCGTCTACGGCGGCGACGATCGTGGGCCGATCCGCGCCGGCGAGCTCCGCGACGGCTACCACTGGAGCTTCGAGCACGTGTTCCGGCTGCGCCGCAGCCGGGTCGGCCACGCCCAGACCCCGCTCACCTGGCCGCGCTTCACCAGCCCGCGGACCGGCGCGATCATCGACTTCCGCGACGGCGTGCTGCGCAAGGACGGCGACAAGCTGGTGGCCGACGGCCGGCAGCTGCGCTTCATCAACATGACCACCGGCAACGAGCACGGCTCGACCGGCTTCACCGGCGCGTGCAAGTCGCCGATGGGCCTGGTCGACATGAGCGCCGGCGCGCTCGGCACGCACCCCAAGGCCCGCGGCTACCAGTCGGTGCACTACTTCGGCCGCACCGGCCGGCCGCACCCCGAGCGCGATCCCACCTGGCGCATGGCGGGCCCGCTGGCCTACTGGAACAATCAGGTGCGGCGCGCCGATCTGTACCTGACCTGCTGCGAGTGGATCGCGGTGACGCCCAAGGCCGGCTACGACGAGACCGACGACATGCGCCACCACGCCGCGTGCGCGCAGCAGGCCGGCCACATCGTCGCCGGCGTCGATCCGGTCGCGATCGACGCGTGGTGCCTGCGCAACCTGATGAGCCAGTTCGACGGCAAGCACGCCGCGATGATGAAGCTCGACGACCCCGACTCGAAGGCGTCGAAGTTCCTGCGCTACTTCCGCCAGACCGCCGGCTGGGGCACGCTCGATCCGGCGCTGGTGACGGTGGCCTGAGCCGGGGACTCGTCAGGGCGCGCGTCAGGCGGTCAGGTGCTCGACGAGGATCTTGGCGCCGATGGCGATCAGCGCGAGGCCGCCGACGATCTCGAGCTTGGCGCCGAGGCGGGCGCCGACGGCGCGGCCGAGCCAGACGCCGGCGCCGGCCAGCACCGCGGTGACGCCGCCGACCACGCCGATCACCAGGCCGCCGGGCGCGGCCATCAGCGGCACGGTGACGCCGGCGGCGAGCGCGTCGATGCTGGTGGCGACGGCCAGCACCAGGAGGCCACGCCAGGCGAACGGCGCCGCGGCGGTCGGCGCGTCCGCGTCATCGGGGTGGAACGCCGCCCACAGCGCCTTGCCGCCGAGCGCGGCGAGGATCGCGAAGGCGATCCAGTGATCGAAGCGCGCGACCACCGACCCGAAGCGATCGCCGGCGGCCCAGCCGAGCGCCAGCATGCCGCTCTGGAAGCCGCCGGCCAGGAGCGCGACCCGCGCGACGTCGCGCGCCCGCACCTGAGCGGCGGTCATGCCGCGCACCGCGGCGGCGGCGACGGCGTCCATGGCCAGGCCGATGGCCAGGAGCAAGGCGGCGATCACGGGCCGCGCAGTGTACTCCAGGTCACGTGATCCACGCCGCGACATCGGGTCGCGCGCGGCTCGCGCGGCGGCCGAATGCTGGCACTATCGCGCGGTGGCGACGCCCCTGGTCATCGCCGAGCGCTTCGAGCTCGAAGAGCTGGCCGAGTCCGGCGGCATGGGCTCGGTGTACCGCGCGCGCGATCGACTGACCGGCAAGCGGGTGGCGGTCAAGCTGCTCGCCAAGGCCAACCAGCGGTGGGCCGAGCGGTTCCGTCGCGAGGCGCTGGCGCTGTCCGAGCTGGCGCACCCGGCGATCGTCCGCTACGTCGCCCACGGCCTGACGCCGGTCGGCGAGCCGTACCTGGCGATGGAGTGGCTGAGCGGCGAGCCGCTGTCGGCGCGGCTGCGGCGCGGCCGGCTGTCGTTGCCCGAGGCGTGCGACCTCGGCATCCGCATCGCCGACGCGCTGACCTTCGCCCACGCGGCCGGCGTGATCCACCGCGATCTCAAGCCGGCCAACGTGTTCCTCGTCGAGGGCGACTGCCGCGGCGCGACGCTGCTCGACTTCGGCGTAGCGCGGATGCGGACCTTGCACTCCGACACCACCCGCACCGGCGATCGCGTCGGCACGCCGCGCTACATGGCCCCCGAGCAGGTGCGCGCGGCGCGCGCGGTCGACTGGCGCTGCGATCTGTGGAGCCTGGGCTGCGTGCTCTACACCTGCCTGGCCGGGCGGCCGCCGTTCTCGGCGCCCGACGAGATGGCGACCTGGGGCAAGATCCTCCTCGAGGAGGCCCCGGTGTTGAGCGTGGCGCGGCCCGACGCGCCGCCGCCGCTGGTGGCGCTGGTGCGGCGCCTGCTCGAGAAGGAGCCGACGCTGCGGCCGGCGTCGGCGGCGGTGGTGGCCAACGAGCTGCGGCGGATCGAGCGGCCCGAGGGCCCCGACTCGACCGGCATCACCTCGGTCGGCGTGTCGCTGGCGACCTCGGGCGAGCACCGCCGGGTCGCGCTGGTGATGATCGGGCCGCTGCGGCCGGCGACCGACGACGACGACGACGACAGCGCCGAGGCCCGGCCCAGCGAGCTGCCCCACGTCGAGCTGGCGGCGGCCGCCGATCGCCACGGCGGCACGTTCGAGCCGCTCGCCCACGGCGGCGCGATCGTCACCTTCGCCGGCTCGCCGGCGGCCACCGACCTGGTCGCGCGGGCGGCGCGGTGCGCGCTCGAGGCGCGCGCGGCGTGCGGCGCGGCGATCGCGCTGGCGTCGGGCCGCGGCAGCGCCGGCAACCTGTCGGTCGGCGAGGCGATCGAGCGCGCCGCCGGCCTGCTGCGGCGAGCGCCGGCGTCGAGCGATCGCGAGCGGGCGGTGATCGTCGACGAGGTCAGCGCGGCGCTCCTGGGCCCGCGCTTCGAGGTCACCGCCGGCGGCGCGCTGCGCGCCGAGCGCCCCGACGACGGCGTGCGCACGATCCTCGGCCGGGCGACGCCGACGGTCGGCCGCGAGCGCGAGCTCAACCTGCTGGTGCAGGCGTGCCGCGACAGCGCCGACGAGCCGGCCGCCGCGGCGATGGTGGTGGTCGGCGACGCCGGCGTCGGCAAGTCGCGGCTGCGCCACGAGCTGATCGCGCGGCTGGGCGGCAGCGCGCGGGTGTGGTCGGGGCGCGGCGATCCGGTGCGCGCGGGCTCGCCGTTCTCGCTCCTGGGCTCGGCGCTGCGGCGGCGGCTCGGCGTCGACGACATCGCCACCGCGGCGGCGCGCACCGCGGCGGTGCGGCGGGTGCAGGTCGCGGTCGACGACGTCGGCCTCGACGACGCCGAGCGGGTCACCGCGTTCCTGGCCGAGCTGATCGGCGCGCCGCCGGTCGGGCTGGTCCCCGCGCAGCTCGCCGCCGCGCGCCGGCAGCCGCGGCTGATGAACGATCAGCTGCGGCGGGCGTTCCTCGAGCTGGTCGCGGCCGAGCTGAACCGCGGCCCGATCGTCTGGACGTTCGACGATCTGCACTGGGGCGACGCGCCGTCGATCGAGCTGGTCGACGAGGCGCTGCGCGCGTTCGCCGATCGGCCGCTCGCGGTGATCGGCTTCGCGCGGCCCGAGGTCGAGGGGCTGTTCCCGCGGCTGTGGGCGCAGCGCGGCGCGACGCAGGTGCGGCTCGGCCCGCTGGCCAAGAAGGCGGCGACCCGGCTGGCCGAGGGCGTGCTGGGCGCCGGCGCCGCGCCGGCGACGATCGCCGCGGTGGTCGAGCGCGCCGGTGGCAACGCGTTCTTCCTCGAGGAGCTGCTGCGCGCCGCGGCCGGCGGCGAGGTCGAGCGGCTGCCCGAGACGGTGGTGGCGATGGTCCAGGTGCGGCTCGAGGCGCTGGCGGCGCCGGCCCGGCAGGTGCTGCGCGCCGCGGCGGTGCTGGGCAGCCGGTTCGCGGTGACGCCGCTGGCCGCGCTCCTGGGCAGCGAGCTGCCCGAGCGCGAGCTCGATCAGCTGCTGGCCGATCTGGTGGCGCGCGAGCTGCTGGTCGCCGAGGACATCGATCGCCGCGAGCTGTCGTTCCGCCACGACACGATCCGCGAGGCGGCGTACGGCATGCTGCTCGACAGCGATCGCCAGCTCGCGCACCGCACCGCCGGGCTGTGGCTCGAGGCGCAGCACGAGCGCGACGCGCTGACCGTGGCCCAGCACCTCGAGGCCGGCGGCGAGGAGGCGCGCGCGGCGCTGTGGTACCGCTACGCCGCCGAGCACGCGCTCGAGGCCGGCGATCCGCACGCGGTGATCGATCGCGCGGCCCGCGGCCTGGAGTGCGGCGCGGTCGAGCACGAGCGCGGCGCGCTGCTGTTGCTCGCGTGCATCGCCCACGACTGGCTGGGCGAGACCGAGGCCACCGAGCGGTGCGCGCTGGGCGCGCTCGACGCCGCCCGCGAGGGCTCGGCGGTGTGGCTGCGCGCCGCCGCCGAGCTGGCGGTGGTGGCGGGCCGGCTGGGCAACCACCACCTGCTGGTCGGCGTGGCCCGCGATCTGGCGCGGGCCCGGGCCGGCGAGGCGCGCCGCGAGCGCGTCGTCGCGCTGGCGATCGTCGCCTCCGAGCTGTTGCTGGTGGGCCACATCGATCAGGCGCGGCGCCTGCTCGAGCGCGTCGAGGAGCTGCGCGACGCGTGGTCGACCGACGGCGTGGCCGGGGCGTGGCGGCTGCGCGCCCGCGGCATCGCCGCGCTGGTCGGCGGCGACAGCGTCGCGGCGCTGACGCTGATGCAGGCGTCGACCACCCAGATGGAGGAGGTCGGCGCGCGCCGCGATCTGGCCAGCGGCCTGACCAACATCGGCTTCCTCGAGGTGATGGTCGGGCGGTTCGGCGAGGCCGAGGCCACGCTGCGCCGCGGCCTGGCGCTGGCCAACGAGCTGGGCGCGGTGCGGATCACCACCGTCGCGACCCAGAACCTGGCGCTGGCGCTGTTCTACCGCGGCAAGCCCGCCGAGGGCCTGCGCACCGCGGTGCTCGCCGAGCAGCTGGCCCGCGATCAAGACTCGCTGCGCATCGCCGGCGCGGCGATGGTGTACCAGGCGCGGTGCCTGCTCGCGCTCGATCGCGCGGCCGAGGCACGCGCGGTGGCGACCCGCGCGCTCGACGTGCTGGCGGCGATGCCGCCGACCCTGGCCTACGCGTACGGCGCGGTGGCGGCGGCGGCGCTGGCCGAGCACGACGTCGCGGCGGCGGCGGCGGCGGCCACCACCGCCGACCGGCTGCTCGAGGAGCTGGGCGCGATCGAGGAGGGCGACGCGTTCGTGCGGCTGGTGCTGGCGCAGCTGCGGGTCGCGCTCGGCGAGCCGCGCGAGGCGGCGCGCATCGCCCGCGGCGCGCTGACCCGGATCGAGGCCGCGGCCGAGGGACTGTCCGACGCGTCGGCCCGGGCCAGCTTCGCGGCGCTGCCCGAGCACGTCGCGCTGGCGGCGCTGGCCGCTACCTGAACACGATCGGCAACAGCGCGATCGCCTGGACGTGCTCGTCCTCGAACCGCGCCAGCCGCGCCAGCGTCGCCTGCACCACCGCCGCCACCTCGGGCGACAGCTGGGTCGCGACGTCGGCCAGCGCCGCCGCGGTGGCGGCGCCGCCGAGCGCGCCGATCGACACCTCGCCGATCCGGCCGACCAGATCGTGCAGCGTCAGCTCGGGCGGGTAGACCTCGACCTCGGCCGCGGCGTCGACCTTGCCCAGCGCGCGCGCGTCGGCGAGCGCCGCATCGAGACCGCCCAGCTCGTCGACCAGCCCGAGCTGCTTGGCCTGCGCGCCGGTCCACACCCTGCCCTGCGCGATCGGCTCGATCTCGGTGGGGGTCTTGCCGCGCCCGGCGGCGACGCGGCCGACGAACACCTGGTAGGTGGCCTGCATCATCGCCTGGACCGCGGCCTTCTCGTCGGCGCTCCACGGATCGAGGCTGGCGAACATCGTCGCGCGCTTGCCGCGGCCCATCGGGAAGGTGGTGACGCCGAGCTTGGTCAGCGCCGGGCCCACCGCGAGCTTGCCGCCGACCACGCCGATCGAGCCGGTCAGCGTGTCGGGCTCGGCGTAGATCTTGGTCGCGCCGGCGGCGATGTAGTAGCCGCCCGACGCGGCGACGTCGCTCATCGACACCACCACCGGCTTCTTGGTCTTGACCGCCGCGACCGCGTGCCAGATCAGCTCCGAGGCCAGCGCGCTGCCGCCGCCGGAGTCGATCCGCAGCACCACCGCCTTCACGTGATCGTCGGCGGCCAGCACGCGCAGCGTCGGCACCAGCGTGCGCGAGGCGATCTGCTGGCGCGCGCCTATGACGCCGTCGCCGCTGCCGTCGACGACGTCGCCCAGCGCGTAGACCAGCGCGACGTGATCGCCGGTGGGGCGCGTCGCCGGCACCGCGCCGAAGAACCGCGCCAGCTTCATCATCGCCGCGCTGCCGTCGTCGCTGGGCGCGACCGCGAGCTCAGCCCACGGCTGGCCGAGCTCGTCGCGGAACGCCTCGAACGGCGTGACCTCGTCGACCAGCCCGGCCGCCAGCGCGCGCTCGGCGGGGAACAGCCCCTCGTCGATCCGCGCCTTGACCACGTCGGGCGTGAGCGCC
>Ga0075163_10000718_pt1 | contig 43560 bp, 32 predicted proteins | sample JI1023141ADNA_FD_71478 | JGI IMG/M metagenome (GOLD analysis project Ga0075163, IMG submission 71478) | Wastewater effluent complex algal communities from Wisconsin, to seasonally profile nutrient transformation and Carbon sequestration -... | ecosystem: Engineered > WWTP > Effluent > Algae...
GAGATCGCCACCAGCGAAGCCCTCGAGCCGCTGCGTACCCAGTACGGCGACGGCTTCAACGACTTCCTCAAGGAGAAGTTCGTCCCCATCGACGGCGACGTGGGCAACCCGCTTTGTGGCATCGACCCGAACCTGGTGAAGAACCTCAAGGGCACCATCGACGCGGTGGTGAACGTGGCCGGCGTGGTGGACTTCAACCCGCCCCTCGACGAGGCCCTCGACAACGCCTTCGGCGCCCAGAACCTGGTGGCCCTGTGCGAAGCCCTGGCGGCACCGCTCTTCCACACCAGCACTTGCTACGTGGTGGGCAACCGCAAGGGGCTCATCTACGAAGAAGTGCCCTCCACGCACCCGTTTCCCCGCTCCGACGAGCTGGGGCGCGACCTGTGGGACCCGGCGCGTGAGATCGCCGACTGCCTCGACATCGTCGCCCAGGCGAAATCGCGCTGCGAGGACGCCTTCCGCCAGAGCGAGTTCCTGGAGCGCGCCAAGAAGAACCTCGAGATGCGCGGTGAGCCCTCGGAGGGCCCGCCCCTCGAGTCCGAGCTCAAGCACGTGAAGCGCCGCTGGGTGAGCGCGCGGCTGGCCGAGGCGGGTCGCGAGCGCGCGAGCCACTGGGGCTGGCCCAACACGTACACGTACACCAAGAGCATCGGCGAGCAGATCATCGCCCGGAGCGGCATCACCTACTCCATCGCGCGTCCGGCCTGCTGCGAGAGCACCATGTCGTTCCCGTTCCCCGGTTGGAACGAGGGCATCGGCACCAGCGCGCCGATCATCTTCCTGGTGATGAAGGGCCACCACCAGATCGTCGGCCGCGACGCCATCATCGACTTCATTCCCTCGGACGTGGTCTGCGCCGGCATGATCATCTCGCTGGCGGAGCTCCTCGAGGGCACGCACGCCACCGTCTACCAGTACGGCGCCAGCGACGTGAACCCCAGCACCAGCGAGCGCTTCGGCGAGCTCATCGGGCTCTACAAGCGCAAGTACTACCAGCGCACCGGCAAGGGGAACCCGCTCTTGAACTTCTTCCAGGCGCACATGGAGCCGGCCATCGTCTCCAAGGAGCGCTTCGAGACCACCGGGCCCCGCGCCTTCGCCAAGCTGGCGCGGCAGATGGCCTCGGTGCTCAAGGCCGCCCCCGGCCCCGTCGCCAAGGTGGGCAAGAGCGGCGCCCGCGCTCTCGAGGGGTTCGCCAAGCAAGAGGACAAGATCGACGAGATCATCGGCCTCTTCGCACCCTTCACCTGGGACCAGAAGGGCCCCTTCTCGTGCGCCAACACCCGCGCCGGCTACGAGCGGCTTTCGGCCGAGGACAAGGAGAAGCTGCCCTGGCGCCCGGACCAGATCGACTGGGCCGACTACTGGATGAACCAGCACATGCCCGCCATGGAGAAGCGCGTCATCCCATGGCTCGAGGAGCGCTACAAGAAGGAGCTCAAGCCGCTCCACGCCCACGCGACCTTGGCGTCGCTGGTGGACCAGATGGCCGAGCGTCACGATCTCACGCTGGCGTTCCAGCGTCTCGAGGAGACCGGCCTCTCGCGCGTCACCTTCCGCGACGTGCAGAGCCGCGCCAACGCGGTGGCCGCGCGCATCGCCGCCGCCGGCCTGGTGAAGGGCGATCGCGTCGTGCTCTCGGGTCTCAATCATCCCGAGTGGCCCATCGTGTTCTTCGGCATCGTGCGCGCCGGTTGCGTGGCGTGCCCGGTGGACCCGAACATCGACGAGAAGGCCTTCGCCAACATCCTGGCCGAGAGCCAGGCCAAGCTCGCCATCTGGGACGCCCACGTCGAAGAGAAGAGCGGCGCCCACCTGCGCGCGTCTGCACCTTCGATGCCCGTGCGCACCCTCGAAGAGATGGCGGCCGAGCAAGGCGATCTCCTGCGGCCGGCGGTCACGGTGGAAGAGGGCGACGTGGCGAGCCTCATCTTCACCAGCGGCACCACCGGCAAGCCCAAGGGCGTCATGCTCACCCACGGGAACTTCACCGCCATCATCGCCTCGCTGGCGCCGCTCTTTCCCATCACCCCGAGCGACCGCGTGCTCTCGGTGCTGCCGCTCCACCACACCTTCGAGTTCAGCTGCGGCTTCCTCCTGCCGTTCTCTCGCGGATCGCGCATCATCTACCTCGACGAGCTGACCGGTGAGCGCGTGAACCGCGGCCTCCGCGAGGGGCGCGTCACCGGCATGGTGGGCGTCCCGGCGGTGTGGCACCTCCTCGAGCGGCGCATCCTCTCGCAGATCGAGGCGCGCGGACCGGTGGCCGAGGCGTTCCTCGACGTGGGCGGCGAGCTCAATCGTTGGCTCTCCAAGAACGTGGGCTTCGATCTCGGCAAGGTGCTTTTCGGGCAAGTGCACCAGGGCCTCGGGGGCAACATTCGCTTCCTCATCTCCGGCGGCGCTGCGCTCCCGCACGACACGCAGAAGCTCTTCGCCGGGTTGGGCCTCAAGCTCACCGAGGGCTACGGCCTCACCGAGGCCTCGCCGGTGCTCACCGTGGCCAAGGCCGGATCCGCGCCCGGGCAAGTGGGTAAGGCCATTCCCGGCGTGGAGATCAAGATCGACGCGCCCGACGCCAACGGCGTTGGCGAGGTGCTGGCCAAGGGCAAGAGCATCATGCTCGGCTACACCGACGAAGAGGCCACCGCGCAGACGCTGCAAGACGGCTGGCTCCGCACCGGCGATCTCGGCAAGCTCGACAAGCGCGGAAACCTGGTGCTCGTCGGGCGATCCAAGGACGTGGTGGTGACCGCCAGCGGCGAGAACATCTACCCCGACGACGTGGAGCGCGTGCTCGGCAAGGTGGAGCACATCGAAGAGCTGGCGCTGGTGGGCATCGACGCCCCGAGCGGCGGCGAGCGCTTGGCGTGCCTGGCGGTGGCCGAAGCCGACGACGGCCTGCCCCGCGCCGAGCGCAGCGAACGCGCGCTCACGGCGTTGCGTGCGGCCATCGGCAAGCTGCCCTACAACCAGCAGGCCGGTGTGGTGCATCTCTACGAGGCGAAGCTTCCGCGCACCGCGACCCGCAAGGTGAAGCGCAACGAGGTCAAGGCTCTGCTCGAGCGCATCATGACCGCGCAGGCCAAGCCCGACGCGCACGCGCCCACCCAGAGCCCGGTGCGCGTGGCCATCGCCTCGGTGAAGGGCAAGCGCCTCGAAGACATCCACGCCACCAGCACCATGGTCGGCGATCTCGGATTCGACTCGCTCTCGCTCACCGAGCTCCTGGTGGCTCTCGAGGCCCGTTACGGCACCCTCGAGCCCACGGCACTTCAGGAGTGCATCACCGTCGCCGACGTGGAGCGCCTGGTGGACGTCGCCGCGGTGCCTTCGGTGCGCCCCCCGGCGGCGCCCTCGCGCTACCAGATCCAGGGTCAGTCGCACGCCGCGAAGCCCGAGGTCCCGGAGTTGCCCGACTTCGTCAAGGACTCGGGGAAGAAGCTCATCGGCAAGGTGCAGGACTTCTTCTACGGCGACATGATGAAGCCCAAGGTCAGCGGGCGCGCCTACATTCCCCACAACCGCAACACCATCGTGGTGGCGAACCACGCCAGCCACCTCGACATGGGCTTCGTGCGCCACGCGCTCGGTCCCTATGGCGAGGACGTGGTGTCGCTGGCGGCGCAGGACTACTTCTTCGAGCGCGAGTCGTGGAAGCGCACGTTCTTCGAGAACTTCACCAACCTCAAGGCCATCGACCGCAAGGCCGGTCTTCGCGCCAGTGAGCGTCAGGCCGCCTCGGTCATCGAGTCGGGCCAGACCATGCTCATCTTCCCCGAGGGCACGCGCTCGGTGGACGGCGACATCCACGAGTTCAAGCCGCTGGTGGGGCACCTGGCCCTCTACTACGGCGTCGACATCCTGCCGGTGTACCTGGGCGGCACCCGCGAGGCCATGCCCAAGGGCGCGCGGCTCCCCAAGCAACGCGATCTGGTGGCCCGCATCGGTCCGGCCTTCACGGTGGCGGAGATGAAGCGTCTCACCGCCGGCATGAAGCTCGCCGACGCATCGCGCGAAGTGGCGCGCCTGGCGCGAGAAGCCGTGCTGGCGCTCCGCCGGGGCGAGGTGCTGGAGTTCGAGTCGCTCACCCCCGGTAACAAGGAGCCGGTGAAGGCCAAGACCGAGCACCCGCTGGTCACGCTCTTCGGCGATCTCCAGCGAAAGTTCCACCCGGCCTCGGTGAAGAGCCCGCTCTCGTTCTATTTCACCCTGGGCGGCGACGACATGGCGAAGTGGACGGTGACCGTGAAGCCCGAGGGCTGCGAGATCAAGCGCGGCAAGCCCGACGGAGGCACCGCCGACTGCGTCCTCAAGACCACGCCCGACATCTTCACCAAGATCGTCCGCGAGGCCTACACCCCGAGCCCCGCCGAGTTCATCTCCGGCGCCATCAAATCCAACGATGTGAGCCTGCTCATGGAGTTCCAACGCGTGTTCCAGCTCGATCGTCCGGAAGGGAGCGTCTCGTGAGCCGCGTTCTACTCACCGGAGGCACGGGTTTTCTCGGCCTCCACACCGCCGAAGCCCTGCGCGCCGCCGGGCACGACGTGGTGGCCCTGACCCGTGGTCCTTCGCCGGCCCTCGAGGCGCTGGGCGTCACCCTGGCCAAGGGCGACGTGCTCGATCGCCCGAGCGTCGAGACCGCCGCTGCTGGCTGCACGGTTCTGGTGCATTCTGCAGGTAAAGTCTCGCGCGATCCGGACGACGCCGAGATGCTCTACAAGCTCCACGTCGACGGCACCAAGAACGTCCTCGATGGCGGCGCTGCCGCCGGCGTGCGCCGCGCGGTGGTCGTCTCCACCAGCGGCGTGGTCGCGGTGAGCGCTTCGAAGGACGCCATCGCCAACGAGGAGACGGAGACGCCGCTCTCGCTCATCCAGCGCTGGCCCTACTACCGCTCCAAGCTGTACGCCGAGAAGGCCGCCCTCGATCGCAACCGCGCCGACCTCGAAGTGGTGTGCCTCAACCCCACGCTGCTGCTGGGCCCGGGCGACGTCAACGGATCGTCGACCGAGGACGTGCGCCTGTTTCTCGAGAAGAAGATCCCCGCGGTCCCGCCGGGGGGCCTCTCGTTCGTCGACGTGCGCGACGTGGCCAAGACCGTGGTCTCTGCGCTCACGCAAGGTCGCCCGGGTCACCGCTACCTGCTCGGCGCCTGCAACATGACCCTGCGGGAGTTCTTCGGGCGTCTGGAGCGCGTCTCCGGCGTGCGCGCGCCGTTCATTCCCATGCCGTCGTTCCCGGCCTCCGCACGCGGCGCCATTCCCCACTCGGCGGATCTCGCGCGGGTGGGGGTGCAGGTGCTCACCGATACGCTCAAGCGCTTCGGCCTTCGCAGCCCGGTCGACCCGGTGAGCCTCGATATGGCGCAGTTCACCTGGTACCTCGACGCCAGCAAGGCCGAGGACGAGCTCGGCTTCGCCCCGCGCGACGCGCAGGAGACGCTCGTCGACACGGTGCGCGATCTTCGCGAGCGCGGCGTCGTGTGGCCCGAATGAACCCCTACCTCGTCGTCAACCCCACCTCCGGGGGCGGCCGCACCGGCAAGACCTTTCCCGAGATGCGGAAGGCCATCGAGCGCGCGCTCGGCACCTGCGACGTGGGCGAGACGACCCGCGCAGGCCACGCGGTGGAGCTCGCCCAGGCCGCTGCCGAGAAGGGCCACGAGCTCGTCGTCGCGGTGGGCGGCGACGGTACCTTCAGCGACGTGGTCGACGGCGTGCTCCGCGCCGAGAGCACCGGAACGGAAGTGGCGCTGATCGGTCAGGGGACCGGCGGCGACTTTCGCAAGACCCTCGAGCTCGAGCACCGGCTCGACGGGTACCTCGCGGCGATCACGTCGGGAAAGAAGCGGGGCCTCGACGTGGGCCGCTTCCGCTACCAGACGCGCGCCGGTGAGACCCGCGATCGCCACTTCGTGAACATCCTCTCCTGCGGCCTCGGCGGTCTGGTGGACCAGTACGTCGCCGGCGCGTCACGCATGCTGGGTGGCACCGCGGCCTACTTCGGCGCCTCGGTGCGCGGGCTCCTGGCGGTGCAGAAGGGGAGGCTCCGCTGCGAGCTCTCGCTGGCCGGTAAGGCCGAAACGCATGTACTCCACACCTACGTGCTGGCCATCTGCAACGGCCGATTCTTCGGCGCGGGCATGCACGTGGCGCCCATGGCCGACCCCACCGACGGGGTGTTCGAGGTCATCGCCCTCGAGTCCACTTCGAAGCTCGCCTTCGCGCTCACCTCGGGTCGCATCTACTCGGCGAAGCACATGGCCACCGCCACACATCTCCGCTGCGACAAGATCCGCGTGACCCTCGAGAACGAGGACGCAGGGCCCTTCCTCCTGGACGTGGACGGCGAGCCACTGGGGGCGCTTCCGGTCGACGTCGAGCTGATTCGCTCTGCGGTCACGCTCCGCGGCTGACGGCCAGCCCGGGCTACGCTGCGTGGGTGGCGCGGCCCACCAGATCGAGATCCATGGTTCCGCTCTCGCGTTCGCTCAGCGGCAAGCCGGAGCTCGCCAGCAGGTGCCGCATGCCTACATTGGCCGCGAGGACGTAGGCGCGGAGCACGCCGATGTGTCGCGCCGGCGCTTGGTCCACCAGCTCTCGCAGGAGCACCGTACCCAGTCCCCGCTGCTGGTAGGCGTCGCCCACGGTGATGGCGATCTCCGCGACGCTCGGATCCTCGGATTCGCGGATCATGCGCCCCACGCCCACGATGGCGCGGTCTGCCGGGTGCGTGGCCACGACCGCGAAGTGATGGTAGCCGTCCACGTGCGTGAGGACCGTGGAGGCGTTGGCCGGAAGCTGCGTCACTTGCGCGTGGAATCGGAGGTAGCGAGACGCGTCGGAGAGGCCGCGGGCGAAGGTCTCGAGAGCGCCCTTGTCGCGCGGCCCGATGGGCCGGAGCAGCAGCGGATCGCCGTCCGGGAGGCGCCAGATGCGGGGCAGTTTTGACATGATGCGTTAGTAATCTATGGGGCATCGCGTCATCCTCTGCAATGGACATTGCGCGACATTTCGATGGATGCTGCCCAAATAACGCAATGCAGGATCCGGACCGTTCGGGGAGCGGGCGGGTTGTATTCCTAGGTAGGCGCACCTACTCTTCGGCTTCGGGGACGCGAGGAATGAACGACTCGAAGGACGCCGGATCGGAGCGATCGACGCCGCAGCCCGCGGTCCCCGTCGACCTCGCCGCCGCGCGTCTCGGGCTCGAAGATCTGCGTGCGGTGTTCGAGCACCTGGACGAGGGCCTGATTCTCTCCGACGCGTCCGGAGGCATCGTGCACTGGAACCGGGCGGCGCTGGCCATGCACGAGCTCACGCCGGACGTCTCGCTTCAACGTCCGGTGGAGGACTTCGCCGACCTCTACGAGCTGCGCACCCCCGAGGGTGAGATCGTTCCGGTGTCGCGCTGGCCCGTTCCCCGGCTCCTGCGTGGGGAGGCGGTGCGGAACGAGCCCATGCGTCTGGTGCGGCGCGATCGCCCGTGGAGCCGCACGTTCTGCTACTCCGGCAGTATCGTGTCCGGCGGCACGACCGGTTCGTCGGTCGTCGTGCTCCACGTTCGCGACATCACCGCCCAGGTCGACGCCGAGCGCACCGTGGCGCGGCAGTCGGAGCTGCAGGGCATGCTCTTCCATTGCTCGCAGCGACTCGCGGGCATCGAGCCGCTGGAGCCCGGTGAAGCGCGCGGTATCCTCGAGAACCTCGGCGCACACTTCGACGCCGAAGGCGTTGCTCTGCTGAAGGCCCAATCCGACGAGACGCTCGAGCTCGTGGCCAGCGTCGGCCGCGTGGCGAACGAGCTGCGTCGGGTTCCATCGGAGCCCATCGTGGCCGCCGCGGAAGAGGCGGTACGGACAGCGTGGGGCAGAAGCCCGACCGAGACCGCGACGTTCGCCTTGCAAACGCCGACTGGACAGCTGCTGGGCGTCCTTACCCTGGCTGCGCGCGCGGCCATCTCTGCCGACGACGACCAGGTGCTCCGGACGGTCACCCACATGTTCTCCGCCGCCGCCGAGCGGGCCTCGGCGGCCAAGGCGACGCGGGAGAACGAGCTGCGGCTGCGGCTGTTGCTCCAGCAGGTGCCGGTCATGGTGTGGAGCGTCGATCGCGACCTTCGCATCACCTTCGTGGGTGGCGCGCGCCTCTCTTCCTCGGGGCTCGCGTCGCGCATGCTGCCCGGCCGGTTGGTTCACGAGGTCGTCCCTGGCCAACGTGAGCTCACGCGGTCGCGTCATCTGGCCGCCATGCGCGGCGAGCTCGTCTCGTTCGAAGACCGAGTGGACAATGTGGTGCTCCGCGGGAGCCTCACCGCGCTCTACGACGATAGCGGCGCCATCACCGGGGCCGTCGGCTACGCGGAAGACGTCACCGAGCGCGCCCGCGCCTCCGAAGCCGCCCTCGAGGCCATGAGCAACCTGGCACGAGCCCAGCGGGTGAGCCACACCGGCAGCTTCGAGTTCGACGTCACGCCGGAGGGGGCGCCCGCCGCCACGCACCGATGGTCCGACGAAGCCTACCGCATCTACGGCTACCCGGTGGGCAGCGTCACGCCCACCATGGATCTGGTTGCAAGCCACGTGCACCCGGAGGATCGCGCCGCGCTGCTCGCGCACCCTTTCTACACCGACTTCGTCCACGACTTTCGCATCGTCCGTCGCGACGACATGATCCGGCACGTCCGCGTTCGCTACGAGGTGTCGCGCGATGCGACCACCGGGCGACCCCTGAAGGCTATCGGGGCCATCTCCGACATCACCGACCTCAAGGTGGCCCAGGCCGAGGTGTTGCGCCTGAACGCCGACCTCGAGCGCCGGGTCTCCGAGCGCACCGCCGAGCTTCGCGCCGCCAACGAGGAGCTCCAGGCCTTCGCGTATGCGGTAGCCCACGATCTGCGCGCCCCGCTTCGGGCCATGGAAGGGTTCAGTCGCGCGCTGGAAGAAGAGTACGAGGCAGCGCTGGGCGCCGAGGGCCGCGAGTACTTGGGCGAGATCATCGGGGCCAGCCGGAAGATGGACGCCCTCATCGACGCGCTCCTGGCGCTCTCGCGCACCACGCGCCCGGACATCCGCCAGGAGCCGGTGGATATCTCCGCGCTCTGTCACGAAGTGCTCCGCGAGCTGGCCGCCACCGAGCCGACACGCACCGTGGACGCACGCGTCGAGCCCGGGCTCCGCGTGCGCGGAGACGCCCGCATGATGGCCTCGCTGGTGCGCAACCTGGTGGGCAACGCCTGGAAGTACACCGCGCAGAAAGCGGACGCGCAGATTCGCGTGCTCGCCGAAGAGCGCGATGGCGCCCGCTGGGTGGTGGTCCGCGACAACGGCGCGGGGTTTTCCATGAGCCATGCCCAGAAGCTGTTCGTCCCCTTTCAACGCCTGCACCGAGAAGACGAGTTTCCCGGCATCGGGATCGGCCTCGCCACCGCGAGTCGCATCGTCTCCCGTCACGGCGGCATCATCGCCGCCGAGGCTGCACCCGGTCTCGGCGCCACCTTTCGCTTCACCCTGCCTTCGCTCGTCGCCGAAAGCTCCCCCACCGAGGAACTGCCCGCATGAACAACCGCACCGGTCGCATCCTGCTCGTGGAAGACAATCACACCGACGAGAAGCTGACGCTCCGCGCCCTGCGCAAGGTCAACCTCGGCAACGAGGTGGACGTGGTGCGCGATGGCCAGCAGGCCCTCGACTATCTGTTCGGCGAAGGGGAGTTCGAGAGTCGAGCCGGCGCGCCGCTGCCGGTGGTGGTGCTCCTCGACGTGAACCTACCCAAGGTGGGGGGCCTCGACGTGCTGGCGCGACTCCGTCAAGACCCGCGGACGAAGCTACTGCCGGTGGTCGTACTGACATCCTCCGACGAAGAGCGCGATCGTCTCCAGAGCTACGCCACCGGCGCCAATAGCTTCGTGCGAAAGCCGGTTGTTTTCGAGGCCTTCGCCGAGACGGTCGGGCGCCTCGGGGTGTACTGGGTGCTCACCAACGAACCGCCGGTCAAAGATTGAAGCGCGCGGCCCCGGAACCTTTGCGCACGTGCACGGAAACTTGGGCGTTCCCGGGGACTAGCGGTACACTTTCCATGGAACGTACATGGGTGGGGTAATACGACTCTTGATCGTCGACGATTCGGAGCGCGACGCGGCCGTGGCCGTTCGTGAGCTTCGTCGCGGCGGCTTCGACACCACGCACCACCGCGTGGACACCGGTGTCGCGCTCCGCGCTGCCCTCGACGCGCAGCCGTGGGACGTCGTCATCTCCGACTTTCACATGCCGGAGCTCACCGGGCACGAGGCGCTCCGCATCGTGCGCGAGCGCTCGCGTGACGTGCCCTTCATCGTGCTCTCCGGCGTCATCGGCGAGGAGCTCGCGGTGGAGCTGCTGAAAGCCGGTGCCGACGACTACGTGCTCAAGGACCGCTCCTTCCGCCTGTGCCTCGCGGTGGATCGCGCCCTCCGCGACGCCACCGAGCGTGTGAGCCGACGGCGCATCGAAGAGGAGCTTCGGGCGAGCGAGGAGCGGTTTCGCACGCTCGTCGACTCGATGGACGATCTGGTCTTCACCGTGGATCGATCCGGGAAGGTCGATGGCTTCTACGGCCGCGCGCCCAACTTGCCGGGGGCGCCCTCGCGCGGGCTCGGGGTGTCGGTGCCCGAGCTGTTCGGAGCGGAGCACGGCGCGGTGCACGAGCGGGCGCTGGAGCGTGCCTTTCGCGGTGAGCCGGCGCTCTACGAGTGCGCGACCGAGTCGGCCCGGGGCGCGCGCCACTACAGCGTGCGTCTCTCGGCGCGCCGCAGCCAGAGTGGCGAGGTGGTGGGCTTGGTGGGCGTCGCGCACGACGTGACCTCGCAGAAGGAGGTGCAGGCCCAGCTGGCGGCAGCGGACCGAATGGCCTCGGTGGGCCTGCTGGCGGCCGGCGTTGCTCACGAGATCAACGGACCGCTCTCGGTGGTGCTGGCCAATGCCGACGTGGCTCTCGAGACGGTGCGCGAGGGCGCCGGCATCGCGCCTCCGCTCGAGGCGGAGCTCCTGGATATCCAGGAGTGCGCCCACCGCGTTCGCCGCATCGTCCGCGATCTCGGTCTGTTTTCCCGGTCGCCGGAGGATCACGTGGGCCCGGTCGACGTTCGGCAGGTGCTCGATGTCACGCTGCGCCTCACCGAGCACCAGATGCGTCATCGGGCTCGCCTGGTGAAGGACTACGGCGACGTTCCCCTGGTGGTGGCCAACGATGCGCGCCTCGGCCAGGTGTTCTTGAATCTCATCATGAACGCCATCCAGTCCATTCCCGAGGAGCGGACCGAAGACAACGAGGTGCGCCTGTCTACGCGCACCGGCGCCGACGGCAGCGTCGTCGTGGAAGTGAGAGACACCGGCGCGGGGATGAGCGACGCGGTTCTCGGTCGACTCTTCACGCCCTTCTTCACCACCAAGCCGGTGGGCTTCGGAACCGGCCTGGGGCTTTCCATCTGTCACCGCATCGTCACCGGAATTGGAGGCACCATCGTGGCCGAGAGCAAGACCGGAGAAGGCAGCACGTTCCGGGTCACGCTCCCAGGGGGCCCGCATGTTCCGACGCCCGCCGCGCCCACCGCCGAGCCCGCGGCTCCGGTGCTGCGCCGAGGGCGCATCTTGCTCGTCGACGACGAGCCACAGGTGCTCTCGGTGCTCGCGCGCATCTTGGGGCGCCACCACGACACGGTAGCCCTCTCCCGCGCCGCCGATGCACTCGAGCTCCTCCGCAAGGGAGAGACGTTCGACCTCGTCTTCTGCGACCTGATGATGCCGGGGCTCTCGGGTATGGCTCTCTACGAAGAGCTCGGCCGCGTTGCGCCGGACCACCAGGCGCGGGTGGTTTTCCTCACCGGCGGCGCCTTCACGCCCGAGGCGCGCACCTTCCTCGACGAGGTGCCCAACCTGCGCCTGGAGAAGCCCTTCGACGTGCGACGCATCACCGAGCTGGCCGCGGAGCGGGTGAACGCGCGCTCTCGGCCCGAGGCTCCCTCCGAAGAATGAGCGCGGAGGCTCTCGCCGCGCTGCTGTCCAACAGCGACGATGGCTTCGTCGTAGCTCGCTTCGGTGAAGGCGCGACCGAGCACCGCTGGAACGCGGCGGCGGCGCGCCTCCACGAAGGGTATGCGCCCGATGACGAGGGTCTCGCCGATGCGGTGGCGCTGCGCGACGAGCGCGAGCAGCGGGTGCCCCACGAGGCGTGGCCGATCGTACGCTTCTTGCGCGGCGAACCCGTGCCGCCCGTGGTGCTCTCGCTGTATCGCGCGGGGTCACGGACGCCGGTGCGCGCCTTGCGGTATCGATCCATCGACGCGTCTCCGGGCCTTCGGATGCTCCAGGTGGAAGACGTCTCGCATCGGGAAGACCGCGTGCGCTCGGCCGAACGTGCCGCGCGCACCGCCGAAGCCGACCTCGATGGCTTCGTGGGCGCCATGGTGCACGATCTTCGCGCTCCCTTGCGTGCAATTTGCACCTTCAGCGAAGACCTGCGACGGCTCCCGGAGGAACAGCTCGCCGGTGAGGCCCGCGAGCTGGCGGGCGACGTGGCGGCGGCGGGGGTGGAGCTCGGCGAGCTGCTGGAAGGGCTCACTCGGTTGGTCCGCACCGCCCAGCAGCCGCTGGTGCCGGAAGCGGTGGACGTGTCGGCCCTGGCGGCGGAGATCGACGGCGATCTGCGGCGCCGTTCGCCCGCGCGAACGGTGACGACCCTCGTCGAGCCGTCGCTCTGCCTGCGCGGCGATGCTCGCTTGTTGGAGACCGTCATCGAGGAGCTGCTGGGGAACGCCTGGAAGTTCACCGCGCCCCGCGCCGACGCGACGATTCGCCTGGAGTCGCGCAAGCGCGAGGGGAAGACGTTCGTGTGCGTGGTCGACGACGGCGTGGGCTTCTCCATGGGGCAGGTGACCCGGCTGTTCCGCCCCTTCCAGCGGCTCCATCGTCCTGCCGATTTTCCCGGGCGCGGCATGGGGCTCGCCACCGTGCTGCGCATCGTTCGCAAGCACCACGGCGACGTGTTCGCGGAATCCACGGCGTCCGAGACCGTGTTCGGATTCCACGTTCCGGCCCCCCCCGAAGCGGGCTGAGCTTCAGGTCCCGTCGGCGGCGAACCCGTTCGTTCGGTGCGTTCCGTCGCAGAAGGGCTTGGTCTTGGAGCCACCGCAGCGGCAGAGGACGCACTGGGTGGTTCGCCGCACCGTGCGCCCGGTGCCGGCGCAGATCTCCAGGTTGCCCTGCACCGCGAGCGGCCCATCCTTTCGCGGCACGATCGCGAGCGGCCCGTTGCGACGAAGCAGGGGATCCACCGCGTCGGTCTTGGGCTCCCCGCTGGCGGCGAACTCGATGGCTGCGTGCGAACCGTCGCAGAAGGGCTTGTTCTTCGACGCGCCGCACCGGCAGAGCGTGGCCCGGAACATCGGCCCTTGGCCTTCGAGGGCGAGCTCCGCGTGCACCGCGAGGGGACCGTTCTCGCGGAGACGCAGCACGTTCACCTCGGGCGCGCTCTCGGCGGGACCGTCGTCCAGCCGCTCGTAGGTGATGGCGCCGGACGGGCAGTCGTGGGCCACCGTGACCAGAGTCTCCACGTGCGCTTCGTCCGGGAAGATCCACTCGCCCGGCGTGTTGGCGAGGAAGACCTTCGGTGCACTCAGCACGCAATGCCGGGCGTGAATGCAACGTTTCGCCTCGAAGCGGAGGAGGAGGCTCTTTCCCCGCGCTTCCTCGATCGATGGCGTGGGGCCGCTGGGCGGTGGTGCGATCTTGGGAATCGCGGCGCGGGAACCGTTCGTTACGGGCGCTGCCGGCGGCGCCACCGTGCGGGGGCCATCGGCGAAGCGATCGGCCAGCGCCGAGAGTCCCTCGATGGCGGCGTCGAGACGCTGCGAGATGCCGCGTGCGTGGGCCTGGTAGCCGAGCGCCAGGACCGCCGCGTTCTCCCGCAAGGTGCGGAACGCCGCGTGCGGTTCCGGAGGCGCCGCCACGCTGCGTTGCATGGTGAAGGTCAGCCCGGCGTTGACGCCGGGAAGCGCCGGATTGGCGGGGAGGGTGGTGAGGTGCTCGGCGAGCGGCACCAGCGCGTACATGGCCGTCACCGAGGCGTCGCTGACGACCGCCCGTGCCTCCGGCGAGAGCTCCGGGCGCGAGAACAGCACGTCGAGCGCCCGCGCCATGAACAGGTACGCGCCGTTGGCCAGATCGAGCAGCGTCGCCGCGGGCTCGGCCTCCACCCACACGCGATCGGTGGTGGCGACCGGCCGGCGCATGACCGGATTGCGCGCCACCGGACGCGCCGGCACGAACGCCGGGTTCTTTTGCAAGAGCGCGGCGAGCTCGCTCTGCACCGTCGTGAAGCGACGAAAGTGGCCGGTCGCGGTGTCCGTGGGTGACCCTTCGCCCTGTGTGACGATGGTCTCGATGGCAGCGAGGGCCGAGGCGAGATCGACCACCTTGGCGACGCCCGGCAGCGAGAAGAGGTCGGCCCCCACCTGGAGCCGCGGATCGCCCACGAACAGACCGGCCTCGCCGTGCACCCGGGCCAGCTCCACCAGACCCTCGCTGACGCCGCGATACAGGTGGCCCACGGTGGCGTAGTCCTGGGCGCTGGCGACGATGCGACCACGCCGGAAGGTGCGCTCGTACACCCGCGCGACACCGAAGCCCTTGCCGTCGGGGAGCTCGACGCCCTCCGGTCGCTCCAGGAATACGAAGTGGTCGACGGTCGCGACGTCGAAGGGCGCCAGCGACACCGTGACGCCGGCCGGATGGTAGCCGGGCGCCACCGGAAAGTTCGGGCGCGCCAGGTGCGGCGAACCACCTACCGCGGAGAGAAGATTGTTCACCAGGGCCAGGTGCACCATTTCCTCGCGCGCCACGTCGAGCAGCGTGCGTCGCCAGCGCAGCACCGCCGCGAGCTCCTCCTCGGCGAGCCCCTCGCTCGCTTCGCTCTTCAGGCTGAAGGCCGCGTACAGGTAGCAGCACATGAGCCCGTGCTCGATCTCGGCGGCCTCGGTGAGGAGGTAGATGAGCTCTTCCCGATGCTCGACGAGGAGCGGGGCTTCGGAGGCGGTCATGACCTATTTGTCGTTCACGCCGCCCCCGCTGTCAACGTCGGTCGCGGGTCACTCCCACGCGTCGTCGGTGCCGAACAGCGCCGTGTTGACGTCCTTCTTCGTGCCCACGAAGTCGATGGGGAGGAGGGTCTGCGTGCAGCTCGTGTCCAGGGCGCCTTCGGGCCCCTCGATGAAGTTCATGAGAATGCGGGTTCCGCACGAGCGCTTCTCGGTGGTCGTGGACGAGGCGATGACGGTGTGCGTGGCGGTGGGGATCTCCACCCAGTGCTGGTGGGCGCCGGTGAAGTGGCTCTTCGCCTCGCGCGCCTTGCGAAGAAGGGTCGCCGGGTCGAGGCCGCCCTGCAGCACGAGCACCGGCGTGTCGGTCTCGGCCCAGCGCGACGCATAGGCGTCCGGCGTGTAGGTCGGCCACTTGCCGACGGTGAAGCCCATGTTCACGGTGACGTCGCGCGAGGCCACCGCGCCCTCGCGGATGGCTTCGAGATCGGCCGACGTGGGCGACGGCGTCTCCCACATCTCCGAGAACACGATGTTGTTCGAGAGGATCCAGCCCCATTGCTTGAGCATCTCGCTCACCGGTTGCTCGCGTGTCAGGTTTGCGACGAGCACCTTCAGCGCCGCCACGTCGCGCGTCTCGCAGCGGTCGGCGCGGTAGGCGATGGCGGGAATGTACCCACGGAAGCCGGCGTCCATGAGCAGGCCGCCGAAGGCCTGGCGAAAGAGCACGTGGGTGGGGATCTCGGGGATGGCGATGCCCGGGCAGTGCCCGGCCTTGAGCTTGGCGAAGAGCGCCTGGACCTTGGCCCACGGGTCGGGGCCCATCTTCTGTCCGCAGAAGGCGTCCTTGCCGCAGAAGTCGAAGAAGTCCTTGGCGGCCTCGTTTGCGTCCTGGTCCTGCCTGGCAAGGCTGCCTCCCTGGGGCACGACGGAGTCGAGAACGACGCCCTGCGATTGCTTGGGAAAGAGCTGCAGATACCGGTGCGCCCAGTAGGTTCCGTAGGAGACGCCGTAGACGAACACCGGTTGGTTCGGCTGCTTGGTACGCTCGATGAGCACCCCCAGATCGTTGGCGGCGTTGGTGGTGTTGAAGAACCGAAGGCGGTCCCCCTCGCGGGCCTTCACGTCGGCGAGGCACGCGGGCCACTCGCTCTCGGTGATGGCGATGCCCCCCTCGCTCGACTCCGCTTCCTGCGTCGGGCATCCCAGGCGGGTGGAGCGACCGGTGCCGCGGTGGTCGGGAATGTAGAAGTCCACGTCGGGGAACTTGGTGGCGATGCTCTCGGAGATCCCTTCGAAGGGGTACCCCGACCCACCTGGCCCACCCTGCAGCATCCAGAGCGCGCGGAGGCTCTTGCCGCCGGCCGGTCGATGGCGTTTGACGAACACGTCGATGGTGGGGCCGTTGGGGGCCGCCGCGTCCAGCGGTGCCTTGATGGTCGCGCACTCCACCGTGGTGCCGGTGCCTTCGCTGTGGAGCGGACAGGGCGTCCATGCGACGGGCTCCGTGGTGGGGCCGGCTTCGGTCGACGTGCCGGCGTCGGCTCTCTGGGATGAGGAGGGGGAGGTCGATCCGGAGCTGCATCCGGCGGCAGCGAGGGCCCCCAGCGCGAAGATGGAGGTGAGCAGGAGCATGGGCTTCATGCGCTGGTGATGCCTCAGTCCGCCGCCGCTTTCACCTAACGGCACCTAACACTTGGGGGGGGGCCATCGCGCCACACGATCTCCACCGACTCGTCGAACGCATATCCCGCGTCGGAGGTTCGCAGCGCCGACTCCAGGCCGAGCATGCGCAGCCGCCGCACCGCCATGTACACCCGCGCAGCGCCGGAGTCGCGGTGCATCTTCTCGCCCGGCCACCCGGCCGCCTGCAGGTCGGCCACCGAAAGGGCCTGGGTGGGCGAGCGCTCTCGCAGCTCGGCCAGCGCCACCAGGACGCGCCGGAGCGGTCCACGACGGGTCAGATCGAAGGTGCGCGCCGCGACCCCGAGCCAGCGCCCGTCGCGCGAGAGCTCCACGGTGCTGCGCGCCCGCCGAGGCCCGGGCGCGAGCGCAGCCCGCAAGGCTGCGGTGCGACCGCCCCACGACGCATCGTCGGTGGAGCGCATGGCAGCGTCGAGCTCGTCGAGCCTGCGTTCGGCGAGCCGCAGATCACCACGATTGAGTGCAGACTGCACCAAGGACGTCCGGGCCTCGAGCTCGCCTTCCACGTCGTCCTGGGCGCTCACCTCGTCGAGCGCCCGGGCCAAGGTGGCCTCCGCTTCCGGGAGCTGACCCCGTTGGACCAGCAGCGAGCCTTCGTGGGCGCGCAGTCGCGCCAGATGAAACTCGTCGGAGATGTCGGCGAAGACCGCGCGCGACTCGGCGAAGAACGCGTCTGCGCCCTCGAGATCGCCCTGCTCTTGGTGCGCGCGCGCACGGTTCGCCAGGGCGATGCCTTCCAGTCGGCGGGCGCTCGCACGACGAGCTGCTGCGGCCGAACGCCGATACGCGCCGACCGCGCCGTCGAGGTCGCCCTGCGCCAGCCGCAGGCTCCCCAGCACCTGCTCGGCCATGGCCATAAGCCGCGCGTCGTGGTGCGAATGCGCGAGCGCCAGGCCGCGATCGCCCAGCGCTTGCGCTGCTTCGAAGTCGCCGAGCGCGCGAAGGGAGTAACACAAAAACGCCGACATCCACCCCACGCGGACCTCGTCCTTCGACCCTTCCGCCAGCGCGAGCGCCGTGCGAAACGGAGCGAGGGCTGCGCGATGCTTGCCACGGAGCGTCGCGATGCGCCCCAGCGAGAGATGCAGGTCGACCAGTTGCGGCGCGTGCTCCGGGCCGCTCACTCCATGCTGCGCGCACACCGCGACGGTTCGCTCCAGCAGCGTCCGATGCAAGGTCACCGGCCCACGGGTCACCAGGATCGGGTCGAGCACGATGGCGAGCCGCATCGCCAGAAGCGGCTCGTGCGAAGCCGCCCACTCCCAGGCGGCCAGCAGATCGTCGCGCTCAAGCGTCAGGCGGATCCAGCTCGACGGGTGGTCCGCGCGCGGCCGCGGCTCGTGGGCGAAGTGGCGGCAATGACGCTCCCGGGCCAGCGGCAGCAGGCCTGCCACTTCCGCGCGCCGCAGGGCGTAGGTGCGAACGCCTTCGAGCATCGCGAAGTGCGAGTGTCCGGCGCCCTCGCCGTCGGGGGCCGGGTCGAGCAACGAGGCTGCGGCGAGCGCGGCGACGTTCGCCGCGCTTCGCGGATGATCCACCACCGACCGCGCCGCCTTCATGGTGAACGTGCGGCGAAAGACACCGAGCAGCGCCAGCGCGGACCGCTCCTCCTCCGGCAGAAGGTTCCACGATGCATCCAGCGCCCGGTCGAGGGCGTCGACCTCCAGATGTCCTTCGTCGATGGCGCCCAGCGCCTCGCGGGTTCCGAGGGTCGCGACCCACGCAGCCACCAGCTCCAGTGCCAGCGGCAAGCGCCCGGCTCGTGCGGCGAGCCGTTCGGCGTCGGCCGTGGCGATGGGCCTGTCGGGCGCCAGCTGCCAGACGCGTCGCGTGAGCAGGGCTACGGCGTCGTTCATGGCCAACGGGACCAGGGAAACGACGACCTCCAGCGAGGCGCCGAGGGGTCGCCGGGAGCACGCCACCACCGAGAGGTCGGAGGTCACCCCCAACAAGTCGAGGATCAGCTCTCGCACCGCCGCGGCCTGCTCCTCGACGCCGTCGACCACCAGCAACGTGCGTTCGCCTTCGAGATGCGACGCCAATCGATCGAGGAGAACCCGCGCGTCGTCGGTTCGTGCGGGTACCCCCAGGGCGGCGGCCACCACGCCGAGCAGTTCGGCGCGAGTGGCGGAGCCCTCCAGCGCGACGAAGTGGACCTGCCAGCCGTCGCTCTCCACCGCCGAGCCCAAGGCTCGCGCGAGCGTGCTCTTGCCCACGCCGGGAGGGCCGCGGAGCACCAGCAAGCGTTCGCCGCCCGTGAGGTGGGCGCGCGCGGCGGCGAGCTCGGCGCTCCTTCCGAACAGGAGCTGCGCGGGTTTGGAAACGCTCACCGGCTCGTCCGCGTTCATGGCAACGTTTCAGTGCGGCGCGGTGGCGTCGAACAGGGCGCGCAGCGTGTCGAGGCCGGCCCTGCGCTCGCCGCGCGAGAGCTGCCACACGTAGTCTTGCACCGCTGCGTTCACCGGAACCGCGATGCCGTGCGCCTTGGCCCGCTGGGTGATCTCGCCGTTGAGAAAGTCGACCGCCGGCGTGCGACCGCGTTCGATGGCCGAGAGCATGCTGCTGCGCATGCGCCGGTAGCGAAAGCCCACCGCGAGCAGCAAGCTGTGCTTGGCCACCAGGCCCGCCGAGCCTGCCGCGGTCTTCTCCTCGTCGGTGAGGGCGATCCAGTCGAGGTCGATGGTGCCGGAGACCTTCTCCAAGCGCACGCGGTCGCGGCGAGCCACCTCCACCACCTCGGTCATCACCTCCAGGGCCAGTCGACGCACGAAGCGGTGACGCATGAGCTCGCCCAGGCGATCGCCGCCTAACGTGCCGAGCGAAGAGATGGCGCAGTTGATGGCAAGCTTGCTCCAGCGCTTGCCGCTCAGGTTGCCGGTGATGTCGGTGGGGCCGACGGCTTCGAGCGCCTGCGAGAGGGCCACGAGCTGCGGGTCGGTCTCGCCGTCGAGGCGACCGAGGGTGAATCCGCCCTCGGCGGTGCGATCGTACACGCCCGGCTCCGGCATCGCTGCGCCCCACGCCACCACCGCCCCGAGCACCCGCTCGGGCCCGGCGATCTTGGCGACGCGCGCCTCGCAGAGCCCATTTTGCAGGCACACCATGCGTCCGTCGTCCTGCAGCAGGGGAAGCGCCATGCGCGCCGCTTCTTCCACCTGCGGCGGCTGCGTGGCGAGGAGGACGTAGTCGTACTTGCCGAGGCTCGCGTCGGGTACCCCGAGGGTAATGGGCGCTCGCACCTCGCGATCGGTGCCCGCTTCGCGCAAGCGAAAGCCCTGCTGGCTCACGCTCTCGAAGATCGAGGCGTTGGTGGTGCTCGCGACGACCTCTTGTCCGGCTCCGGCCAGCGAGGCGGTCACGATGCCGCCGATGCCGCCCGCGCCCATCACCAGGAAGCGCATCAGTGCGACGCGTACTTCACGGAGCAGCCGTAGGCCTTGGTCTCCGCGGTCGTGACCGGCTTGCCGGCCGCCAGCGCCGTCAGCGTCTCGTCCACGTAGCTCACCAGCTTGCCGCCTTCCGGCGACAGCCCTTCGCCGTCCGGCGAGTTGTCAGCGGAGCCGCGGTACACGAGCACGCCCTTGGCATCGACGATCATGATGTGCGGCGTGTTGGTGGCGCCGTACTTGTGGCCCACGGCGCCGCTCTCGTCGAGCAGGATGGGGTGGCTCAGGTTGTAGGTCTTCTTCCCCTCGACGTTGGCGGCCACGCCCGCGCCTTGATTGCCCGGAGCGCCGGAGTTGATGGCCAGCCACACCACGCCCTTGTCCATGGCCTTCTGCGCGGCGGTCACCAGCGGACCCTTGGTGTGGGCATTGCGAACGAAGGGGCAGCCCGGGTTGAACCACTCGAGCACCACGGTCTTGCCCTTGTAGTCGGAGAGCTTCACCGACTTGCCGTCGAGGTCCTTGAGGTCGAAGTCGGGTGCAGCTTCTCCCACCTTCGCCGCCCCGCCCACGGTGCCCACCGATGAGGTCGATGTGGTCTCCTTGGCGGGGCTCTCGGCGCCCTTCTCCGGCGGCGATTTCCCGCACCCCAGCCCGGCGAGCGCCAGGGCGCCCAGGAGGGAACCGACGAAGAGCGGGGAGGCGGCGCGCGGCGAAGGGGCGTTCATGACGATATTGGCCCATATTCCGGCGCCCCTGACAAGCTGGCCGCCGGCTCCGACGCCGCGATTTGCCCGGTTTTTCCCCGGGACGCGCACGGCGGCGCTGCGTACTGCGGCGCGCACGGGGCTTTTTTGTAAGTCGAGAGGCGCCGGAGCCTGGAATTTGGGCTATGTCGGGGGTGCAATGGACCGCGAACGGGTCGTCATCACGGGAATTGGAGCGGTCACGCCGCTGGGACACGACGTGAGAACCTCGTGGGACGCGCTCGTGCACGGCAAGAGCGGCGCGGCGCGCATTCGCAACTTCGACCCCGCCGAGTTCTCGGTCCGCTTCGCCTGCGAGGTGAAGGACTGGGACGGCTCGAAGCACATCGAGAAGAAGAAGCGGAAGGAGATGGACCGCTTCACCGAGTTCGCCATGGTTGCCGCCCAGGAGGCCATCACCGACGCACAGCTAACCCTGACGGACGAGCAGCAAGAGAGCGCCGGCTGCTTCATCGGCGTGGGCTTCGGTGGCCTGTGGGCCATGGAAGAGGCTGCGCAGACCATCGTCGAGAAGGGGCCCTCGCGCATCAGCCCGTACGCGATTCCGCGCATGATCGCCAACATGGCGGCGGCGCACGTATCCATGCGCCACAAGCTCAAGGGCCCGAGCTTCGGCACCACCAGCGCCTGTGCCACCGGCGCGCACGCCATCGGCGAAGCGGCCGAGTGGATTCGCCGCGGCAAGGCCGACGTCATGGTCGCGGGCGGCGCCGAGGCCACCATCACCGCCGTCGGGTTCGGTGGGTTCCAGGCGATGTACGCGCTCTCCCGACGCAACGACGCACCGGAGAAGGCGAGCCGTCCCTTCGACAAGCACCGCGACGGCTTCGTGTGCGGCGAGGGTGCCGGCATCCTGGTCATGGAGTCGCTCACCCGGGCCAAGGCCCGTGGCGCGCGCATCTACGGCGAGCTCCGCGGCTACGGCGCGTCCAGCGACGCGTATCACCTCACCGGGCCCGCGCCCGAGGGCGAGGGTTGTCAGCGATCCATGCGCATGGCGCTCCGGGATGCTGGCCTCACCCCCGACGCCATCGGCTATCTCAACGCCCACGCCACCTCCACGCCCCCCGGCGACCGCGCCGAGGCGGAGGGCATTCTCCGGGTGTTCGGCGCGCACGCATCGGCACGGCGCCTCTCGGTGAGCGCCACCAAGAGCATGACCGGTCACCTGCTCGGTGCCGCCGGCGCGGTGGAAGCCATCTTCGCGCTCCTGACGCTGCATCGTGGTCTGATTCCGCCGACCATCAACAGCGAAGAGCAAGACCCCGCCTGCCCCATCGACATCGTGCCCAACGTGGCCCGGGAAAAGCGCGTCCAGCACGTGCTCTCCAACGCGTTCGGCTTCGGCGGGACCAACGCGTCGCTCATCATCTCGGCGGTCTGATTCACGTGAGCAGCCGCTGCGCGGGGCCCTCCAGGACCTGCCGCACCTTGCGCTCCAGCGACTGCGGCGTGAACGGCTTCTGAAGGAACGCCACGTCCGAGTCGAGGAGCGCGTTGGTCACCACCGCGTTGTCGGTGTACCCCGACATGAAGAGCGTGCGCACTTCGGGGCGACGCCGCTGGATGCGCTCGGCCAGGTCGCGGCCGTTCATCTTGGGCATCACCAGATCGGTCAGCAGGAGGTGAATGCGCACCGGGTGCTGCTCCTCGATGAGGATCGCCTCGCCGGCTCCCCGGGCTTCGAGCACGTTGTACCCCGCGCGCCGCAGGATGTTCGCTGCCACCGTGCGCACTTGCTCCTCGTCCTCCACCAAGAGCACCGTCTCGCTCCCGCGCGACTCGGCCGAGATGGGCGCCGGAGAGGCGATGCGCGCCGGCGCGCCCTCCACCCGAGGAAGGTACACTTTGAACGTCGTCCCGGCGCCGACCTCGCTGTAGAGCCAGATGCTCCCGCCCGATTGCTTCACGATGCCGAACACCGTGGAGAGCCCGAGGCCGGTGCCTTTGCCCTGCTCTTTTGTGGTGAAGAACGGGTCGAACACCTTGGCCTGCACCTCTTTGGCCATGCCCGCGCCGGTGTCGCTCACCGCGATCATCACGTGCGGTCCCGGGATGGTGCCCAGGTGCTCGGCGGCGTAGCTCTCGTCGAGCTCCACGTTGGCGGTCTCCACCGTCAGCTTGCCTCCCTCGGGCATGGCATCGCGCGCGTTGACGATGAGGTTGGCCAGCACTTGCTCGAGCTGCCCGGGGTCGGCGCGCACCGCGCCCAAACCCGACGCCAGTACCAGGCGCACTTCGATGTTCTCGCCCAGGATGCGCTTGAACATCTTGACCACGTTGCCGGCCGTCGTGTTCAGGTCGACGTTTTGGAGCTGCATCACCTGCTGGCGACTGAAGGCGAGGAGCTGTCGCGTGAGCTCGGCGGCGCGTTGGCCGGCCAAACGAATCTCCGCGAGCTCCTCGGCCATCGACCCATTGGGCGGCAAGTCGTTGGTGAGAATCTCGGTGTAGCTGAGGATGACCGACAGCAGGTTATTGAAGTCGTGCGCGATGCCTCCGGCGAGGCGCCCGACCGCTTCCATCTTCTGTGACTGGCGCAGCTGCTCCTCGCTGGCGAGCAGTGCGTCTTTCGCGCGCATCAGCTCCGCCGAGCGAATCTCCACCCGCGACTCGAGCTCGGCCTTGTAGGCGCGGAGCGCTTCGTTCGCCCGTTGGAGCTCGGCGGCGCGCGCGTGAATCTCGGCCTCCATGCGACCAGCCCGGGTGCGCAGACTCTCGTTGACCTCGCTCGCCTCGAGACTGCGCTGCTTCAGCTTGACGAACTCGGTGACGTCTTCCACCCGGTGAATCAAGAAGCGAACGTCGCCGCCCTCGCCCACGAGCGGATAGTTGCAAGGGCTCCAGTATCGCTCTTCGTAGCCCCCGCCCTCCGATTCCGGGCGCCGGATATCGTACTTCTGCACGGCCATGGTGTCTGGCCGCCCGCTGGCCAGCGCGCGCTCCAGCGACGCGCGCAAGTTGCGTGTTCCGCTGGCCTCCGGTTCGTCGGGATTGTCAGGGAATACCTCGAACAACCCTTTCCCCACCACTTGCTCGCGCACCGTCATGGTCTGCGCGAGATAGGCATTCGTCGCAGTCACGATGATGAAGTCGCGAGTCAGTACCAGACACAGAATCGGGGCGCCCTCGAAGAGCGCGCGAAAGTCGTCCCCACCCAGGCTCATTGCGCGACGTTATCGTCGCGCAGAAGCCCGCGCACGACAAAATGCTCGACGAGTATTTTCGACACAGACGGGGCGAACCGCCGCGCTCTCCGGATCGTCAGACCACCTTCTCGTAGCCGCGTCGCACTGCGTCCCGCACGTCGGCCCAGGCGCGTTTGACCATGAAGGTACCGGCTTGCCACTCCTGCGAGAGCTTCTGCTCGAGGTCCTCGGTCCAGGTGGGATGCTGCTCTCCGTACTGTTGGCGCGCGCCTACCCCGAAGCGCGCAGGCTCTCGATCGCGCTCCCAGTTGGGATTCTCGGTCCCGCCTTCGATGTTGGGCTGCCCCGGTGCAGGGAGGATGTCCTTCCCGGCGGCCTGCTTCAAGGTGTCGTCGACGTCCTGGTTCAGATCGGGGCCGCGACCACCGAGGTCACGCTTGGTCTGTTCCCAGTCGCGTTCGAGCGCGGCCTTGGTTCGCTCCCAGGCGGATTCGTGGACGTCTTTGGTCCACCACGCGGGGCCGAGAGTGTCTTGTTGGGGTCGCATCGTCATGGCTGGCTCCTTCCATCGGTCGGGTTGATGGTCGCTCGGTACGCAATGCGCGTGCCGGCGCGCCGTCCGCGGACGTTCGAGGTTCTGGCGTCCGAGGATCGGGGCACGGCGCCACATCGGTGCCAGGTCGCCACGAGCGAGTGCCATCGCCGGTCTGCGATGTGGGCTTACGATCTTGGTGTTCTGGCGTGCGCGTAGGCCCGTGCGCGTTTCGGCACGGGTGTTGCGAAGGGCTGCGCATCATGAAACGAAACGATCCCGACCGTCTGTTCCTCTTCACGAACCCCGATCTGGCCGAGGGTGACCGCGGCGAGAGCTACCTCCGCGGCGCCACGGGTGGCGAGAACGACGACGAGGTAGAGGTGGACTTCGACCGCTTCGCCGAGATGGAAGAAGACGCCGCCGACGATCCCCCGCTCTTCATTTGAAGCGCGGCAACGCTCAGGGGCAGCGGCCTTCGCAGGTGGTGCGCGCCTGCACGCAGGGGGCCTCGTTCTCCAGCGATGTGGCGCGACAGGTGCGCTCCTCGGAGGCGCAGTCGGCGAGGCAGGTCTGGCGTTTCGTGTAGTCTGCAGCGGACTTGGCGTTGCGCGATACGTCCGTGGGAGGCGGCGCGCCCAAGGTCGTGGCGGCAGATGGACCTCCGTCGGTCGCCGCGTCGTCGCCACTCTTCCGGAACGCGAAGATGAACGCCACCGCGACCACCACCAACGCCAGTAGAATGCCGATGATCTTCATGGAGCCTCCGGACCCTCAGCCTATCACCATTCCATGATCTCGCCGGTTCCAGTCCGGCGACTGGGCCACTCGCCCCGATCCCAGAACGAGAGCACGTCGGTGGCTTCCAGCGACACCCGCCACATGAAGGCGGCCTCGCCGTCGTCGCTCGCGGCCATTCGTTCCAGCTCCGCCCGGTGCTCCCGAAGGTCGAGCTGCCCCACCGTGTAGACCACCCAGAAGCGCACCTCCGCCTCCGGTGAGCGGAGCGCTTCGCCCAGCACCTTCGACGCCTCGGCACGTAGGGCCCCCGCCGCCGGCGGGATCGGCATCGTCGAACCGAGGCCCTCGGCGGCCTGTCCGCGGATCGACGGCGGACACGCGACGTCCCCCACGATGCCCAGAAGAACCCGGGCGGCGCGCGCCTGGCGATACCACTGCCCCAGCGCATGGACCGCCTCGCGCCGAAGGTCGGCGTCGGGCTCGCGCCGAGCCGCCTCGGTGAGCGCGGCGAACACCGCGTCCACTTGCCGTCGCGCCGCTCCCCGAGGCGCATCCGGCAGGTCGTACGCGGCGTTGGCCAGCTGCCGGAGCGCATCCCCGCGCAGGCTCTCGACCCGAAGGCTCCGGAGCGCCGCATCGATGGACTTTCTTCGCCGCTGCACGGGCCCATGGTCACGCAGTTTTGCCCGATGCGCCAGGCTTGACCGCGGGGGCCCGGGGCTGCAGCATCCGGCCATGAACGAACCCCTGCGGCTCGGGCCCGAAGCTCTCTTCGCCGGCGACTACCGGGTGCGCCGGCGCCTCGTGGACGAGGGACCCCGTGGCCGCGCGGTGTACGTGGTCGACCATATGAGCCAGCGCAAGGAGCGCGTGCTGGAGCTCCTCCCGCAGGCCCTGGTGCGCGACGCGGAATCGCGCGCGCGCTTCGAACGCGACGCCATCGCGCCCAGTTATCTCGGGAGCGAGCACGTGGTGGCTCCGGTGACGGTGGGCGTCGACGAGGCGACGGGGACTCCTTGGCTCCTCCGGGAGTACGCGCCGGGCAGCGATCTCGCGAAGAGCCTGGCGGAACGTGGGCCGCCCCCGCCGGCCACCGCCGCCGCGCTCCTCTCGCAGCTCTGCTCCACCCTGGGCGCCGCGCACCAGGCGTCACTGGTCCACGGCAACCTATCGCCGTCGACGTTCCTGCTCTCCGCGGCTCCCCACGACGCGACGCTGGTGCGGCTCCAGCTCCTCGATCTCGGTGTGGGACGTCTGGTGGTCGAATCGGAGGCGCCGGGCGCGCGATTCTCTCCCTGGCGCGCGCCCGAGGTCTTCGCGTCGCCTGCCGCAATGGCGCCCGCCGCCGACATCTGGGCCATCGGTCTGGCGGCATTTGCACTCTACACGGGGGTCTCGTTCTGGAAGCACCCGGACGATCCTGCGGCCCTGACCCGGGAGATCCTCGCGGGAGACCTCCCGCTCGCCAGCGTTCGCGCCAGCGAGCGGCACGCGGGCGCGCGTATCCCGGCCGGCTTCGACGCCTGGTTTCGCCGCTGCGTGAGCCGGGATCCGCGCATGCGCTTCACCTCGGCTCGCGACGCCTGGGCAGTGTTCGAGAGCACCGTCGTGTCCGGTTCCGCGCGCCCCTCGTCGGTGGTGGTCCCGCCCTTCGAGCGTCCCTTGCCGTTCGTGGCTGCGCCTCCCCCCTCGCGAAGCGCCTGGATCGCGCCGGTGATGATCATGGGGGCGATCATCGGTCTGATCCTCCTCGTGGTGGTGGGGGGCGGCGCCGCAGGCTACGCGTTCTACCGTGCGCAGCGAGGCCACGAGCCGGTGGCTCCGGCGGCGCCGCGCTGGAGCGACGACGACTCGCCGGTGGCGGTCTCGTCGAACGACCCCATGTGGGGTAGCCGCACGGCGCCGGTGACGGTGGTGGTGTTCGCCGACTTCCAGTGCCCGTTCTGCAAGCGCCTCGACCCCACCCTCGACCAGGTGCGGAGCACCTACGGGCAAGACAGCGTACGCATCATCTGGAAGAACGAGCCTCTGCCCTTTCACGTGAACGCGCGCCCGGCGGCCGAAGCTGCGCAGGGCGTGATGGCCATGGCGGGCTCCGAGGCCTTCTGGCGCTTTCGCCGGCTCGCCTTCGACAACCAGACCTTCCTGGACGAGGGCCACTTCGTCACCTGGGCGGGGGAGGCCGGGGTGAAGGATCTCCAGGCCTACCGCGCAGGGCTCACCTCGCACCGCTGGCGCGCCAAGGTCGACGAGGATCACGCGCTCGCCGTGCGCATCGGGGTGAAAGGGACGCCGGCCGCCTTCGTCAACGGGGTGTCCATCTCCGGGGCGCAGCCGTTCGCCACGTTCCAGCGCACCATCGACGCCGAGCTCTCCAAGGCGGCCACTCGCCGCGCGGCGGGCCTGGCGGCGGACCGCACCTATGTGACCCTCTCCAAGGAGAACTTCGCGGCGCCCACGCGGGTCGAGACCAAGGAGCCCGAGGAGGACACGCTCTCGGTGTTCAAGGTGCCGGTGGGAAAGAGCCCGGTGCGCGGCAACCCCGACGCTCTGGTGACCATCGTCGAGTTCGCCGACTTCCAGTGTCCCTTCTGCCTTCGGGTGGAGGATACGCTCGACCAGCTTCAGCGCATCTACGGCGACAAGGTCCGTATCGTCTGGAAGCACAACCCACTGGCCTTCCACGCGCGAGCGGTGAGCGCCGCCAACCTGGCGCAAGAGGCCTACGCCGAGAAGGGCAACGCCGGCTTCTGGGCGGCCCACGACAAGCTCTTCAAGATGCAGTCGTCGGGGCTCTCCGACGAACAGTTGCAGAGTGCAGCCACTGGTCTGGGCCTGGACGGGCCGCGGGTGCGCAGCGCCATCTTGCAGAACACGTTTCGCCCGATCATCGAGGCCGATCAAGACCTGGCGGAAGACTTCGGCGCCACCGGCACGCCGCACTTCTTCGTCAACGGTCGACGCCTGAACGGTGCCCAGCCGTTCGAGAAGTTTCGCACCATCGTCGACGAGGAGATCGTCAAGGCGCAGGCGGCGCTCGCCCGTGGGGTCGCGCCTTCGCGCCTCTACGAAGAGCTGGTCAAGGACGGGAAAGGGCAGACGCCGCTCGAGAGGAGCACCCTCGACCTGCGTCGCCCGGAGATCGCCGACGCGCCGTTCAAGGGTGCGGCCAACGCCAAGGTGACGATCGTGGAGCTGGCGGACTTCCAGTGCCCCTTCTGCAAGCGCGTCGAGGTGGACCTCTCCGCGGTTCTCCTCCAGTACGCCGGGCGGGTGAAGCTGGTCTGGCTCGACAAGCCCCTTCCCATGCACAAGGACGCACAGCTGGCGGCGGAGGCCGCGCAGGAAGCGCTCCGGCAGAAGGGCAACACCGGCTTCTGGCTCATGCACGACAAGCTGTTCGCCAACCAGGCCAACCTCGCGCGTGAGGACCTGGACCGCTACGCGAGCGACCTGGGGCTCGACGGCCTTCGCTTCGCGACCGCTCTCGACGAGCGCACGCACCGTGCCACCGTGGAGGCAACCTCCGCCATGGCCGACGACGCCCACCTCTCGGGCACGCCGACCTTCGTCATCAACGGCTACCTGGTGACCGGCGCCCAGCCCGCGCGCAAGTTCCGCCGCGTGATCGATCTGGCGCTGTCCGAAGCCAAGTAGCGGCTACGCGCCCTTGTCCGGCGGCGAGCCGTCGAGGCACTGTCGCACCGTCCGGCAGAGGCGGGTGGGGTCGTAGGGCTTCTGGAGGAACCACACGTGGGGCGAAGGCGAGGCGCTCGGCACCCTGTCGGGCGAGTAGCCACTTGTGTAAAGTACACAGATGTCGGGAGCTCGGGTGTGGATGGCCCGTGCCAGCTCCGGACCCGAGAGACCGCCGGGCATCACCATGTCGGTGAGGAGCATGTGGATGCGCCCGGAGAATCCGTCGAACACTCGCAGCGCTTCGGCGCCGGTGGCGGCCTCGAGCACGGTGTAGCCCTGACGCATGAGAATGGTTCGTACCAGCCGGCGCACCGCGTCTTCGTCCTCCACCACCAGTACCGTCTCCGTGCCCTTGGGCGCCGCGCCCAGAGTGGGCTTCGACGTGGGGATGGCCGCGCCCTCGACGATGGGAAACAGGATCTCGAACGTGGTGCCTCGGTCCGGTTCGCTGGAAACGCTCACCCGACCCTTGTGCTGCTGAACGATGCCGAAGACGGTGGCCAGCCCCAAGCCGGTTCCCTTGCCCACCTCCTTGGTCGTGAAGAACGGCTCGAACAGGCGCGGCATGTGCTGGGGAGCGATGCCTGCGCCATTGTCGGTCACCCGCAGCGCCACGCAGCGGGGGCCCAGCGCGGCGCGCAGCTCCGCGTCCTCCGGCTGGTGAACGAAGGTGGCGATGGTCAGCTCGCCGCCGCGGCTCATGGCGTCGCGGGCGTTCACCGCCAGGTTCACCACCACCTGTTCGAGCATGCCCGCGTCGGCCAGGATGCTGGGCAGGTCGGCGGCCAGCTCGGCGCGCAACTGGACGTTCTCGCCCAGGGTTCGCTCCAGCAGGCGGGTCATGCGCTGAATGACGGCGTTCAAGTCGAGCACGCGCATCTGCATCGCTTGGCGTTTGCTGAAGGTGAGGAGCTGCCGGGTGAGCGCGGCGGCGCGCTCGGTGGCGTCGGCGATCTCCTCGGCCACCTCCATGGTCGCGGGCGACTCCGCGGTGTCGGTCAGGAGCGAAGCATTGGCGCGGATGACCGTGAGCAGGTTGTTGAAGTCGTGGGCGATGCCCCCGGCCAGCTGCCCGATGGCATCGAGCTTCTGCGACTGGCGCAGCTGCTCGGAGAGGCGCTTGCGCTCGGTGACGTCGACGCAGGCGCCGGTCATCCACCGCCCGCCATGCTCCGCGGAACGTCGGGCGCCGCGGGCTGTCACCCACACCACCTCGCCGTCGCTCCGCCGCACGCGATACTCGTCGACGTAGGGCTGACCGCTGCGTACGGCGGCGAACATCGTCTCGCGGACGCGCTCGCGGTCCTCGGCATGCACCCAGCCGAGGAAGGTATCCACCGTGGTCCCGCCTTCGGTCACCGCCTCGCCGAAGAGCGGTGCGGCGTTGTCGTCCCAGTAGATGACGTCGGAGTCCAGGTTCCAGCTCCAGGTGCCGATGCCTCCGGCGCCCAGCGCTGCCTCGAGTCGCGCCTGCGCTTCGGCGAGCGCCTGCTCGGCGTGCTTCCGCTCGGTGATGTCGAGGGCCACGCCTTCCATCCGCGTGGTGCGATTCCTGGCGCCGTGGGTGGCGCGGCCCATGATGCGAATCCACCGAAGCGCGCCGTTCGGCGTACGAATCTGGTAGTCGACGTCGTACGCGCCTCCGCCTCGCATGGCCTGCCCCATGGCCGCGGCGTTGAGGTCCACGTGCTCGGGCACGATCTGCGCCAGCACCCGCGTGCGCTCGATGGCAGCATCCGGGGCGATCCCGAACATCGCGCGCGTGCGGTCCGAGAGCTGGAGCACGTCGGTGGGTGCGTCCCAGGTCCAGGTGCCGAGCTTGGCGGCGTCGAGGGTGTGCCGGAGCCGCTGTTCGCTCGCGCGGAGCGACGCCTCTGCCTCGCGCCGCCGCAGATCGTTGCGGAACGCCTCGGTGAGCGAAGCGCACGTGGAGAGAAACGGCGCGAGGTCGGTCACCAGCGTGTCGTCGTACCCACCCGGTCGATTGGCCACGCCCACCATGCCGATCATGCCGGCACCGGGGCGCTGGAAGGGAATCCCCAGGAAACGATCGAGCGGCGGGTGGCCCGGAGGTAGTCCGCCGCGTCGCGGGTCGGTCGCAGGTTCGTTGGCGATGACCGTCTTGCCGGTGGTCATCACCGCGCCGAATAGGCTCGCGAGCTTGGTGAACTCGAGCCCCGAGGGGGCGTTCGCGTCGAAGAACGCCCGGGTCTCCGCGTTCCACGCGATGTTGGTGAGGGCGTGAACCTTGAGGAAGGGGTCGCCCGCGGGGTTGGTGCGCACCTCGCCGATGAAGCCGTATTCGCTCTGCGTCAAGCGCAGCAGGTGGCGGAGGAGCACCTCGAAGGCTTCCCGCGGATTCGCCTCCACCAGGAAGGCCGACTGCGCCTCCCCCAGGGCAGTCAGCAGATCGTTCTTCACCTGGAGGGCTTGGGCGTTGCGCGTGCGCAGGGTGATGTCGCGGACGAAGCAGCAGTGTTGCGGCGGCTCTGCGTCGAGTCGGGTGACCGTGGCGTCGAGCAGCACCACCCCGCCACCGCGACCGCGATGCTGCGTCTCGAATCGCTTGCTCTCACCGGGGCCCAGGACGGGCGGCTCATGCTCTCCCGCTTCGTCGGGCACCTGGAGGTCGGACAGCGGCCGACCACGGACCTCGTCGAGGGAGTACCCCAGCAGATCGCAGTACGCGCGATTGGCGTCGATGATGGTGCCCGCCGCGTCGACCACGAAGAACCCGTCCATGGAGGTCTCGATGATGGCGGCCCGCTGGCGCTCCAGGAGGGCCCGACGCGCCTCGCTCTGGGCCGATGCGCCGGCGAGCGATCGCACGGACGTGCGCAGCTCGAGCTCCGACATGACTCGGTGGCTGAGCACGCTCAGTGTTCGCATCTGGAGCGGCGTCAGCTTGCGCGGGACCCGATCGGCGATGCCCAGCGAGCCGAGGGCGTCGCCGTTGGGGGCGATGAGCGGCGCGCCGGCGTAGAAGCGAATGAAAGGGTCGCCCCGCACCAGCGGATTGTCCGCGAAGCGCGCGTCCTCCCAGGCGTCTTCCACGATGAAGAGCTCGGCCTGTTGGATGGTGTGGGCGCAGAAGGCGATCTCGCGGACCGTCTCGCTCACGCCCAACGCGACGCGCGACTTGAACCACTGGCGCCGGTCGTCGACCAGGCTGATGAAGGCCATGGGCACGTCGCAGATCTCCGCCACGAGGCTCGTGACCTCGTCGAAGCGGGCTTCGGGCGCCGTGTCGAGCACGTCGTACGAGCACAGCGTTGCCAGCCGGCGCGCCTCCCGTTCCGGTGGTAGTGAGTCGATACGCCCCAAAACCCCAGAAGTCTGGCGCGAAAGGCCAGGTCACACAAGGAAACTGTATCGATTTGCCTCGCAATCCATCAGCCGCGCTGACGGATGGCCCGTTCTTCTTCGGCGAGCTTCTTCACGTCGGCCAGGGCGCGCTCGCTGATGCGACGAAACAGGCCCTGATTGCCCCGCTCTTCCAGCATGCCGTCGAACTCCACCGGCGCGCCAAAGACGACATTCACGTCGCCACCGGTGCCGTCGAAGTTGCCCATCACCTGACGCTTGATGTCATTGGAGAGCCCGTTGACGAACACCGGGAGCACCGTGGCCTTGGCGCCGTGGATGATGCGGCCGATGCCGAACTTGGCGGGGAGCAGCTCGTAAGGATCGTCGCCGGTGCCCCGCTGGCCTTCCGGGTGGAGACCCACGAACGCGCCGCCCTGGCGCAGCACGCGACTCACCTCGTCGAGCGTTGCCAGGTTCAGGACCGCGCGGTTTCGTTCGCGAAACACCGGCGGATACATGGCGAAGAAGCTCATGAGGCCGTTGACCACCAGCCCCAGCGGGTTGTCGTAAAAGAACTTGGAGCGCACCGGAAAGAGAATCCGGTGCGGCAAGAGATCGCGATACACCAGGAACGAGGTGATGACGTAGAGGTCGAAGAAGCTGCGGTGGTTCGACACCACGATGTAGCTCTTCGCCGGGTCGAGCCGGGGCAGGCGCTCCACACCGTGCACCTTGCGGATGTTCCGCGTGCAGTATTCGATCCACACCGAGCCGAGGCGCCGCTGCAGTACGCGCACCGCGCGGTCCACCGGCCCCTTCTCGAAGGTCTTGCGCACGAAGCGAATCTGCCGCTCCTCGGTGGGGGTCAAGAGACCCTTGCCGAGCTCCAGCATGTCCAAAGGTCCGCTCATGCGCGGCCTGTTCTTCGGCGACGGCTCGGGGCCTTCAGCGCTATTCATGGTGATGGCCGATGAAAGTCGAAACGCGCCCGGACGGCAAGGCTGCTCGCGGCGGTGACCCGGAAAGTTCAGTGGATATATGGGCATATAGTGCCACTTGAAAGAATGCGCCGGGGTACCGTTCCCAGTCCGCCGGCCTCACGCGTTAACCAAAGCGAACCCATGCACGCTTGCTTTCGACAACCTTTCCTCGCCGCTGCCGTGGCATCGCTGGGCGCCATGGCCACGAACGGGGATGCGTTCGCCCAGGACGCCACCCTTCCGACGACCCCCCATCCGCGCGCCTACGCGGTGATCATCGGCGCCAACCAAGGCGGCCAGGGTCAAGAGCCGCTCCGCTACGCGGAAGACGACGCCGTGCGCTTCGCCGCGGTGCTGCGCGAGCTCGGTCAGCACGATTCGCCGGATCTCCGCATCCTGCTCCACCCGACCGGCCGCGAGGTGGTTGCGACCATCGACGACGTGGCCCAGAAGCTGCGCGGCCACAAGGAGCGCGGCGAGCAGGCGGTCTTCTACTTTTACTATTCCGGCCACGCGCGGGCCTCCGCGCTGAACCTGGGCGCCGAGGAGGTGTCGGTGGCGCTCCTCCGCGAGCGGCTCTCTCAGCTCCCGTCGACGCTTTCGCTGGTGGTGCTCGACGCGTGCCAGAGTGGCGCCTACGCCAGGCCCAAAGGCGCCGAGCCGGCGGCGGACTTCTCGTTCAACTCGGTATCGAAGCTCACCACCCAGGGCGCGGCGGTGATGGCCTCGAGCTCGGCCCAGGAGCTGAGCCAGGAGTCCGACGAGCTGCGTTCGAGCTACTTCACGCATCACCTCCTGGTGGGCCTGCGCGGCGCCGGCGATGCCGACGGAGACGGCCGCGTGACCCTCGACGAGGCGTACCGCTACGCGTATCGGCGAACCCTGGCGGCCACCGCGCGCACCCAGGTGGGGAGCCAGCACGTGACCCTGCAGATGGATCTGTCGGGTCGCGGCGACGTGCCGCTCACCTACCCGTCGCTCTCGCGCGCCAAGCTGGCGCTCCCGGCAGCGTTGCAGGGGCAGGTGCTGGTGACCCGCAAGGGCAGCGGCGCCATCGCCGCCGAAGTGCAGAAGGTGGCTGGCACCAAGCTGCTCCTGGCGCTCCCCGCCGGGAGCTACGAGGCGGTGGTGCGCGAGCCCGACGCGCAGCGGGCCCTGGTGTGCGCCGCGCCGCTGCAAGACGACGCTACCTATACGCTCGACACCGGCACCTGCGCCTCGGTGAAGGATACACCCACCAAGAAGAAGGGTGACGAGAGCGAGATAGACCACTGGGCCATCGAGGCGGGCGTCGGCATCAACTTCAATTCGCAGGGAGAGTACACCGATCGCCTACGCGAATTCGGGTACGACAACAAGCCAGGTCTCTTCGATTTCGATACGCCCCCGCTCCGCGTGTCGCTGGGCGCCTCCCGCGCGTTCAACAAGTACTTCCGCACCGGTGTGATCTTCCACACGCTCACCCGCGACCAGTACCGCCGCACCTTCGGCGCTTCGAAGGACGAGTTTCGGTACAGCTCCTACGGCGCCGACCTGTACTTCCGCGGCGATCTCTTCCTGGTGGAGCCCGTGCTCTCGCTCTACGCGCTGGCCGGCCTGGGCCTGGGCATGGCGCCGAACACCTACACGACCACGGTGGGCGGTGCCGCGCGCGATACTTCGGCGGTGGATTGGGGGCCGCTGCTCTCCGGCGCCGGGGGTGTGAGCGTGAGCGTCCGCAATGCCGCCTTTCGCCTGCAGGGGGGCTACGAGTACGCGCCGGTGCTGAAGAATCGTCTGGGCGATGTGCTCAACGTGGGGGGCCCCTCGGTGATGTTCGCCATAGAATTGAGGACCGACCGATGAAGCGTCGCATCGCATCCGCCGCCACTTGTCTCGCCTTGCTGGTGCTCCTGCGCGGTGATTCGTGCGTTCAGCCGGTGCTCCAGGACCCGACCTTTCGCCTGTGGTGCGGCGAGGAGCTCTGCGCCTGGAAGACCGAGGCCGGCAGCGTTCGCAAGGCGCCCACCTGGCACGAGGCCGATACCGGCGTGGAATTCGTGGGGACGCCGGCGCGCATCGGCCAGAACACGCCGTCGAACGCGCAGTGCCTACGCTTCACCAGCGTCGCCGACGTATCTCCCTCGGCGCAGATGAGCCTGACCATCGACTGGGACCTCGATGGGACGCCCGACTACACGTACCCGGTGCCCAGCGTTTCGTTCCGCCAGGTGCAAGCGGATTTCATCCTGCCGCCCCACGAAGGGATGCGGGTCGTGCTCGAGAAGAAGGGGCCGGGGAACGCCGTCCTCGCCGAGATTCGCCTGCAACTGCTCTCCGTGAAGGAGTGCGCTTCGGCGCCGCCGCCTGCGCCGCGCAAGGGCCTGCGCCTCGGAGAGCGCTCCACCTCTCCCGACGAATGCAGCTCCGGGCTCGTGGTGAGCAACGTGTGCGCCGAGTGCGACCCGCGCGACCCACAGAAGTGGTGCGGGCCCAAGGTGGCCTGCGCCCTCCGGGGCAACATCGGGCTCTTCGGTGCTCTGAACCTGTGCGACCGCAAGGGAGCCCGCGCGGCGGGCGAGCCGTGCACCGTCGACGACGACTGCTCCGGCGCGCACTGCGACGGCGTTCGTAGCGTGGGGATGCGCGACGTTCCCTCCAAGCGGCCCACCGACGAAGGCGATCAGGTGGTACACGACTACCAGCTATGCACCCCGGGCCCGGGCGAGCCTGCTGGCTGCGTTCCCAAGGTCTTCGTCGCGGGCAGCTGCCAGTAGATGGACGCCTACACCCGCTACGGGCGCGCTCTGTTGCGCAAGGCCGAGCGGGTGCTGCGGAACCGTGACGACGCGCTCGACGTGGTGCAGTCGCTCTTTCAGGATTTGTACGAGACCAAGAGGGACGACGTGGACCTTCCGTATCTGTATCGCGCGGTCACCAATCGATGCCTCTCGCTCCTCCGCGACGAGCGCAATCGCGCACGGCTCCTGGCGGAGAACGACACATCGCTCGTTCCGCAGGCGCGCGGCAGCGTCGAGCGCATCGACGACCTCGACCTCCTGGGCAAGCTGGTCCGTACTCTCGACGACGAGACCTCGGAGATCCTCGTGCTGCACTACTTCGACGATCTCCCGCAAGAGGAGATCGCCTCGGTGGTGGGGCTGAGCCGCAAGACGGTGGGCAAGCGGCTGGAGACGATTCGAGAGACCGTGTGTAGTTTGCAAGGAGCGCCGTCGTGACCGGCCCTCACGTTCGCTGCATCGGCGAGCCGGTCTCGTTCCTGGCGCTCGAGGCCTACGCTCTCGACGAGCTCCCGCCGGAAGCCGCCGAGCCGGTGCGCGCGCACCTCGCGGCCTGCGAGGCGTGTCGAGCCGCGCTCCGGGAAATCGAGGACGATCAGCGTCCGCTCCCGGCCTTCGTACCGCGTGCGGCGCCCTCCACGTCAAAGGCGCCCCGCGGGCGCCTGCGGCTGCTGCGCATCGGGGCGCCAGCGGTGGCGGCGATGGCGCTCGCGGCGGGCGTGCTGCTGATGATGCGCAGCGGCGGCGACCACGGCGACCACCGCACCAAGGGGCGCGAGGTGTCGCTGCGGGTGGAGGGTGAAGACCCCGCCTACGAGGCGGGAACCCTCGCGGTCGGCGTGGCCCTCAAGGTGGTGGTGGCTTGCCCGCCGGATCTCCACGCCAGCTGGGACGTGGTGGTGTTCGACGAGGACGGGGCCAGTTTTCCGCTGAGCCCCGCCCGCATCACGTGCGAGAACCAAGCGGCGCTGCCCGGGGCCATGCGCCTGCGCGGCGTCTCCGACAAGCGCGTCTGCGTGGTGTGGGACGAGAGCGCCGTGCCCTCCACCCGCGTCGGCTACCGTCGCGAGCTCGACCTGCCGCCGGAGCGGAGCCGCTGCATCACCGTACGCGCGGTCCCACGCTGAACCCTCAGCCGCAGCCGCCGGGGCCGCAGCAGGCCTTCGCAGCGCCCGGCTTGATGGCCTCGATGGTGGCGGAGGCCACGTAGTTCTCGGCGCCGGAGCCGGGGAGCCAGTCGGCGATGAAGGCGCGGCTCTCGTGCTTCACCGAGGTGCGCACCTGGGTGAAGCCAGCCTCCTGCAACAGTGCTTCGATGGTCGTGACCTCTTCGGCGCCGCCCACGCATCCGGAGATGGCCATGGCCGCGGTGCGAAGCTCCGGAGCGATGGGCGCGATGGCGACGACGTCGGCGATGGCCAAGCGCCCGCCCGGCTTGAGCACGCGGAACGCCTCCTGGAACACCGCGCGCTTGTCGGGCGAGAGGTTCACCACGCAGTTGGAGAGAATGACGTCGACGGTGCCGGCTTCGACCGGCAGCTTCTCGATCTCTCCCAGCCGGAACTGGACGGTGTCGGCACCCATCTTTCGGGCGTTGGCGCGCGCCTTCTCGATCATCTCCGGCGTCATGTCCACGCCGATGACGCTACCCTTCGGGCCCACCTGGCGCGCCGCGAGGAAGCAGTCGAAGCCGCCGCCGCTCCCGAGATCGAGCACCGTCTCGCCGGGCTTCAGCGACGCGATGGCTTGCGGATTGCCGCAACCGAGGCCCATCTCCGAGCCTTCCGGTACCGAAGCCAGATCCTCGGGCGAATAGCCGAGCTTCAGGCTCGCGCCCACCGCGGGCGCGCAGCACGAGGGCGCGCACCCCACGCTGCCGCTCGGGCTCGTCGCAACCTTGCCATAGTGCTCCCGTACCATCGCACGCACGTCGTTCTCCTGGGCCATCTCGGCACCTCCTGCTCCTGAAGACGCACGCCGCCGCGAAAGGACGCAAAATGCCTTCGCTCTGAGCTCAGCAGGCGTGGTGGGTGCCGTCGGGCGGGAAGATCTTGCCGGGGTTGAGCAGGCCCTTGGGATCGAACACGCGCTTGAGGCCGTGCTCCAGCTGCACCAGAGCCGGCCCCTGCTCGCGGGTGATGTACTTCTGCTTGGTGAGCCCGATGCCGTGCTCGCCGGAGAGCGTGCCACCGAGCGCGAGGGTGGCGTCCATGAGCTGGCTCACGGCCCGCTCCACGGCTTCGTCTTCGGCGCGGTCGTTCCACAAGAAGTTCACGTGCAGGTTGCCGTCGCCAGCGTGTCCGTAGGTGAGATTGCGCACGCCCTCGCGAAGACCGATACCCGCCACCCGGTCCAGGAGCTCGCTCATGGCCGAACGCGGCACCACCACGTCCTCCGATATCTTGTATTTTGCAAGCTTTCGCGTGGTGGGCGACATGGCGCGCCGGGCTTCCCACAAGGCAGCCCGGCGCGCAGCGTCTTGCGCCACTTGCACGTCGATGCTCCCGGGGGCAGAGGAGAGCACCTCGCCCAGGTCCATGAGGTCGGCCTCCACGTGACCACCGTCGAGCTCGATGAGCAGGAGCGCGGCGGCGCGCGCGTCGATGGCCACGCCCTGGCTGCGAAGCGCGTCGAGCGCCGGCGGATCGAGAAATTCCATGCACCGCGGCACCAGGCCGTGGTGCAGCACCGCGGTGACCGCGTCGAGGGCCGAGGTGGAGTCGCGGAAGAGCCCCAGCGCGGTGGCGATCTCCCGGGGCTTGGGCAACAGCTTGAGGGTGATCTCGCTGAACACACCGAGGGTGCCTTCGCTGCCCACCAGGAGCGCCGTTACGTCGTAGCCGGTCACGCCCTTCACGGTACGCTTGCCGCTCCGGACGGTGTGGCCGCCCATGAGGCACGCCTCCACGCCGAGCACGTACTCACGCGTGGTGCCGTACTTGAACGCCCGGGGGCCGCCGGCGTTCTCCGCCACGTTGCCGCCGATCATGCAGCTCTTCCAGGAGTTGGGGTCCGGCGGATAGAACAGCCCCTCGGCCTCGGCGGCGGCGTGGAGATCGCCGGTGACGACTCCGGGCTCCACCACCGCCAGCAGGTTCTTGCGATCGAGGTCTTTGATGCGGGAGAGCTTGGCGGTAGCCAGCACGATGCCGCCGGCGGCCGGAATGGCGCCGCCGCTGCGACCGGTGCCCCCTGCGCGCGGCGTGACCGGGACGCCGTGCTCTTCGGCGATGCGCAAGGTGGCCTCGATGTGCGCAAGGCTCTCCGCATGCACCACGATGTCGGGAACGCGGCCATCGGCTTCGCTCTCGTCTTTGGCGAACGCGCCACAGGCGTCGGCGTCCACGGCCACTCGCGAGTCGCCGATGGCGCGCGCGAGCGCGAGCTTGGCGCGGTCGATGGCCGCCGCGGGCACGACGGGCAGCGGAGGAAGGCGAACGATCACGTCCATGGTTCTAGCACGGCGCCGGCACGATTTTGCTCGGACGCAAGACCCTCTTGCCTCGGACGCCGAAGTTGGGTCCGCTAGGGCCCATGAACGCACGCGTCGGTCTCTCGGTTGCCCTGGCTGCCTCTCTCGGCATCTCTGCTTCTCTCTTCGAAACCTCGGCCCAGGCTGCGGACCGGGAGCTCCTGGTACCGATGGGCCAGCAGAAGACGCTGGTCATCGATCAGCTCGCCGGGTTTCGCATCAGCACCATCGAGGGCGTGGGCTACGCCGGACCGCTCGGCTTCTCCCTCAACCGCGTCACCGTGAAGACCGCCAACAACACCGACATCACCAACAAGTACACGCGCTTCTGGTTCGCCCCCAGCGCCGACTTCTTCGTCATCGATCACTTGTCGGTCGGTGCGCTCATCGAGTTCGCGGTGACCAACACCACCTCCGAGTTTCAGGCCAACCCCAACGCGCCGGTGCAGAGCGTCGACCTCCCGGCCGCCACCAGCATCACGCTGCTGCCGCGCGTGGGCTACCTGTTCTCGTTCGGCGATCGCTTCGGCATCTGGCCGCGCCTCGGCGTGGGCTATGCGTCGCTGACCCGCTCCAGCGCCAACGTGGCGTCGACCACCAAGGAGACCTTCTCCGGCATGCTCTTCGACCTCGACGTCCCGTTCATTTACCGGCCCACCGAGCACTTCTTCTTCCGCATCGCGCCGGAGCTCGCGTTCACTCTGATCGGCTCCCGCGCCGTGTCGAGCGGCGCGGTGACCACCTCCACCGACGCCAGCGCGTTCAATTTCTCGGTGAGCGCCGGCGTGGGCGTCATGTGGGACCTGTGAGCCCACCTGTTCGCCGCGCTTGTGCTCCCGCGGCGCGTCGGGCAAAACGGTAGCGTGAAACAAGGCTTCAAGCGGTTCGAAGGCACGACCACCTACCTCACCAACGACGCCCTCTCGGCGGCGGTGAACTGCGCGCTCGCCCTGGAGCGACCGCTCCTGGTGAAGGGCGAGCCCGGCACCGGCAAGACGCTGCTCGCCGAGGCGGTGGCGGCGAGCCTCGACGCCCCGCTCATCCACTGGCCGGTGAAATCCACCACCCGGGCCCAGGACGGCCTCTACGTCTACGACACCGTGCAGCGCTTGTATGATGCACGCTTCGGTGATGGCGACGTGAAAGACATTCGCCGCTACATCAAGATGGGGCCCATGGGGCGGGCTTTCGGCGAGAAGCGCCGGGTGGTGCTGCTCATCGACGAGGTCGACAAGGCCGACCTCGAGTTCCCCAACGATCTGCTCCACGAGCTCGATCGCATGCGCTTCATCGTCACCGAGACCGGCGACGAGGTGGTGGCTACCGAGCGCCCGGTGGTGATCATCACCTCCAACAACGAGAAGGAGCTGCCCGACGCCTTCCTGCGTCGCTGCGTGTTCCATTTCATCGACTTTCCGGACCAGGAGCTGATGAAGCAGATCGTCCGCGTGCACCACCCTGACGTCGAGCAGAAGATGGTCGACCAGGCGATCGTCGCGTTCTACGAGCTAAGGCAGCTTCCGCGCTTGCGCAAACGCCCCTCCACCAGCGAGCTCATCGACTGGATCGCCGTGCTCAAGACCGCAGGCGTGGGTGGCGATCGCTGGGTACGCGAGCTGCCCTACCTGGGGGTGCTCCTCAAGAAAGAGCAAGACGTGGACCTCTTCGGCGCCGCCAAGAAGAGCGGCCAATGGAAGAGCTGAGTGCGAAGAGCCGAGCGCACTGCGAGATCGGGCCGCTGGTCGTGTGCGAGGAAGCTCAGGGCACCGCCACCGTACGTTGAGCCATGGGATTCGTCTCGGTCTCCAGCGCCAGCGCGTCGGGCAGCTTCCAGGTCCCCTACGCGTGCGTGCGGTGTGGCTTTTCCACGGCTGCCATGGTGCAGGCGCAGGGGCACGCTACCTCGCTCGACTACGCGCAGATCGAACAGCTAGCCCACGAGGCGGCCTATCGACGGGCGTGCGCTGTGGTGAGCGCGGTGCCGTGTCCCCGATGCGGGGGCGAGAGCCGAGCTTTTGCCGAGCTGTATGCGGCGTGGTCGCGTCGCGCACGCGCCCGCCGCCATCTGCGGCTTGCACTGGGGATCGCCGGCGCCATCATGATCGCCGGCTCGTCCGCAGGTTGCGCCCTTTGCTACGACTCGCTGGAGGAGTCTGCGCCCGGGGTGGGCCTGTGGGCCGGCCTGTGGACCGTGTTGCTCATTCCGATTCTGGTCATTCTCGGCCCGGACCCCACGCCGCGCTTGGCGAGCAACCCGCACGTGTACTTCCCGGAGGCCGCGTGAAGACGTCACTCAGAAGCGGAAGCCGCCGGTAGAGACCTTGCCCGGCAAGATGGTGCCGGAGTCGGGCGAACGCTCGGTGTTCAGCGCGATGATGGTGGCCACGGTGCCGCCGGCGATGACCACCGCGCCTCCGATGATGCTCGTCCAGAACCACCAGCGCGAGGTGACCGGCGGGCTGGGAAGGGCCGAGACCTTGAGCGGGCGCTTCTCGCCGGCCTTCACCAGCACCGACGTGCGGTAGGTGCCGGAGCCGGACTTGGTGATGACGATCTCGTGGGTACCCGCGCGAGCGTATCCCTCGTAGCTGCCGGTGCCCACCTCGCGGCCGTCCACCGAGATCTGCGAGCCCTCCACCGAGTCGATGACCAGGAGTCCCTGGATGTTCTTCGACCCGAGCTCGCAGGTCGCCGCGCGCACCTCGCCGCCCCGAAGGTCGTTGATGGTGAGCGAGCAGGGGAAGTAGTCGGGCGACACCAGGTCGATCTTGATGGTGCCGACCTTCACCCGCAGGCTCACCTCGGGCATCTTGGTCTTGGAGACCACGCGATCGTTGATGCGAACCTCGGCGTCGGCCACGTTGCTGCGGATGACCAGCGTGGCCACCCGCGCGCGCATCCCGGCGATGACCTGCTCGAGACCGTTCACCTTGGCCTTGAGCTCGGGGGATGCGGCCTTGTCGAACTCCTCGATGGCGTCGAGCGCGCGCGGCAGCTCTCCCAGGGATTCGAGGGTACGGGCCTTGTTGTAGAGGAACGACGGATCCTTGGTGAGGGCGTACGCCTCCTGGAACTTCACCAGGGCCGTCTCCCAGTCCTTGTCGTTGTAGGCCTTGGTGCCCTCTTGCTTGAGCTTGGCGGCCTGCTCGGCGGTGGCGTCGGCGGGCGGTGGATCGGCCGCGAACGCGGGGCCGGTCACGGTGACGATGGAGAGAAAGGCGAAGGCGAGAAGCGGTCGGAAGCGCATCGGTCCGTTCAAAGAAGGGGAGCTGGATTGGGGTGAGACGGCGCCGGCGGCGGGGGGGGCGAGTGCGCCGAGGAGGAGGCCGGAGCGGTCGGCTTGGTGGAGCCCATCGCCGGGGGCTTGCGACCGCCGCTGACCATCGCCTGCGGCGTGGTCATCGCCTGCGGCGTGGTCATCGCCTGCGGCGAGGTGGCGGTGGGGGTGGGCCCCGTCGTGGCCGAAGCAGAGGGGACCGGCGCCGGGCCGAGACCGACCGGCGAGGCGCTCGTTTGCACGGGAGAAGGGGCTGCAGAGGGGAGAGGACTGGTCGTGGGCACGTCGTTGGTGGCGGCCGCGCGGTTGCGCACCAAGGTCAGCACGCCCAGGGTCCCGGCGAGCATGAGCACGACCGCGCCCGCGCCGAGGAAGATCCACTTGCGATTGCCCCCCAGGGGCGAAGCGCCGGGCAGCGTGTGATTGATGAGCGTCGCGGGATCGCCGCTCACCGCGCGCAAGCTCTCGCTCGATACCGGCGCCACCGGAAGCTGAGGCACCGAGGCGAAGGAAGGGCTGGGGCCGTTCGCCCATCGCATCAGATCGCCACCGCCACGCGACGAGAACACCGAGAGCGCCTGCGCCAGCTCGCGCATGTCGGCGAAGCGATCGCCGGGCGCCTTGGAGAGCGCGCGCATGATGGCGGCGCACAGGGCCGGCGGCAGATCCGGCCGCAGCTCGCCGAGCGG